>Ga0138256_10004494_pt1 | contig 14829 bp, 11 predicted proteins | sample KNB2016incub_MG_FD_105486 | JGI IMG/M metagenome (GOLD analysis project Ga0138256, IMG submission 105486) | Active sludge microbial communities from wastewater in Klosterneuburg, Austria - KNB2014incub_MG | ecosystem: Engineered > WWTP > Activated sludge > Unclassified | place: Austria... | reverse complement strand
TCGGCAAAATCGATTTTTGCCTTTTGTGCCGACTTGTCGATCGCCGGGTGGTTGAAGACGATGGAGAACGACAGGCTGTAGCCGTCGTAAGGCTCAAAACGGGCCCATTTGTCGCCATCGCGAACTTCGATTGGCTGGGTCACGCGGATGAATTTCTTGGCGGCATTCTGCTCTTCGATACCGGCTGACTGGATCAGGAAGACGAAGGGCGAAGCCGAGCCGTCGAGGATGGGCACTTCCGGCGCATCCAGGTCAACCCAGGCGTTGTCGATGCCGAGACCGGCAAAGGCCGACATCAGGTGTTCAATGGTGCCCACTTTGACCCCGTCTTTTTCCAGACAGGAGCACATGCGGGTATCGCCGACCAGAAAGGCGGCGGCGGGAATATCGACGGGTTCAGGCAGATCGACACGACGGAAGACGATACCGGTATCCGGAGCAGCCGGACGCAGGGCCATATTGACCTTGACGCCACCATGCAGACCGACGCCTGAAGCGCGGACAATTGTCTTGAGCGTGCGTTGCTTTAGCATGCAAGTACTTGAATAATTTGGGGAGCGGCGCATTGTAGCACAAGGCGCCGCCGCCCTTTTTCAGAGTAAGGCTTTGTTACTTTCAGTCCGCCTGCTTGCGCAGGAAGGCTGGAATGTCGTAACGATCGACACCGCTATTGGCCAGCGCTTCAACGGTGACGTTGCGTTTACGCACAACGGCTGGCACGTCAAGGTGCGAGTAATCTGGCGCCGAGCCGAACGACACCGCATCATGCGTTCCCGTCGCCTGCATGACCGGGGTATTGATGACTTCGAAAGTCTGACGATTGCGCGCAGCGGCCACCTGGCCGAGACCGGTAGCGACCACGGTGACGCGCAGGGAGTCGCCCATCAACTCGTCGTACACGGCACCGAAAATGATGTGGGCGTCATCGGCGGCAAAAGCCTTGACGGTGTTCATCACTTCATTGACTTCTTTCATCTTCAGGCCACCCTTGGCGGCCGTGATGTTGACCAGCACGCCCTTGGCGCCGGAAAGATTGACCCCTTCCAGCAGCGGCGAAGCAACGGCCTGTTCGGCAGCGATGCGGGCACGGTCAACGCCAGCGGCAGCGGAAGAACCCATCATGGCACGACCCATTTCGCCCATCACCGTGCGGACGTCTTCGAAGTCGACGTTCACCAGACCCGGGTAAGTAATGATTTCGGCAATGCCGCCGACGGCATTTTTCAGCACATCGTCAGCCGCCTTGAAGCAATCGTCGACCGCAGCGTCATCGCCCATGACATCCATCAGCTTGTCATTGAGGATAACGATCAGCGAATCAACGTGCTTGGAGAACTCGGCGATGCCGGCTTCTGCCGCCTTCATTCGCTTGTTGCCCTCGAAGCTGAACGGCTTGGTGACCACACCCACCGTCAGAATGCCCATTTCGCGGGCAATTTCAGCCACGACCGGGGCCGCACCGGTACCCGTGCCACCACCCATGCCGGCGGTAATGAAGGCCATGTGAGCGCCTTCCAGCGTCGCGCGAATTTCGTCGCGATGTGCCTGAGCGGCTTCCTGGCCTTTTTCCGGCTTGGCACCGGCACCCAGGCCGGTTTTGCCCAGCGACAACTTGCTCGGTGCTGCATTGCGGCTGAGCGCCTGGGCATCCGTATTGGCGGCAATGAATTCGACACCATTGACGCCTTCAAGAATCATGTGCTCGATGGCATTACCACCCGCGCCACCGACCCCGAAAACCTTGATGATGGTCCCGCTCTCTTCCTTCTCGATGATCTCAAACATGATTACCTCCTCTGAAAAACCGGTCAAAAAACAAAATTAAAAATTCTTGGCAAACCAGGAACGCATGCCGTCAAAAACATCCTTCATACCCTGCTTTTCCTTGATCTTCTGGCCCCGCTTGCGTTGTGCCTGGGCTTCCAGCAACAAGCCGAAGGCGGTCGAGAAACGCGGACTCTGGACAACGTCAGCCAGACTGCCGCTGTATTTCGGATTACCCAGGCGAACCGGCATGTGAAAGATTTCCTCACCAAGTTCAACCATGCCGGGCATGACGCTGGCCCCGCCGGTCAGCACAATGCCGGAGGAAAGTACTTCCTCGAAACCGGCCCGGCGCAACTCGTTCTGGATCAACTCGTAAAGCTCCTCGACGCGTGGCTGAATCACATCGGCCAAGGCGCGGCGGCTCAACTTCCGGCTCGGGCGATCGTCGACCCCGGCCACTTCCAGGCTCTGCGCGGTATCGGCCAATTGCGACAGGGCGCAACCGTAGCGGCACTTGATGTCCTCGGCTTCGCGGGTCGGCGTACGCAGTGCCATCGCGATGTCGTTGGTAATTTGGTCACCGGCGATCGGGATCACCGAGGTGTAGCGAATCGCGCCCTGCGTCCAGACCGCGATATCCGTCGTGCCGCCACCGATGTCGATCAGGCAGACGCCGAGATCCTTTTCATCCTCGGAGAGCACGGCGTAGCTGGAAGCCAGCGGCTGCAGCATCAGGTCATTCACTTCCAGGCCGCAACGGCGGACGCACTTGACGATGTTCTGGGCGGCCGAGACGGCGCCGGTGACGATGTGCGTTTTGACTTCCAGACGCATGCCGCTCATCCCGATCGGCTCGCGAATGCCATCCTGGCCGTCGATGACGAACTCCTGGGTGAGGATGTGCAGGATTTCCTGGTCGGCCGGAATCGGCATCGCCTTGGCAGTTTCGATGACACGCTCGACATCGCTCTGGGTGACTTCTTTGTCCTTGATCGCCACCATGCCGTTCGAGTTGAAACTCTTGATATGGCTGCCGGCGATCCCGGTGTAAACGTCCTTCACCTTGCAGTCGGCCATCAGCTCGACTTCCTGAACGACCCGGCTGATGGTGTGCACCGTATCCTCGATGTTCACCACGACACCTTTTTTCAGGCCGCGCGAATCCTGCGAGCCCATGCCGATCACGTTCAAATGGCCTTCCTGATTGATCTCGGCCACCAGGGCGACGATTTTCGACGTCCCGATGTCCAGACCAACGACCAAATCCTTATTGTCCCTGCTCATATAACTATTTTCCCTTCCCCTCGCCCGCGACTCGCATCGCAAAGCCGTTCGGATACCGCAAATCCACGACAGCCGGCCGCACCGCCAGCTTGGCGACCGTTTCCGGATATACCTCGATAAATCGTTGCAAACGCACACCCACCGGCGCTTTCGGCTGCTCGCGCCCGATGTCTACCAACATGCCGCTGGTCAGCTTCAATTGCCAGGCCAGACGCGGCGACAAGGTCAGCTGCACCGGCCGTTCGCCAATCGTCCGAAAGCTGTCGACGAACTCGCCGTAACGCTTCAAGACCTCGGGTGCCGTGCCCTGCGGACCTTGGAGCAGCGGCAACGAGGCCAGCTCTTCCAGCGTCGGCAGGGCGGCAAAGACTTCGCCATAGCTGTCCACCAACTCGCCACTGCCTTCGCCCCAACGGGCTAACGGACGATGCTCCTCGACCTTCACTTCCAGCCTGGCTGGCCAGATCCGGCGCACTTCGACCTTGCGCACCCAGGGCAGCGTTTCCAGCGTGCCGCGCACAATTTCCAGATTCAGGCTGAAGAAATTTCCTTTCAGCGCCGCTGGCAATACCTGCTCCACTTCCAGTCGCCGGGTGTGGAGCAAAGGTTCGGCAAATACCACCTCGCGCACCGGCAAAGACGGCACACGCACCAGCCAGACCGCAGCGGCAGCCAGCAACGCGGCCGCCGCTGCCAGAGTCAGCAGGTCGGCAAGCGCGTTCAGCAGGTGCGGTTTGTTCCACATTCATCGGCTCAATCGTTGCTCGCCAGTTCGAGCACCCGGCGCACCAGCGCCGGGTATTCCATGCCGGCCACCCGCGCCGCCATCGGCACCAATGAGTGATCGGTCATGCCGGGTGCAGTATTAACTTCGAGGTAATAGTGATTACCGGCCTCGTCCATCAGAAAATCGACCCGCCCCCAGCCCCGGCCACCGAGGATGCGGAAGGCTTCGAGCGCGCCCTTGCGGATTTCCGCCTCCTTGGCTTCCGACAGACCGCAGGGGCAGAGGTAACGCGTGTCGTCGCGGTTGTACTTGGCCTCGTAGTCGTACCAGTCGGTTGCCGGTTCGATCTTGATGATCGGCAGGGCCACCATGTCATCGCCCCGGCCGATGATGCCGACCGTGTATTCGCCGCCCATCACGCCTTTTTCGGCAATGACCAGCGGATCGTATTTGGCAGCTTCGGCGTAGGCCAGATACAGCGTTTCGCGCTCCTTGACCTTGCTGATGCCGATCGAGGAACCTTCGTGCGCCGGCTTGACGAAGATAGGCAGGCCGAGTTCCTCTTCAACCTCGGCAAAATCCGAATCGGCCGTGAGCAGCGCGTAGTCCGGCACGGGCAAACCAGCGGCTTGCCAAAGCAGCTTGGTCCGGAATTTATCCATGCCGAGAGCCGAGGCCATGACACCGGAACCGGTATAGGGAATGTGCATCAACTCCAGCGCCCCCTGGATCGTGCCGTCTTCGCCGTGGCGACCGTGCAGCGCTATGAAGGCGCGGTCGTAGCCCTTGAGGGCGTCGAGCGGTTGCTCGGCCGGATCGAAAGCATGGGCATCGACCCCCTGCCCTTGCAGCGCCGCGAGCACGCGCGAACCGCTCTTGAGGGAAACTTCGCGCTCGGCGGAAGTGCCGCCGAAGAGGACTGCGACTTTACCGAAACCGCTCATTTCAACTCCACCACTTTGCCCGGAACGGCACCGATCGAACCGGCGCCCATGCACAACACCACGTCGCCAGCACGGGCGACATCCATAATCGTTTGCGGCATGGCCGCGATATCTTCAACAAACAGCGGTTCGACTTTGCCAACCACGCGCAAGGCGCGGGCCAGCGAACGACCATCGGCAGCAACAATCGGCGCCTCACCGGCGGCATAGATTTCGGCCAATAAAAGAGCGTCGACCGTGGAAAGCACCTTGATGAAGTCTTCGAAACAGTCGCGGGTCCGCGTGTAGCGGTGCGGCTGAAAGGCGAGCACCAGACGACGACCGGGAAAGGCGCCGCGCGCAGCGGCCAGCGTCGCCGTCATTTCAACCGGGTGATGGCCGTAGTCGTCGACCAGCGTGAAGCTGCCGCCAGATGGCAAGGCCACTTCGCCGTAACGCTGGAAGCGGCGATCAACCCCCTTGAACTCGGCCAGCGCCTTGATGATGGCCGTGTCGGAAACCTGTACTTCGGTGGCAACGGCAATGGCCGCCAGCGCATTGAGTACGTTGTGCAGCCCCGGCAGGTTGAGCGTGATCGGCAAGCGCGACACCGAGCCATTTATGCGGACACAATCAAAACGCATCTGGCCAGCGGCGGCGACGATATTTTCGGCGTAGAAATTGCAACCCGGCGTCAGGCCGTAAGTGACGATCTGCTTCGGGACGCGCGGCATGATGTCGCGGACATTCGGATCGTCGGCACAAAGCACGGCAACACCATAGAACGGCAGGCGGCTGAGGAAATCGACAAAAGCGCCTTTCAGCCGTTCGAAGTCATGGCCATAGGTTTCCATATGGTCGGCGTCGATATTGGTAACAACTGAAATGACCGGCGACAGGAAAAGGAAAGAAGCATCGGATTCGTCCGCTTCGGCGACCAGAAAATCGCCGCTGCCAAGACGGGCATTGGCCCCGGCGGCATTCAGACGGCCACCGATGACGAATGTCGGATCAACGCCGCCTTCGGCCAGGATACTGGTTACCAGACTGGTCGTCGTCGTCTTGCCGTGCGTGCCGGCGATGGCGATGCCGTGCTTCAGGCGCATCAGCTCAGCCAGCATCTGGGCGCGGGGCACGACCGGGATATGACGCTCACGGGCGGCGACGACTTCCGGGTTGTCACCCTTGACCGCTGTCGAAACCACCACGGCATCGGCCCCGGCGATATTTTCAGCGGCATGGCCGAACATCACCTTGACCCCTTCGCCTTCAAGTCGGCGGGTCGTTGCGCTCGCCGCCAGATCGGAGCCGGTCACCGTGTAATCGAGGTGCGCCAGCACTTCGGCAATGCCGCTCATGCCGGAACCGCCGACTCCGACAAAGTGGATATGTTTGACTTTATGTTTCATTTGGCGATCTCCGCGCAGATATTCGCCACTTCTTCGGTGGCATCAGGCTTGGCCAGACTGCGGGCCTTTTCGGCCATTTCCAGCAGTTGACCGCGGCTGTAGTTCCGGATCAGCGCAATGGCTTCCGGGGTCAGGTCGGTTTGCGGCAGCAGGAAGGCACCGCCGACATTGACCATAAATTTGGCATTGCCGGTCTGATGGTCATCCACCGCATGCGGGAAAGGCACCAGAATGCTCGCCACACCGGCCGCTGCCAGTTCGGCTACGGTCAACGCGCCGGAACGGCAAATTACCAGATCGGCCCATTCGTAGGCGCCGGCCATGTCTTCGATGAAGGAGACGCAATGGGCCTGAACGCCCACCGCGGCGTAATTGGCCTTCAGTGCCTCGATATGTTTTTCGCCGGCCTGATGGACAATCTGCGGCTGCTCGTCTTCCGCCAGCAAGGCCATCCCCTTGGGAACCATTTCGTTCAGCACCTGGGCACCGAGGCTGCCGCCAATGACCAACAAGCGCAGGGCGCCGGTGCGTTCGGCGAAACGCTCGGCCGGCGGGGCAATTTTCGCGATCTCCGGGCGCACCGGATTACCGACCCAGACGCCTTTTTTCAGAACTTCCGGGAAGCCGGTAGCAATCTGATCGGCAACGCCAGCCAACACGCGATTGGCCAGCCCGGCCACCGAATTCTGTTCATGCACGACCAGCGGCTTGCCGAGCAGCGAAGCCATCATGCCGCCGGGAAAAGTGATGTAGCCGCCCATGCCGAGCACGACATTCGGCTGCAGCTGACGAATCGCCGTTTGCGCCTGCCAGAAACCCTTGAGCAGATTGAGCGGCAGCAACAGCTTGCGGAGCAGTCCCTTGCCGCGCAAGGCGGCAAACTTGAGCCAGACCATTTCAAAGCCGTGCTGCGGTACCAGACGGGCTTCCATGCCATCCGGATTACCCAGCCAGACAACACGCCAGCCGCGCTCGCGCATTTTTTCGGCCACGGCCAAAGCCGGGAAAATGTGGCCACCGGTACCACCGGCCATGATCAGCAGGGTCCGGCTCATAGTTTTCCGCCTCGCATGAGTTGACGGTTCTCCCAATCAACCCGCAACAGGATGGCCAGCGCCACGCAGTTGGCAAGAATGCCCGACCCGCCGAAACTCATCAGCGGCAAGGTCAAGCCCTTGGTTGGCAACAAACCCATATTGACGCCCATATTGATAAACGATTGAACACCGATCCAGATGCCCATCCCCATGGCAACCAATGCTGGATAAAGACGGTCGAGCTGGACACATTGGCGCCCGATGGCGAAGGCGCGCTGGACGATCAGGGCGAACAGCGCGATTACCGCCAATACGCCGAAAAAACCTAACTCCTCGGCAATGACGGCGAGCAGGAAGTCGGTATGCGCCTCCGGCAGATAAAACAGTTTTTCGACGCTGCCACCCAGACCAACACCAAACAATTCGCCGCGACCAAAGGCAATCAGTGAGTGCGACAACTGGTAGCCGCGGCCGTAGGCATCAGCCCACGGGTCCATGAAGCCGAAGACGCGGTCACGCCGATAGGGCGAGACGATGATCATGACGGCGAAAGCCATCAGCAAGCCGACAATCAGCAAGGCAAACAACCGGGCCTTCAAGCCGCCGAGGAAGAGAATGCCCATGGCGATGGAAATGATGACGACGAACGCGCCGAAATCCGGCTCCTTGAGCAGGAGCATGCCGACGATGGCCATCGCGCCGAACATCGGCAGAAACGCCTGCTTCAGATCGTGCATGACGTTGATCTTGCGCACGGTGTAGTCAGCGGCGTAGAGCACGGCAAACATTTTCATCAGTTCGGACGGCTGCAGGTTGGCAAAGCCGAGCGGCAGCCAGCGGCGAGCACCGTTGACGTCTTTGCCGATACCCGGAATCAGCACAATCGCCAGCAGGACGACACCGAACATGAACAGGTAAGGGGCGTATCTTTGCCACAGTGAGAGCGGAATCTGGAAGGTCACGGCGGCAGCAACCAGGCCGATGCACAGAAAGACGCCGTGCCGTACCAGGTAGTAGGCCGGCTGGTGATTGGTGAAACGCCCGCCTTCGGCAATCGCGATCGAGGCGGAATAAACCATGACCAGGCCGGTGAAGAGCAGGATCAGTACGCTCCACAGCAGCGCGTAGTCGATCTCGGCCAACTGACGGCGCGGGGCGTCGAGGGCACCGAGCATCATGATTGCAGCCCCTTGACCGCATCGACAAAGGCCTCGGCGCGATGGGCGTAGTTGCGGTACATGTCGAGGCTGGCACAGGCCGGCGAGAGCAGCACGCAATCACCGGGTTTTGCCTGCGCGGCCAGCCAGCGGACGGCGGCGGACATCTCGGCGCAATGCTGCATGGGCACCTCACAACCGGTGATCGCCGCTTCAATGACAGCGGCATCGCGGCCGATCAGCGCAACGGCGCGCCCATACTTGGCCAGCGCGGCCTTCAGCGGCGAAAAATCCTGCCCCTTGCCATCGCCGCCAAGGACGATGGCGACCTTGCGGCCCATGCCTTCGATGGCGGCCAGCGTGGCGCCGACATTGGTGCCTTTGGAGTCGTCGACGTAGATCACACCGCCAATTTCGGCGACCGTTTCAACACGATGCGGCAGGCCGGCAAAGGATTTCAGCGGCTCGACCAAACGTGCCGGCACGACGCCAAGCGCTTCGCACAGCGCCAGTGCCGCCATGGCATTGGCGGCATTGTGCAATCCAGCCAGTTTTAAGGCGTTGACCGCAACAATCGGCGCTTTACCCTTGCAAATGGCGCCATCGACCAAACCAAAATCCAGCCCGCGCGGCGGGGCATCCAGACCGAAGGTAATCATCTTGCGACCGCAACGGCCGTTGGCCATCGACCAGTCGTCATCGCGGTTCAGCACCATGACACCCTTGCCCTGAAAGACGCGCGACTTGGCGGCGGCGTAGTTGGCCAGACTGCCATCGTAACGATCGAGATGGTCTTCCGAAACATTCAACACAGTGGCGGCAGCGGCATTCAGATGATGCGTCGTTTCAAGCTGGAAGCTGGACAGTTCGAGTACCCAAACCTGCGGCAACTGACCGGCATCCTGCGCATCCATCAGCGCATCGAGGGCGGATGGCGAAATGTTGCCGCAGGCAATGGCGGACACACCGGCGCCATTCAACAGATGAGCGGCCAGCGCCGTCGTTGTCGTCTTGCCGTTGCTGCCGGTAATGGCGATGATTTTCGCGCCCGGCACCTGTTCGCGCACGCCGGCAGCGAAGAATTCGATTTCCGACACTACAGGCACGTTGACCGCAGCAATCTGCGGCGTCGCCTTGGGCACACCCGGCGACAGGGCGACCAGGTCAATACCGGCAAAAGTCGCGGCGGTAAACGGCCCGGCGATCACTTCGGCATCCGGCGCAACGCGGCCCAAGGCATCCAGATTCGGCGGGGTCTCGCGCGAGTCGGCAACCCGCACATGCGCGCCCTGACGCTGCAGCCATTTGGCCATCGCCAGTCCGGACTCGCCGAGTCCGACCACCAGAACGCGTTTGCCCTTGAGTTCCATTAGCGCAATTTCAACGAAGCCAGCCCGACCAGCACGAGCATGATGGTGATGATCCAGAAGCGGACGACGACCTGCGTCTCCTTCCAGCCGGTTTGTTCAAAATGGTGATGCAGCGGTGCCATGCGCAGGATGCGGCGGCCTTCGCCAAAGCGCTTCTTGGTGTATTTGAAGTAGCCGACCTGCAACATCACCGACAGCGTTTCGACGACAAAGACACCGCCCATGATCAGCAGCACAATTTCCTGACGCAGGATCACGGCCACCGTACCCAGCGCAGCACCGAGCGACAAGGCACCGACATCGCCCATGAAAACTTCAGCCGGATAGGCGTTGAACCACAGAAAACCAAGCCCGGCTCCAGCAATCGCCCCGAGCAAGATGCACAGCTCGCCAGCGCCCGGCACATAGGGAATCAGCAGGTATTTCGCCAGCACCGAGTGGCCGGTGACATAGGCGAAGATGACGAAAGCCGAGGCGATCATCACGGTCGGCATGATGGCCAGGCCGTCCAGACCATCGGTCAGGTTCACCGCATTGCTGGTGCCGACGATGACGAAGTAGGTCAGGACGATAAAACCGATGATGCCGAGCGGATAGGCGACGGATTTGAAGAAAGGCACGATCAGTTCCGTCTGCGCCCCGGACTTGGCCGAATAGGCCAGGAACAAGGCGGCGCCGAGGCCGAGCACCGACTGCCAGAAATACTTCCACTTGGCAGAGAGGCCTTTCGGATCGCGATAAACCACTTTCTTCCAGTCGTCGTACCAGCCGACGATGCCATAGCCCAGCGTGACGATCAGCACGGTCCACACATATTTGTTGGACAAATCGCCCCACAAAAGCGTCGTGATGCCGATGGCGATCAGGATCAGCACGCCGCCCATGGTCGGCGTCCCGGATTTGACGAGGTGGGTTTGCGGCCCGTCGGTACGCACCGCCTGACCGATTTTTTTGGCAGCCAGCCAGCGGATGACGCCGGGACCGGCGGCGAAACAAATCAGCAGCGCCGTCATCGCCGCCAGCAAGGTGCGCAGCGTGATGTAGTTGAAGACGTTGAAGAAACGAACGTCTTGCGCAAGCCATTGGGCGAGAGCCAGCAGCATCAGTTTTTCTCCCCCGGAGGGGCAACTGCGGCAAGTGCATCGGCCACCCGTTCCATTTTCATAAAGCGCGACCCCTTAACCAGCACGGTGGTTTCCGGCCCCAATTCCTTGTCGACCGCAGCAATCAGCTTTTCGACATTGCAGAAATGTTTGGCGCCTTCGCCGAAATTGCGCACGGCTTGCTGCGCCGCGTCGCCGAGGGCGTACAGGCGGTCGATGCCCTGGCTCTTGGCGTAACCGCCGATTTCATCGTGATACTGGCCGCTGGCTTCGCCAATTTCGCCCATGTCGCCGAGCACCAGCAACTTGCGGCCGATAGTCGCGGCCAGCACGTCGATCCCGGCGCGCACGGAATCCGGATTGGCGTTGTAGGTATCGTCAAGAATTTCGGCGCCCTTCAGTCCGGCGCGGCGCTGCAAGCGTCCCTTGATGCCGACGAAACTTTCCAGCCCCGCCACCACTGCGCTCAACGGCACCCCGGCGGCCAGGCAGGCAGCCGCGGCCGCTACCGCATTGCGGGCATTGTGGCGCCCGGGAATGGACAGGCGAATCTCCGCCTCGCCTTCGGGCGCCGTCAGATACAGACCGGTTTCCAGACCATGCTGGCGCACCTTGCCGTGCACATCGGCAACCTGGTCGATCCCGAAGCTACAGACGCGGTGGGCGCCCGCCATCTCGCGCCAGGTGCCGGCATATGCATCGTCGGCATTGATCACGGCGACGCCATTCGTCGGCATGCCGGTAAAAATGCTGCCTTTTTCACGGGCCACTTCATCAAGATCACCCATACCCTCAAGGTGAGCCCGCTGGGCATTGGTAACCACGGCCACCGTTGGCGCACAAATCGGGACCAAGTAGGTGATTTCACCTGGGTGATTCATCCCCATTTCGATCACGGCGGCACGATGCGTTGCGTTCATGCCCAGCAGCGTCAGCGGCAAACCGATGTCGTTGTTGAAATTGCCGCGCGTCGCCAGCACCGCATCGCCAAACTGAACCTTGAGGATGGCGGCGACCATTTCCTTAGTCGTCGTCTTGCCATTGGAACCGGTCACGGCGATCAGCGGCAAGGCAAATTGGGCGCGCCAGGCGGTCGCCAGACGCCCCAGCGCGAGCAGCGTGTCATCGACGATCAACGCCGAAACACCCGCCGGCAGCTTGCTTTCATCGGCCACCAGCAAAGCCGCGGCGCCACTGGCAACGGCTTGTTCGAGAAAATCGTGCGCGTCAAAACGGGCGCCGCGCAAGGCAATGAACAATTGCCCGGCACCAGCGGCTCGGGTATCGGTGGAAACGCCAGTCAGCGCGACATCGGCACCGACCATGCGGGCGCCAATGCTGCGCGCGGCTTGCGAGAGTAGCCAGTTCAAGCTGCCACCTCCTTTGAATTGGGGCGACGCAAGGCAAGCGCTGCCTGCGCCTGCTCAAGGTCGGAAAATGGAGTACGGATACCGGCGATTTCCTGATAGGTTTCATGCCCCTTGCCGGCGAGCAGAACGACGTCGCCGGCGCCGGCTTCGAGGACGGCACGGCGAATGGCATTGCTACGGTCAACCTCGACTTCGGCTCTGATTTCAGCCCGCATCGTTCCCGTCAGAATGTCGTCGATGATGGCTTGCGGCACTTCGCTGCGCGGGTTGTCGCTGGTTAGCAGAACACGATCGGCGATTTTTTCGGCGACTTGGCCCATCAGCGGACGCTTGCCCTTGTCACGATCACCGCCACAACCGAAAACGACACACAGACGGCCAGCCCGTTGCGTCGCGACATCGCGCAGGGCCGCCAGGGCATTTTCCAGCGCATCCGGCGTGTGGGCATAATCAACCACAATCAGCGGTTCGCCATTGCCACCGAGGCGCTCCATCCGGCCCGGCGGCGGGGTCAATGCAGACAGGCGGCGCGCCACATCGGCCACCGGCAGCCCGGCATCGTGCAATACCGCCGCCACGGCGAGCAGGTTGGCGACGTTGTAACGTCCGACCAGGGCAGTATCGACGACGGCGCGACCATTCGGCAGCACCAGATTGAAGCGTTGGCCAAAGGGCGTTTCGACCAGATTTTCGGCCCGCACCAGCGCCGGGAAATCACGCTTCGGCTCACCGATGGCGTAGCCCAGGACCCGCATCGCGGTCGTCTCGCGCGCCAGTTTGGCCCCGAGCTCATCGTCGAGATTGATGATCGCCGTACGCAAGCGGGGCCAGGCGAACAACTTCTCCTTGGCCGCGGCATAGGCTTCCATGCTGCCGTGATAATCCAGATGGTCGCGGGTGAAATTGGTGAAGACGGCGACATCGACGCGAGCACCATTCATCCGGCCCTCCTCGATGCCGATCGAGCTGGCTTCGAGCGCACAGGCGGCAGCACCGGCGCGGCGAAAGTCGGCCAGATAGCGCATCAGGGTCGTCGCTTCCGGCGTCGTAAATCCGGTTTCGACCAAGGCATCCGGGAAGCCGGCACCGAGCGTACCGATGACGGCACAAGGTTTCGGATAGCTCTGGGCAATGCACTGGCTAATAGTGGTTTTGCCATTGGTGCCGGTGATGGCGATCAGCGACAGGCCTTCGCTTGGATGACCATAGACGGCATGGGCCAGCGGTCCGGCCAAGGGACGCAACTTCTCAATCGGCAGGTTGGCTACGGTCAACGCCGAATTCCAGCCAAATTCATTGCCCGGCTGCCAAAGCACGGCCACCGCACCGCGTGCGACGGCATCGGCGATGTAGCGACGGCCATCGGCCAGATCACCGGGATAGGCCAGGAAAAGATCGCCCGGCTGTACCTGACGGCTGTCGTCGGCAACACCGGTCGGTTCGATACCCAGCCTTTCCAGTCGGTCGAGAATTTCGCGCGGCGTGCTCACAGGCGCCCCTTTTCGGCTGCCGCCTCGGCCACATTGATCGGTGCATCCGGCGGAATACCCATGGTTCGCAAGGCACCGCCCATAATTTGCGAAAATGCCGGCCCGGCCACGTCACCGCCGTAATGGGCGCCGCCAGTCGGCTCGTCGATCATCACCGCAACCACCAGACGGGGATCGCTGATCGGTGCCAGACCGACAAATGAGGCAACGTATTTTCTGGCGTAAACACCGCCTTCAACCTTGTACGCCGTGCCGGTCTTGCCCCCCACACGATAGCCCGGCACCCGCGCTTTCGGGGCCGTGCCTTCCGGCTGCACGGCCATTTCCAGCATCGCCCGCACTTCGCGGGTGGTTTGCGGCGAAAAAATTCGCACGCCGCGCACCGGCGTTTCGTCGAGACGAACCAGTGAGAGCGGGACCAATTCGCCATCGAGGGCAAAAACGGTATAAGCCCGAGCCAGTTGCACCAAGCTGATCGCAATACCGTGCCCATAGGACATCGTCGCCTGTTCGATCGGCCGCCAGTTTTTCCACGGCCGCAAACGGCCATTGACCTCGCCCGGAAAACCGAGATTGGGTGCCTGACCAAAACCAACGCTGTCGAACATTTCCCACATTTCCTTGGGTGGGAATGCGAGTGCCATCTTTACCGTGCCGACATTGGAAGACTTCTGGATCACCTGCGCCACAGTCAGCGCGCCGTGCGGGTGCGCGTCGGAAATCGTCGCCGAACCGATAGTCAGCCGGCCAGGCGCACAATTGATCACCGTATCGAAACGCACCTTGCCGCGCTCCAGCGCCAGCGCCGCCGTAAACGGCTTCATCACCGAACCCGGCTCGAAGGTATCGGTGATGGCACGATTGCGGAGTTGGGCACCGGAAAGGTGTTGTCTGTTGTTCGGGTTGTAGGTTGGCCAGTTGGCCAGCGCGAGAATCTCGCCGGTCCGGGCATCGATGACAATCGCCCCGCCCGCCTTGGCGTTGTTCGTTTCGATAGCCGCCTTGAGGTGGCTATAGGCCAGGTACTGAATCTTCGAATCCATCGCCAGGCGAACATCCTTGCCATCCCTCGGCGGCTTGAGCGCGCGGACATCCTCGACAATCTGCCCCCGCCGATCCTTGATCACGCTGCGACTTCCCGAGTGACCGAGCAGGCTATTCTGAAACGCCAGCTCGACCCCCTCCAGCCCCT
>Ga0138256_10004493_pt1 | contig 14830 bp, 9 predicted proteins | sample KNB2016incub_MG_FD_105486 | JGI IMG/M metagenome (GOLD analysis project Ga0138256, IMG submission 105486) | Active sludge microbial communities from wastewater in Klosterneuburg, Austria - KNB2014incub_MG | ecosystem: Engineered > WWTP > Activated sludge > Unclassified | place: Austria... | reverse complement strand
ATACCTGAATAGTGGGTATAATATCTAAATTCGATGGGGTAGGTATGTACCTTCCATTGAAAAGGTAAGGTTTATTATTCTTAAAATGTAACATTACTTCGGAATCCCAAACTGGTAAACCTTTATAATATTGATCAAACCGTAAGTGCGACTTGCCGTCATCATCACTCGTTTGCTGAACTAATCGAAATTCATTACCGGGATCTGTAATTTGTAATACCTTACTATTTTGTTGGAAGAAACTCAATGCAATATCCTGCACAGAACCACGGGTACTCAAATCTCCTTTAATCAAATCACCTTCGACCCAAACCGGCAAACCATAACCATTAGTTTCTTTAATAATTGATTGACCTGCTGTTGGCAATATGGGGCTAATAGATTTAATGTTAAATTCTCCTTTTGCCAATGTTCTATTCGAACTCTCACCAGTAAATATTTTCTTAAGTTCAGAATTGACAGTCATGGGATAAGCCTGTGCATGACCAGGAGCCTTTTTGCCTAATTGGGCAAAAGATATGCTTATGAAAAAGAATAATACAACTAATGTTAAAAACGCTTTTTTCATTTTGTAGGATTTTTAGTTTGTAAAATGAGAATTTTATAAATTGAAGCTGCAGATTGTAAATTAGTTGAAGGAATACCACCCCATACAATGTCATTTGCCTGCTTACCTTTTTTGTATTTGAGGAAATAATAAAGATTATCTGGTTTGTTGTACTTCATTGTATCTAAACCAAAAAGTGAAAAACTTTTAAAAATTTGAGTAGTTAATTGTGTGCTAACTTTCTTAATCTCAACAGGCTTTCCATCTTTCTTCGGAATTTCAAATAGTTGACCATTATTTAATAATACAAATTCATTATATGCCCCGGCAAACCCACCACCAGAGCCAAACCGTATCATACCCTTACTATAAGTGTTCACTTTTTCAGGGCTAACTTTACAATTCGAAAAACTAAAAAGTAATAAACTTAAAGGCAGAATCCATTTCATTGCTTAAATCTTGTTTAAGTATTAAAGTTACTTTCTTTTATGGAAATTAAAGTCAAAAGGTTAAAATTTTATTAAGGTGCTTAAAAACAGGGCTTTAGAAGTAGATTTCATTATATTTGTCCCTGAAATAAAAAATTATAACATTTAACTCTTAATTATGAAGAAATTATTTTTTGTAATCATGTTACTGGGCTTTGTTGGCTTTATGAATGCTAATGCTCAATGCTCTAAATCAGAATCCGGGAAATCTTCTTGCTGTGCCAATAAATCAGCGATGGCAAAGGAAGATTCTGATGCTGCTGCTAAAGCCGCTTCATTGGATCAGTCTATTGTTTCAAAGAAAGTAGGTGAAGAAACAGTGTATCAGAGAAAAGTGGTCAGTGAAGCAAATGGTCAAGCTACTTTTGTAGATGTAAATTATGATGCAGCTACTGGTAAATTTGTAAATTCTACAGGATGCAGTGGACATTCAAATGGAAAAGCTTGTGCTGGTGAAGGAAATGCAAAAGCAATGAAGTCTAAAGGTAAGGCTTGCTGTAAGTCTGAGACTGCTACTTCTAAGTCTTGCTGCAGTAAGAAAGGCGACGAGACATCAATGGCTCAGCCTACTCCGGCTAAGACTATGGACAGGTAATAAAAAGATTGACTGAAAGTTTGTACTTTCAGAATTTTAAAAGAGCTGATATTGCAAAATGTCAGCTCTTTTTATTTATTGGTAGCGAATTTATCTTGGTGTATGATCCTTTCTAATTCAACTCAATAATTTAACTCCAAATGAAGTAATGCGCTGGCCATGGCTTTAATCAAAGACTGGATAGTTGACTCATTTTATAATAAATAGTCTGATAAAAGATTTATTATTATAAGGCAGATTTATTCTAGGGCTCCTGGGCTTAATCTGACCAGAAATTATGTATAAAGTCTAGATTGGTACTCTATAGCAGCACTCTCTAAATGAATGTAAAAATCATCGCTCACCTGATAGAATTAAAGTAAATGAATTCTATGCTGTTATTGCTTTAGCTATTAAGAATCGTTGAATCAAATAGTAACAGGTAAAAAGCAAACCTGTGAATAAAACTGAACTACTTAAAGTACCTCTGAAGAACGGTATCCCAGCTATATAAGCTTGTAAAAGACCTGATGGAGTCTTTGTATATTCAGGAAGAGAAATCCAGGCTCCAAAATTCGTAACAATAAAAAATATCAGAGCAGCTGCTAATGCACCGATAACCACTCTTCCAAAATTAACTTTTTCAAAGATGCCAAACCCGGCTAGAATAACTAGTGTATATGCAATATACTGAAAATACCACCCTTCATAAAACAATTGATAGTCAGGATATACAACCTGCTGAAGAAACAAATCGCTGAGCATTATTACTGAAATTGGGATAATGAACGCCAGCGATTTTCTTTTGATGAAGGCTGCACCGAATAAACTCATGCCGAGTATCGGTGAAAAATTATGCATATGTGGTAATAACCTGCTAAAACCAGCTACTAATATTAATACCGCAACTAAAAAAATCTGAATACCTTGTTTCTTGTTCATTTCTACTTAAATTAAGTATTACAAAGATAGCTAATCACGACTCAACTTGAAAAATAAATTTGATTTACTTCAATAATTCGAAAGTCGTTCGTCTGTTTGATTGGTGTTGAGCTTCTGTGCAATCACTACACTTGCAATTAGTAACCGGACGTGATTCACCATAGCCAATAGAAGAAAGTCTGTGGGAATCTATACCTTGAGCGATTAAATAATCAACGACCGAAGCAGCTCGCAGACCTGAAAGTTTTTCATTATATACTTTGGTTCCTCTACAATCCGTATGTGAAGCTATCCTGACACTTACAGACGGATTATCCTTTAGTAATTGTACTAAATTATTTAATGGAGGTTTGGCATCTTCCCGGATATTATATTTATCATAATCATAGTATATATCCTTTATATCAAACTCCACTTCATATAATTTTGGATGTAAATACACTATTACACTCAATTCCTGCAATGTTTTTGAACTATCGATTTTAAGATCGCTAGTTTTTATTCTAGTACTTGAATTTAAGTATCCTTCTGCTGTTATCTTCAAGGTAAAATCTTTATCAAAAGCAATATTTTTTTTCACAATCCCAATACTGTTAGTTTGCCATATCGTATCATTGCTCAAGTCTATTGGGACAGTTATGCGAGCATTTGCGATTGGTTTACGATCCCCGGTATTGGTTGATTCTCTGTTATTGGCTACACCATAGCCATACACATACAGTGTCAAAGCAAGATTATACTTTTTAATATGCTTAAAAGTGTCCTGAGGTGTTGACATTGCAATTGGGGGTCTAACCTTTTCAAAAAAATAAATATCATCATTGCCATGTCCACCGGGGCGGTTCGAACTTAAATAACCGATCTGAGTAACTAATGAATCAGTGGGTGAGTGAGAGATAATTTGAAAACCAAAATCATCAAATGGGCTGTTTACCGGTGATTTCAGATTTATCATTGGGGTCCAGTTTTTACCTTCTTTGTAAGATTTATAAATATCAAGTCCACCCATACCACCTAAATTATCAGAAGCGACATACAAGGTATCAGCATCGATGGTGACATACTTCTCATTAAACTCAGTATTTATACTCCCGGGTAAGCGAATTGGTTTACCAAAGACAGTTCCTTCTCTTTTACTTGAGTAAACATCAAATCCACTTAATTTGGATGGGTCCTGCATTGTAAAATAAATAGTCTGCCCTGTAGCATCAAAAACCAGGCTTAAATAATTGATGGAATCATTTATGAATGCTGGTTTATAAGGATCTGTCCACTTACCTTTCAGTTTATCCTGGATATAAATTTTACAATTTGCATCGGCATTCTCCTGACCAGTGCATTTGCAATATGCCAAGTGTAGTTTATCCGGTGAAAAGGTTAACAGCCCGGAATTTACCATCTTTTGATTAATTTCTGTGTTCAGTGGATATGAATCTGAACCTTCACTAACTTTATAAATTTTCGAAAAAGCTCTTCCAGTCCATAAATATTGGTCTTTTTCATCATTTGCTCTGTCTGATGTAAAATAAACCTGTTTATTACTATCGATTGCCACCCAATAATCTGAAGCTGGTGAATTAAAATCAACCTCTGACAATTTAAAAGGGTTTATACTACTATCTGCTGTCCAATCCATAGCATTTTTCAGAGAAGTCATTAATACGTTAAATCGATTAGGATCATGAACCTGGATAGCCAGTGAATCTAATATTTTATAAGAAAGTGTATAATTACCGATGTTTTTTAAAGCCAGACCATATCGATACATAGTTAATACATCTCCGGGTTTGTATTTTAAAGCATCTTCATACCATTTTTCGGCTTGTAATGGCTGATTCATACGCTCATAAGATTCCGCGAGACCAAAAGCAGCGGCATGTTTGCCCAAGGCTGATCTGGATTTATCATATTCTTTTTGATATAGCTGGGTCGCTTTCCAAAATTGACCAGAACTGGAGGCCTCGTCCCCTGTTTTTATCTTAGCTGGTATATTGCAAGCATTGAGGAAAATTATAAAAGCAAACAATGAGGATATCTTCCCACCGATTGCAAAGATTCTGACAGCGAGAATATTAAAAATCCAATTTCTTCTGCATGACGTCATCCTTTAGTTTTTGTTTATAATCAACTAATGCAGTTGAAAGATTAGTATCACTGGTACCTAAAATCTGTGCTGCAAGTATCGCCGCATTTGCAGAGTTATTAAGTGCAACGGTAGCCACAGGAACCCCTTTCGGCATTTGAAGAATGGATAATATAGAATCCCAGCCATCTATAGAATTATGCGATTTTACCGGAACACCAATTACTGGAAGAATTGATACTGCCGCAATCATACCCGGCAAATGTGCAGCACCTCCGGCCCCTGCAATAATCACTTTTAACCCATTGGCTGATGCCGTTTTTCCAAATTCAATCATCCATTCCGGGGTACGATGTGCGGAGACTACTTTTGCTTCAAAGGGAATATTAAATTTGGTAAGGATTTCTGCTGCATCCTTCATCACTGTCCAATCGGAATCAGATCCCATGACAATAGCTACTAAGGGAATAGTGGGACTCATATTAAAATATCTTTTTTAGTATTTCTAGTTTATGCTCTAATATAGGCATGTCATCTCCAATTAAAGTTACATGGCCCATTTTTCGTCCCGGCTTATTGATTGTCTTTCCATATAGATGCAAATAGCAGCCTTCAATATTATAAATCTTACTCATTTCTGGCCAGTATAGTACCGTAGCTTGCCCTTCCTTACCAATGATATTGTACATTATCGCAGGCTTAATCATGCGTGTCGAACCAAGTGTAAGATTGGATATTCCACGTAAATGCTGCTCAAACTGGCTGGTATAACAGTTCTCAATCGTATGGTGCATGCTATTATGGGGGCGGGGTGCGACTTCATTTACCCATAACTTATTCTCTTTTGAAATAAAAAACTCAATTGCCAGAAGACCACAGATACCCAAACCGTTTACTATTTTGGTTCCAATAGCTTCCATTTCAGATCTGAATGTACTTTCCGTATCATAATCGCTATATACTTCTGACAATATATGATTCTCCTCATCAAACTGCATTATTACTGGAGTGAAAAATGAAATTTCACCTTTTTCATTTGCACAAACACTGATTGCTATTTCACGGGAAATATCAATCCGTTCTTCAAAAAAACCGGGCATGTCAGGCAGAGTATGCACATCTTCGATCGAACGAATTGTCCTTACTCCCTTTCCATCATACCCGAACTCGGCTGATTTATATATACAAGGTATAGAAAAGGGCAATGCATTGAATTTGTCCAATGCCTCTGATTTATTGCTGAATTCTACAAAAATCGGACAAGGAATATCATTTGCTATGTAATAATTTTTCTGGAGTGATTTATTTTTTATAATCTTCAATGCAGCAGGATTCGGATGAACTTTAGTCCCGGATGCCTCTAACTGTTCTAAGGCCTCGATATTTACATGTTCGATCTCAACTGTTAGTATGTCCTTATCTGCACCGAAGGAAAGCACATCTTCATAGTTCATAATGTCTCCCTGATGAAAATATTTATAGTATAATGCAGCCGGAGAATCAGGAGATTTGTCCATACAATATACCTCCCAGTTCCAGCGTGCAGAGACCTCCTGAAGCATTCTGCCTAATTGACCACCGCCTAAAACACCAATTCTTAACTTCCTATTCATACATTCAATTGGCTTTTGCAATTTGGAACTTAATAAACTGGCAAATGACCTCCACAATTGAATTCTCTTCGGTATTATTATTGATAATAATATCTGACGAAGATTTATAGGGAGCTATATATTTCTCAAAAGCTGGTAACACATGTGCCTCATATCTGTACAATACATCTTCCAGCGGATAATTACGTTCTGTCTTGTCCCGTTTAATCCTTCGGATAATTTTGATTGCGTCTTTTGCTTCCACAAAAATTTTAAGATCCATCTGATCCCTCAACTGATCAATATGCATTAAAAAAATACCTTCTAGTATTATCACAGGTGTTCGGGACATGCGTAACTCTTTTGGAACAAACTTTTGATTGTTGTATCCATATTCCTGAAGCGTAATTGTCTCACCATTCATGATTCGTTCGAAATCAGAAACTAGTTTTTCTATGTCAAATGAACTGATTAAATCAAAATTCTGGACTCCATTGTCATCATACACTTGTTCTTCTCGTTCTTTATAGTAATTGTCCATACAAAGAACTGTCACTTCACTGTCCTCAAACCTGTTAGCAATCTGCCAGAGTATAGTCGTCTTTCCTGATCCACTCCCTCCGGAGATCCCGATGATATAGGGTTTTTCCATGGCATAAAGGTAATATGCTCTGGCTAAAGGGTTAAAATTAATTTAAACACAAATAACAAATTTTTAATTTTATAATATGATCACAAGTCAACCTATAAATTGAGATAATAATTACCTTTGAAATACAAGAAAAATTTTCACTGCTTCATAATAGCAAATAAGGACTTATATGATTGATGGTTTAGGATTACTGAGAGGACTGATTGGATTAGTTGCTCTTTTAGCTATTTGTTATCTCTTCAGTGCCAATCGAAAAGGGATTGACTGGAAATTGGTTTTGACTGGAATGGTTATTCAGGTACTCTTTGGTGTTTTGATCCTTAAGATTCCAATTATGACAAATATATTTCAATTCCTGTCAGATGCCTTTGTCAAATTAATTAATCTGAGTCATAAGGGAACTGAGTTCATTTTTGGTGAATTGGCAAACCCATCAGGAAGTTGGGCCTATGTCTTTGCTATTCAGGTACTACCAAATATAATATTTTTCGCTGCATTGTCATCTATTTTGTACTATCTCGGAATATTACAGAAGATAGTGTATGTATTTGCCTGGATCCTGAGTAAATTAAACATCACAGGGCCAGAAAGTACCTCTACCGCAGCAAATATCTTTCTTGGTCAGACAGAAGCTCCATTGATGATCCGCCCTTTTCTCGAAGGAATGAATAAATCTGAAATCCTCTGCATCATGGTCGGTGGAATGGCTAATACCGCAGGTTCTGTTCTGGCAGCGTATGTAGGATTTCTCGGTGGAACGGATGTCGCACAACAAAAATACTTTGCCTTACACATGCTTACTCAATCAATTATGAGTGCGCCGGCAGCTATCGTATGCTCCAAAATCCTGTTTCCACAGGATAAAAAAATAGAACTTGAAAAAGAACTGCATATCCCAAAAGAGAAATTAGGTGATAACTTTTTAGATGCAATAAGCCTGGGTACTACAGATGGTTTGAAATTAGCAGTCAATGTCGGTGCTATGCTGATCGTTTTCACTGCACTTATGGAAATTTTAAACTATACATTCTTTAAGATCGGAGATTGGACGCATATCAATGGTTATATTGCCAGTATGAGTGGAGGCCGGTACAATGGTTTTACTTTCACTATGGTCTTAGGTTATCTATTCTCACCAATTGCCTGGCTTATCGGGGTTTCCAGTAATGAAATGCTTCAGGTGGGACAATTATTAGGTGAGAAAACGGTAATCAATGAGTTTCAGGCTTATGTAACATTCGGTCACATGAAATCTACCGGGATGATAACAGATCCTAATTCTATACTTATAACAACCTATGCTTTGTGTGGATTTGCAAATTTTGCTTCGATTGGTATTCAGATTGGAGGTATCGGCCAATTAGCTCCCAATCAGAGGAATAATCTGACAACATTAGGGCTAAAAGCGCTATTAGGTGGTACCATTGCTTGCCTGATGGTGGCCTGCATTGCAGGTATGTTAAAATAAGAATGAGCAGGGAAATGTATTCAATATCAGATTCGTTTATAAATTATTGCCGGACAACTTGCAGATATTTTAATATAAGTAGTTAAATCGATTGGCCAGAAAAAAAGCCCAGATAGAATCCCAGGGTCCAAAAAACAAAAAAAAATGGATCGACAAAATTCCTCAATTGCTTTGGGATATAGTAAAGTACTTATTCTTTTTACTTATTTTATTTTTCACAGGCACTTACTTCCTCATTAAAATTCCATCTTTCCAGAATTATGCCATACAGAAGATCACTACATCGCTGAGTAAATCGCTGAAAACTACAGTCTCAGTAGGTAGAGTTAAAATTGTTTTCGTACAATCCTTACAATTAGAGGACTTCTTAGTGTTGGATCGCAATAAGGATACTCTATTATATACTAAATATCTGAATGTCAGCCTGAATGGTGGGTTGGTAGATTTACTTGATGGCAGAATCGATATCCGACAGGTGGAATTAAAAAATACGGTTGCCCATCTGAAAGACTATGGACCAAAATATCAAAGCAATTATCAGTTTTTACTCAATTTTATAAATAATGGTGATCCGGATTCTCTGTTTTCAAAACCAAATGCAAAGAAGAAGAGTATTAATCTACATCTGAACCAAATAAATTTAGCTAATCTGAATGTAGATTACACGAATACAGGTGATGGTGAAAATTTTGCAATACAATTCTCAAAGCTTTATTCTAAGTTTAAGAAATTTGATATTGATAAGAATTCATTTGATATTGATCAGTTGAAAATTGAAAATCCTGATGTACGAATTGTAAAGAACCCAAAAGTGCCCTATGTTGAAAATAAAGTATCAGACCCTTATGCTGAGCTAAGAAATAAGTTAAAAAAAGGAAGGTCTGTGCCTCCACTACATATCGAAAGTGAAATTGTAACTATTGAGAATGGGAAGTTTCTTTTTGACAATAACCGGAAGGTATATAGAGGAATCCCCGGACAAGCAATAGACTTCAATCACATTCATCTGGATGATATAAATATCTTACTTTCAAATTTCACGTTTGATCCGGAAAAATTGGAAGCAGTTATTAATCAAATTGCTCTCAAAACAGGGACTCCATTAGCAATTAAAGACCTGAAAGCAGACAAATTTGTTTATACTCCAAAATCAATGGAGTTAAAGCAATATCTACTCGAAACCAATACATCATTACTGAAAGATAATTTAAAATTGAGTTACAACTCGATCCATGACATGCAGGATTTCGTAAATCGAGTTACACTCAGCGGCCGGTTGTCTGATAGTAAAGTAGCAGTGAATGATATTGTAGCATTGGAACCTAAACTAGTAAAAGATAAATTCTTTCAGCATAATAAAGATCGCGTTTTAAGCATTGATGGAAGTTTTCATGGGACAGTTAATAATCTGTCAGGAACAAATCTGGAATTGAATCTGGATAAATCTCATTTAAACGGTGATATTAAATTAATCAATATAACTAACCCGGATATTGCTACTCTAGATATAAAAGTTAATGACTCAAGAACCAATGCGGCGGAATTTAGTAAGCTGATACCAGGGTTTACACGTTTGCCTCAGTTGGATAAACTCGGTTTTGTAACCTATCAGGGAGTTTATAAAGGCTCTATTCATAAGTTTTTAATTGATGGAAATTTTACAACTGCGTTGGGCTCGGGAAAGCCAACAATCAATTTCGATCTTTCGCTAGGATCTAACAAAGCAAGATATTCAGGTGAAGTCTATTTAGAAGAATTCGACCTGGCTCCAATCACCGGTGAAAAAAATCTCGGCAAATTTACCGGCACTATTACAGTCGATGACGGTCAGAGTTTTGATTTGAATAACCTGGCAACTATTTTCCATGGCAAAGTAAATTCACTGACATATAAAGGATATAATTATAAGAATGCGGTAATAAATGGACAATTCAAAGAAAAGAGTTTTAGTGGAAAATTAAGTCTGGCAGATGAGAATGCAACACTGGATTTCTCCGGTATTTTTGATTTCTCAAAACCGAAAAAGGTATTAAATTTCACAACTAACATTCAGAAATTGGATTTGAAAAAATTGAATTTAATAAAATCTGATTTATCACTGAAAGGTAATTACAAATCAGACCTGACATTTACAACATTTGACGATATCCAGGGTAGTTTCTCTGGGGACAATATTGAAATAGCTGGCAAAAAAAATCAGGATAAAATCAATTTAGATTATCTCGACTTTCAGGCCAGCAATAGTGCAAATGGAAATAAAAAATACACCTTAACGTCTGATTTACTAGATGTCACTTTAAACGGAAAATTCAAATTAGAGGAGCTTTGGGGCGATCTGGAGCGGATTTTTCATAAAAATCATACAAAGCTTGCGGATCAATTTGCCATCTATTCTAATGATTCAATTGTATTTAATCATAATTTTAATTTTGACATTAATTTAAAAAACACAAAGAATCTATTCCAGGTACTCGATGTTCAGTTGGATAGGATAAAAGGTGGTGACATTAGTGGTAATTTCAGGAATACTGATTCATCTATGTATCAACTCTATATCAATGCCAATATTCCGGAGTTAAAAACAGATAAAGTTACCTTAGAACACTGCTTTATAGAAGGAAGTGGGGATCAATCGAAAACTGATTATTTTCTTTTTGCCAATAGTGGAAGCTTTAATGAAACGCAGTTAAATCAAATGGATTTAAGTGCCACGCTGGAAAACAATGATATTAATTTCAATATCAAAACTCCGGCTATAAAAGGATTTATCGAAAACATTAATCTTGATGCGACTTATACAGTCGATAGCGGGTACAATGTACTTCGGTTTAATCCATCCAGATTTGACTTTATGGATTCTGACTGGACAGTCGAGAAAGATAATCTGCTTAAGTTCGGCAAGGATAAGTTGATCGTTTCAAATCTGAAATTTACGAATGGAGTACAGGATATTATACTGGGGAGTTACGGTGAACAAGGCATGCAGATAAATATGCATAAATTTAGCCTGAGTCTCATTAAAGGCTTTCTGCCGTCGAAAGAAACTGAGTTAAAAGGCCTGGGTAACATCGAGATGAAAGTCGATAGCATTTATGACTTAAAGAACATTAGCATTAATGGCCATTTTGATAGCATACTCGTCAATGATATCGTCCTGGGTTCTGCAGATTTGAATGGCCAGGCTGCCTCCCTGAAGGATAAGTTACAGATGAATCTGGTCTTAGATGATAAAGGAAATAAATTCCAGAGTAAGGGCTTTCTTACATTACCGGAATATCAATATAATGATGTCCCTGCCGATTATCTTAAACTTGACATTACATCGGAAGATTACCCGGTTGCTATTTCTGAAGCCTTTCTGGGAGATATGATTTCGGAAACTATTGGAACATTCACCTCCCGGGTAAATCTGGCCGGCCCATTTGATAAACTGAATATTAAAGGTCAGGTAGAATTAAAAAATGCGGCTACGACGATTAATTACCTCGGTACCCGATACTATATCACAAATTACACCGCAAACCTCAATAATCAATTAATCGATCTGGACAACCTACAGCTAATTGATGAAAGAGGAAATATTGCCACTGTATCCGGAGGCATCAGACATAATAAACTTAAAGATTTCAAGACAGATATCGAGATTACTTCGCCTGATTTCTTGCTACTTAACACCAGTAAAAAAGATAATCCATATTATTACGGGACAGCATCCGGTGAGTTCACAGCAAAATTTACCGGACCATTTAATCAAATGGATATTGATATCAATGCAGTAACCGGCCCCAGAACAGAATTTTTCTTACCAACTACACACAATCAGGATGTGGCCGCGATAGATTTTATAGAGTTTAAAAATAAGTTTGATACTACATTCAGAAAAGAAATTAAGCAGCTCCGAACTTCTTCAGGGATTAAGCTGACCATGAATCTCGATATTAATGAAAATGCTTCGATGAATATCATTTTTGATGATGCGACAGGCGATGCGATCCGTGGTCAGGGAAACGGACATTTAGAATTAAGTATTCCCAGAAATGGTAATCTGGATATGTATGGTACTTTTGAAGTGGCCAGTGGTGAATATCAATTTACAATTTATAAACTGCTTAATCTTTCAGTGCTGAATACCACGTTCCTAATCAATAAAGGGGGAACCATTGTGTGGAATGGTGATCCATTTAAGGCGCAAATTAATATCGATGCCTTTTATAAAGGTCTTCGCCCAATACCTTACAATTTCATTTATGAATACCTCCCCGAGAATGACCGTCTGGTTACTGAAGCCAATAAACCAACACCGGTTGATCTGACACTGCACCTGGATGGTGATCTGCTAAAACCGGCAATCTCATTTGATATTGCATTTCCACAAATTTCACCAGAATTAAAGACCTATACCGATAGTAAACTGAGTTATCTGGCCCAAAACCCTAATGAACTTAACAAACAGGCTGCTTTTCTAATCACGCTTAAATCTTTTATCCCGGAAAACTTCTCGGCGAATGCGGGTCTGAATACGATTTATAACACCTTATCCGATTTAGTTTCAAGCCAATTAATGCAGGTTCTATCTCCTATGATCAACGAGACACTGGGAAATGGAAAAATACTTAATAATGTCGATTTGAATATGGCTTATGTATTCTATAATTCGATGAACAATGGTAGCCAGGGAATCACCACCCGGACAGGAAGTGAGTTTCAGTTTGGCCCGAAATTATCATTTTTTAAAGATCGTTTGATTATGAACTCAGGCATAAAAACCGGAAGTACAAATCAGCGGGACTCCTATGTCGCTGGTGATATAGAATTACAATATGCGTTGACACCTGACCGGCGGTACTTACTGCGTGTATATAATAAGAGCGATGCTGTGCTGGAAGGTAGGCGGATTAGAAGTGGAATTGGATTTACTTACCAACAGAGTGTTGATTCTTTTTGGGACTTGTTTAAATTTAATAGAAGTAAAAATAAACTTCACCCCAGAGACAGAGAATACTGAACCCATTATAAGGAGAATATATTTTGCCTCAACTAATTGAGACTGCATTAATATTGTATATTTGTGCAAAATTTGTACAAATTTATTGAGCCATAACTAAGATATGATGCGTAAGTTATACCTATTTCTATTTTTGACTATTTGCTTTCAGATAGTTCAGGCCCAAACTCCCAAGGATAAAAATGCCGTGATTTTCAGGACACTTTGGACTGATTATGTAAACCCGAATGAAGGTGACTTACTCGATTATAAAAATTACCGATATGGCTTTAGTGCAGCTTATGGTAGGAATATCATTGATTGGCTAAACCTGGAAGTGCCCATACAAGTCGCTAATCCTCTGCTAAAAGGTGATCCGAGGAATAAATTTATGTTTGGTCTGGATATCCAGGCTCATGCTCAATATTACAAAGAAACAAATCCGGTTATTCCTTACTTCGTCATAGGTGCAGGAGCAAAAATTATAGATACATTAGGTTTGCATCCGGAATTCCCAATCGGACTTGGTGTTGATATTCGTCTTTTCGAAAGAGGTTATCTTAATTTCCAGGCTGAATACCGTTATAGCACAAAAGCAGATAGGAAAAGTATCAATTTAGGTGTGGGACTTAAATACCTTCTGGGGCGAGAGGTCAAAGATATGGATAAGGATGGTGTAGTGGATACACTGGATGAATGCCCTAACATTGCTGGTCTTGCCACATTGAAAGGTTGCCCGGATAAAGATAATGATGGAATAGCGGATCATTTGGACCAATGTCCTGATGTAGCCGGCCCCAAATCAACAATGGGTTGTCCGGATAGAGATAAAGATGGCATTCCTGACAAAGATGATAAATGCCCTGATCAGGCTGGGCCAGTATCTAATGGTGGTTGTCCTATCCTGGATAGAGATGGTGATGGGATCAATGATGACATAGATAAATGCCCAGATGAAGCTGGAACTATGGCTACAGGTGGTTGTCCCGACAGAGATGAAGATGGTGTAGCAGATAAATACGATGAATGTCCGGATGTAGTAGGTCTGAAAGAATTCAACGGGTGTCCGGATACTGATGGGGATGGCATTGAAGATCGATTGGATAAATGTCCTGAAACACCGGGAGTAAAATCAAATAACGGTTGCCCTGAAATCGAAGTTAAAGACAAAGAGAAATTAGAATTTGCAATGCAGCAGGTTCAGTTTGAGGTGAATAAGGCTACCTTATTACCAGTCAGCTATTCTATACTGGATGAGATCGCCGGTATTATGAAAAAATATCCGGATTACAATCTGGATATCAGTGGGCATACTGATCCTACAGGAAACAGGAACACAAATATTAAGTTATCTTTAGAAAGAGCCAAGACTTGTTTTAACTATTTAGTATCCAGAGGAATTAGTACAGGTAGAATGACTTATGAAGGTTATGGACCGGATAAACCGAGATACGATAATAAGACCAGTACAGGTAGAAAATTGAACAGAAGGGTAGAATT
>Ga0138256_10004492_pt1 | contig 14831 bp, 11 predicted proteins | sample KNB2016incub_MG_FD_105486 | JGI IMG/M metagenome (GOLD analysis project Ga0138256, IMG submission 105486) | Active sludge microbial communities from wastewater in Klosterneuburg, Austria - KNB2014incub_MG | ecosystem: Engineered > WWTP > Activated sludge > Unclassified | place: Austria... | reverse complement strand
TGAATTCATTTATAAGGGAGTCAGGAACTTTAGCAACACTTCCATCAGATGAACGATGACTATAGTCCAATGCCTGAATACACCTTCCGCTGGGCGTATAATATTTCGCAATGGTAACTTTCATCAAGGTGTTGTATGACAAATTATATGTTTGCTGAACCAAACCTTTTCCAAAAGTTCTTTGCCCGACTATTACTCCCCGATCGAGTTCCTGCATCGCTCCGGTTACTATCTCTGAGGCTGAGGCTGAGCCCCTGTCTATTAATACTACAAGCGGAATTTTTGCATCAACGGCTGTGCGTGTTGCAAAATATTCCATATTCATTTCCCGGATTTTACCTTTTTGAGATACAATTTTCTGGCCTTCGTCAACGAAAAGATTTACAATATCTACGGCATCCTTCAATAAGCCACCACCATTCCCTCGCAAATCAAGAACCATTGATTTCAGTTCAGGATTTTTTTTAAGATCAAGTAAGGCGGCTCTTACTTCCTCGGCAGAATTCTCCAGAAACTGTGTTAGTTTGATATATCCAGTCGAACTATTTATCATTCCGTAATATGGAACATTATTAAATTTTATCTCGTCACGGACAATCGTTTTTTCAATTGGTTCTGCAACACCTTCACGTTTCACACGAAGAATAACAGTGGTATTTTTCTGACCCTTCATGAAATTAGTCACGTCATCCACTTTTCTGTTCTCCGTAGAATTTCCATTCACAGAAATGATCTGATCACCAACTTTTAATCCAGATTTCTGTGCAGGAAATCCATCATATATTTCACTGATTTCTATTCGTCCTTCCCGTTGATGAACAAGAGCGCCAATACCACCATATTCAGCAGACACATGAGTCATTCTGTAATCTTCAATATCACTTTCCGGAATAAATATCGTGTATGGGTCAAGCGATCCGAGCATGGCATCAATGCCCTTTTTCATGAGCGCACCAGGTTGAACACTGTCAACGTAGTACATATTGACATCTCTAAACAGTGTTGTATATATATCCAGATTCTTACTCACCTCAAAATAATAATCTTCTACAAACGCAACAGATGCAGCAGAGGATACGATAACTGCTCCGATTACAATTGCTTTCTTTCGGCGTTTCCACCAGTTGTTAGTTTTGCTCATAATTGGTATAAATCCAGAATGTTATTAATGTTTACTGAGTGCAAGAACGTAAAAAAGTGGCGAGAAATTTATTAAAAGACGTTAATTCTTCCACATTAAATTGCGTCTGCAAAGATAAGAATACTAGCGCAAAACCGAGCCTTTACGAGCATACCAGGGATGTATAATATAGTCGAGCCGCCCAGCCCGGATAGCAGCATCCGTCTCAAGCAAAGCCCTTACCTCTGCTTCAGATTGCACATTAAATATGAATATTCCTCTCCAATCGGTATCATCTAAAAATGGCCCGGCTATGTCAATTTTACCTTCCTCATACAAACGGCCGATATTCTCTAAATGAGCTTTTTGAATCTGAGCCACAGTCGTCGAATCTTGGTTTCGATTCTTACCTTTAATCAGAACCACAAAATAATAGGACTTCATCATTGCTTCATCCTCACCGGATTTCTCTTGTGCCATCAGGGACACTGAAGGCATAAAGAAGAATCCAAACATGAGAAGAGAAACAAATAAAATTTTAGGAGACCGAAGGCTGATTAGTTTCATGGTGAAAGGGAGGTTAATTAAATTATAGGTTTAGGCATTTACTTCCAGACTACTCAATAATTCAGGCAGGATCAATAACCAACCTCTTCTCAATTTTTCATTGATGAAAAATTTATCACCGTGTCCGCCCACTGGCGGAAAAAAATCAAGACCAATTGACCCTCCGGAGGCGGGTAAAACCCTGCCAGCCTGTACGGCTGACAAAGCCCGGCAATTGGTCGGGCTTAGGCGCCCATCGAAATTCGTTATGCCCATTAAACTAAAAGAATAATATCCCATGCAATATTTTACTGTTGATTAGGCGCATTGAAGGCTGGCTGATTTACGAACCAAATGGCTAATCCTATTTAATTATTCAGTTCGCCTCAGTCAATGGTTAATCCAGTTCATTCTTTTCTTCAGCTGTACAATGTGCTGCAGATGATGTTCAGAGTGCCAAGCATATAATGCCAGGATAGTTTTTAACTCAAATTCTCTTTTTGACTCCGGATGAAAAAATTTCCTTTCCCAATCTTTTTCGCTCATGCGTTCAAGCATATACACCCAACGCATATGCAATGCATCCAATAATTTGAGAGAAATTTCAATTGGCGCATTTTTACCATCTTCCAATAAAGCCCATCGATCTTCATAGTATGGCCTGATGCTTGGTGTCTCTTCCGTAAGTGCCAGTTTGAATCTGCAGTAACTGTTTATGTGACTGTCTGCCAGATGGTGAACAACCTGTCGTATGGACCACCCTCCCTCTCTGTAAGGAGTATTTAATTGTTCATTACTCAGTTTGCTGACCTCGGCATACAATAGTTTCGGCAGCTCTTTAATTTGATGAATCCAATCAGCAAAATTTTCCTTTGAATATGATTCAGGAATTTTAAATTTTCCAATCGGAAAACGCAAGGAATCAAGGTCTGTTTGCATTTGAATTAAATCAGATTTTTTTCTTTTTCAGGAATAGTTTACTTTCAGCTTCAAATTTAACTAACCTCGATGAAATATTCACGCTCTTCCCTACTGTTTTTCTCAGCATTTATGTTAATACTTAATAGCGCCTGCCACACAAGGAGAAATGCAGATCTTATTATTCACAATGCCACGGTTTATACTGTAAACAATTCATTCTCTGTCACTCAGGCATTTGCAGTAAAAAACGGGAAAATAATTTCCATGGGGAATTCTGATGAAATTCTTGACGATTACCAATCTGAAAATACGATAGACCTACAAGGGAAATTTGTGTATCCGGGATTTATCGATGCACACTGCCATTTCTTTGGTTATGCCACTGATTTATTGAAGTGCGATCTGACAGGTACAAAGTCCTTTGAAGAAGTCCTTGACACGATCATCGAATTTTCAAAGACTAATAATTTCGAATGGATATTAGCAAGAGGCTGGGATCAGAATGATTGGACAATTAAGGAATTTCCAAGCAAAGAAAAGCTGGACAGTTTGTTTCCTGAAACTCCGGTCTTTGTATTTAGAATAGACGGTCATGCAGCATTATGTAACCAGTTTGCTCTTGATTTAGCCGGGCTCACCATAGACACCAAAGTTGATGGTGGAGAATTGCTACAGAAGGATGGAAAATTAACTGGTTTATTGATAGATAATGCTGTCAATTTGGTAAAATTGAAAATTCCTGAATTCAGCCCAAATCTGGTAGAAGCTGCACTGTTAAAAGCTCAACAAAATTGTTTTGCAGTCGGGTTGACCACCGTAGATGATGCCGGATTGGGAAAAGATTCAATAGCCATTTTACAGAAACTGCAAACTGCAGGAAAGCTGAAAATGAGAATTTATGCAATGATGTCAGATGCAGTAGATACGCGTGACCATTTTTTCAAAACGGGACCAATAGTCAGCGACAGATTAACTGTCCGGGCATTGAAGGTCTACGCGGATGGAGCTTTGGGTTCTAGAGGGGCCTGTTTAAAAGAATCGTACAGCGATCAACCGAATCATTTTGGGTACATGTTGTATAACGAAATGTATCTGGATACCCTTGCGCAACAAGCTAAGAAAAATGGTTTCCAATTTTGCACTCATGCTATCGGTGACTCTGCTGTTGAATCGGTTCTAAGAATTTATAAAAAATATGTAAGCGGGGAAAATAATCGCAGATGGAGAATTGAACACTGTCAGGTAGTGAGCCCTAAGACAATGAGAATGTTCGGTGACAATTCCATCATTCCTTCTGTACAACCAACACATGCAACCAGTGATATGTACTGGGCTGAAGCCCGCTTGGGGTCTGAAAGAATAAAATATGCCTACGCTTATAATGATTTGCTTCAAGGTGCCGAAGGCATTATTGCATTAGGAACTGATTTTCCGGTTGAAAGTATCAACCCTCTTTATACATTTTATGCTGCAATTCAACGCAAAGACTTAAAAGGAAATCCTCCTGACGGTTTTCAAAAAGAAAATGAATTGAGTAAAAAGGATGCGTTGAGAGGGATGACCATATGGGCAGCCTATGCAAATTTTGAAGATGAAATCAAGGGAAGTCTCGAAGAAGATAAGTTCGCTGACTTTGTAGTTCTAGATAAGGACATCATGGAAATTTCAGATAAGAAAATTCCGGATGTAAAGGTGCTTGCAACCTACCTCAATGGAGAACAGGTTTTTTCTGCAGATAAATGAGTTGAATTATTCAACGAATCAATTTTCTTAGAAAAACATTTCCGGTTCTCAGTGATGAGCATCAGGATCCTTGCAACAATCAGGCAATCGGTTGAAGGCTTTTGGATCAGCTTTTAAAGAATCAGCGTCGTATCCTGATTTTGTGATGGCAATTTTAATTTTCTCAGGATTCGTTTTTTTTGAATCATAAACTACGAGCACTTCTTTGCTGTCAATATTCACGTCAGAACTCTTCACTCCCTTTTCGAAGGATAAATCATGTTCGATTTTTTTCTTGCATGTCGAGCATAATGATGAAGTCATAATCTTGACTGTATCAATTTGAGCATTGCTTTTTATCGAACTAAAAAGAAACGCCAGTAGCACAAACATTGAAACCCTGATTTTTTTCATAGCTATATTTGTTTAAATTAATTATTGAATTTTATAACGAAGTCCTGCAAAAACTCTGCGCCCGTCAACAGGGCCCCAAATCCGTGAAGCATCAAACTCATTGCTAAAAGGGTTTTCAGAATTAATTACAGGTTGATGTTGAGTGAAGTCCAACAGATTCTCACAACCTCCATAGACTTCAAATCTTTTGAAAACCTTTGTTACCTGAGCATGCATGATATAAAAATCGGGAGAATATGAATTTGCCTGACCATGTTCTGCATGCTCTCTGGTGATTGGAAGTTTCTTTTGTCCGTCCCATATTAAAGTATAATCAAATTTCCAATGCTCGTTTGACGTAGCGTATGCAATGTTAGCAAGAGCCTTATTTCTCGAGACAAGAGGCTTATCCTGGAGAATTCCCTGATAAGTCGATTTAACATCGTCTAATTTATAGGCAAGGCGAACATCAAGTCGGGGTAACAGCTCATAATTAAATGTAAACTGCATACTGTTAGAATAAGATTTTCCGTTCAGATTATAAAACAATATGGCCGAAGAATCTGAATAAGCATCAACTATTAACTGATCGATAAAGTCAGTGCGGTAAATATCTCCGCTTAAAGATGCCTCACGATTGAAAAGAACAAATTTTACAGTACTGTTAAAGCCATAATTCCAGGCTCTTTCCGGAAGAATATCTTCAACTACTCTCAATTCTTTCGAAGATGCCATCACACTGATATTATCGGAATACAAAGATGGAATCCTGAAGCTTCTGCCCGCGCTAAGACGGATCAGGAAGCTTTCAGTAAAGTTATATTTAGAATGAAATCGAGGTGTAAATATCCATCCAAAATTATTGTGATAATCTTCTCTTGCACCGACAATCGTGGTAAGTTTATCAATGTAATTATAGGTGTATTCAGCAAAAACGCCGGGAACATTTTCGATAATTTGAGAGGCTTGATTATTAAATCTCTGTTCCGTGATATCATAGCGATAATTCAGCCCAAATTTGTACTGATGATTTGTCTGAGCAAAAGTGTTCTGATAAATACTTTGTATAAACAAACTCTTCTGAGTTGCGTCATACGATTTCAAACCAAAATTTGATTTTAAATCGTGTATTGATGCGTCAACAATATTTCCGATGCTTTTAAATGGTTTCTCCGGATAAATAATGCCCACCTTCATAAATGCCTCAAGTCTTTTGTTATCGACTTGCGTAGAATAAATTTGTCCTGTAGGTCCTGTTGCTACAGCATCTTTAAGTTGGCCACCTTCTCTCCTGTCTGTTAGAAGTTTGACACCAAACTGAGACTCGAGCTTGCTTCCACTATGATATTGCCAACGGTTGTACAAATTTAATTGATGACCGCTTGGGACATCCTTAAAATGATCATCATTATGATCCATTTCCCTTCCCATATAATTTCCATGAATCATCAGGATACTACTCAGCTTGTCATTTATCGTTTTTTTGAAGTGCGTATTAATCTCCGAATTACCGTTAAGTTCCCTGAAGAGATTCAAATAAAAGCGTGGGGTTTCTATCAAATCAGGCTTAAGCAATTCTATATTAATTTGGCCGGTAGTTGATTCATAGCCATTGACAACTGAGCCGCTGCCCTTCGTCACTTGGATCGATTCCATCCAGGGGCCGGGAATAAAAGCCAAACCATATATTCCGCTGATTCCTCTCATAGAGCTTATATTCTCAGTCATCAATTGTGAATATACTCCGGACAATCCAAGCATTTGAATCTCCTTTGCTCCTGTTACGGCGTCCTTATAGGCTACGTTTACGGTTGGACTTGTTTCGAATGCTTCTGACAGATTACAACACGCTGCTTTTAGCAGTTCCTTCTGGCTTATCTTTTCGACATTTATTGGATTGATAGTTGAAATTCCAACGGCCTCTCTCCTTGCAGTGATATCAATACCTTGCAGTTCAACGCTGCTTTTCAGTGTGACTTTTATTTTTTTTGCTTTTTCAATCAGGATAGTATCTGACTGAAATCCCACGTAACTCACAATTAAATACGCCGGTAATTGATCCGCTAGTTTAATGGTGAAATCACCATGTTCATCAGTTACAGTCGGGAAATCCCCACCAAGCCAATAAACATTAGCACCTGGTAATTCATTTTCCATTTTCTTTTCTTCATTCCTCTCCACTACTTTTCCTTTCAGGTTTGTTTGTGCATTCCCAAAAGCCGGAAAGTGTAGTAAGAACCATAAAAAAAGTGAAGCTATTAAATGAACAGAAGTGAAACATACGCCATATTTTTGGCAGCCTGAATTCCATTCCTGCCTCCGTAAGGAAATTTGTTTACCTGCCTTCCCAAGAGTAGAAGCATGGAATGCAGGTCCAATAAATTGATATAATTTCATCTGATAAAATATTTGTGATTAAATGTTTGGTTGAGTTCATAAAATATGACTCAGGCTTTAAGCCTTAACATTATCACAAAAATCAAATCAAATAATTCTGAGAAATGGAGAGAAAAGTTTTTCCGCCTATAAAAAATGGCGGGGCTTTATTGGTTAATACACTTTTTAAAAATACTTCTTGAACAAATTCATTTTCAAAATTGATAGGAACAATTGTTATAGCTTGTACAGGAAAATTAGAAAGCTCCGAATGAATTGAAGATATATCAACTTTATGGTATGTAATTTTTAAGTTACAACAATTTTTCTTAATCGTTTTTGGAACTTCTCCTGTTGCGCAAGGAGTCAATTTTGAACAACATGTCTTATTGCTGAACAGTGAGACTTCTTTATTGGAATTTTTGGAACAAATATGGACAGCAAGCACTACTCCCCCTGATGATATGAAAACCACCACTGCCAAAGCAACTGCAAGAAAGCGTTTGAGGACTACCATTATAAGGCAAAGGTAAGAAAATACATGAACTTGAGATGAATGTACTGAAAATCAACACTATTGTACGTATATTTTGCCGGTTTTCAGCTTGCGATCAGTGTCCTGAACGTAATAAAAATATATTCCAGGTGCGAGAAATTCATGGTTAAAATTGGTCAACCCGGGCTTGATTGTATTCCTGATTACTACTTGCCCGGTCAAATTAAGAATTTCGATTGACAGATTTCCATTTGTTGGATTATAAACGGAGATATTTTCACCTTTCGAAATGCTACTTGAAACTCTGATGTTTTCAGGAATAATTCCCTGTTCACCTATTGCCTGACAAACATCAAATCGAACAAAGACAGAGTCCCTGTTAGAACATGCATTAACATCCGTTATGTCAACAAAATATATTGCAGAGTCAATTCTGGCTACGGAAGTACTTGCTAAAAAAGTTTGGTTAGAACTTCCATCCTGCCATAAATAGGTGTTATATCCCGGGCCTGCATCAACAATATAATTGTTATAATAACAAATTGTAGTATCCGGTCCAAGATTGATGTATGGTTTTAAATAAACTTCCGTAGTCAAAGTGTCTGAAATTTTTGGACAACCAAACATGGAAGTCATGGAGTACCAGAAATCTCCAACAGTATTAATGAATAGCGAATTTATGGTATCACCGGTATTCCACAGATAATCAGAACCTGCAGGTGCCGATAAAATTACGTGGCCACCCTGACAAAAACTTACAGGCCCTGATGTGTTCACGTAAGCAGGGTAATTATCAAAATAAATATTCAGCGGTACTGAAGAAATTTTACAAGAATGAAAATCGGAAGCTTGTACAAAATAATTTCCCTCCTGCAAGGCCATAAAAGAAGTATCATTTGCCCCGGATACAGGTTGTGGAAGCCCGGATTGAGCATACCACCATTGGTATGAAAGATTGCTGTCAGGAATTACTAAATTCAAACTATCGCCAACGCAAATAAATTTATTCCCGGAATGGTTCATAATGGGAGCAGTTGGCAAAGCATATAAAGAGTCGAGGAATACGGTGTCTGCATCACTGCCGCAATAGTTATCGACCCGCAGTGAGTATTTTCCTGTGCGTGTAGGTTTAAGATAATTCGTTTTAATGCTTTCCAATAATGTATCATTAAGAAACCAGGAGTAAGAGAAAGACAATCCAGCTGCCGCCAGATTTTCCAGCCTGGCTCCGGTACAAACACCCAGCGTATCAGTGGTGCTAAGCCTAGCATCTGTAATTGTGGCGAAGAATAAAAAGTAATTCGGAGTTGTGGTTAAATTTCCGGAGCTGTCTGTTATGGTGACAGTGTAATTACCACTGGTCCTGACCAGAATACTGTCAGAGGATTCAGAGTTCGACCATAGGACAGTCGATCCTGCAACTGGTGGAGGGCTAACAACTAATTGAACGGAATCACCTGCACAAAAATAATTTCCCGGTCCTGAAACCTTATAAGGCGTTGAAATGACACCCATGCTATCCGTTTTGATGAGGTAGATATGGGCAGAATCGAAGCTATTGGTTTTACCCAGAATAATAAATCCACCATCATACGTTTCCTGCATATGTATGGCAACATCATCGAATGTTGCTCCAAAAGTCCTGGTCCAAAGGCTGTCCCCATGTGCATCAACTCTCATAAGGATAATATCATTCAGCAATGGAAAATATAAATGTGGAACGCTACCGAGAATTACAAAACCGCCATCCTTCGTTTGCCTTGCATGTCTTCCTGATTCATTTCGAGGACTGCCGAGAATTTTTTGCCAGGTTAAGTTCCCTGCACTATCTAATAATGTAATTGATATGTTCTTATCCCCAAGTGTATCACGATCGCCGCATATGAATACCCCGCCATCTCGGGTTGGTGAAATAGAATTGGAAACAGAATTCCAGGAATACAATGTGTCCAACAAAAGACTGCCACCAGTACTCATCTTCCGAACCTCAGTCACGTTTACTATCGGAGGAGAACTGTAATAGAAGTCAGGATAGTGCCCTAGCGTAAAAAAGTTTCCTGTTGGCGACTGTACTGCATCATGTTCGTTCATAACAGATCCGTCGAACGATACAAAGTTTGTCCAATCAATGCTAAGATCCTGTTTCAGCTTTGACAGCGTATAAAAATTTTGGGAGATAAAACCGTCAGTATAAGAAGAGATGGCAAGGCTTGAATCCGGCGTGGCTACAATACCAATTCCTTCGGTGGCCCAACCGTCGAAAGGCGGGTATGTTTTTGATGCTATAAGGTTACCTGAGGGCCCAATTCTGACTACCTCGGCAACGGCATTATACAATGTTGAGGCGTGAGAACCAATAAATGCATAAGCGCTGTCGTAGGTCTGAACTATGGAAGAACCGTTCTGATCGAAGGCATCTCCATAGGATTTTTCCCATTCCTTGTTTCCCAGACTGTCTAATTTTAGAACATAGTAGGCACGGGTATCATGGAGAGTATCGTCTCTGCTGCCAATAATCACGTATCCGTGATCAAAAGTAGGTCTGACAAGGCTGGCATCTTCGTTCAGGTAAGCCCCAAAAACATGCTCAAAACATGGCTGGGCAAACAGCGTGATGTTAGTGCAGGATAAGAGGAGGTATAAGAGAACAACCCGAAAATAAGGTATGAAATTGGAAGATTTCACACGACTATATTCACGCATTTTACAAATATAATGAACTCCGACTAATCCTTCATTAATAATTAGTTAAGAAAAGCGGATTAATCAAATAACTTGTAATATTTTGAAAATAAAAAATATCATTTTCAGGATTTTTTGAAAGAAAAAGATAACCCTAAACTTGTCGCAGAATTTTAAGCAAACTTTTAGAAGCAGTACTTATTCTCTTTAATAAGCTTAGCAGCGACAATTCTCCTCGACTCTTTCACATTCATAGAAGGCATTTTAGTAAATCGCTTTAAGCCCATCAATAGCATTCTCTGCTCGTCACCCTCGGCAAATGATGTTATGGCGTCTTTCCCGGATTTATTGATACGATCTGCGGCATCATAAAGATAGATCCGCATCATTTCAATTTGTTCTTTGCAGGCATCTTTACCCTTCATACCTGCAAGTTTTTCAACTCTTAGCTGAACTGATTCACTTACATATAAATCGATCAACATATCAGCAATATTCATCAGCACTTCCTGTTCCTTTGCCAGTTCCATCATAAGTTTTTGAACTGCGGAGCCTGCTACAAGAAGTACTGCCTTTTTGAAGTCCGCAATTGCCTTTTTATCCGCATCAAAGAATCCATCAGAAACACTGTTCATATCAGGAATCTGCATCATTTCAGATGCAACTTTGGTTGCAGGTCCCATCAGATCCAGATCTCCTTTCATTGCCTTCTTCAACATCATATCAACGGCAAGCATTCTGTTGATCTCATTGGTTCCTTCAAAAATCCTGTTGATACGGGCATCGCGATAGGCTCTATCCATCGGAGCCTCCGCACTGTAACCCATTCCTCCATAAATCTGAACACCTTCGTCAGCCACATAATCAAGCACTTCACTACCGTCAACTTTTAAAATCGCGGCCTCGACTGCAAATTGCTCTACTCCCTTTAGTTTAGCCTTCCCCTCTTCCATCCCTGATGAAATCAAGGTAGCTATGGCATCTTCCATGTTTCTGCTACAACGAAAGATTGCCGCTTCACAAGCATAAATGCGGATAGCCTGTTCAGCCAATTTATACCTGATAGCGCCATATTTAGAGATAGGGCGTCCAAATTGCTGACGCTCATTCGCATAACTGACAGATTGAGTAGATATTCTTTTTGATCCGCCGATAGCAGCGCCGGCCAGTTTTACACGCCCAAGATTCAGAATATTTACGGCAATTTTAAACCCATTCCCTCTCTCGCTTAGGAGATTTTCAATGGGCACAACACAATCATTAAAGAAGACTTGTCGGGTGCTACTGCCTTTGATACCCATCTTGTGCTCTTCCGGGTTCAGAGAAATTCCGGGAAATGATTTCTCAACAATAAATGCACTCAGGTTTTCATCTGAATCAATCTTTGCAAATACTATGAATACATCGGCAAATCCGCCATTGGTGATCCACATTTTCTGACCATTGAGAATATAATTTTTCCCGTCGGGCGATAGTACCGCTTTCGTCTTTGCTGCATTGGCATCTGAGCCGGATCCGGGTTCGGTCAGGCAGTAGGCCGACTTCCATTCTCCGGAAGAAAGTTTTGGAACATATTTATTTTTTTGAGCATCGTTTCCATAGTACAAAATTGGCAGAGTACCGATTCCTGTATGTGCTGCATATGCTACAGAAAATGAATGACCGGCACCCAGATTTTCTGTTGCTAACATTCCTGTTACAAAATCCTTTCCGAAACCACCATAAACTTCAGGGATAGAAATTCCAAGCAAGCCCAGTTCTCCTGCTTTGTTGAGGATGCTTTGCATCAAACCCTCCTCTTGTGCATCAATCCGGTCAAGATTCGGGTATACTTCCTGTTCCAGGAAATCCCTGCAAGTTTGCGCTATCATCAATTGTTCTTCATTCCATTCTTCAGGAATAAAAACGTCCTCCGCTTTTGTTTCCCGAATCAGGAATTCGCCACCTTTAATTGTCTCTTCTGTCGATACCGCTTGAGCCATTGTAATTAGAATTAAATCTGATGAATAGTATGAGTGAATTTTGTTTTTAGTGGATATTCTATGAATGGTTGCAATTTTAAAAAAATAATTTGCAATCTCTTGAAAAACAATTTCTTTGAGTAAGGGAAGGTACGAATAAATGGGCAACAAGATTTGTCTGATACGCCATCAAACGCTGAAAAAGCGTCAGTGCGTTCTTTACTCCTTCGACAATCAGTGGGAAAACTGTTTTAATTCAGTAATTCAAAAATTCCGGCGGCACCTTGTCCCGTTCCAACACACATCGTAACCATCCCGAACTTTTGTTTACGTCTCCGTAGTTCAGAAAACAGCTGCACAGATAGTTTCGCTCCACTACATCCAAGAGGATGCCCCAGTGCAATGGCACCGCCATTTACATTAACGATTTCCGGATTTAAATTCAAGGTACGCATGACTGCTAGCGATTGAGAGGCAAAGGCTTCATTGAGTTCAATGAGCTGAATATCTTCTTGTTTCAATCCGGCATGTTTGATCACTTTTGGTATCGCCTCTATTGGACCAATTCCCATAACTCTGGGTTCAACACCGGCAACTGCATAATCAACGAGTCTTGCGATAGGTTGCACATTTAACTTTTTCAACATCCGCTCACTCACGATAAGTACGAAAGCAGCACCATCACTTGTTTGAGAAGAATTTCCGGCCGTAACAGTTCCCCTTGCATCAAAAACCGGCTTTAGCTTGGCCATCCTTTCCATGGTGGTATCAGCACGCGGACCTTCATCTGTATCAACAATGAATTCCTTAGTTTTCTTTTTTTCATTTTCGTCAAGGTAGATTTCACTAACCTTCACTGGCACAATCTCATCTTTAAATTTTCCTTCTGTAATTGCTTTAACAGCCTTGATATTCGATTCATATCCAAATTTATCTTGGTCTTCTCGGGAAACCTTGTAGTCCTTGGCGACAGCCTCTGCAGTAAGCCCCATTCCCCAATAATAATCCGGATTTGATTGTACGACTTTATAATTAGGAACGATTTTCCATCCACCAAAAGGAATAGGCGACATGCATTCAACTCCACCTGCAATGATGCAGTCAGCCATACCGGCATGAATTTTAGCAGAGGCGATAGCAATGGTTTCTAAACCTGAAGCGCAATATCGGTTGACTGTCATGCCAGGAACTTTTACAGTATTTAGTCCCATGAGGGAAATCATCCTGCCAATATTCAGTCCTTGTTCGGCTTCAGGCGTAGCGTTACCAACAATCACATCATCAATCTCTTCCTTATCGAGTTGAGGAACTAAAGCCATGATTTGCTGAATGATGTCACTCGCCAAATCATCGGGCCTGTAACTCTTAAACTTCCCTTTAGGAGCCTTGCCTACTGCCGACCTTTTTGCTGCTATAATGTATGCGTTCATGATATGCTAGAATGAATTGATATTAAAATATTTTACTTTGAAAAAATGGACATTATTTTTTCACCGGCGTGCTCGTTGAATCCGACTTTGCACCCTTTTTAACAGGTATTCCTTTTTTCTTATCCTCAGCAGCCTTTTTCTCAGCCGCCTTCTTTTCGTCATCCTTTTTCTTTTGGGCAGCTGCTTCCATCACCGCTGCATCTACACCATTATGATAAGTTGATTGACTAACGACTGTACCTTTTCTGTTATAAGTCTTCCACGCTCCGTCACGCTTATTCATTTTGTAACTTCCTTCCTGACGAATGGATCCATCTTCGAAATATCGAGTCCACTTACCATCCTTTTTTCCTTCTTTATAAAATCCTTCCTGAGCCACTTGTCCGGAGAAGTAGTAACGGGTGTATTGCCCATCTTTTACTGCAGCTAAAAATTCAGTTTCTTCACGAACTTTATTGTAGCCATAAAATTTTCGTTCGATACCTTCCTTCTGATCGTTAACAAAATCAATTTCAGAAATTTTTTCTCCAAAATTGTTGTAGAACATCCAGGTACCTTGTTTCCTTCCTATCTCATCCGTCTTATTACGGTGCTTTTCCCTGCCGGGAGCATATTTTGGTTTCTCCTCTTTTCCTTGAGAATATCCTACAAGTGGAATGAGCATAGCCACGACAAGAATGGCGCTGAGAAAACATTTCTTTAGAAGAGTCAATTTAATTTTTACACGCAAAGCCAGCATGATCTTATGTTTAGTTTCGTAAGGGTTTTCCTGATGTGAGTATACTTTGTATTCTTTCGAGTGTTTTTCGTTCACCGCAAAGCGATAGAAAGGCTTCCCTCTCCAAGTCCAATAAATATTGCTCAGATACGAGGGTATTGGCTGACAGATCTCCACCGCACATTACATATGCCAGTTTTTGTGAAATAAGTTGATCGTGAGGAGAAATAAAATGACCCGAAACCATCGCATTTGCACCAGCAAAAAACATACCAAGGGCATTTCTGCCAAGAACTTTTATATCCTTACGATGAGTCGGTATTGTGTATCCGTCGTGCGCCAATTCCAAGACAGCTCTTTTCGCTTCTGTAATTACCCGATTTGGATTTACAACAATTTCATCTCTTCCTTCCAATAGAATTCTCAAATCGTAGGCTTCATGTCCGGATGTTGAAACTTTCGCCAT
>Ga0138256_10004491_pt1 | contig 14831 bp, 14 predicted proteins | sample KNB2016incub_MG_FD_105486 | JGI IMG/M metagenome (GOLD analysis project Ga0138256, IMG submission 105486) | Active sludge microbial communities from wastewater in Klosterneuburg, Austria - KNB2014incub_MG | ecosystem: Engineered > WWTP > Activated sludge > Unclassified | place: Austria... | reverse complement strand
TTATCCTTATCAGTCATTTTATCCTGCGTTCTATCCTACATTTTATCCTTATCAGTCATTTTATCCTTCTAATTACGGATCGTTCTATCCTGCGTTCTATCCTGGTTTTTATCCATATCAGTCGTTCTATCCTGGGTTTTATCCTGCATTCTATAATCCACAATATGCAGGATTCTATCCATACCAGTCGTTCTATCCAGGATGTTTCTTGGAAGGTACTAAGGTCTTAATGGCTGATGGCACGAGCAAAAACATAGAAGATATTAGTCGAGGAGAAATTATAATGTCTTATGATTTGAGTTCCAACAAGAAGGTAGCAAACACTGTTATTGAAAAATACACTCACCCTGACTACCCTGATTATTTGATTATTAATGAGTCACTCAAAGTAACTACAAATCACAGAATTTGGGTTAACAATACTGCTTGGGCTCGAGCAGATGAGCTTAGAATTGGAGACGTAATGTCTAATAGCTCAGGGGAAGCAGTTGTTGTTTCGGATATTGAGTTAAAGTCTGGAAATAACACAGTTTATAACTTGCATTTACAATCAGAAAACCACAACTATTTTGCAGACGGAATCTTAGTCCACAACGGTAAACAGTAAACTTTAGCTAAATTTAGCCCCAGACACAAATTTTCTATTTAGAATACCTACTCGAAGAGAAAATTATTTTTGAAAATAACCCTTCACTAAGTGAGGGTATAAATTACAATTTTACCCTATAGTATGGTATAATTATCTTACATGGCACCAGTAATGAGTGCATGAGAGTACCTTAAATCCACTAAGGAGATGTCCAAGTGCGAATCAAAGGCCGCACCACTGCCGTTCTCGGCACGATTTTTCTGGTTTTGATGGCTCTGGTTCTTGTGCCGACATCTTTGGCTTCTTGTTCGACTGGCGTCGAGGAGAACGAAGATGTAGTTGTTGAACCAACTGCTACCTCTACCTCGACACCAACATCGACACCGACCCAAATCCCTGAACCGACCCAGACACCTACCCCGACTGCCACTCCGACTCCTGTGGTTCCTCAGCCAAATATTGTTTACCAATTCGACGGTCAAACGACCGAAGAAGACAAGGTAATAATCCAACGAGGGATCGAGATGGCTAACCGTTTCTTTTTCCTTCAGTTGGGAAGAGTTGTTGACCATCAAGTAGTCATCAACATAGTCAACTTGCAGGGGAACCCTTGTTTTGGCGGACCACTTGCACGGGTAAGCCTGAACACGATATGTATTAACATTGGAAACGAGTACTGGTTTTCAACTGCTTTGGGCGCGTCTGAACAAGGCAAACTTAAGCTTGTTGCTCACGAGTACTACCATCTACTTCAGGTTTCACTGGGTTGTTCGACTTTGCTTAGTCCGAACAGCTTAGCAAAAGAACCAGCCTGGCTTCAGGAAGGGACGGCGGAGTTTATGGCGCATGCCGCCATTGACTTTGCAGGAGTCGAAAAACTTGATTATCGCGTATCGCGGTGGCAAGACAATGACAAAAGATCTTCTTACCTGCCAGCACTTTCGACCTGGGAAACCATAGAACCAGGTGAACAGATGCCTTATGTTGTTCCAGCCTTGGCTGTACACTATTTGGCGTCTACAGCTGGACTTGGCTCAGTAGTCGCTTTCTGCGAACTTAATGGAAAGGGGCTGGTTTGGCAGGATGCTTTTTATCAAGCGTTCTCCATTACCCCTACAGCATTCTACGAGCAGTTCGAGCTTTACCGCGCGAATGGCTACAAGTAAGGAGGTACACAACCACAGCCCAGCTGCACACATCGTGCAGTTGGGCTTTTTCTTGGTTAAAAATAAAATTTATTCGACTACGAATATTTTACCAATCATGTATGGAGAAATGTGGTCATGCATTCCCCATTCCCCAACTTTGTCAAAAACGAAACTCCACGACTCTCCTGGTTCAATGGTCTTACGAGGGTCAAAGTCAGAATATTGACCGTGTGAGGGGTGCAAATCAGATGCAGGCCAGTGATAAAAAGTGTCAGAATTCTTAAAAGTTACTTTTGTACCTTTTGTAATTTTTATCTCATCGGGAATGTATCCATCCGAGGTCATTTCTATTATTACTTCTCCTGATTGGGTGACTGGTGTAGGTTTTGGCGAGTCTCCAGAGTTGTTTAGGTTATCAGAAGAACTGCAACCAAAGACAACAAACGGAACAAATAAAAATATAATATTTTTGAAATTCATAATATTTAGTCTGGAATATCTTTTTTTAAACAATCTTCAACATATTCCGCTTCACCTTTTTGACAAAATTCAATTAAAATCTTCGCGTCAAAATAATTTTCATTATTAGCAGCACCCAAAGCAATATAGCAACTTGATTTGTTTTCTACTTCGGCAAGTTTACATATTTCAAAGGGAACTGTATTACTAAGCAAAGGATCTCTAAGAATTGAGTATCTAACAGCTCCTCCGTAGCAGTATTTTCTAAACTCTTTTTTGGCATCTCTTTGGCAACTTTCTACAACAACTTTGGGGTCATGATTAGAGTTGACTAGGAGAAGATTGGCTCCTGAATCGTAGCACCTGTGGATATAATTACGCTTTTTTTTGGGGTCTTTTTCGGGAATGTTTTCACAATTTGAAAAAACTACTTTTGTGTCCTGACTACCAGTTCGCCCTGGTACATGACTGAAACATTGGCCGACAAATTTTTCCGGTATTTCTAAACATGGAAAATAAACATCATCTTTGTTATACAGTTTGTTGACATTAGACAGATAATCAACATCGCTTGTTCCAGGAACACTACCTGCGTGAAATGTCCCCGACAGGCAAAGCTGTACTTCGTCACTGCCAAAAGTAGGACTTAAACTATCACAAATTGCTAAAGTTTCGTTAAGACTTTGGTCTGTAAATATAGCCATGCCGTGTCCGAACCAGTGCAAACACTGATTAATGAAATACTGTTTTGATTGAATGGCTGGGTTTTCCATACAGGCTTTCTGGACAACTCTGGTACGGTCTTTGGCGGGCAGTTTACCAAGACCGACCTCAATTACCCCGTGATAACAACCAAAAGCACCCCACCCGTCACAATCAACCAAGGCTTTGCCAAGGCTATCGATAAGTTTTAATTCTTCTTCACTAAATCCTTCAGCAGGTTTAACTACTCCTTCGGAGAAGCCCTGATTGTCTTCGAAATATTTAACTGCAAAATCTCCAATTGTGTGTGATAAATCGTGACTGTAGGAAAGTAAAAACGGGTGCGCTTCAGCAAGTGGCTCAATGACATCCAAAGCTACTCTTGCGCCTTTTTTGGCAGACAAATCACGCATTAGATTATTTACACATCGCTCGGACTCAACTTCATTACTGCTAATACATTTTTTAGCTTGTTTTTGATATTTTTCTATTTCTTTGCGATATTTTGCCGAGTTATTGATTGCCAATGGATTGGCATTGTAATAGGTATCATCTTGTGAAATATAGTAAGAATTGAGAGTAATAAATGGTTCAAAATTCGCAATCTTTTCGTTTTTGACTGATAAGACACCAATACCAAAAACCAGAATGGAACTTAGTAAAAGTATTATTTTTTTATATTTGAAAATTTTCATCTAGCATTTAAACAAGTCTCTCTATTATAAACGAACTTTTCACAAAACTCTTGCCTATACGCTTCGCCTTGTAATCTAGCAAGATGAGAGGCTAGTTGAATAAGGCAATTATCTTTTAAGGTTTGGGAAGAACTACATATTTCAATGCTAAGATTGCCAAAAGGGTCGGTAACCAAACTTGACAAAATTGCTCCACTTAAGCAAATATCAATTTTTGTTTGAATTGCGTTCTGACAAACTTTGACCAACTCTTTGATGTCACCTTCGGTGATAAAGAAAAAATCTGCCCCAAGTGAGCCGACACACATATCAATATAACTCTCAGATAATTCCATACAGGCCTTAAAAGAATTAGGGATATTATTTGTAGTTCGATATGTATAGTTACCAATGTTTCTGACACAAAGGTCAAGATATGGCTGATTTAATTCCAAACAAAAAGTGTGGATATCTTCAGGAAGTTTTTTATTATTTTCGCCACTTATAGTATCGTCAATAGTTTCCATAAAAACACCACTTCCACACTCGACTTTTGCAATCTCGCTTTTTAATGAGTCACAATATTTGAGTGAAAGCTTGGTGTCACTGCCGGTAAACTCAGCTAATCCATGACCTAGTCCGTGATTGCAGGCAGTTAGTTGCTGGCCAGGGAAATTATACTTTGCAAAGGAATCACATATTAGCGACAGATTAGTAAGGAGTTGCGTGTGCGCCTTCAATGCTCCAATTAGTACCCCGTGATAACAAGCATTCCCACACTCGGGTGTACATTTTGACAACGACTCCCCAACATCTTTGGAAGATTGACCATCTATTTCGCCTGCAATATGCCCGAGAGTATGACAGGCTATTTTTTGTGAATAATTATTGCTGGAATTGTTTGTATATATTTTTTCTAAGGCAATAATTGTCTCGGCGGCGGAATGTTTAATTACAAAAGTTTTTGACTTTTCTCTAAAACAGGCATTAAGTTTTGATTCGTCTGAATTTTCGCAAATCTTTAACAAATTACGAACACTATTTTCAATTTCTATATCTTTGTTATTATTTGTGACTTCGATAGAGTTAATATTTTTTGAAAAAATAATTGAAAAAACAAATAGAGCCAACCAAATTGAATATATTAATAATTTGCGTTTCACAATTTAAATATTTTAACAAATTAAATGATTTTGCTTGGATTAATCATTATTTTACTGGATTATTTAAAGAATTAAATATAATTAAACCAAAGATAATTATTGAGATTTATTTTTAACAGAATTAAGACAAGTTTCTTTTTTATCAATACTTAAGATATTGCAGATATCATTGATTTTTTCTGCTCTATTTGAAGAATTCATTCTGGATACAATTGCATCAAAACATTCTTTGGATTTAGTTACATCGAATGATGAGCATATTTCTACTCCTTTTCTAACTAAAGGATCAGACATTACACTTGATTCGAGTACACCAGAATAACAATCTTTTAAGTAATTTTTGAGAAACTGAGTACAAAATGTCTCAAGTTTTTTGTAATCGCCTTGATAAACAAAAAACATATTTTGACCCAAGGCACTTACACAACCACTAACAAAACTACTCGGAACACTAATACACGCATCTACAGACTCTTGTTCAGAATTATTTCGAATATATGCATGGGTACCTGCGGTTATATAACAAGTTTCTGCATATGTTCCCCAAAGTGTTCCGCAAAATTTGGCAATATCTTCTGGAAATTCTAGTAATGCGTGATCAAAACTTGATGGTTCATACAATTCCATAATTACACCGGCCCCACAATTTCTTTGACCTTCAACCGAGTCGATAAGGTCGCAATATTTTAATGACTGAATTAGATCAAATCCAGATATGTCGGCAACGCCATGCCCTAGCCCGTGAAAACAGTCTGAATTGGTAGAAGCTTCTACACCGTTAATTTTATTTTTACAAAGAATTCCGATGTTGTCCAAAATTTTGTATCCAGTCGAAATTGCTCCTTCAACTACACCATGAAAACATCCAGAAGTACAAATATTGGGACACTCTAAAATGGTTTTATTTAGATCTTTAGAAGATGCGCCGGCGGTTTGACCAATAGCGTGAGCTACATCATGACATTGATTTATTCCGCCGCGATCAAAATCAACTGAATATAGATATCGATTTTCCAACTCAGCCATCATTGGTTTCAAACCAAATGTTTTGACCCCCTGCTCAAGTTTTTTTTTATAGCAAACAATATATTTTGTTCGTTCTTTGTTTTCTGAGCAGTTTTTGCTGGTCAAATCAAATATTTGAACTATGTCTTCATTTGAAGCTGAATTATATTTCGAGGGACTATTAGTAAAAAAAAATGAATATACTACCCCAATAAAAAAAATCAATACAAACGAAGCTATACGAATTATCCTTGTCACAAGTTTGGTAGATGAATCTTAAAAATATTTATGGAATATTTATGTATCCGCTTTCTTTGTCGTCACATTGAAGACCATAAAATCCAATACCTTTTCCAAAATCAGCAATTACCTTAATTGTATTATTTGCTTTAAGATCGTAGCTTTTTTCCCATATTTTTAGTTTATGATCCGCGCTATCTTTATTTTTTATTTCAAACTCTTTGCCTAGGCCGATTTTGGCAACTTTTGGTGTAGCTTCACAATTGGATAATTCGATAATATTAGTATCAACTGAATTTTTAAATAGGTCCTGAATTTTTGCATCACTTGTAGAGTTTTCCTGCTTAACATCCTGTGAGGCATTATTGGACTTGGCTGGTACAGTATCTGATTGAGAAATGTTGATTATTTTATTAGAAAAAAACTTATTTCCAAATATGTTACCCAAGAAAAGAGCTGATGCTAAAAAAGCAACTAATGCAACCCCATTGGCAATTTTTGATAAAAATGTTCGTTTAACATGCTTGACATCCTTGCTTGTCTGAGAAGATTTTTTTACTTTTGTAGTTGATTTTTTTACTGTTTTGTTTGGCATTTATTTGTTATTACACAATAATATTGATTCATTTTATCATGACATTGCTTGGCAAAGTCAGCGGATAATAAATTACAGAACCCCATAGAGTCTTGTTTACCCACACCTAATAATACTTCAACGCTTTTTTCGATGCAATAACTTTGATAGCTTCCGCTTGATATTGACATACAAACTTCTTTAATTTTATTACCTTGATATTGATCTACAATTGGAATCATTCTTCCGACCCCACCAAAACAGTTTTCTTTCGAGGATTTTCCAATTACCCCCTCACAAAGCTCAACCATTTTTTGAAAGTCATTAAAATAAACGCCTGCCCACCATGCTGGCTGTTCAAAGTAACAATCATTAGAATATTTACCATCGATTTCATTACACGGTTCGAGGGGATTATTGCTGTCAAGAGGTCTTAATTCGATTTCACCAGTATCTAAGCTCTGCATTGTTCGTGTGTTGTATTCCATAAATACTCCATTATTACAACCACTAATGGATGATATTGAAGCCAAGCTTTCACAGTCTTCAAGTGCGCCTTTTAAACCATTGAGGTCATAGCCATTGAGATACAAGACACCATGTCCAAGCCCGTGAATACAACCGCCATATTTTAATGGCTGGCTACCATCACCAAAACAATATCTGTCTCCTGATTGATATAAATCTTTACCTTCTTTTTCAAACGCTTTAATAAAAAACCCATGGTAACAACCATACGAAAATGCTTCGTCACAAATTAGTAACCCATCCATGCCTCCATGTGAGTATATTTCTGTACCTATCCAGTGAGCTAGATTATGAACTTTGGTTTGATCGATTTGACTATAGCGATCTTTAAACAGTTCGTAGACCTCTTTACTTGATAAACTGTTAAATACTTTTGCTAAAATTGCCTTTTCTGTGCGGTAGTCATAAGATTCGTTAGCAACGGATGGCAACGAATTATTATTGTATTTGTCGTTTTTTATGAAAAAAAATGAAGCAAGGACTCCAATAGTAATTAAAAATATTGACCCAATAATAATGCCAGGGATCTTAATTTTCATCAGCCTCACAAACATATTGATATTCTTTCTCAATTTTTAAACAAAGCTGTTTTATTTTTTCTTTTGAAAAATTATTAATGGTCATTAGCAAATAAAGATCAGAATAGCAATATTTCTTACCTTCGCCGTTACTTGTAAGTTGACACAAACTAAAAGGGGTGTCTTCGTCACCTAAAGCAAAAATTGAATTTACTATGGCTGAGATACATAGATTTGCTAATTTTTGCTTCATATACGAACAATAAAGTTGAATTAATTTTGGATCATTTTTGGTTGCAGTGCTGACTATCCTCCCTATGTTATTTGCACAGTCAACTTGATACTTGTCTGGAAGAAGATCGCAATTTTTTGCGGTTTTTTTGATATCTCCTTTATTTACCCTAAACCACCAACTTGCCTGTTCGAGATAGCAATAAGATTGATATTTGTCCTCAAATTTATAACATGGTAGAAATAAATCATTTTCGCTTAAAAATGGATGTCTATCGGGCGTAAGTCCATTGTGATCACCTAAGGTATTTTCCATAAAGACTCCAATATAGCAGTGCTTGATATCATCCTCTTTATAATCACCCAACTGATCACAGGTATCGATTGCTTTAAAAACATCATAATCTGCTTCCGCGGTAAATGCGTGTCCTGCGGCATGCAAACACATTTGGTTTTTGAAAATTGATAGGGTCTGGCAGTACTGCATCATTGACCTTACTCCATCGAGACCTATATCTGAAATCGCGGTCATGACGACACCATGAGAACAGCCATTTAATTCATCATTTTGACATATTGGCAAAGCTTTTTCTTCGTACATTTCATATGCTACTTCTCCAATAACATGTGAAACAAGGTGAGTTTCACCAAATCTGGTAATTGGCGATTCGTTTAATAACTCTATTGCGATTTCAGGTCCGACTTTATGAGCTAATGTTCTGGTAAGAGTTAACCTTTTTGGTGAATTTTCATTCTTCTCTATTTCTCTCATTAATACTTTTCCTTCTTCTTTGGTCCACGACAAGTCGTCATTGTCGCCATAGAATGAAAGAACTTTAATTTTCCCCCCGAGGGCGGGATTTAAGTGATCATGAAAAAACCAAGTTCCGTTTCTTTTGATTTTGAATTTCCAACTTTCACCTGGACTTATCGGCTTTTGTGAGTCGAATTCTGGATAATTTTGATGCGTGGGGTGCAAATTAGAAGCTGGCTGATGAGGAACATTATCTTTATTTACAAAAGTTATTTCAGCCCCACTGGATACTAATACATTTCTTGGTTCAAAGCCTTTGTCGGTAATAACTATATCAATACTTTTGTTTTGAGGGAGATATAGGGGAAGCGCGGAAAAATTAAAATCTTTAACATTAACCATTCCAGACACAAACAGAAAAACGACTAGTGCAGAAATTATCGGCAAAACAACTGAAATGATTACTTTCTTAATCACACGCTTAGTTTAAACAATTAGTTGAAAATATTATATACAGGTTTTGTGCAGATAACTTGCTGCCGTTTCTTTTGGCACAAAACAAGCCGCAGTTGAGGTACCTTTTTCGCTCGTCTGAATCAAAATTGGAGCTCTAACACTAATCCCTAATTTATCCCCTGAAGTTGAACTAGCTACAGCAGCACAATCTTTGATTGTCCCGCTATCTGGACTTTCTGGATTGACAATATCAGAACAAGCAAGACTACCAACTTGATCAATGTATCCCTTATTGAAATATGCGGTAATTGAGGTTTCAGCCAGTTTTTGATTTACATTAGCACCCGTGTCTAGAGCCCAAGTTCGAATGTATCTTGGAGCATTATTTGAAGTACCAGTTACATACAATACAAAAAATGCCTTGCTGTTAACCGCCCATGTACCAACATATACATCACCTGTTTCCTCAGCTTTTGTAACAAGTTTTATTTCTAGAGCTGTTGGCTTGTACTCGTTTTGATACACATTCGTAACTGTATTGGAAATGTAATTGAGCGCAGATTCCGGCAAATCAGTGGAATAATTAATACCACCAATATTTTTTCCAACAGTATTATCTTTTACGACTGGCTCTGATGTGGATTTTTTATTTAGAAAATTGTTGTTTATAAAATTAAAACCTAGACCAATTACCGATCCAATCCCAATTAGAATAAGTATGAAAATAATATATTTAGCTATTGACCTGCTTGCGTTATTTGCTTGGAACCTTTTAATTTCTTTTTGAGTTTTAGTTTTCATCTGTTACATGCCAATTATATGTGAGTAATTTGAGTATGGCAAATTGAATTAATCGCCAATATTTATGACTCGACCTGAGTCGTCTTCTACTAGACATAGATCGCCGTAATTTCTGTTTTTTCCGCTACAAGTTTTTTTTATGCTGTCTTTGGAATACAAGCCTGAATTTGAAACTGTATAAATCATAGTAAAACATTTTGATGCAAAATTGTGATTTGCAAGATTGTCGCAAAAGTCTATGGTTTGGGATAATTTCTCGGGTACCGTAGAAAGTGTGCTCCCAACGATGTCCGCATAACACTGATTTTCGAAATCAGGATCTAAGATTTGCGGTATTTGACATAATTTGGATATTTCATTTAGGTTATACCCATAACTTGCTGTTAAGATGCCAATGGCGTGTGTTTTACATTTATTTCTTCCATCACTCGATGGTGCTCCATCACAGAGAAGAAAAATCTTGTTTGGCTCTTGAAAATATTTAATAACTGACGCGTGCGTTATTTCTTCCCAGCAAGCCATTGCAATAGGATCGCTATATTTTTTACACATTTGCTCCATCTCATCAAGCCTAGCCGACCAATCTAAATATTTTTCTGTCACAATTTTATGATCAATTAAATTAAGCGCAGTTATATTTTCCATAAACACCCCTTGGTTACAGTAGTGGTTTTGAAGAGTATCAATAAACACTTTACATATATTAAGTGCCTGATCAATGTCGCCACTAAAAGATACTAAAACTATATGTCCGACGATATGATTGCAGTCGTTAATTGGAGTCTCTCCGCAGACTGAGATGATATTTTCTTTGGTAATTTTACCCTCTGGTAATGTTTCAACATATTCCTCGACTATTCCATGTTGAGCCCCATAGTTGCAGGTTTGGCTGATTTTGGTCAGACTTTGACGCCAACTGTTAGGATTTTTTAGATACTCGCCCGTACCTATACCATGAGCAATCCAGTGGCAACCTTGCGCGGTTGTGTCGATTTTTTTCAGTTCTTCAAGTTTTTCAAAGGCATAAGTACTGCCATACTGAGCTGAAATTTTTTTAAACTCCGAAGAGTAACAATATTCCCTACTGTCAAGAATAGTAGACTGATATTTTTCTGAACATTTTGTAAATATTGAATATATGTCTTGATTGTCATAATCCTTATTTAGATCGGAGTTAATAAAAATTATAGTAAGAATTGAAGAGATTGAAATAATCAGTACGCCAAAAATAATCTTTAAAGATTTGTTAGGCTTTGAGTTTCTTTTGTGCAATTTTGAAACGCTGATTTGTTTGATTTTATGGACTGACATAAGTTTTGACCAATTTCTTCAAAATTCTGATACTTTTGAGAAAATACTTGTCTGACTGCTCCGATTATACAGTAGCCCACCCAATTATCTGCTAAATATTTACAAGTTTGAATGATTTTTTCAACATTTGCTTTGGATTCAAAAACTGCATAATAACCAATACCAATAAAACACTCTTTGGCAACATTTTCCGACTTAATATTGTCGCAATCCAATGCAATTTTTTTAATATCCCATGAATGTTTGTTGCCGAAGACGGCGAATATATATCTTGAACAATTTTCTTGATAGTCACTTCCATTATCTGAACAAATCTGAATAAATTTTTCTTCTGATCCAGAATAAATTTCCGGATGTTCTGAGTACTCCATGAAAACGCCATCATAACAATATTTACCGTTGTCTTTTTGGAATGCTTTGCAGTCTTCTAATGATAACTCGAGTGAATAATTGTTTGCACCAAAGAGACCATGGCCTGATCCATGAATGCATCCTGATAAAAAATCAGGATTTGTTTTAAATGTTTCTGTGCAGACTTTTTCAATCTCTGGTATTACGCTTTTGCCAATAGTTAATATCATGCTTTCAGTGATTCCATGAAAACACCCATAACTAAATGTTGCGTCACATATTTTAATTCCATCGACTCCGTATTTTTTGAAAGCAGAGTTACCAACAATGTGAGCAAATTCGTGAACATCGTCGATTGTCTGGTTACTTTTTGTAAATTTGTTTTTTAGAAAAAGCCATGACTCCTGAGGGTCTTCTATTGCTGTTTTAGAAAAAGATTCAAGTTTTTGTTGATAGGTTAAAGAGTCAAAACCAGAAAACAGATTAGTTTTTTGAGGATTATTCCGAACTAAAAATAATCCTAATGTAGTGAATATAAAAATACTTATAAGTAGAATACAAATTAGTTTAATATTTTTACTCTTTGTGAACATATTTTTTTATTTTCTTCACTTTCTATTACTTTACATGCACTCAAATGATCAGGCTCTGATAACCACCTAGTAAAAACCCAAGACGCCCTTTCGAAACAATATGATTGATATTCGCTCTGAAGAGTATTACAAAAATCTACAGATTGAATTAGTGCAGTATTTTGTCCGCCAAATTTATCGTCAAAAGCACTTACAACGCCCAAATAACAAAATAGCTTTTGTTTATTTGAACCTTCAACCACATCACATATATCTTTTAAAGATGTAACATTATCGGCGTTTGGCATAACGCTACTTCCAATAGCTCCGAAACATTCATCTTGAGCCGACTCAGGAATGTTTTGGCAAAATTTGCTCGTTTCGGTCCAATTACCTGTACCAACATGATTATGATAAATAGTCAGAAAAATATAACATTGTTCTTGATAGTTTGGCGCAAGCTTATTGCATGGATATAATTTATTGCTTTCTGTTGGGAGATATTTTGAAGGAAAATCTGTACTAGAACTTTGAGGAAAATTTTCCATAAATCCTCCTCCATAACAAGTAGACCTTTGAATGCTTAACTCATCGCATAGCAGTAATGAATCGAATAATTCGTAGTTTTTTGCAATCATAATTGCATGACCAACACCATGAATGCATTGTTCAAGAAATCCTTGCTGATTATTTTGGATAAAAATATCACAAGCGCTTTTCATTTTCTCTTTGAACTCCAAACTGTCAGGTGATGAGGCTAGGCTGTCAAGCAACCCAATCACGACACCATGATAGCAGGCATTAAAATATACTGGTGTGCACTCAATAAAAACCTCGGCTAGATTTTTGCTTTTTAAATATTTTTCCATTGATAAAAAATGTAAATAATCATGAAATTGATAAGGAGTGTTTTTGGCTTGAATTATTTCTAATGCTCCAAGAATATCTGTAAAGGAATTTTGAACTAAGTCATTTATAGCTAGTTTTCTGGTGCACGAGTTTCTGGTTGAAGACTCATTACACTTTGATAAGTTTATTGGCAAAGACTCTGTAAGGGGAAAAATTTTAGCAGATGATTTTGATGAAACTTTAAAAATTAAACATGAAAGTATAAAAAAAATTAGCCAAGATAAAATAAGTAATAGTTTGCTCTTCACTAAAATATTACAAGCTTAGAAATTCTTTTTTGAATTCGAAACCAAACAACGACTTAAACGGTTTATCATCGGAAGTATCAATCAATCGCTCGCCTGTTGTGTCTTCAATTAGTTTGACAGTGTATTTTGAAATTTCAGGATCAATTTTTTGAATTTGAGCCTTAATCGTTTTAATTTTTACATTTCTGTGAGTCCCTTTTGTTAGAAAATCGGTTCCACCTAAAAACAGACCGAATTTATTATTTGATTTTGTCTGCTGAAATATATATGCAAACCCATTCCCAGGCAGATTAATAGAGTTTATGACTATCTCTTCGGAAACAGTTTGTGGGGCAATCGAGATACTTAGTTTTGTTGCTTTGAAATAATCAAACCATACGAACGAGGCAATGATTAATATTATTGCTAGAGGAATTAAGATAACGAGTAGTTTTTTCATTATTTAAAAAATATGTGATGTATAATTTTATTATAAATCTTATGAGAGTAAAAATTATTATTGTAGCTGTTTTGACTATAGTTATTCTTGTTTTAGCTTTTTTATTGTTCAGGCCAGGTAATGAACAAAAATTAGATGAAAATTCTTCTTCAATTAAGCCTAAGTCATTAACTAACGCCTCGAGCGCAACTAAAAAGCAAACCAATGAGGAATTTGGAATTAGTTTTGAATATCCTGCGAACTATGAATTGACTGAATCTACTGCAACCAGCTTATATGGATCGTCAGAGGCTGTTGTTTATACATTTACTGATACTACGAGACCATATATTGCACCATCAAAATTAAGTTTTTATAAAATTTTAGAGATTAAAACTATTGAAGAATTGGTTCAAAAATTAAAGTTAGAATATCCTGATATATATACCCGAGAATGTTTGCCAAAGAGAGAAAATAATATCTGCGTCGCCCTATTAACTAAAAAAGGCGAAAAACAGCCACCCTTTCATTTTATAAAACAGTATGATTTTGGGCTGACTGCGACAACTATGGACTTCCCAGAGAAAGATACTGTGCTCTACGATGATAATAATCAGAATGGTGTGAGTTTGGATGATCCACTTGCTAAGGTGTTTACTACTTTAGAAAGGATTCAGTAGTAGGACTACAAAATTAATTTATGTATAAACTTATTTTAGTTTTGGCAAGTCTGGGAATTGTTGTGCTAAGTTATTTCCTGATTTTTTTATTAATTCATAACTATCTAAAATCGACAGCACTTCTGCTTGAAATTTTTCCATTAATTGAGCCAAGACCGTTATCTTTTTTTGTGAGTGATCCAGCCAAAAAAGAGGTCGAAATACATTCGGGAAAAAATATTTTAAAGACTGATATTTGGATACCTGGTGATTTTGACGAGCAAAAAAAATATCCAGCTTTAATATTATCAGCTGGAGTTAATCTCCCAAAAGACGACCATCGAATACTTGCAACAATTAAAGGTTTGGCAAAAAGTGGTTTTGTTGTTGTTGTATCTGATGTGCCCGAGCTGTTGGAGTCAAGATACCTAAGCAGTACGATTGACGATTTTGTAAATATTTTCTTATTTGTCGAAAATCAACCATATGTAGAAAAAACTAAGGTGGGTTTTGCTGGATTT
>Ga0138256_10004490_pt1 | contig 14832 bp, 14 predicted proteins | sample KNB2016incub_MG_FD_105486 | JGI IMG/M metagenome (GOLD analysis project Ga0138256, IMG submission 105486) | Active sludge microbial communities from wastewater in Klosterneuburg, Austria - KNB2014incub_MG | ecosystem: Engineered > WWTP > Activated sludge > Unclassified | place: Austria... | reverse complement strand
CCCACAAAAGCCACAATAACAAATAGTCCCAAATGTTTTAAAAATGTATTTTTCATTTAAATTTATTATTGAATTTTGAAAATTAGTTAATTGTAAATCTTGATACAAAATTAGATATAGATGTCATATTAAAATATGACTTATATCATAAGCCAATAAGATTTTGGTCAGTTTTTATTATATTTTACGTAGAAACAGCAATTTTAGATTAGAACGAGAAAAAAGCTATCAAAGTTGGCAATAGCAGCCACAAAAGTCCCTTAATCAGAAAAAATAAAAACCCCAATAACCCGAGTTTTTTCAACTTTTGTTTGAATCCTTCGCTTATCATCTGGATATAAATTCATATGTCTTAAAACTGGAACTCATCGGTGGTTCTTCACCCTTTTCTTTTGCCAGTTTAATATCTTCAAAACCGCGTTTGTGGCCCTCAATAAATTCCTGTGATTTGGTCCATGTTTTAAAGGTTTCTTCACTATCCCAATGACTTACAATAAGGTAATTATCGCTGTTATCCTGTGGCTTTAAGACCTCCATATAGTTAAAACCGGGCATACGGTCAATTGCACCCGCTCGCGATGCAAACAATTCTTCAAAACGAGGCTTGTAATGATCTTTGCAGTTTATGTAATTTATTGCAACAAAATTTTTTTCCATATAGTTTTAGTAGTTATTTTTTTGATTTTCAAACATAATAAATTATATCGGACTATTCAAGTCTAATTAGACTTAATAAGTCCTATATGGAAAATATTTTTTTACCTTAATAGTTAATCTTCAAAAATTTATATTTACTTCCTAATATGTCAAAAAAGCAGAAGGTTTCTAAAGAGGTTAAAAAAGGTAAGTTTCCGGAAATTTTATCCGGTTATGTTCTGCCTGCAGCGTTTTTGGTTTTCATATTCCTTATTACAACATTTAAGATCTCAGGTGATGATGATATCTTCTGGCATCTCCAGGTCGGTAAATATATCACGGCCAATAATGTAATTCCATCAACTGATGTATTTGGTTTTGTAACAGCCGGGCAGGAATGGATACCCTTTGAGTGGGGATTTGACGCGTTGGCTTACAATATATACAGCGTAAGCGGTTACACCGGACTTTCTATATTTAGAAGCCTTATATTCGTTGGAATATTTTTCCTGCTATTCAGGCTCTCTTTAAAATTGAAATTAGATCAGGCTATCACTTTCTTCATTCTTCTTCTGTTAACAGCAGCTTTGTTTGAGCGCTTTTTGATCAAACCGCAGATAGTTTCATATCTCTTTACTGCAATACTTCTGTTTATTTTCCTGAGCTATTCAATGCTCAAAAGGGAAGGCAGCAGGCTTATGTACTTTCTGCCCGTAATTTTTTTAATTTGGGCAAACATGCATATGGGTGTCCTTTCAGGAATAGTACTTTTCACGATATTTGTAATAGCAGAAGCGGTTGGATTGCTTAAGCCGCAGTTTCTGCTGAATAAAGAGAACCCTTCATCAAGGAATCAGTTTGTTAAATTGGTAATGATCTATGCTGCTTCAGTACTTGTATTGATAATGAACCCGCAGGGGATGGGTACATATACATATGTATATTCACACCTGCAGATGAAAATGATGGAAGATGTTTTTGAGTGGCGCTCACCCTTTGATAAAATGTTTGAAGGTACTATGTATGTTTATGTATATTATATATACCTTGCGGCAGCATTAACGACTTTATATTACGCTTTCAGAAGAAAAGATTTATTGAGCGGCGCAATAGTACTGGTTTTCGCAGTATTTTCAACAAGGACTGCAAGATTCTCAATTGATTTTATGCTGGTAACTTCTCCATTCGTTATCTTGGCACTCAATCATTTTTTGAAGAGCTCTCCTCAAAAGAAGACTAATAGTGCAGGAAACACATTATTCGCAAAAGCTATCTCCATAATTTTATCTGCACTAATTATAGCAGGAATAGTTCTTCTGCCGGGAAGTAATTTGTATTCAATCTTCAATTATGACAGGATAGCCGGCTTTGGGGTTGATGAGAACGCGTATCCGGTAAAAGCTGTGAAATTTATCAAAGAAAACAGAATTGCAGATTCCAAAAGCCGGCCGTTTAATACATATGACTGCGGCGGTTACCTCATATGGGAAGTAAACGGAGCAAAGAATTTCATCGATAGCAGGGGATTGAATGATGAGATATATTACAGCTTTAAATCCATTAACAATAAAGAGTATGGATTTGAAAAGAAATTTGATTCTTACGGATTTGACTATGTTCTTTGGTCCTTTCCCAAACTGCCGTGGAATAACACCGAGCTCAAGACTTCAATACTATCATACCTGATAAAAAATAATGAGAACTGGAAGCTGGTTTTCTGGGATGATTTCTCTTTTGTATTCGTAAAAAATAATGAAAAGTATAAGAGCATTATTGAACAGTTTGAATTTAAGTACGCAAATCCCTACTATTATGTTTTTGATAAGGATCCTTTGAAGAATGCTTTAGCCAGTGACCCACAAAGAGTAACTGAAGAAATCAAAAGGAATCTTAAGCTTAACCCGGATGGAATCTTCATTCAGGCAATGGCAAAGAGTTTTAATGTAAAAATGTGAGAATGTAAAACCTTCCCGGGCTAAGTCTGGTAAGGAAGGCGTGAAATTTCAAACAAATGACGAACTTATCAGAATTATATGCCATAAAAAAAGTCCGGTATGCCGGACTTTTTTCGTCAGTAAAACATCTGTTTAATAGCCGAATATTTCTTCAAGCGTTAAGTACTTAACGGTACCGTATTTGCTTAACGTGGCAATGTCAAGTTTGTTCTTATCTCCCAATACCAGTATAGTATATTTTGAATTCTTGATATTTTCTGCCTGGAATTTTTTGATATCTTCCAGTGATAATGTCTGTGCCTTATCATAAATATCTTTCCTTATGTCATGATCAAGTCCAAGTTTCTGTGCGCTTAAATATGAATTTAATATTCCGGCTTTTGTTATTCTTTCAGTATTGAATTTCTGAATCAGATTATCCTTTGCTGAATTGTAAGTGATCTCAGACTCCGGCATATCATTCAGTAACTGAAATAATCCTGTCATAGCTTCAGGCAGTTTATCTGACTGAGTTCCGATGTAAGCAAGATTGTAATGCGCTTTTTCTTTTTTATTCGGAATAGTGTACGATGAAAATGTGCTGTAAGCCAGTGCTTTTGATTCTCGAAGTTCCTGGAACACAATACCTGCCATACCGCCGCCGAAGTACTCGTTATACAATGCTATATAAGGAATTTTATCCTTATCGTAATTTTCCTTTTTGGTAAGCATTAATATTTCAGCCTGAACCATATCCGGATAATTTACGACATATACTGTATTATCGGCAGTTGTAAGCTCTTCGTATTTCACGGGAACCGGAGCTTCCTTTAAATCATCCGGAATAAGAGTGTAATCATTATTAAGCTTTGTTTTTAATGCTTCTTCAGATAATGGACCGTAATATAGTATCTTCTGTTTATAGTTTGGCAGTTCCTTTATTGCGTCTATAAGTTGCATTGGGTCAACAGCGGCTAGTTCTGATTCAGTCATAATATCGGTATAGGGCGATTTGGACCCGTACTTACCGTATGAAAACATAGCATCCCACAATATCTTTTCCTTATCAAGTTTATTATCAGCGCGTACTTTTATTATATCAGATATAAGGTTCTTCAGGGCTGCCTGTTCAGGTTTCAGGTCATTAATTACTGATTCCAAAAGAATGAATGCCTTATCAAAATTTTCATTCAAACCGCTAAGCGTTAATGCAGTCTGGTCTTCGCCTGTTGATAGACTGTAAGAGCATCCAAGTTTATAAAATTCCTCTTTAAGCTGCGATGGTGTTAGTTTGGAAGTACCAAGATATGAGAAATATCCGGTAGCCATTGATAAATATTTGTTGTTATAATCACCAATATCAAAAACAATACTCAGGGTGAAAAGTTCATTTTCCTCGTTCTTCTTATATAACAGCGGAATATCATTCTTAATGCCTGTTACACTAAGGTCATTTTTATAATCAACAAAAACGGGTTTAATATCTTCTGAAGCCATTTCACTGACTTCTTTCAGGAAATCAGATTTATCCTGCCTGTTCACTTCAACAGGGGTTATTTGAGGCTTATCAACCTTTTGGACATTTTTATCTTCGCCGGTTCTTTTATAAACTACCACATAGTTATCATTGTAGTTTGTATTCGCAAAATCAATAATGTCCTGCCTGGTAATTGCCGCCAGTCTTTCAGTCCTGTTAACCTGATCCTGCCACGGGACATCCTTTACAAAAGCTTCAACAATGTTACCTGCTCTCGAACGGTTTGATTCCTGAGATTTAATGTCAGATAGTTTAAAATCATTTATGATAGCCCCAATAAGCCAATCAGGGAACTCTCCCTTTTTGACTTTTTCAATCTGTTCCAGCAGGAGCGCTTTTACCTGTTCAAGCTTCTGTCCGTCCCTTGGGTTCCCGTATAATACGTGAGCGGAATAGTCCTTATTTGTAACCACAAATGAACCAGAGGCAAGCACTTTCTGGTTCTGGTTAAGGTTTAGGTCCAGCAATCCCGCAGCGCTGTTGGCAAGTATCATATCAACCATTGTTGCCAGGTCATTTTCACGCGTATTAGCACCCTGAAACCTGTATGACATCATCAGGTATTCAGCTTCCTGACCAAAAACTTCTTTTTCAATTGGCTTATTAATAGGTTTTTCTACTGCAGGAATAAATTTTGGAACGTTTCCGGATGGTTTTGAGCCCCAGTATTTATCTATAAGTTCAATTGTTTTTTCAGGATCAAGGTCACCGCTGAGAATAATCGCCATATTATTTGGTACATAATATGTATTGTAATAATTTATGACTTTTTTGATAGACGGATTTTTTAAGTGATCAATTGTACCAATTGTTGTCTGCGTTCCGTATTGATGGGTCGGAAAGAGGTTCAGGAAAAGTTCATCCCAAACCTTGTCATTATCATCATCAAGGCTGATGTTCTTTTCCTCATAGACTGCTTCAAGCTCTGTGTGGAATAACCTCATAACAGGGTTACGGAACCTTTCGGCTTCGATCTTGATCCATTTCTCGAGAGCATTTGAAGGTATATCGTTGGTATAAACAGTTTGCTCAACAGAAGTATAAGCATTAGTACCTGTTGCGCCAATTATGCTCATCATTTTATCATACTCATTTGCGATAGCGAATGTTGCTGCAAGACCTGATACACTATCAATTTGTTTGTATATCTGTTTGCGCTTTTTTTCATCCATAGTACCCCGGTATTTTTCATAAAGATTTATGATCTCATCAACCAGCGGTTTTTCTTTTGAATAATCTTTTGAGCCGAACTTATCCGTTCCTTTGAACAGCATGTGTTCAAGGTAATGTGCTAGCCCTGTGGCATCTGCAGGATCCATTTTACTTCCCGTTTTGATAGGTATGTAGGTTTGTATTCTTGGCTGGTTTTTGTAAACTGTCATATAAATAGTTAAACCATTATCCAGTTTGTATATCCTGGTTTTTGTTGGGTCATTTTCTACTGTTGTATAAGTATAGTTACCTTCGGTAACTGTCTTTAACTGTGATGCAGTTTCTTCAATTAACGAAATCAGAAGAACAGCAAAAATAAGAATATATAATTTGAATCTAAAAAAATTAGTCATATATGATAATTGTTTAAATTGGAAGCCGCTGAGGGAGCAGCGATTCTGTGAAGTTACTTATTAATACTGTAAAATAACAAATTGCGAATAATTAATCTACTGATCACAGAAGGGATTAAAATATAGATTTACTTGAATCTGCCCATGAGAGCAAATTAATATTGCTCACCCCGTTACCACTATTTATAGTTATTATCCCAGGGTTGATTAGGGCGCAGTTATTATATAGAATTCTGGAAGTATCGCAGCCATACACAGATTTATGTATAACATCGTTGCTAATTGACCGGGTTTGAGCATACACGGTTACGTGATAACTTCCGTTTAATATATTTACGATCCTGTAGTCTGCAACATACTCATTATTAACGAACTGTATATTAAGCGTATCAATAAAATCCGGCAGCAAAGTTCCCGGCGGCCATCTATCACTTTTATAAGCGCAAGCAATATATCTGAACGGGGGATTAATAAAATTCGATTCAACGAAACGAACTCTGCCACTGATAGAGCTTGGCTGTAATCCATCTATTGTTCTGAATGTAAATACATCTGACCAGCTGCCTGTACTGGCTCCATTGGAATTAGAAGCATTCACTTTCCAGAAATAATTTGTTCCGGTATTAAAATAGAAATATGGCGACTGCAATTGTGAACCCGGAATATTGGATGAATCAAGTAATACCGGCATAAATGATGAATTTTTTGACACCTGAATTCTGTAAGTTTCGGCAGTTGGTGCGTCTTCCCAGTCAAATAGCGGCAAAAAAGACTGATCCACCGAATTATTTGGTGGAAGTAACAAAACCGGTGGCGGTGGCGGTGTTAAAACTACTCTGAATCTTCTGATTTCAGAAAATGACGTAAAATTGCCTCCGCCAAGGTTAGCTTTAACTTTCCAGTAATAAAAAATGCCGGTCTGTAATCTGCCCGCTGGGATTGTGAGTTCTGAAGCTGAAAGGGAAGTATCCAATATTGCAGGTGTCAAAAAATTAGCATCAGTGGAAACCTTAATCTCATACGACTCAGCTCCATTGAAAGGCTGCCATTTAAGTATTGGTACATAAGAATTCACGGCAGTATTGTTAAGTGGTTCTAGGAGCAATAATATATTCTGTTCAGGTTCAGTAATTACAGGTGATTGAACATTTTCATTTTTACAACCCGAAACTACAAACAGAACTGCTATAAATGTAAAAAATAATGAGCTATTTATTCTGATCGTCAAGTTTCTGTTCAAGTTTTAATTTCTGTTCTAATTCTCTTAAATCTTTTTCTTTCTTAAGGAGTTCCTGCTCTTTAATCCTTAATTCAAGTCCCTTTTTATCCATGTTCCTTTCCCAATCAGCCTGGTTCCAGTACCCGATATCTTCAAAGTAACCTTTAAAAAGGAAATTATGCTTTAGTGCTTCCATATTCTGTGCAAAGCTGAAAGAACCGTTTTCAAGGTTTTGAGTAGTTAAATTAGCATTCTTCATTAAAGATTTCAGATTATTTGCAAATGCTGTATCCGTAAGCAGGGTTCCTACAATACTTTCGTTCGAATTCATTTTCCTTACTATTTCACCAATATCAACAGTTATTTTGTTTATCTGTTTTGTAAGCAGATCAAGATCTCCTGATACATTATCCACGGTATTTGTTACCTTGCCGAAAACCTGGTTTAACTGCCCCGAATAATTTGCAAATGACCTGAAGGTAGTATCTATACTCCTGTACAGAGTATCGTTATTTACCAGTTGCCCAAGTGTTCCCTGTCCTAAATTTACTTTTGAAGTTATCTCAGAGAGATCCTTTGTAATATCCGAAGCATTATCACTAGATTCTTTCAGGCTGTTCATAATATCTGCAACTTCAACCGGTTTGATTGAACCAAGCATTTCTCCTGCCTGAATCTCCGGAGCGCCGGGCGTTCCGGGAGCTATGTCAATCACTTTATTGCCAACCAGTCCGTCAGAGCCTATAGTCACTTTAGAATCCTTTTTTATGAATTTCTGGATGCTCTTTTCAAGTGTCATTGATACAAGCACCTTGTTCGATGCCTCGATATCAATTCCATCCACAGAGCCTACAACTATTCCGTTTAATCTTACTGAAGCGCCATTTTTCAAACCGCTTACTGATTCGAATTCGGATTTCACTTTAAAAGTGGGAGTAAACAGGTTTTCTTTGCCTCCCAGTACAAAAATTGCCACAACAAATAACACAAACCCGGCTACTATGAATAACCCGACTTTAATCTTTTTTGTATTATCAGTTCCCATAATTATTATTTTATTTATTTTCTATATTCGTTAATTCTCAACTGCTCTTTGATAATTAGTAAGTTCAGCGTCCGCATCACTATCAATTTCTTCAAAAAATGAGCGAACAAACTCATCATTTGATTTTTCCAGTTCATTATAAGTACCTGAATCGGTATAAGTGCCATTCTTTAAAACTACGATCCTGTTCGATACAATTTTTGCGCAGATCATATCGTGTGTTACTACTATTGAAGTAACCTTGTACTTGCGCTGCATCCTGACGATCAAATGACTTATATCACGTGTAGTTTCAGGATCAAGTCCTGTTGTAGGCTCATCCCACAGCATAATTTCAGGATTCATTATGATTGTTCTTGCCACACCAATTCTTTTTTTCATGCCGCCCGATAGCTCTGATGGCATTTTATCAATTGCCTGAGATAATCCGACATCATTCAAAACTTCTTCAACTTTTTTATTTATTTCAGCCTGTGAAAGATCAGTATTTCTCATCAGCGGGAACTCCAGGTTTTGTCTCACAGACATTGAATCATATAAAGCCCCGCTTTGGAATACGAAGCCTATTTTTTTTCTTAGATACTGCAGCTCTTCGTAACTTAGGTCCGGAATATCTTTCCCAAGAACATTGACTTTACCTGAATCCGGAATTATGAGCCCAACAATACATTTTAAAGTAACTGATTTACCAGTACCCGATTTGCCGAGCGTAACGATTGTCTCACCCCGCTTTATCCTAAGATTAATGTCCTTCAGTATTTCAGATTTGCCGAATGATTTCTTAAGATGCTCAATATCTATTACTATTTCAGGACTATCCAAGACCTATAGCATTAAATTAGTAATTTGAACAGCTATCATATCCCAAACGATTACCATTAATGATGAAATAACCACAGAAGTATTTGCAGCAATACCAACGCTTTCGGTACCTTTATCTGCGTTATATCCTTTGTAACAACCCACTATGCCAATAGTGAAACCAAAGAAGAATGTTTTAACAAACGGACCAATGAAATTACCCAAAGATAGTGCTTCAAACACTGAAGAAAAATACAACCCGATTGATACATCGCTTACAATATTAAGAGCAATGTATCCTCCCAGTAAAGCAATTGTATCAGCATATAGTATCAGCAATGGTATCATCAAAGTTGTAGCTAATACCCTGCTGATTACAAGGAAATTAAAGGGATTGCATGCTGATACTTCCATTGCGTCGATCTGTTCGGTAACTTTCATTGAACCAAGCTCTGCGCCTATGCTTGAGCCAATTTTGCCGGCACATATTAAACCCGATATTACCGGGCCGATCTCAAGTATTATACTCAATCCTATTATGGATGGAATTAATGAAGTTGCGCCAAATGGCTGCAGGGTTGGAATTGCCTGCAACGCAAGCACGAACCCGATAATGAAACCTGTTATACCAACTAATGCCAATGATTTATTGCCGATCTGGAAAAATTGTTTGACCAGTTCGTTAATATTGTATGGCGGCTTAAATACTTCCCTGAAAAACCTGACTGAAAAACTCCAGATACCCCAGGTTTCTATAAGCATATTCTGAATGGACTTTGGTAATATATCTCTTAACAAAACAATTTTGAATTTTGCAAAGCATTAATATTTTCTTCTAATGTGTACATCAATAAATGGATTAGCTAACCCAAGAATTACTCCAAAGGATATATCAGTAATACCCGGCTTATCCTTTGTGAGCATGAATGTATGTCTTAATTTTACATGAGGATAAAATAGTAATTTGTGATTTCTGATAGAATACCCGTATGTTATTTCAGGGAAAACACCTTTACCTTTGAAGTCGGTAAAATAACCGGCTCCAAGTGAAACAACACTGGTACCCTGGAGAATGTGAGACGGTTTAATCCCATCTGCAAGCAGTATATCATATTTATATGACAGCCTTAAATAGTGCCGTATATTCCCTCCAAAAACCAATGAATACTCAATTGCCGTCCTGTGTTCGCCAATTTTTCCAAATCCAATTGAAAACTCTTTGGTTAAACCGGCAAACACTTTTTTATCAGTGTATTCAACCAATGGATTCAACAGGTATATTGCCGCAAGTACCCCAATTGAAATAGGAAGTACTGAAGATGTTACACGTGAGTGATCGGGAAGTTTGTAATCCTTTTCTGAGTTTTTAAGTTTAAGATCAGTAAGAGAAAAATTTTGCTGTAAGTTAACCTGAGAACTTGTTGCCGCGGCTGAAAAGAGCACTAATATGGTCATAATTCTGTACATTATGCTCTTCATTTCCAATAAACTTCCATAGTTTTATTTGTAATTCGGGGAATAAATCAGGGAGTCTTATTTTTGCTTTTATTAAGCAAGTTAACCTGAATTAATTTTCCATTATCCTTGTTATTGAATTATAATAAGCATCAATTGCAATTTCAAGCGGGATATTTACCTCTTTATTTATTATAATTGCAGTTCCGCCGGATATTCCAATGTTCAAGTATTCAATTTTATTGTTACTGCAGATCTTTTTAACAATTTCTTCGTTATCTTTATTGAACGATACAATGGCTCTTCCGTGTGATTCGTTAAACAGGTAAAAATCCGGTCTTCCCTTGTATTCTATATTAACACTGCATCCAATGGGTATGGTTCTGTTTATCAAGCATGATTCTGCGATATTTACAGCAAGACCGCCATCTGAAACATCATGAGCGGAATTGATGCTTTTGGTTTTTGCAAGCTCTATAAATGCGTTAATCAGGTTACTTTCCATATCAAGATCTATTTCAGGCGCATCGCCTTTAACCAAATCATACTGCTGCTGGAGGTATTCACTGCCTCCTATGGAATTATTACAATTAACATTTCCTATTAAAGCTATCACATCACCCTCATTCTTAAAGTAAGATGTTACCATACAGTCTATATCATCTATCAAACCTACCATACCTATTGTTGGGGTAGGGTACACTGCGTAATCAGGTGATTCATTATAGAAACTTACGTTTCCTCCGGTTACCGGAGTATTTAATTTTTTGCATGCATCGCCAATTCCCCTGATAGCTTCGCGGAACTGGTGATATACTTCAGGTTTATATGGATTGCCGAAATTCAGGCAGTTTGTAATAGCCAGTGGTATAGCTCCGGTGCAGGCAACATTCCTGGCTGATTCACATACGGCTGCCATTGCGCCTTTATAAGGATTCAGGTAAACATACCTGCCATTACAGTCTGTTTTCATCGCAAGCGCTTTTTTTGTTCCTTTGATCCTTACTACAGAGGCGTCGCCTCCGGGCATTATGACTGTGTTGGTTCTGACCTGTGTATCGTATTGCTCGTAAACCCAGTTCTTATTTGTAATGTTAGGTGTTGAAAGCAAATTGATCAGCACTTCGTTCAGGTCTTGCGGTTCGGCTAATTGCGACTGATCAAAATCCTGAACTTCTTTCAAGTACGAAGGTTCTTTTGATTCCCTGACATAAACAGGGGCATCGCCGCCCAGTACTAAAGTATTTGCGGGAACTTCCGCCATTACTTTTCCATGGTAAGTAATTTTTACATTCGGTCCCTGTGTTACAGTTCCTATTTCTACACAATTAAGATCCCACTTATCAAATATCTTCTTTGCAATATCTTCTTTGCCTTTCTGAATAACAACCAGCATTCGCTCTTGTGATTCAGAAAGCATTAATTCATACGCCGACATGTTTTCTTCACGGGCAGGCACAAAATTAAGATCAATATCCATTCCCATTCCGTCTTTGGCGCTCATTTCGCTGGTTGAGCACGTTATACCTGCGGCTCCCATATCCTGCATACCAACAACAACACCGCTCTTTATCAATTCCAGTGATGCTTCAAGAAGTAATTTTTCAGTGAACGGGTCGCCGACCTGAACAGATGGACGTTTTGCTTCTGATGCTTCCGAAATTTCTTCAGACGCGAATGTTGCGCCGTGGATGCCATCTCTGCCTGTAGAAGAACCAACTATAAATACCGGGTTGCCAACTCCTTTGGCGGTAGCCTTTGCTACTTCATCATGTTTAACAATACCAACAGCCATTGCATTCACTAATGGATTATCGCGGTAGCTTTCATCAAAATATATTTCACCGCCAACTGTGGGTACACCAAAACAATTGCCGTAATCACCGATTCCTTTTACAACATTTTTAAAAAGATACTTTGTTCTCTGGACCCCCCCGTCTGATGAATCAGACGTACCCTCCTTACTAAAGGGGGGATTAGGTGGGGTAATACTCCCAAATCTCAATGAATTCAGTGCGGCAATGGGTCTAGCGCCCATTGTAAAAATATCCCGCAGAATGCCGCCAACACCTGTTGCTGCACCCTGGTAGGGCTCAACTGCCGAGGGATGATTGTGTGATTCTATTTTGAATGCTACTGCTAAGCCGTCTCCTATATCAACAAGTCCGGCGTTTTCTTCACCCGCTCCAACTAGCAGCCTTCCGCCTGAGCGGGGCAGCTTTTTAATCTCAAGTATTGAGTTCTTGTATGAGCAGTGCTCTGACCACATTACAGAATAAATACCAAGCTCAGTATACGATGGTTTTCTGCCTAATATTTCCAGTGTCCTGTTATATTCTTCTTCCATCAAGCCAAATGTTTTGGCTAATTCAAAATTTACTTCGGGTTCTTGCATTACTATATTAATAATTAATTTTCATTTTGTGATAACCATTGGAATCTTTTAATGCCTGCTATACTTTGCAATAATTTTCTTTTTCTTTCATCTTTTTCCAATAGTAGACTTTCATTGATATATTCAACAATTTCTATTGCTAGTTTTTTTGGAATTTTTATTTCCCCACTACATAAATATGTATCCATTGATTTTGAGGCGCCTTCTTAATAATCGATTATGTATTTTTTGTAATCCCTCAAAATCAGTTCTTGTCCCAGAAGATTAAAATGCTTCGGAGCACCCCAAGCCTCTTTTGCAAGCTTCGAAAGCTCGATATAAAGATCTCGTATCAACTCTAGATTAACGGAACTTAAATAGGGTACAATATACTCAACTAACTCTTTTCTGAATGTTAAATTGTTATCTTTGAACTCATCTGCATGTTTACCATTCCAGTCAAATTTAATTTTATCGAAATCATTAGAAGAATAATTTTCAATGAAATTATTAAGGAAAATAGTTTCCATAGGTTGATTTATTTATTTTAAACTTCTTGCTTTAACTTTTACAACTTTCCCATTTCTTGAAACAACAAGATAATCATCAGTTTTTTTGCGCTCTGCTATTAGTTTCTTAATAGCTAACTTAGATCCTTTTCTGAATTTTTCTTCCAGAATGTCCGTTGTTTTTTTAATTTTTGTATTCATTGATGATGTTCCATTTTTCATTATCGTAAATTCGGGTTGAATTGCTCAATCTTCCTTTAGCTACTTCTGAATAAATTTCACTTGAATTATCCTTAATATACCATTTATCGCAAATTGGCATAAATAAATTCAAGAGATTTTCCAGACTTCTGGTATATCTTCTTATCACAACATCCTTTGGAATGTTATGACCGCCCTTTTTCACTCTATCCGCAATTCTGGCAAGTGCCAATTCAACAGAATTCAGCCAGAAGTAGAATAAAACGATCTTATACTTCTTTGCTTTAGCTTCTTTAATAATGTTAACATAGCTCTTTGTTATAAGTGTAGTTTCAAATGCAAATGTTGATCTTTCTGAAATAAGTTCTTTGATCCTGCTCAGCATTATTCTGCCTGCCTGAAAAGAAACAGTATCCGGCTGAAAAGGGGAGAGTCCCGCTGCAATTGAATCAGCATTCACAAATTCCTTACAATTTAAAAATTGGGGTAAAATAACGTTTGCTGCAGTTGATTTACCCGCTCCATTACATCCCGCAATAATATATATGGTCGGCAATAATTGAAGGAAGAAATAATTAAATGAATCTCCAAAGATAAAAAAAACTATTCAGATAAATTATCCCAGAATTTACTCACAAAAACCGGGAAATTATCAGGAGTTTTTGAATAATTCCTGGCTGCTGTAACCTTTTTCATAGAAAAGACTTGTTCCGGCAACAACAAGTATTGGCTTCATAAATACATTTATTACAGGCAGGAACAAGAGCAAAAAGGCAGTAAAGCCGAATCCATAAGTCACAAGTTTTCCTTTCCTTGTGACTTTTAATTTATCCCGGAAACGCATTTTCTTCCTTGTCATAGGATAATCAAGGAAATCCAGCGCGTTGTAGAAACTGGAAAAGATCACACCAAGAACTGTGGCTATTACAGAACCGGCAACAGGTATGAGGTTTAAGGAAAATATCAACAATAGTATGATAAGATAAAACGCAAGCTTCTGAACTTCACCCTTAATGCTGATGTATGCATCTTCCCAAAATCCCATTTTATGAGCCTCTTTGGTTCCTGTCACGATCTCTTCTACTCTCTGTGATATCTCTTCATTAAAAGGCGCTGTAATCACATTACCGAGTATTGTAAATAGCAGATAACAGAAAAACAGCAGCAAAATGAAGCCAAGAATAAGCAGGGCAGTATGCAGAAATTTCAGCCAGAAACCGGCTTCGGTACCTTCAATTCCAAGCCAGCTTTCAATTGAGCCTGTAAACCAGCTGTAAGATAAAATAAAAACGCTCCCATAAATTAATAAATTAATTAACATGGGAGCGATAGAATATTTTACAAGAACTGAATGAGAGAAAAAGAACTTCAGACTTCTAAACGGGTATGTAAAACCGAAAAGAAAATCTTTCATAATTTTTCCCCTAATACATTTATTTTATCTTTTTAAACAGACTTACAAGGTCAAGTTTTTCCCATGTAAATTCTTTTTCATTTCTGCCAAAGTGTCCATAAGCTGCAGTTTTCCTGTATATTGGCCTGCGAAGCTTTAATCT
>Ga0138256_10004489_pt1 | contig 14832 bp, 13 predicted proteins | sample KNB2016incub_MG_FD_105486 | JGI IMG/M metagenome (GOLD analysis project Ga0138256, IMG submission 105486) | Active sludge microbial communities from wastewater in Klosterneuburg, Austria - KNB2014incub_MG | ecosystem: Engineered > WWTP > Activated sludge > Unclassified | place: Austria... | reverse complement strand
GCGCTCCGATGTAGGACCTGGGCCCCAAAGCCGATGTTTGGGCTGACGAGCAGCCGTTCCGCCGGCCGCGGACGTTCGGTCCCCAGCAGGCGCAGGTCGGTGCTGAAGCGCGCCAGGAGCGGCTGCTCGTCGGTGGGAATCGCGCTTCCCCGCGGGGCGCGCGCCACCAGGCAGAGGATGTCGCCGGAGGCCTCGGCGACCAGGTCCACCAGGGTGAGGCGGGCATCGGCCAGGGCGGCGCTCGCGCGCCGGACGCCGCCGCCGTCGTAGCGTTCCAGATGCCCGTCGGGGAAGAGCAGCACCACCCCGCCGTCGGGCAAGGCGGCCAGGCGCCTGGCGGTGGCCACTGCTTCTCCCAGGGTGTCGTAGCGGCTGACCTTCCCGGTGGCCGGGTCCAGCCAGGCCAGGCGGAAGGCGCCCATGGCCAGGAGCTGCCCGTCGGCGGCCATGGCCACGTCGCCCAGGAAGCCGATGGGAATGCTGATCATGGCCGGCGGTGTAACCGTCTGTCCATCTGCGCTGCGTGTGGCCACGAAGTGACGGCCGTCGCAACTGCCCACGGCCACGAAGGTGGCCCCGTCGGGGCTGACGGTCAGGCGCATGTGGACCTGGCGCGTGGGGCAAGGGGGATCCCAGGTTCCGACCAGGCTGCTGTCGGGCGCGTAGATCAGGATCCGCGGCTTGAGCCAATCCGCCACGGCCACCGTACCGTCGGCGGCGACGGCCAGATCTTCGACGCCGAAATCGCGCGGCGGCAGGGGCCAGGTGGCCTCCAGGGCGTAAGGCGCGACCAGCGGCTGCTGGGCCTGCGAGCGGGCGGGTTCCGGGATGGCCGGGGAGACCGCGAGCCCGACCAGCAGCGTGGCCGTCCCGATGACAGTGGCTGAGGCCCGCCGGCCGCGACTGGGGTGAGGGAGAGGGTTCATGGGCGGGCTCCGTGGGGGCGTGTGGTGATGTTGCGCTGCCAGACCGCGGATCGCGCGGTATGGCCCGCATACACTGTATGAACAGGTTCGGGATCACGGGCGGACAGCGGGTCGGGGCATCGGCTGGACTGAGGTCTAGGTGGTGGACCTTCCTGGACGGCAGCGACAGGCATCCAAGGACCGCCGCGGCCCCGATGTCGTACACTGGGGCAAGGGTCGCCATACGCTGTTGGCGCTTGCCAGCGCAGTAGCGTTGAAATTGAGTCCTTCCCGAGAGGGCGGCCGATCGGCGCGTGCGTTCCTCGACAAGATGTCGGAGCAGGCCCCTGTCTCACTTGTGCGTTACAGCATCGACCTCATGGAGATTTACATACAACCCGTCTGTATATCCAGCGCCTCATCCACGCTGAGCAGCCGCGTGCGAAGCAATCCCGCGGCTCGCCGGACATCCAAGGTCCGGTCCCCGGGACGGGCCGGTACTTGATCGGCTACCGAAGCCTGTCGCAGGTTGGGACCGGGCGGAATGCCCAAGGCCGCCAGGATCCGCAGGCCGAAGTCCCAACGGCTCAGCGGCTGGGAGCCGGCGACATTCAGATTTCCGGGAGCATGAAGGCCGGCAAGCTCCACCACCACCGCCGCCAGGTTCTGGACCCAGATAGGGCAGACGATCTCATCGCGGTAAAGTCGGACCTCATTGCCGGCCAGCAGCGCATCGACCATCCACCGGTTGTGCTTGTCGAGCGGCGCGAGGCCGAAGATGAGCGAGGTCCGCACGATTGTCGCCGACGAATGCCGGGTCGCTACGCGCCGCTCGGCCTCCGCCTTGGCTTCACCGTAGGGTGACATGGGGGCCGGTGCCGAGCCATCCGCATAGGGTGCGCCCAGCCCGTTCAGGACGGCGTCGGAAGAGAGATGGATCAGGCGCGCTCCGAGGGCCGCCGCTGTTGCCGCCACGTGATCGGCCACATCGGCCAGGCAGGCAACCTCGTCCGATGACCCGTTGCTCACCGCAGTGTGCACCACCGCGTCCGGTCGCCAGGCCTCGAAGACTCGCGCAACCGCAACCGCTTCTCGCAGGTCCAGGGCGAAGACCTTGCAGTCCAGGTCATCGGGGGGCATGCGGCGATAGCGGGTGCAGGCCACCTCCCATTCCCCGGCGGCACGGACCACCGCGGCGCCCAGGTAGCCGGCGCCGCCGGTGACGAGGAGGCGCGGCTTGTCACGCCTCATACCGCGCTCTGGGCGATCCACTCGATCGCTTATCTCGTGATACAACCGGCTGAGTCCATGCGGCTGCCCTGCAGTCGATGTGCTAGAGTGCTGTTCAACTTGAACAACACGGGGTGTTATCCATGGCCAACAAGACACTTGACAGCCACCAAGCTCGCAACCACTGGCGAGAGTTGTTCGATGCCGTGCTCACCGACCACACGGATGTGATCATCACCCGCTACAACAAGCCCGTTGTCACGGTCATCGCCTACGAGGACTACTTGGCTGTCCGCGACGCTTTGGCTGTTCGTCGTGAAGAACGGGAAACCCGACATAGGCTTCAGAAAGAGACGTCTGCAACCATGTTCGCTTCGGAATCGGTGCTGGCCAGGGAGTGGAACACCCCGCAAGAGGATGATGCATGGTCGGACTTGTAAGGGGTGATGTCGTTGTCCTTCCCTTCCCCTTCTCGAACCTGCGCGGGAGCAAGAAGCGCCCGGCCCTGGTCATCGCGCCGCTTCAGACCCATGAGGACGTCATCCTGTGCATGATCACCAGCAGGTTGACGACGGATCATAGCGCCATCTCGATCGCCGCGCAGGACTTCGATGCCGGAGGCTTGCCCCGGGAGAGCAATATCCGGCCTAACCGCTTGTTCACGGCGGATGCAGGGCTGATCGTCAGGAAAGCCGGCCAGCTTTCTTCAGCGACGATGGATCAGGTGGCGGCGGTGATCATTGAGCTTGTGTCTGGCTGACCCTGCTCTGGATGGGGGTGATGCGGAGCGGACCGCTCTTCACGTTCCCGGTCGGCCTCCCGTTCGCATGCCAAAGCCTCACCCAAGGACTGATCGGCGACGAAACGACACAAGACCCCAAGGCTATTGGCCACCGGGTCTTCCGGTACTGGATGCAGCGACAGAACGCCCCCGTAGTCGACGAAGGCGACCTTGCTTCCCGGCGCGAAGCCGTGCTTGGTGCGAAACTCCTTGGGAATCATGATCCGTCCTTTGCTGGAGATGGTCATGGTTGTCATGCTGAACTCCCGATCAATCCCCCAACCTCCAATTCCATAGCACCAGCGGCAGGTACACCCGCGGTGGCAGCGGCTCGAAGATCGGTGTCCACGTCGCCCGCGGAGCCGTCGCGCTCGGCTCCGCCACACCCGTCCCCGTCGCTCCCGGCGTGACCGTTCGCTCCGCCACGGCCGTCGCCGTGCTCGTCCCCATCGCCGTCCCCGTCGGCTCCGGCGCCGCGCCCTCGCGCTCCAGCAGGTACAGGTAGGCGCCGTAGATCCCGCTGATCCCCACCTCCCCCCGGTCGCCCACCATGCCCTCGCCCGTCTTGTCACCGTTCACATCCAGGGCGCTCAAGGTGACCCGCCCGCCGTGCTTGGCCGTGATGCGCGCCTGCACCGGCTCCAGCAGCAGCGGCGGGCCGCCCATGTATTCCAGGGTCTTGCCGTCCGCCGAGTAGCGCGCCCCCGTCTGCTTGTCGCGCGCCAGGGCCGTCACCAGGATGCGCCGCGATTCGCCCAGCGCCAGGCCGTCCAGGCTGGTGAGCAGCAGGCTGACGAAGGGCGTCGTCACCGCCACACGGAAGTCCGGCAGGTCCACCGTCCGCCCCCCGGCGAAGCCGATCACCCCCTGCGTCCTCGCCGTGCCCACCGTGACCACGCGGGCTTTGGTGTCCCAGCTCAGCTCGCCCGTCGTGCTGCGGATGACGCCCGTCGCCTGGTCCCAGTAGGATCCCCAATCCACCCGGCTGGAGCGCGGCAGGCCGTCGGCGGCCTTCAGCGATACCCGCCCGATGCCCAGCACCTCGCGCGGCGTGGCCAGGTCGCCCGGCCCCGGCCCCCAGCCGCCGCCAGCCGTCGACTGGCTGACCGGGTCCACGCCGCGGAAGATGTCCGCCAGCGGCAGTCGGCGGGCGGCGGCCGCGGCGCCCTGCTGGATATGCCCCTCGTGCACCGCCCTTGCCAGGGCCGGGAACTGTCCCAGGTAATGCGGCGTCTCGGTGACGAAGAGGTCCGCGTCCGCCGGCCAGCCGCCCTCCATGCGCAGGGCGCCGCTGTGGAAATGCAGGGAGGCGTCCCAGCCCTGCAGGCCCAGGCCGTAGAAGGCCACCAGCGGCGCCGCCTCCGCCTTCCATTCGTTGGGCGCCGAAGCGGTCCATTCCGAGAGCATGAAGGGCTTGTCCTCCACCTGCTCCAGGCCCGCGCTCAGGATGCCCTCGCCCGGCGCCGCCAGCTGCGAGCCGTCGTTGATCGCCGCCTCGCCCATGCGCCAGCCGCCGTTGGCCATCCCGCCCGAGTAGCGGTGGCGGTCGATGATGTCAAGGGCATCGTCCGTCCAGGTGTTGGCCGCCGTGGCCGCCGCGCCGCCCGCCCACCAGGCCGTGGACACCGTCAGCCCCTCGTAGCCGATGCCGCGCAATTCCTGACCGCGGCGCGCGAAGTAACCCCGCTGCGCCTCCGCCAGAAAGCGGATGAAGTCGCCCATCCGTACCCGCTCGGCCTGGTTGCGCGAGGGCCCCGTGGCCTGCATCTCCCAGGCCCCGTAGATGCCCATGCGGGCGTTGCCCAGGCTGTCGCCGGCGCGGCTGCCCCGGCCCGCCGGCCCCCAGGCCGCCAGCAGCTCCGCGTCGGAGCGGTAGCGCGCGCGCAGCCAGGTCTGCCACAGGCCCTGCACCGCGGCGACATGGCGGGGGATGGGCCGACCGTCCGCCTGCCCGCTCTCCAACCAGTTGAGCGGCGCATGCCAGAACACCGAATCCTCGTTATGCACCTCCACCACCGCCAGGGCCGGGTCGGCGGCGTAGGACAGGCCGGTGTAGGGGTTGACATGGGTCATGAGCGCCTGTATCCAGGCCCATTCCGCGTCCTGCAGCGGCCGCATCAGGTTCACGAAGCCGCCCGTCTGCTTGCCGCCGCCCCCGGCATCCGCCAGCTCGGCGTAGAGATCGGCCGGGTAGCCGTCCTCGGGGCCGATGACATGCGGGTAGACGGGCGAGAACTGCGTATAAATGCCGGCAGCCTTCAGGGCCGCCACCCAGCGATCCAGGCGGTCCAGGCGCTGCGGGTTCAACCGCCGCCCGCCGCCGGGTGCCGGCTCCAGCCGGCCGACCACGCCCTGCACCGGGTGCACACGCGCCAGGTTGACGCCGTGCTTGGCCAGCATGCGCGCCTTGAGGGCCATCAGCTCCGGCGTGGCGGGGATGGAGGCGTTGACCCCCCAGAACTTGAGCGGCGTCCCGTCGGCCAAGACCAGGTCATCGCCGCGAGACTGGACCCGGCCGTTCGCCCCGGCGGGCCGCTCGATCAGCGACGAAAGGTCGGTGGCCGAATCCGCGCTGAAGGGATCGTCCGCCAGCTCCAGCGGAAACCACGCGTCCGCCGCCCGGACGCGCGGGGCCAGGGCGGGCTTGAGCGCCCCGGTGGGCGCCCAGGGAAAGTTGACCAGGCAGAGGGCGTCGATGCCGCCATGGGCCTCCTGGCCGCCGTTGCGCCGGGCCTCCACGCCGATGCGCAGCTCATGGTTTCCGGCGTCCAGGTCCAGCTCGGCCGCCCGCAGCCAGCTGAGGAAGCGGATGTCGATGCCGGTCGGCACGTTGAGGCGGATGGTCTCCCTGGCGTCGCTGTCCGAATCGATGTCGATGCGCGGCCCGCCGTCCAGCTGGTACCACATCCGCGTCTGGTAGCTGCTCGCCCTGAGCCAGAAGGTGTAGCGATCGGTCAGGCCCACCTGCAACAGGTAGCGGGCCTCCGCCGCCTGGCCGTTGGTCGCGTAATGCGCCAGCCAGGCGCCCGCGGCGCCCCCCGGCGTGCCCGGCGACAGCAGGTCCAGGCGCAGCCCGTCGGCACTGTACCAGCTGTGCTGGTTGAAGGTCTCCGGGCGGGCTTCTTCGCCCTCCAGCCAGATCATGGCCCGCGGACGGTCCTCCTGGGCGAGGGCGGTGCGCTCGGCCGGGCGGGCGGCGGCGGCCAGGGTCAGGGCGAGGGCTGCCAGGCAGAGCAGGACGAAGGAGGGGCGGAAGTCGATGGAGGTGGACACGGACCTGCTCCTTTGAGGGGGGATGCATCCGACGGGCGGACAGCACGGGCGGCGCGCCTGATTGTAATGTTTGCGCCGCGCAACCGTGGACACCGGGAGAGGGGTATCCCCTAGGCCCGAACGGGTCCACTGCCGGGAGGCCCGCGCGGGGATCCCCCGTGGCCGTGCCCAGTGCCTCCCCCTAAACTCCATCGGCCCCATCAGACGGATCGACGAAGGGCAGCTTCCGCCTGTCGACCGCGCGGACCGAGGGAGAACCACCGGAGGAACCATGACCGATCACCCCGACCATCCACCACCCGCTGTAGCGCGGGCCGGCCGAAGTGCCCGGCTGCGCCTCGCACCCTTGCTGCTCCTGGCGGCGTTGGGCGCCTGCCGCACGGCCAAGCTGCCGCCGCCGGCAGCCGATGCCCCGCCGGAGGCCGTCTCGACGCTCGATTCAGCCGCGCCCCCCGATTCCGCGGCGGCGTCGGTGCTGCTGCCCGGCAACTACCTGTCGCCGCTGACCCGCCTGCAGCGCATCGAGGGCAAGACCACCCACCTGCATGTGGATGAGGTCCGCTACCGGTCCGAGGACGCCAGGCTCTTCCAATGCTCATACACCTTCGGCGTTCTGGACGCCAAGGACCCGGCCAACATCAGCTACCAAGCCGAGGGTCTCAAGCATACCGTGCCGGACGACAAGCGCACCCCGGGCTGCATCCATCTGGCCTGGGATGGCGACATCGTCTACACCACCCATCGCGGCAACATCAGCAACCCCGCCTTCCTCAGCGGCTGGGACATCGGCAAGACCGACCCCGCAGACGCCAGCGGCAAGAAGATGCTGCCTGAGCAGCTGCCGGTGCTGCAGGAGCCAGGTGTCAGCTACGAGGGTGTGGACGTGGCCGATGGCACCATCTACGTGGCCATCGCCGGTCAGGGTCTCGGCGTGTACCAACGGGACCCGGCCACCAACCTCATCGCGCGCGTCGGCTCGCTCGGCGACATCGGCAGCACCTGGGGGATCCGCGTGAAGGGCACACTGGCGGTCCTGACCGACCTTGGCGGCGACCTGGTGACCGTGGATGTCAGCGATCCCACCGCCCCCAAGCTGCTCGGCAAGCTGGCCATCGGCGGCGTGCCCCGCGGCCTGGCCGTGGACGGCACCACCGCTTATGTGGCCGCCGGATCCGGTGGCCTGGTGCTGGCCGACCTGACCGATCCCGCGGCGCCCAAGCTGCTGGGCCAGGCGCCAACACCGGGCACGGCCATCCGCGTGGACTACGCCAAGGGCCACGCCTTCGTGGCCGCCTGGAACGACGCGCGGGCCTATGACGTCAGCGATCCCGCCAATCCGCGCCTGGTGGGCGCCACCCGCCTGACGCAACAGGCCACCTACGGCGCCGACGCCGGCGACGTCGAGGTGGGGCGGCCGCCGGTCACCGCCCGCACCCTGGGTATCGCGGCCTTCGAGGACTTCGTCTTCGTCGGCAACTGGTGGGTGCTCTATTCGTACCGCCTGCATCCCGATCGCCAGGCGCCCAACGTCCTGATCCCGGAGGACGCCAACACCATTGACTTCGGTCCGGTGGCGGCGGGCGAGAGCAAGACGGTGCCCCTGGAGATCACGAACCAGGGCACGGCGCCGCTCAACCTGTTCAACAACTGGGTCGACGGCCAGGCCTTTACCGTGACCCCCAAGCAGGTGCAGGTGGCACCGGGCGACAAGACCACGCTGCAGATCAGCTACAGCCCCGTCGCCGACGCGGACGCCGACGCTTCCGGCAAGCCGGCGCCGCAGGGCACGGCGGACCCGCAGGCGGCGACCGCGGCAGAGGCCGCAGGCGAGTGGAGCACCCTGCACATCTGGTCGGACGATCCTGACTATCCTGTACGCACGGCGTTCGTGACGGCCAACCGACCGGGCCTGGGCATCGGCAAGCCCTTGCCCGAGACCAAGGTGGCCTTGCTGGACGGTGGTGAGTGGTCGACGGCCGCAGGCCAGGACAAGGTGCTCCTGCTGGCTTATTTCGCCACCTTCTGACCCGTCTGCAGTCTGGAGTTGCCAGACATGCAAGACCGCTTCCACAACAAGTACGGCGAGCAGGGCCTGGTGGTTGCCGCGGTGGACCCCAACGGCGACGATCCGGCCGGCGTGCGCGAATTCGTCAAGAACAGTGGCGCCACCTTCCCGATCGGTCTTGAAGATCCTGAGACGGCCACCTACAAGGCGATGATCAAGAACTACCGCGGACTCAACCCGTATCCGCTGGATGTCGTGGTGGGCAAGGATGGCAAAGTCGCCTACGTGGGGCGCGAATACGATCCGGCGGCCTTGACCGCGGTGATCGAGGCGGAGCTGGCCAAGTAATCGCTCAGCTCCGTGAGCCCGGCCGGCGGTGATCCATGCCGGCCGGGCCCGGTGCGCAAGACCTCACCGGGGCTGCGCGATCTCACAGATCGCACGGCCCCGGCTTTGTTTCGGCGCCGGATCACGGCACGGCAATCCGACCAAGGTCGCTTGCCGAGAGGGTCCTCTTGGGGATAAGCTTCACCCATGAGCGATCATTCGAGTCCGACCGGCAGCTACGACATCGTCGTCGTCGGCGGCGGCATCGTGGGACTGGCGACGGCCCTGGCCCTTTCGGCCACGCCGGGGCGGCGCATCCTCGTCCTGGAGGCGGAAGACGGCATCGCCGCCCACCAGACCGGGCACAACAGCGGCGTCATCCACGCTGGGCTCTACTACAAGCCCGGCTCGCTGAAGGCCCGGCTCTGCGCTGAGGGCCGCGCCGAACTGGAGGCCTTCTGTGAGGCCGAGGGCATCCCCTTCGAGCGCTGCGGCAAGCTGGTGTTGGCCACTGATCCAGGACAGCTGGAGGCCCTGGACGCGCTGGAGCAGCGCGCCGCCGCCAACGGCCTCGTCGGGGTGACGCGCCTGGGTCCGGAGGCCATCCGCGAACGCGAGCCTGAGGCGCGCGGGCCGGCGGCGCTGCTGGTGCCGCAGACCGGTATCGTGGACTACCGCCTAGTGGCCGCCGGCTTCGCCCGCCGCCTGGCCGAGCGCGGCGTGGCCCTGTGGACGGGGGCCGCGCTGGAAACCTGCGTCCGCCGCCACGGCCGCCTGGTCCTGGAGACGCGCCGTGGCGAGGTGACCACCCTGCTGCTGGTCAACTGCGCGGGGCTGCAATCAGACCGGGTGGCGCGCCGTTGCGGCGTAGACCCGGGCGTCGCCATCATCCCCTTTCGCGGCGAGTACCAGGCCCTGACCGCAAGCGGACGCCACCTGGTGCGGCATCTCATCTACCCCGTTCCCGACCCCCGCCTGCCCTTTCTGGGCGTGCACTTCACGCGGCGCATCGACGGCGAGGTGGAGGTGGGGCCCAATGCCATCCCGGCGCTGGCCCGCCACGGTTATCGCTGGCGGGACATCGACCCCCGCGACCTCTGGGAGATGGCCCTGTGGCCCGGCCCCTGGAAGCTCTCCGCGAGCTTCTGGCGCACCGGTCTGGGCGAGATCTGGCGCTCCCTCGTGCCGCGGGCCGCCCTGGGCGACATGCGACGCATGCTGCCGGCCATCGGGCCGGCGGACCTGCGCCCCGCCGGCGCGGGCGTGCGGGCGCAGGCCGTGGGCCGCGACGGCAAGTTGCTGGACGACTTCCACATCGTAGAGGCGCCCGGCATGGTCCACGTGCTCAACGCGCCCTCGCCGGCCGCCACCGCCTCGCTGGCCATCGGGCGGTATATCGCGGCGCGGGTGGAGACGCAGTTGGGAGGCTGACGATGGACACCGCTCGACGGCCTTCCCGCCGGACCTTGCGACCATGACCCTTCAGCCCGCAGAAGTCGCCCTATCCGCCGACCTGCCCCTGCCCGTCACGGTGCTGGGCCTGGGCTGGGTGGGCGCGGCCATGGTGGCCCGGCTGCTCGACCAGGCCGCGCCGCTGGAGATCAACGTGCGGGTGCCGTCCGCGAGCCACCTGGGAGCCTGGCTGGACCTGGCTGACGCGGCGGTGCTGCGGCGCGGCCACCGTCTACTGCTCAATGATGAAGCGGCCTGGCGGCGGGCGGCGGTGGTCTTCCACTGTGCCGGCGCCGCCAACCCGACCGGGGTCAGCCGCCACAGCGTGGCCGAGCATAATCTGGCTCTGACCGGCGAGGTGTTCGCCGGGGGGGGCTTCGCCGCGCCGCCCTGGGTCATCGTGATCGCCAACCCGGTGGATCTGGTAGCGGGGCTGTTGACGCGCCTGCCGGGCCTCGACCCGGCGCGGGTCATCGGCACCGGCACCTACCTGGACACGATCCGCATGCAGAGGGAGATCGCGGCTGCCTTGAACCGCGCGCCCGCGGAGGTGGAGGCCTGGGTGCTGGGCGAGCACGGCGAGGCCCAGGTGCCGGTGTGGTCGCGCATCCGAGTGGCCGGTCTGCCGGCGACGGACCTCCTGGACGCGGCCGCGCGCGATGGCCTGGCGCGCCTGACCCGCGAGGCCGCCTGGCGCATCCGCGGCACGCAGCCCGGCACCTGGTGGGGTGTCACGGCCTGCGCGGCGGAGATCTTCGCCGCCCTGCGCGGCGGCCCGCTGCTCCGCCGCCCCTTGGGGCTGCCCATCGCCGGCGCCTGGGCCGAGCGGTTGGGGCATGCGGGACTGGTGCTGAGCCTGCCGGCCGAGGTGGACGCCGCCGGCTGCCGGCTCATCCAGGACTTCCGGCTGGAGCCGGGGGAGGAGGCGGCGCTGCGGGCGGCGGCGGCGGTGTTGGCGGGGGCCGAGGCGTCTACCCTGGGGCGCGCGGGGCCGCACCAGGGGACCGAGGTCCGGTCGATACCATAGGTCCTATGCATCCCATAGATCTCATGTCGTTCGGTTGCCTCATGGGACCTATGGGACGAATACGACCTACAGAACACATGAAGCCTCAGGAGGGCTCGAGGTCTTCGGCGGACCATTCGGCGTCGACCCCGGCCCAGTAGGCGTGCATCGCGGTGACCCGCGCGGCGGCTGCCCGCCTGGCCGGTGCCAGGTGCATGCTGGCCGCGGCGCGCTCCGTCCAGTCCTTGGCCCTGGCGCGGGCCAGCATCTCCTCGGTGCCGCCGCCGCCCGCGGCGACCCGCCCGCTGGTGTTGTGCAGGGCACCTAACAGGCCGATCTTGGTCAGCTTGTCGGCGTCCCACAGCACCTGGCTGTCCAGGTCCTCCAGTGGCGTCTCGCGCCACAGGCCCTCGTGTTCGGCGATGGCCCGCGCCACCGCCTCGATCTTGGAGGGCGGGTAGTCCGTGGTAGGCAGGAAGGCCCGCGCGAAGTCGGCGCCGCGCGCGGCATGCTGCGGTTCGATCTTGCGGACATCGTGCAGCCAGGCGGCGGCTTCGGCCACGTCCGCGTCGGCGCCCGTCAAGGCTGCCAGGCGCAGGGCGGTGGCCACCACAGCCTGTACATGCTCCCAGCGGTACAGGAAGCCTTCGGTGGATCGCCCGGCGCGGGCCGCCTCGTCCTGAGCGGCCGCGCGCATGGCCTCGCGCGCCGCCTCCCGCCAGGGCAGCGGGAGGGTGGTCATCGCTCGCCCAGATCCTCCTCCAGATCCGCGGCGACTGCCTTGATGGCCCGCCGGTCCTTCCAGATCTCCCAGACCATGGGCAGCACGGAGACGACGACGATGCCGATCAGCACCAGCTCGAAGTTGTGCTGCACCACCGGCAGGCCGCCGAACCAGTAGCCGGCCAGGACGCCGATCAGCACCCAGGCCACGCCGCCGACGACGTTGTAGGTCATGAACTTGCCGTAGGTCATCTCGCCCACGCCGGCCACGAAGGGCGCGAAGGTGCGCACGATGGGCACGAAGCGGGCGAGGATGATGGCCTTGGGGCCATGCTTTTCATAGAAGCCGTGCGTCTTGTCCAGATGCTCCTGCTTGACGAAGCGGATCTTGCGGCCGTCCAGCACGCGCTCACGCAGTTGGCGGCCGATCCAGTAGTTGACCGAGTCGCCCAGGATGGCGGCGACCATGGCCACGACCATCAGGGGCAGCAGGCTCAGCCCCGCCGGCGGTATGCCGCCGGTCAGGGCGCCGGCCACGAGGGCGCCGGCGGCGAAGAGCAGGGAGTCGCCGGGCAGGAGGGGCATGATCACGAGTCCCGTCTCGACGAAGATGATCGCGAAGAGGATGCCGTAGGTCCAACTGCCGTACTGGTTGACGAGGTTGACCAGATGCTCGTCGATATGCAGGATGAAGTCGATGGGGTTCATGGCTTGGATGCTTTCCGATCGCGGGAGAAGTGGTTCTTGATGCCGCCGCGATTGTGATGCAGCATCTGCGGCCAGGCAAACGCGGCAGGGCTATCGGATGCCCCCTGGACCGGGAGGGGGGTGTGGCTCGGCAAGTTACCAGGCGTTCGCTTGGTCCCATAGGTCTCGCTCGTCCCATAGGCATAGGACCCATGGGACCCATAGGACGAATGGGACGTCTCGGCCCTATACAGACCACCCACCCACCAGGAGCCCTAGCCTTGATGATCCGACCTTTACTGACGATGGCCTGCCTGGCCCTTGTTCTCGCGTGGGGCGCCCCGGTCGCCGCGTCTTCCCAAGTAGGCCCTTTCGGCCCCCAGCAGGATCTTCCGCCGGCTGAACCGCCGGTGCTGGGTCGCTTGCCGGAGGCGGCACCGGCCCTGTCCATCGCGGTGCGCGGCCGGCTGGCGGCCATTCCGGCGCATGCGCGCGGGGTCCACCTGGTGGACATCACCGATCCGTCGAAGCCGCGGCTCTTGGCGACGGCGGCGGTCAAGGGGCAAGCCTACGACGTGGCCCTCTGGGACGACAAGATGGCGGTCGCTACCTGGAAGGGCGGTCTGGAGGTCTTCGACCTGCGCGATCCTGCTGCGCCTCGGGCTCTGGGCCAGGTCGCCACGCATTCTAACGCCCGCTCGGTGGCCGTGCTGGACGGCGGCGTGGTGGTGACGGGCAGTTGGTCGGCCGTGGACTTCGAGAACGGCGATCCGGATTTCGGCCTGGAGTTCTGGGACCTGTCGGGCGCGCAGCCGCGGCGCCTGTCCGAGCTGAAGACGCCGGGCTGGGCCGGCGACCTGGCGGTGCGGGGGACGACGGTCTATGTCGCGGACGGTCCGGGCGGCGTCCGCGTGGTGGACGCCGCCGACCCGGCCGCGCCGCGCGAGGTGGGCAGTCTGGCCACCGAGGTGCGGGCCTACGGCATCGATGTCGCGGCGGATGGACGGCTCTACGTGGCGGATAACGCGGGCGGGCTGTTCATCGTCGATGTGGCTGAGCCCGCCGCGCCGCGGGTCCTCGGGCACCTGACACCGGGCGGGGCGGCCTATGGCGTGGCGGCGGCGGCAGGCGGGCGGGTCTGGCTGGCCCTGGCCCTGGGCGGCGACCCCAGCGCCGCCGGCCGGGTGCTGCTGGTGGACGCGGCCGACCCGCAGCGGCCGCGGATCCTGGCTGCGCGGGGCACGGACCGCCGCGCCTGGGGCGTGGCGGTGGACGAGGCGGGACATGCCTACGTGGCGGCCACGGATGCCGGGCTGTGGGTGCTGGCGGCGCCGGAGCGGGAGCCCTATGGGCGCCTGTGGCTGCCCTGGCTGAGCGGTCGGGGCTGAGGATGATGCGGGCCCTGGTCGGACCGGGCCTTCTGGTGGTAGATCAGGCCGCCTGGCATACCGGGCCGTCTGTCATGGATCGGGGCCGGCGACGTAGAGTCCCATGACATGATCAGCGCGCAAGGCTTTCAAGACCTCTACCAGGCCCAGCTGGGCGCGGTCTACAACTACGTCCGCTACCGCCTGGGCGACGCGGAGGCGGAAGACCTGACGGCGGCGGTCTTCACCCGGGCCTGGGACCAGCGGTCGCGGCAGGACGCGGCGCGCGGCTCGCCGGAGGCCTGGCTGTGGTCGATGGCCCGCAGCATGGTGGCGGACCGCCGCCGCTGGCTCCGCCGCCGCCCGGTGGAACCGCTGGCGGAGGACCTGCCTTCCGGCGACGACCTGTCGGGCCTGGTGCTGCAGGGCATCGAATGGGAGCGGCTGGCTCAGGCGCTCGACCTGCTGCCGGAGCCGGACCAGGAGCTGATCGCCCTGCGCTTCGGCGCCGGCCTGCCTCACCGTGCCATCGCCGCCGAGCTGGACCTCACGGAGGCCGCCTGCGCCCAGCGCCTGCACCGTGCCCTGCGCCGCCTGCGCGCCCTGCTGACCGCCGGGCCCATGTCCACCACCGCGGCCGCCGTCGCAGCCCTGCCGTCCGCCGCCGCACAGTCCGCCGCCGCAACGCCGCCCGCCGCCGCAACGCCGCCCCCGAGGCTACAGCCATGAACGACGCTCTAACCCCTGCCGGTCGCCTGCCGGACCCCGCCGACGCCCTCGCCCTGATGGCCCTCCTCGATGCTCTGGACCCGCCAGGTGGTGCCGCCCATGGTGAAACCGCGGGGGGTGATGGGTCTCATCGGTCGCATGAGTCCTATAGGACTCATGCGACGAATGGGGAGCCAGAGACCGACACGCCTCGGGGAGCGGCGGCCGACGGGCCCTTGGTTGCCGATCTGGCGCTGGCGCGGGCCTTGTTGGCGGGGAGGCGGCTGCCGCTGGCGGCGCTGCTGCGCCGGCGTTTCGGGCCGGGGGGCGAGTTGAACGCCGAGGCGATTGAATCGGCCGAGGATCGG
>Ga0138256_10004487_pt1 | contig 14834 bp, 14 predicted proteins | sample KNB2016incub_MG_FD_105486 | JGI IMG/M metagenome (GOLD analysis project Ga0138256, IMG submission 105486) | Active sludge microbial communities from wastewater in Klosterneuburg, Austria - KNB2014incub_MG | ecosystem: Engineered > WWTP > Activated sludge > Unclassified | place: Austria... | reverse complement strand
TATTATTAATGAATGGGGTGTTGATTTACAAAGTGAACATGAATGTTATTTGGTAGAAAAACATTTCAAATGTCCAGTAATTTTGTTTGATTATCCAGCAAACATTAAAGCATTTTATATGCGATTAAACGACAATACAGAACCAGGAAAAGAAACCGTTCGCGCAATGGATATTCTTTTTCCAGGAATAGGAGAAATTGTTGGTGGATCTCAAAGAGAAGAACGCTACGATGTTTTGGTAGAAAAAATGAAAAAACTAGGTATCGATGAAGAAGAACTTTGGTGGTATTTAGACACCAGAAGATTTGGCTCGGCTGTTCACTCAGGTTTTGGGTTAGGGTTTGAAAGATTAGTGCTTTTTGTAACAGGAATGACCAATATTAGAGATGTAATTCCATTTCCAAGAACACCACAGAATGCAGAGTTTTAAAATTTGTTTCAAGTTTAAAGTTTCAAGTTTGAAAACCTGAAACCTGAAACTTTAAACCTTAAACTTAAAAGAAAATGTTAAAGCAGTTTTTAAATTTAAAATTATCTCAAAAACTATCCCCTCAACAAATCCAGTTGATGAAGTTGATACAATTGCCTACGCAAGCATTTGAACAACGACTGAAAGAAGAAATGATAGAAAATCCAGCTTTGGAAATTGGTAGTGATGAAGAAATTTACGAAAAAGACGAGTTTGACACAGAAGATGATTTTGATGACAATCAAACCATTGAAGCGGACGAAATCAACATTGATGAATATTTAAGCGATGACGAAACTCCAGATTATAATCTTCAAGCCAACAATTATAGCGATGACGACGAAGACAGAAGTTCGCCAATTGCTGCACAAGTTAGTTTTCATCAAGATTTAATTAATCAACTTAACACATTTATTTTACCCGAAAACGAACGCGAAATTGCAGAGTTTTTAGTAGGAAGCCTAGATGATGATGGCTATTTACGTCGTACAATTCAAGATGTGGTTGATGACTTAGCGTTTACTCAAGCTATTTATACAGATGAAAAAACAGTTGAAAAAATTCTTCACATCATTCAAGAATTAGATCCAATTGGTGTTGGCGCTAGAGATTTAAAGGAATGTTTATTATTGCAATTAAAACACAAAACTCCAAGCGAATATATAGATTTAGCAATTGATTTAATTGAAAATCAATTTGATGCTTTCACTAAAAAACATTATGACAAGCTATTACAAAAATATGAAATCTCTCAAGACCAACTTAAAAAAGCAATAGAAGAAATTGAGAAATTAAATCCAAAACCAGGTGGTTCTTTAGGAAGCACGTCTCGTTTTATCGAACAAATTATTCCTGATTTTACAATACGCATTGTTGACGGCGAACTTGAATTAACCTTAAACGGAAGAAATGCACCAACTTTGAACGTTTCAAAAGATTATCAAGAAATGATGCAAACCTACAAAGTTTCTAGCGATAAATCGAATTCTCAAAAAGATGCGGTTCAATTTATAAAACAAAAGTTAGATTCGGCCAAATGGTTTATTGATGCCATTCGTCAACGTCAAGAAACACTGTATGTAACCATGAATGCAATAATGCATTTACAACAAGATTATTTCTTAGATGGCGAAGAAACCAGCTTAAAACCGATGATTTTAAAAGACATTGCCGACATGGTTGGTTTGGATATTTCAACGGTTTCTCGGGTTGCAAACAGTAAATATGTGGACACACCTTATGGAACAAAATTAATAAAAGAGTATTTTTCGGAATCTATGAAAAATGATCAAGGTGAAGATGTTTCCACTTTAGAAATTAAAAAAATTCTTCAAAACGTGGTAGAATCAGAAGATAAAAGTAAGCCTTATCCTGATGATCAATTGGCCGATATTTTAAAAGAAAAAGGCTATCCAATTGCCCGAAGAACGATAGCAAAATATAGAGATTTACTTGATATTCCTGTAGCAAGAATGCGAAAAAAAATCTAAACCAACATTATTTTGAAAAAAATACTTCCTTTTTTTTCGTACCTATTACACCCTGTTTTTATTCCTCTCTTTGGAACCCTTTTTTTCATTACTATTGGCGAAAACTACTTCTCCTTTTTTCAAATTCTAGTATTACTTTTACAAATTGTGATTATCACCATATTACTTCCTGTAGCATTTTTTTTTCTGCTTAGAACTTTTGGAAAAATTGATAACATTATGCTATCGGATACTTCGCAGCGCAAGATTCCTTTACTCTTACAATTGATGTTGTTTTCTGTATTGATTACAAAATCAGTTACTTTAGATCGTTTTCCTGAACTTCATTATTTTTTTCTGGGAGGAATCATTAGTGCTTCAATAGCATTTTTACTTCTTTTTGTAAAAATAAAAGCTAGCATTCACATGATTGGGATAAGTGCATTAACCTTTTTTACCATTGGATTAAGCCTTCATAACGAAGTAAATGTCATCAACGCTATAGTAATTATTATGATTTTAAATGGATTTGTAGCTGCTTCAAGATTAGAAATGCAGGCACATAATCATAAAGAATTGTTTATCGGATTTTTAGTTGGTACTTTTCCTCAAATCGGTTTACTCTATTTTTGGCTATAAAATATAGAACATCAAACCAAATTTCATTCCACTAACATCAAGTGATGCGCCTTCAATCTTGGTATCCGATTTAAAAAAGGTATTTAATCCATAATAGGCATAAATGTTTACGGTATTCCAGCCAGCGGCAACATAAATCCCATATTGAAAGGGGTTTAAATCCTTATTATTTGTAATTTTTAAATTACCCGTTGAAGTCTCAAGCTTGTATTCATCATAAAACAAATAACTTAACTTCACACCTGTATAAACGCGCCAAAACTTAGTGCTTTCGGGTGTAGAATTGCGCCATCTAAACTCAATAGGAATATCAATAGTGTGGAAAATAAATTTATCCTTTGAAAAAGAAATATCGTCTGGTGCAATTTGATAATCATAATTTTGTCCATTGGTAATAACGGCGATATTTTGATTATACGTGCTTATAGTATACCCTATTCCTGCAGCAAATGATAAAGTTCTGTTTTTATTAATAGGCATATCTCTTAAAAAACCAAGAGAAATTCCAGGAGAAAATTTAGTTTGTTGAAAACCATCGGGTTTGTTATGCATTAAGCAATAGGAAACGCTAAAATAAAATTGATCTTCACGATATAAAGAATCTATCGCATCAAAATCATGTTCAACTTGCTTGGCATCTTTATTTTGTGCACTAGTTGTTGCAGTAACTATAAAGGACAAAATAAAGATAATTTTTTTCATAACATTTAAAAAATGAATGATTTGCAGAGAGGATGGGATTCGAACCCACGATGCAGTTACCCACATACTAGCTTTCCAGGCTAGCTCCTTCAACCACTCGGACACCTCTCTTTTTGGTGTTGCAAAGAACCATAAAATTTTTGAAGAAAAAAAGTGATTTTAATGCTTATTGCATTTCGCCTCTCAAAGAAGTTTCAAAAATGGTTTTAAAAACGGATGGCGCAACATTTTGACCTAATAAATACATCAATTTTGTAATTGCTGCTTCGGTGGTAATGTCTTTTCCAGAAATAATGCCTATTTTTTTTAGTTCCGTACTGGTTTCATATTTACCCATGTTGACACTTCCGCCTGAACATTGTGTTACATTTACAAAATACAATCCTTTTTTAATTCCTTTTTTTAATAGCTCAATAAACCATTTTTCAGTTGGCGCATTTCCAGAACCATAGGTTTCTAAAATAATTGCTTTCAAATTTGGCGTTTCTATAATGGAAGTTAACACCAATTCATTAATACCTGGGAACAACTTTATAATTACTACATTATCATCTAGTTTTTTATGAACCAAAAGTTTCTTAGTAGTTGTTTTTTGCTCTATTTTATTGAAATTCAAATGAACGCCTGATTCTGCCAAAGCCGGAAAATTTGGTGAAGAAAAAGCATTAAAATGTTCGGCACTTATCTTAGTCGTTCGATTACCACGGTATAATTTGTATTCAAAATAAAGACACACTTCTTGAATAACTGGTTTTCCTTTTTGTTTTGAAGAAGCAATTTGAATAGCCGTAATCAAGTTTTCTTTGGCGTCTGTTCTCAAATCACCTATTGGCAACTGCGAACCTGTGAAAACAATAGGTTTATTCAGGTTTTCAAACATAAAACTCAAAGCTGCTGCAGAATACGACATGGTATCGGAACCATGAAGAATAACAAATCCATCAAATTTTGCGTAATTTTCTTCAATGAGTATCGCTAGTTTTACCCATTCATTAGGATTCATATTGGATGAATCTATGGGTTTTTTGAACGAAAGTGTTTCAATGGTACATTCTAACTGCTTTAATTCGGGAATTTTTTGCAATAATTTTTTGAAATTGAAAGCCTTTAACGCTCCCGTTTCAAAATCTTTCATCATACCAATCGTTCCACCAGTATAAATCAGTAAAATATTGGACTTAGAGAACATTTTCGTATTTCATTTTGTTAACCACAGGATTAGCATACATCGCTAGAAAACTTTCCACCATTTGAGCATTTTTATCATCTATACGCATTTCTAACCTGCGTTCAAAAAGTGATTTTTCTGCTTCGGTATAATAACTAAAATAGGTATTGGTTTTATGTAACAAATCGTAAGCAATATAGTTTGTTGGCCAAAGCTTATAACTTTGCAATATAGAATCATCTATTGTTTGTGCTAATGCTTGTATTTGTTTGTTATTATTGTCAAACTCATTTTTAATAATATCCAATTCTTTGTCTAAAACATCACCCACATGGATGTGAATGCGTTTCTTTTGACCAATGATTCCACTTAATAAGGTCATGAAATCTTCGTTCTTTTCTTTTATATATTTTTCGGCATTGGCCTCCGCCATCAACTGTGGCATTTTTAAAGCATCGGTAGGATCATATTCATAAGAAATAGAAACAGGAACTATCTTTATTTTTTTGAAATAATTCATTAGATTTTTATCATCCGAACCCATTCCGAGCATTTTTAATACACCCGAATGTGTAGCATCATTTCCATCTTTGGTTCTTCCTTCGCGCTGTGCAATCCAAACCGAACGATTTTCACGCAGAATTAATTGACCAATATACTCCGACATCAATTTTGAACTTTCTAGCATTTCTCTTGGTGATAAACCTCTTTGTACTAAAAAATTCCTGTTGAGTTTTGACAACGTTTTTAAGAAATCTTTTTGAACCAAATTATCGCCAATAGCCGATGCTGTCATCACTAAACCATGATCAAACAAGCACACATTGAGCAAAGAAGTGTCTAAAATAATATCGCGATGGTTGGATATAAAAAGATAGGAAGTGTTTTTATCTAGTGTCTCAAAACCCGAAGTTGTTAATCCTTCTGAAGATTTTTCGAGTACTTTTTTTAGTGATTGATAAATGAAATTACATTGAAAATCTCTAATAGAATGTGTTCTTTCTAATTGCGCTTTCCATGTGTTTTCGTCAACGTCTGGAAATGTAAAATTCATAATAGCCTTCATCATAGGATGATTGATACAACTGCGAATTCCTTCGTTTACTTCGGTATCATAAAAAGGTCTGATTTCATCAAACTTACCCATTTTCATTCATTTTTATTGGTTAACAAAAGAACGAAAAAAATATGACTTTTAGACCAAAATAATCTTATATTCCAAAAATCATCTTAGCGTTTTGGGTCGTAATTTGAGCAATTTCTTCTGTGGGAACTTGATAGATTTGTGCTAGTTTTTCGGCAACTAATTTAGTATAACTGCTTTCATTTCTTTTTCCTCTAAAAGGAACTGGCGCTAAATAGGGCGAATCAGTTTCGAGAACAATGTGTTTTAAGTTGATATCGTGTAGAAACTGGTCAATCTTTCCGTTTTTAAAAGTAACTACCCCGCCAATTCCGAGCTTCATCCCTAAACTGATGGCTCTTTGTGCTTGATTAAAATCGCCTGTAAAACAATGAAAGATGCCAAACAAGTCGTCACTTTTTTCGCTTTCTAATACTTCAAAAACTTCATTAAAAGCATCGCGACAATGAATGTTTATTGCCAATTTGTATTGTTTTGCTAATTGAATTTGCCTTTTAAACGCATCTTGTTGCAGTGGCAACGTGGTTTTATCCCAAAATAAATCAATCCCAATTTCGCCAACGGCTTGAAACTTTCTTGAAACCAATTGTTGCTCCACATGCGCCATTTCTTGTTCGTAGGTTTCAGGTTTTACATAACACGGATGCAACCCCATCATTAGAAATACATTCTCTGGAAATTGTGTTTCCAGAGCATACATTTTTTCGGTATAAGTAGAATCGATAGAAGGCACAAAGAATCTTGAAACACCATTATCAATGGCGCGTTGAATCATTTCTGCTCTATCGTTTTGAAATTCTTCGGAATATAAATGGGTATGTGTATCGGTGAAAATTGGTTTCAAGTTTAAGGTTTAAAGTTTGAAAGTAACAAAGGTACAAAGTTTGTTATGGAATTTTAAATTACATTTGGCATCATTTACATTTTTATGAAAGACTTGCATCAAATCCTAAAGAAAGAAAAGTATAAAAAAATTAAATTTAAGGTTTCAAAAACGCAACACTTATTGATAAAAGCCAAGATTAATGGTGTGCAAGGCAACTTTATTCTCGATACCGGCGCAAGCAATAGCTGCGTAGGTTTTGAAAGCATTGAACACTTTACTCTAACCGCAGGAAAATCGAAAACCAAAGCCGCTGGAGCTGGCGCAACAGGAATGTTTACGCAAGTGGCAAAAGACAATAGCTTGCAACTTGGAAGATGGAAAACCCATGACTTACACTTAGTTATTTTTGATTTATCGCATGTAAACGAAGCTTTGCAACAGTACAAAGCCAAACCCGTTCATGGTATTATTGGTGCCGATATTCTTTTAGAAGGAAAAGCGATTATCGATTATTTTAACCATTGTTTGTACTTACAATAGTTTTTTTTCTAAACGCATAAAACGCAATAATCGTACTCAACAACATCAAAAATCCACCTAATAAAAACGGTGCACCCGCAAACTCAAACGGTGCATCTTTGTGTGTAAAATAATAAAACGTATTGGTCATCATCGGCGGACCAATGATTGCCGAAGCACTCATCAAACTGGCTAATGTGCCTTGAATTTCGCCTTGCTCGTTGGCAGAAACATTCCCAGAAATTACCGCTTGCAGTGCCGGACCAGCAATTCCACCAAGACAATAGGGAATCAAAAACACAAACATCATCCACCCTTCTGTGGCAAAAGCAAACAAAAACATCCCAAAAGTATATAATGCCAAACCGATATAAATACTCTTCTCGTTTCCAAGTAGTGGCGAGGTCCAACGGATTAATCCGCCTTGTACAATGCCGACCAACAAGCCAACCACACCAAGCGAAATGCCTACCATTTTTTCGTCCCATTTAAACTGATACATGGTATAAAAACTCCAATTGCTGTGCACGGCGTGAGAACCCACATATAATAAGAATATCACCAAAATTAAACCAATTAGTTGCGGATATTTCTGCAGTCGTTTTATAGCACCAATAGGGTTGGCGCGCTTCCAATCAAACTCTCTACGGTTTGCTTTGGATAGTGATTCGGGTAAAATAAAGTAACCGTACAAGAAGTTACACATACACAAAACAGCCGCCGCATAAAACGGCACACGTGAACCGTATTGCCCCAACATACCACCCAAAACGGGACCAATAATAAACCCTAAACCAAACGCCGCACCAATCATTCCAAAGTTTTTGGCTCTGTTTTCGGGTGTACTGATGTCTGCAATATAAGCCGAAGCCGTGGTAATACTGGCACCCGAAAGGCCTGCAATAATGCGCCCAACAAACAACCAAGTAATAGTAGGCGAAAATGCCAACAGTAAATAATCTAATGCAAAAGCAAATAGCGAAATTAAGATAATCGGTCTTCTGCCGAATTTGTCACTCAGATTTCCCACCAAAGGTGCAAACAAAAACTGGGTAAACGCAAAAGCAAAACCAAGCCAACCGCCATATTTTGCGGCTTCGCTAATATCGCCATGAATTAACTCGGCAATCAACTTTGGAATCACGGGAATAATAATTCCCCAACCCGTAATGTCGATCAACATCGTAATAAAAATAAACCCTATCGCTGCCGATTTTTCTTTTTGCTTCATGGCTTTTTAACTGAAAGGCAAATTAACGAAAAATAGCTGTGATAATTTTGGCTAATTCAATTCAAAAACCAGACAAAAAATTTGTGTAAGCGGAGATTTTGACTTGTTTAATTTTAGAATAACTGTTTTTTTTAATTTAAATCAGTTATTAGTAAGAAGATTGAATATTTATTGAAGTAGAGTATCCAACTCTGACTTTTTTACCTCCATCTTCACCAGGAATCCATTTTGGACACAAACTCAAAACTCTAATTGCTTCTTCTCCTGTTCCATAACCTATATCCTTAATGACTTTTATGTCAGTAAGCGTGCCGTCTATTTCTATTACAAATGACACAAAAATTTTTCCTCTTAAACCTTCTTCTTTAGGAGTAACATAATTTTTAGATAAAAATTTGTAAAAATTTTTTATCCCACCTTTAAACTCAGGTTCTTTTTCTATTCCAGCACTGTTATAAATTTTATTTTCTATTTCCTTTTTCTCATCTGACTCAGAAGCAATTTCTTTCTTTGATTTAATTCTATTCTTTGCTAAAGGATTCTCATATTTATATTTCTTCCAAAAGGTTGCTTGAGCAAGTGCTAATTGATCATTTACAATAAAAAAAATTACGTTTGAGGGATTTGATTCATCACTACACCAACTTTTACTTTTAAATTGCTGAGCTTCATCAATTGGAACTGGCACCTCTAAATCTCCAAAATTTTTGCTTTTAATAATATATATTTCTTTATCTGCATCGTATTGTCCAAGTGATAAAGAAGCTCCAATATAGCAAAAACCTAATTTCACATGAAGACTTTTCGCATATGATAAAATTGCATCTTCATTAAGCTCCTCAATTTTTAAATTTTTTGTTTCTTCATTTACTCTAGTTTGCCAATCAGAAGTTTTTTCAAATCCGCCTTTCTTTTGCCAAATAAATATTTGCTCATCAACATATCTATTTTTAAAAATACTGAAAGGAATTAAAGCTTGTTTTTGTTCATTGTTTATGTTTTGTGTTTTAGAATAAACTTTGCCTGGAATAAGTTGATTTTTTTTTAATTTATAATTCTGAAGTGTGTGTATTGACAAATTCAACTTTTGATTCTGAAATAAAATTCACTAAAAATTTATTTTGGCTTTCTATTTGTAATTTATTTTGATAGTTTAATTCATTTTTAAATGTAGTAATTTCTATTCCTATATTTCCATTAATATCACCTAAAACCCATAGAATTTCATTACTCTGAACATTTTCAATAAAAAAACCACCTGTATGGTCTGGTAATAATACCCAACCGCTACCATTCATTCTATAATCTCCAATGATCAAAACGTCACTAGAATTACTTTTCCCTTTAGTAATAATATCACCTGCCTCTTTGACTTTTGGGGAAATATTACAAATAAATTGGGAAAATGAAAAATTTGTTAAAAACACAATTAATATTATAAGTATATATTTCTTCATTGTTTATTGGTCTTTAATATTAAAAAATTTGATTTATATTATATAAGTAATCTGCTGTATTAATGACACTACATTTGTTTAAATTATAAATTGTAGTGATTTAGTTTATTAAATTTTAGATATTTATACACTTCAAATATAAAAAAGTCTTCACACAAAAACTATTTTTTCACTAATAAAGTAAGAAATTCAACATTCCAGATAATAAGTTGGGCTCCACTTATTGTTGGGCGACATCACCCAATACATGGAGGAAGCCAACTTATTACTAGAAGACATCCTCCAATTTACGGAAGACGTCCTCTAAAATTAAAATCTATCGAACAAACTTCATTATAGCTTCTTTTTATAAAGAACGTTTTCGATACACTTTTTACTTTATGATAAAATATTGCTAAACATATAAATGAAAATAAAAAAATAGTATTACATAGATGATTTATATGTCGTATTTTTGCATTTAAATTTAACCTAAAATGAAAAAATTATTTCTTTATCTATTTGCCGTGTCACTAACATTTTCTTCATGTTCTAAAGATGATTCAAGTTCTAGCACATCAAAAAAGATAACCATGACGATAGGTGGACAAGTAAAAAGTTTTAATACCATTTCTGTAACAGAAGATGTTTATGACGTTGGAACTGTAGACGAGTATACTGATTTAATTGTTTTAGCCACTAACGATGCCGGTACTGAAACTATTTCTATTAGTTTAGAAAAAGAAATAACAGGAACCGATGCTATATATTATTTCAGCTATTCGGATGGTGAAAATGATTATTATGCTACAGATTCTTTTAACACCAATGTTACTGTAAACAATAGTTCAAAGAATTTAAAAGGCACTTTTTCGGGTATTTTACAAGGTCCAGCCATGGGCAGTACTTTAGCTGTCACAAATGGAACTTTTGATATTAATTACTAAGAAGAAAAAGACAAAAAGAAAACCCGATTTGAAACGTTTCAAATCGGGTTTTCTTTTTGTCTAAAATCTAATTTATATTATAATTCCAACGCTTTTTTAGGATTATTATCAAATAATAATTCCGTAGGGTTTTCTAACGCTTCTTTAACTGCTACTAAGAATCCAACAGGCTCTAGTCCCTTGATGACTCTATTAATTATTCAAAAGAAACGGTTTCAACTCCTTGTAAATTTACTTCTCCGTTAGTGCCGTTTCTTACTGCCTTATATTTCAATTTTCCGTTTTCATATTTTTCTATCTCGTCATATATTGGCGGAATTACTTCTTTGCCATTTCTGTTTACGATGCCATGTTTACCGTTTAACACACAATTAGTAAAATTATCCCCATTGAAAGATTGAATAAAATCATATTTAGCGGGAATTATTTCAATTCCTTTATCATTGATATAACCTGATTTACCATCAACTTTGACTTTGGCTAAGTCTAGATTAAAAGAACTAATTTCATCGTATTTTATAGGCGTAAACGCAGTGCCGTTACTATTAACTAGTCCGTATTTTATAGTATTAGGATTGCCATCTTGATACATCCCAAACAATCCTAAATGCGATTTGTGGTAATAGTCAAATTTATCATATTTTAGTTCAACAACAACTTTACCGGTTATATCAACAGTGCCAAATTTATCATTATTTTTAACAGAAAAATAGTGCAGATTAGCTCCAAATGGCGAGCTTAAACGTAACATATCATATTGAGGAGCAATAACCTCTATACCCAACTTATTAATAAGTCCCTCCTTGTTGTTTAATGTTACTTTTGCGAAGCCGTTATCATAGAAATTATCAATTTTGTCATATTTAGTTGGTTCTATAATAACTTTACCCAAATCGTTAATCAAACCTTGTTTAGAATTTAAAGTAATTTGAGTAAAACCACTTCTAAATTCGCCAATAACTTCATAAATTGGATTTAAAATAATTTGGCCAGTTTGGTTTTTTAGACCCCATAAACCAGAGTCAAGGTCTTGAAATACTTTGGGTTTTTGTGCAAAACTATTGAAAGCCCAAAAGAATGCTAGAAAAAGAATTGTTTTTTTCATAATTTTAAAATTGTTTATTTTTGCTCTAACCAGTACACATTATTCCATCCTTCAATTACTGTTTTAGCGTCAGTTTTGGATTTATCTTGTTTGTCTGAATAAACAATTTTATTGTTTATTACAGAAAAATCGTAAATTCTAGGTGAACTTTCACCTGTAATTTGTAATTTGACTTGGTAATTTCCATCGGTTAAATTGGCTGTTTTAAAATAATCACTACCTAAATTAAATGCTGTGGTAAATTCTTTCCATTCTCCTTTTTGAATAGTTTCTGATTTTTTTTCTTTTTGATTTAGTGAGATTTGTTTACCGTTTTTGTACAAATCGGCAGTCCATTCCATTTTTTTTCCAGTTGCACTCGCATCGTTTGGATTTGGTTTAAATTCTGTATGCATATTAAAAAAACCAAAAACTAACGTTCCAGTGCTTTGATTTTCAAGATAAGCCATTTTTTCCCAAGGTCCTTTCGCATACCACAACAGTGGGTCATTTGAATAAGCATCAGAATCCATTTTTTTTGCCACTTCAAATTCAAATGTATAAAACATGGTTCCACCGGCATAAAAATCAAGACGGTATTTACCTTCTTTTTTCAATTCTATTTGTGAATCATTATCATTGTTTTCTTGAAAAACCAATTGTTTATATCCTTCCAAAAACTCCCCGTCAGAATAGTTCGCTTCTTTTACGAGTTGTCCGTCGACATACGTTCTTATCATTAACAAATATCTATCTGTCATTAAGTCAATCTCTTCACCATTTTTGGTTTTATTCGGAATAAATGTTCCTCTGTAAAAATTTGGTCGCAAATAACCACTAGAAAGCACTTTTGTATGTCTGAGCAACGACATCATCGTAATTCCAGGAGCTTGCGGATATTGTGCCCAATTTAATGAAGTTTTGGAAACAACAGCACTTGTTTGAGAACCAGTTGATCCTCCAGATTGTACTGTATTCTTTACTTTTTTAAGCATTCCGCCTAACTGTGCTTGAGCCAATGATGTAAAAACGAACATCACCGCCAATAAAATAATTTTGCTTGTTTGTTTCATGAGAAATCGATTTTTAAAGTTTCTTAATAATTGTAAACTTCAAAAATAAATAAAAGAAATTGACATTTTTTTTAAATGAACATTCGATGAATTTTAAGAATTATTCGAAGAAATTTGAAGTAAATTCGTTTTTTAAAGATGATACTTTTTTCTAAATTGTATCGAGCAAAACTAAAAACTCCTCTTTTTTTCGGACTGCTAAAGGAATGGTTTGTTTATTTTTCATCACAATTGTATTTCCACCATCAGTTTTGATAAAATGGTCAAAATAGGCCATGTTGATTAAATGCGATTGATGTGTTCTAAAAAAGTTAAAAGGCGAAAGCATCGCTTCATATTCTTTAAGGTTAGTAGAAACAACTAATTTAGGGGCGTTTATAAAGTAAAAAGTAGTATAATTTTTGTCTGATTCGCAATTTATAATGTCTTGAATATTAACAGAGTAAATTCTATCTGCAGTTTTTAGCATCAGCTTTTGTAAGGCTTTTGGACGTTCAAGATTGGTAAAAAGGTTGTTGAGTTTCATGTCAAACACTTCTTTGCTCATCGATTCTTCCACTTTTTTTACAGCTTCCACTAGAAATAGTGGATTCAGTGGTTTTAGCAAATAATCAATAGCCGAAAAACGAAAAGCACGGATAGCAAATTCCTCATAACCCGTTATAAATATTACTTTAAACTGTACAGGTTTTAGTTTTTGAAGTAAATCAAAACCTGTTCCATCGGGCATTCCAATATCCAAAAAAACAAGATCGGGCGAAAGTTGTTTTATAATTCGCACTCCTGATTCTACCGAATCTGCTTGACCGATGATAGACACCGTTGGACACGACGATTTAATGATAGCACTGTTCTTTTTTCTGATTTCCTCAATATCTTCTACAATCACAGCTCGTAACATACCTGCTTTTTATTTTTCGTAAATATACGGGATTTCAAAAATAACTTTTGCTCCGACAATTTTTTCAATTTGATCTAATAAATTTTCTGTATTAATCTTAAAATTATGGTTTTCAGAATAATGAGAAAGTCTTTTTTGAGTAATGGAAATAGCTAGCGATTTATGATTTTCATTTTTTTCAACTGATCCAAAACCTAAACCATTATCTGTAATTTCAAAAAACAATTTACTGTCTTTTAGTGTAAACGAAATATTAATTTTTCCTTCTTTATCACGATTGTTTAAACCATGTTTAATGGCATTTTCTACAAAAGGTTGTGTTAACATTGGTGGAATAAAAGTAGCCTCCGTATCAATAGTGTGTTCCACTTGAATGTCGAAGTTAAATTTATGAGCATAAAGCAATTGTTGAATAGAAAGATAATCGGTAATAATATCAATTTCTTCTGATAGCGAAATATAATTTTTAGTAGAATTTTCTAAAATTTGACGGGTAAGTTGTGAAAAACGAGTAAGATAATCGACAGCTTCTGTGTCTTTTTTATTGTAAATCAAACTCTGAATATTTTCAATAGAGTTAAAAATAAAATGAGGATTCATTTGCGAAAGCAAGAGTTTTTGCTCTGTTAACAATTGTTTTTTCTTCATCTTAATCCTTCTATTTCTCAAAAAGAAAACAGTACACAATAAAATAAAGATTAACGCAATAGTGCCGCTAATCAACCAACTTTTTTGCGATTTTGTTTCGTTCAATTCAAAGTCTTTGTTTTGAACGCTCTGTTCTAATGTACTTGCCACTTCTTTGGCTTTGTTTAAACTGTCTGCAAATTCATATTTATATTTTACTTCAGCAAGATTATTTAGTGTTGTTTTGCTCAATAGACTATCCTGTAATTCTTTGTGAGAATTGCTCTTTTCATAAGCAAGTTTATATTGTTTTGTTTCATAATAAATATCAGCCAAAAGCAAATTCGCATCTCTTTGATAAATTACATAATCCATTTCTTTGGAGATTATCAAACTCAAATTAGCATATTTTAAAGCTGTTTCAAACTCTTTTTGTTCAAAATAAACCCTGCCTATTTTTAAATAACAAAACGACAAATCTCTTTTCATATCGTTTTCCTTGCAGAACTTGATGCCCTTTTCTAGGTTTACTATAGCCGATTTATAGTTCTTACTTTGAAGGTCAATCACACCCAAATTGCTCAAACATTTTGCAATAC
>Ga0138256_10004486_pt1 | contig 14836 bp, 9 predicted proteins | sample KNB2016incub_MG_FD_105486 | JGI IMG/M metagenome (GOLD analysis project Ga0138256, IMG submission 105486) | Active sludge microbial communities from wastewater in Klosterneuburg, Austria - KNB2014incub_MG | ecosystem: Engineered > WWTP > Activated sludge > Unclassified | place: Austria... | reverse complement strand
GGCCGCGGGTGTTCTCTTGGGCGCCAACATGCGCCGCGCTCCACGCGCGTTTGCGGTTGGGCAAAAACAGCCCGCAGATGGCCGCCGCGATGGGCAAGGCCACAATGATGAACATGGCGTTGGTCAGGTTGGTTTGCTCGGCCACCCAGCCCATGAGCGTTGTGCCAATGCCGCCCACTGCAAAGACAAATCCCAGCGCCAGCCCGCTGCCCACGCCCGCATTTTTGGGGAACAGCTCTTGCGCCATCACCAGCATGGGCGGCCAGGCGGTGCCCGCCATAAAGCCCACCAGCGGCGCGACCAAAAACGCGCGGTTGTCGTGGAGCAAAATCATCAAAAGCATGAGCGGGGCAGAGACCAGCAACGAGGTCATCATCACCCGCCAGCGGCCAATGCGGTCGGCCAAAATGCCGCCGGTGAGCGACCCCAGCGCCAGCGCCAGCAACATGGCCGATGACATGGTGCTGGCGGCATCCACGTTAAACTGCCCGACCTTGATAAAAAACTGCGGCACAAACGCGGTGAACGAGGACTGCGCCGCCGCGCGAAGCGACATCACGGCCATGAGCGCGAGGATAGCCGTGAGCGTGTAGGCGGGGTTGAGCGTAATCTTCCACGGGCTGCTGGTGATGGGTTTTCGGGCGGTCTGCCCAGCCGCGCGAGACGTGACGATATACAGAGCCACGCTCAAAATAAGACCCATCAGCCCCATGACCGCCGTGCCGTGCGTGCCAAACGCGCCCAGCAGGGCCGCGGCCACAATTGGCCCCAGCGCATAGCCGCCGTTGCCGCCCAGCATAAACACGGCCACGCCCGCCGTTTTGCGGTCGCCAGAGGCCACGTTTGCGCCGCTGGCCCCTTGCGGGTGAAACGCCGCGCTGCCAAACCCGGCCAGCGTGGTGATGAGCAGCACGGCGGGGAACGAGGTGGCAAAACCCACCAACGCGTATCCGAGCGCCATCCACAAAAGGCCGCCCACCGCAAACCACCGCCCGCCGTAGCGGTCGCTGAGCAAGCCAAAGATGGGTTGGGTGAGCGAGGTGGAGAGCGAATACAGGCCAATCACCAAACCCACCTGCGCCAGGTCAAGATTGAGCGCCCGCGCCATGAACACCATGACGATGGGCAACGCGCCAGAGAACAGGTCTATGCAAAAATGCCCCAGCGACAACGACCACAAGGTGAGGTTGGTGAGAAGAGACTTCATTTCAATTACAAATTACGAATTACGAATTACTAATTGAACGCCACAAGCCGCGTAATTAGTAATTCGTAATTCGTAATTATTCTCTGTCTGCTTTGCCGCGGAACGAAATGCGGATGGGCGTGCCGAGAAAGCCGTAGCGCTCGCGGATTTGGTTTTCCAGATAACGCTCGTAGGCAAAATGCACCAGCTTGGCATCGTTCACATGAAACAAGAAGGTGGGCGGGTTGATGGCGACCTGTGAGCCATACAGCACCTTGAGCCGCTTGCCGGCGTGGGTGGGCGGGGCGTGCTTCTCCATCGCCTCGCGCACAATGGTGTTCACTTCGCTGGTGCTGATGCGCATGTGCCGCGCCTCGAACACGCGCATGGCGGTGGGCAGCAATTGGTCGCATCTAAACCCGGTTGCCGCAGAGACAAAAATGATGGGCACATACGACATGAAGTTAAACTTCTGCTGCGCCTCTTGCATAAACATTTCCATCTTCTCGGTCAGCAGACCCAGCCCTTTCACCGGCTTTGCCAGCCGCTCCACTTTTTCTGCGCTCTCAATCAAATCCCACTTGTTCACCACAATGATGGCGCTCTTGTTGGCCTCCAGCACATAGCCCGCAATGTGCTCGTCTTGCGCGGTGATGCCCTGATAAGCGTCAATCATCAGCAGGGCGAGGTCGGAGCGCTCGATGGCCTTGAACGCGCGGAGCACGCTGAACTTTTCCACGCCCGGCTCAATGGACCCGCGTTTGCGGATGCCCGCTGTGTCAATCAGGGTGATGCGTTGCGCCCCAGACATGTCTTGCGTTTCGAGCGTGTCGTCGTCCCAGGTTTGCTTCTCTGGCTGCTGCTCAACAAAATCAATCACCGTGTCAATCGCATCGCGGGTGGTGCCTGCCACATCGCTCACAATCACGCGCGGCTCGCCAATGAGCTGGTTGAACATGGATGATTTGCCCACGTTCGGGCGGCCAATCAACGAAATTTTGATCGTGTCATCCGGCGCCTGAATATCTTGTTTAGGGATGGCGGCCACCACCGCGTCCAGCAGGTCGCCGGTGCCATCGCCGTGCAAGCCAGAGGTGGGGAACACCTCGCCAAAGCCCAGGGCGTAAAACTCGGCGGCGTTGTTGCGCATGGTTTGCGTATCGCCTTTGCTGGCCGCCACCAAAATGGGCGGCGCGGTTTTGCCCGCCCGCTGGCGTTTGCCCACCAGCTTGCGCAAAATATCGGCCACCGCTTCATCCACCGAGGTGAGGCCGGTTTGCAAATCCACCGTGAAAATGATGACATCCGCATCGGCAATCGCCATCTCGGCCTGCTCGCGGATCTCGCGCACGAACTCTTGCGAGTCCTCGGCCAGCACCCGCGTTTTGTCGCGGATGGCCTCCAGCGGCTCAATGCCGCCCGTGTCAATCAATGTAAATTCCGTGCCGTTCCATTCCACCGGCGCTTGAATGCGGTCGCGGGTGGTGCCGGGCCGGTCATCTACCACCGAGATGCGCTGACCCACCAACCGGTTAAACAACGTGCTTTTGCCCACATTTGGACGCCCAACAAGGGCAACTAAGGATCGTGACATTTGTCTATTCTAATTGCTACTGAGTGGTTAATGGTTGTTGGTTATTGCTTAACGCGCAACTGCTCAGTTTTTGGCATGTTCAGGATTCATTAACCAACAACCATTAACCAGCAACTAAAATAGCCCCCAATGAATATCTCTCAGGTGATGGCGCTTGCGCCGATGACGCCCGCGCAGGCGGCGCAGTTTGTGCGCTATTACGAGCTGCTGGCGGAGTGGAACGCCAAATTCAACCTGACCGCCATCACCGATGAGGCGGGCGTGCTGGCGCGGCACTTTGCCGATTCGCTCTCGGTCTTGCCCGCCGTGCCTGCATCGGCCAAAACGCTTTTGGATGTGGGCACCGGCGCGGGCTTCCCCGGCATCCCAATCAAAATTATGCGGCCAGAGTTGGATGTGACCCTGATGGACAGCACCCAAAAAAAACTGGGGTTTTGCGATGAGGTCACGTGCGCGCTGGGGCTGGCGGGCATCCGCACGGCGCACGCGCGCGCAGAGGAGGCCGCGCATGATGCGCGTCACCGCGAGCGCTACGACGCGGTGGTGGCGCGGGCGGTGGCGGCCATGCCCACGCTGGCCGAGTATCTTTTGCCATTTGTAAAAGTGGGTGGCGTGTGCATCGCCATGAAAGGCTCCGATGCAAAAGAGGAAGCCGCGCAGGCCGGGGCGGCCATCAGCACGCTGGGCGGCAAGCTGGCGCGGGTGGATGAGGTCACGCTGGCGAACTTGCCAGACAAACGCGCCTTGATTGTGATTGACAAGATCGCGCCCTCGCCCCCCATTTATCCCCGCCAGGGCGGCAGACCGCGCTCAAACCCGTTGTAAATATTCTCTGCGATTGAAATCGCACCTTGCGGGCATTCTGCCGAGTGTCGGCCTGCGCCGACACGGGATGCGTCCGCGCAGGCGGACGCTCAGCCAACGGCTCATGAGGCGCGATTTCAATCGCATGGCTTCCGGCGCGCGGCCTGCGGGTGAATTACACTTGCCCCGTGAATATTCCTCTGGGCGATTATGCGCAACTACTGGGCAAATATCTGCGCCCGTTGCGGGGCAGGGTGGCTTTGCTGGTGTTGCTCATATTTGCGGGCATCGCGTTTGATCTGGCCAACCCGCAAATTGTGCGCCGGTTTATTGACGCGGTGAGCGCGGGCAATGCCGCCCCGCAAAATTTGTATGCGCTGGCCGGGCTGTTTGTGTTGTTCGCGGTGCTCAAACAGATCATGGCCGTATCCGCCACCTCGGTGAGCGAGACGGTGGGCTGGATGGCGACCAACGCCCTGCGCGCCGATTTGGCGCTGCACTTGCTCAAGCTGGATCGCCCGTTTCACACCCGCACTTCGCCGGGCATTTTGGTAGAGCGGGTAGATGGCGATGTGACCGCCCTCGCCAATTTCTTCTCGCAGTTGGTCATTCGCGTGTTGGGCAACGCGCTTTTGTTGCTGGGGGTGATGGCCGCCCTGTTTGCCGAGGATTGGCGCGTGGGCATTGGCTTGTCTGCTTTCGCGGTCATCGCGCTCGTCATTTTGATTCGTTTGCGAAAGATTGCCGCGCCGCACTGGCTGCGTTTGCGGGCCAAGGCCGCCGAGTTCGCCGGGTTCGTGGGCGAGCGTCTGGCGGGCACGGAGGACATTCGCGGCAATGGCGCGGTGGGCTACACGCTGGGCCAGTTTGACACGATTTTGCGCGAATGGCTGCCGCTGCAAGCCCGCGCCAACTTTGCGGGTTATTCGATGTGGATGGCATCTATTGCCACGTTTGCGGTGGGCACGGCGGTGGCGTTTGGCATTGGTGCGGCGCTTTATCAGCAGGGCGTCATCACGCTGGGCGGCGTGTATCTCATCTTTTCATACACCGAACTCATCCGGCGGCCCATCGAACAAATACGCCAGCAGATTGAAGAGTTGCAACGCGCCAGCGCCAGCATTGCGCGGGTGAAGGGCCTGCTGGACGCGAAGCCGCAACTTTCGCAGACCTCACAGATCTTACAAACCTCACAGATCTTACAAACCTCACAGGTCTCCGAGACCTGTGAGGTTTCTATCGCAGGCGTCGTTTTTGACCGCGTTTCTTTTGCCTACGACGCCGATGAGCCGGTGCTGAGCGAGGTCTCGTTCAGTCTGCCAGCGGGCAAGGTGCTGGGGCTGCTGGGGCGCACCGGAAGCGGCAAAACCACCACCGCGCGGCTGCTTTTGCGCATCCACGACACATCCGCTGGCGAGATTCGGGTGGGCGGCGCTCCCATCCGCCAAATGCCGCTGGAAAAATTGCGCCAAACGGTGAGCATGGTGACGCAAGAGGTGCAGCTTTTCCACGCCTCGGTGCGCGATAACCTCACGTTTTTTGACCGCGCCATCCCAGACGCGCGGATTGAGCGCGAGATGATTGACCTGGGGCTGGGCGCGTGGCTGGCGCGGATGCCGCGCGGGCTGGACACCGAGCTGCAAAGCGGAGGAGCAGGCCTGAGCGCGGGCGAGAGCCAATTGCTGGCGTTTGGCCGCTTGTTTTTGCGCGACCCGCGCGTGGTCATTTTGGATGAGGCGTCATCGCGGCTGGACCCGGTGACCGAAGCGCTGATTGAACGCGCGGTGGACCGGCTGCTGGCCGGGCGCACCGGCATCATCATCGCCCATCGCCTCGCCACCATTCACCGCGCAGATTACATCATGATTTTGGAGGACGGGCAAATTGCCGAGTTTGGCGAGCGCGTGGCGTTGGCGCAAGACCCCGCCAGCCGCTTTAGCCATCTTTTGCGCACTGGTTTGGAAGAAGCGCTGGTGTGAGCCGCGCCCAGCCTACTGGATGAGCAGTGAGGTCATGGTGAGCGACCCCGCCACTGGCACATCGTTGAAGTAAGTGATTGATTCGCTCTCGCGCTGGAGGGCGATGGCGTAGAGCATGGGCAGGTAATGCTCTGGCGTGGGCACGGCCAGTTGGATGGCCTGGCCAAGCGCGGCGTAATCCACCAACCCGGTGTGGTCGCGGCCATCCAGCTTTTTGCGCACAATATCGCGGGCTTCCAGCGCCCAATCAAACGCATACGGCTGGTTAAAATCGCCATTTGGCGGCAAAGCCACCCGCCGCAAATTGTGCACAATGTTGCCGCTGCCCACGATCAAAACGCCTTTCTCGCGCAGCGGCGCAAGCTCTTTGGCCAGGTCGTAGTGATATTGCGCGGGCCTGCGGTAATCCAGGCTCAGTTGAATCACCGGCACATCGGCATCGGGGAACATGGGTTTGAGGATGCTCCACGTGCCGTGATCCAGACCCCAGTCGTCATCAAATGTGACCGGCGTTTTCTGAATGGTTTGCTGGGTTTCTTTTGCTAGCGCGGGGCTGCCCGGCGCGGGGTATTGCGCCTCAAACAGCTCGCGCGGGAAACCGCCAAAATCGTGAATGGTCTTGGGGTGTTCCATGGCCGTGACCATTGTGCCGGGGGTTTGCCAGTGCGCAGAAACGCACAAGATGGCTTGCGGGCGCGGCAAGGCCTGCGCGGCGGCGCGCCATCCGCGCGTGAAGGCGTTGTCTTCCAGCGCGTTCATGGGGCTGCCATGACCGATGAACATCACCGGCATTCGCTCGCTGGGCTTTAATTCATCGCTTATTTTTTTTAGTTCGTTCAAACTCATGCGCAAATTGTATGAGCAAGCGCGGGCCGAGCGAAGAAATTAAAAACAAGAAATAAGAAATGGCGCGGCAAGGGCGGGCATTATTTTTTGCGCATCGCACCTTACGCGTCCCATCTCTGGTATCGTGAGGTTATTCTCATGGCAGATTCATTACGCGCCGCAATTGCGGACACGCTGACCGACTCGCCCGCCGACGCGCTGACCCGTTATTTTGCGGTGGAGCACGACGCCAAACGCACAAAGTTGTTTGCGCGGCAAAACGCGCGGGGCAAGGTTTTTGCATTTGTGGCGGTGTGTCAAACCGGCATAGATTTGTTTCGCCCGTTTGTGGTGTTGCGGGGGGAGGATGGAACCGCCGTGCGCGAACTTCTGCGCGAGAGCCTTGCCCCCAACCGGTCTTACTTGTTCAGCATTCAGCCAAAGTTTCGGCCAGATGTGGAAGCCGAGTGCGCGGTGAACAACGCCGAACAAAACCGCATCTACACGCTTAGCCGCGCCGATTTTCGCCCCATCATGAACCTGATGACCCAAACCAGCCGCACGCCAGATGGCTTGTTCCGCGCGGTGGTGCGCGGCCAGCAAAATGTAATCGCGGCGGAGGCGGGCGTTTCGTGGATTTCCAGCCGCTACGCCGAGATTTTTGTGCGGGTAGAGCCATCGGTGCGCGGGCGCGGGCTGGGCAAATCGGTGGTGAGCGCGGTGGCGCACATGGCGCTGGATGCGGGCCGCATCCCGTTGTATATGACATCCGAGGAGAACACGGCCTCGCAAAAGCTGGCCGAGCGGCTGGGGTTTGTGAACGCGGGTGATTACGAGATCAGCGGAAATCTTGTCCTTAAAGCAAAGGTATAAGCCATCGCAGCCGCCATCGCCACATGCGTTAGACTTCGCGCACTAAAAAAATTCCTCACCGCAATGATGCTGAGACGCGGAGAAATTATTTTCTTTTGCGCCTTTGTGCCTGCGCGGTGAAAAATAGTGATCAATAACAGTTTTATTACGCGAGGAACACATGTCTAAACGCCGAGAACTTGAAGCGCAACGTCAGAAAAAGCAGCAGCAGCAGACCTTGACCATGCTGGCCGTTATTGGGGCGATTGCCGTGCTGATTATTGGCGGCGCGGTTTTTCTGGTGAACAGCCAGAATAACAAAGCGCTGGCTCCCATCACCGTGAGCAACGAAGCCGCCCCAGCCAACGCCGAGGCGAACAGCCGCGCATGGGGGCCAAAGGACGCGCCGATTCAAATTGTGGAATGGCTGGATTACCAGTGCCCATATTGCGGCCAGTTCGCCACAAAATATGAGAAAGATATTCAAACCGCGTTTGCGCCCACCGGCAAAGTGCGCTACGAAGTGCGCTCGGCTTCGTTCATTGGGGTGGAATCGGTGAACGCCGCGGAGGCCGCGTTGTGCGCGGTGGATCAAAACTTGTTTTGGCAAATGCACCACGCCATTTTCCAAAACCAGCCCAAGGCCGAAAACTCCGGCGAGATGTCCAAAGATCGCTTGAAGACGATTGCGGCCAAAGTGACCGGCATGGACACAAGCACATTTAATCAGTGTTTGGATTCTGGCAAATATAGCCAGGCCGTGGCCGATGAGCGAGCCAACAGCCAAAAGAGCGGCATTCAGAGCACGCCCACCTTTGTGGTGAATGGCAAAAACCGCACCGGTCTGCTCTCGGTCAGCGATTTCCGCAAAGTATTTGCCGAGGTCGCGCCAACCGTGCAGTTGGGGCAGTAAATCTCTTTTGGTGTGATGAGTTTTGGAACGGGTGAGTCGAAAGGCTCATCCGTTTTTTTGTTGGGCGCAACTTCTCTCTTTGCTCATCCGTATCCCGTTAGAGATAACTCTTCTACCAAACTTCAACTAATTTATGATATCCCTACTAGTGTAATTGCGTCGCGAGAGGCGGCGTATCGGGTCGAATTATGGATTCCAAGAAAAATAACTTCTCCACAAATGGCGCCAATTCCTCCACGGATGATGTCATTGTTCATATCGAGGACGTGCACAAGAGCTTCATCATGGGTAAAGAAGCTGTGCCTGCCCTGCGCGGCATCACCCTGGATGTCGCTCGCGGTGAAATTCTGTGTTTGATGGGGCCGAGCGGCAGCGGCAAAACCACCATGCTCAACATCATCGGCGGGCTGGATACGCCCAGCCGCGGACACGTGAGCGTGGACGGCGAAAACGTGGTCTCGCTCAGCGAAGAAAAGCTGGCCCGGCTGCGGCTTAAGAAGATGGGTTTTGTGTTTCAAAACTTTAACCTGCTCAGCAGCTTTACCGCGTTGGAAAATGTGCAAGTGCCCATGGTTTTGTTGGGCAAAAACAATCCGGCGCGCGCCAAAGAACTTTTGCAAATGGTGGGTTTGGCCGACCGCATGAGCCATTACCCCAGCGAACTCTCTGGCGGCCAGCAGCAGCGCGTGGCCATTGCCCGCGCCCTCGCCAACGACCCGCCCATCATCATCGGCGACGAAATGACCGGCGATCTGGACACACAGACCTCATACGAAATTATGAACCTGCTGGTGGATTTGAACCAAAAGCGCGGCACAACCGTTGTGTTTGTGACGCACGACCCGCGCATGAGCAAATTCGCCTCGCGCGTCATCAACATGCGCGATGGCAAGCTGGAGATGGAGACAACGGCCAAACCGCAAGCAGTGCCAGTGATGTGACGGAAGACAGAAGACGAAAGACGGAAAATAAAATGGCTGTCTTCCGTCTTCCGTCCGCCGTCATAAAAAAGTCATGAGCCTAAAATACGTTCTCAACTCCATGAAGCGGCGCAAATTGCGCACCTTCATTATTGCGATGGCGCTCACGGTGGGCGTGGCGTTGGTGGGAGCCTTGTTGGCGTTGGTGGATACGCAACGCCAGTTCAGCATCCAAACCATCGGCGCTCAAACCGGCGGCTACGACCTCGCCATCACCAAAAGCGATACCGCCTCCACGCCATTTTTTAACGTGCAGGAAGTGAGCGCGCTGGCGTCGCAATCGTATGACAAGATTGCGCAGGTTTTGCCGCGCATAGAAAGCAGCGTAGAAGCCCGCAAACCGGGTGCGCTGGAGGGCGAGGCCGTCACGGTCATCGCCTACGATGCCGCAACTGACAACCTCATCACGCAGGCAGATACAACTGGAACGGCCACCAGTGGCTTGTCCATCCGCACCAGCGGGCGCGGTGGCACGGGCATTTCTGTTGGCAACGCTGCCGCAGGTGGCCGAGCTGGCCCCGGCGCAGGCGGTCCTCCCGCTGGTGGCGGCCCTCCCCCCGATTTTGCTGGCGGCCTGCCCCCGGATGGCGTTGACCCCAACGCGCAAACACAGGTCACGCCATCGGCTGGTGTGACCAACACACGCGTATTTACCGGTTCACGCCCCGTTTCTGGCACGCGGCCAATCTCTGGCACATTCCCCGGGCCGGGCGGCCGATTTAGCGGAACAGGCGAAATGCCAAGCTTGTTCCCGCCCGCAGCCGGGCAGGTGTATTTGAACAGCAATGCCGCCGACCTGTTGGGTGTGCAAACCGGGGACATGATTCAGTTGTCCTACGCGGTTCCCATCCCCCGCCAGGAAGGCAAAGCCGTGATTACCGGCACCAGCACCACGCGGCTTACCGCCAACTTCATGGTGGGCGGCGTGGGGTCGCTAAACGGTGTGGCCAGCACGGTGAGCAGCGCGGCGCTTATTCGCCTGAGCGATGCGCAGGCGTGGCTGGGCCAGACAGCAAGCGCCAACCAGATGTTGCTGGTGTGGCAAAGCAAAAACAGCGGCAGCACCGATGCCCACGCCACCGTGACTGCCGCCCGCGATGTGGGCGAGAGTGTGCGCGACCAGTTGCAGGCCAAACTTGGGCCAGATTACACGGTGAGCCTGCCCAAATATACAAACTTGGAAAACGTTTCGGCGGCGTTTCAGTTCACCCAAATTTTTATCAGCTTGTATGGCATTTTGAGCTTGGGCATTGTTGGGTTGATGGTGAACGCGCTGATGACAACCACCGTTGCCGAAGAAAAGCACGATCTGGCCGTGTTGCGCGTGTTGGGGTCGCCCACCACCCGCCTCTATCAGGTCGTCATCATTGAGGTAATTTTGCTGGGCATTGTGGGCATTGTGCTTGGGCTTATTTTGGGGCGGCTGATAAACGACAAAATCATGTCGCCCATCTTGCTGGCAAACTTGAACCTGCCCGCAGGCGTGAGCGCCGAATGGACGCTGAGCACTGTGCTCATCCCAACAGCCATCACCGCGCTGGTGCTGACTTTGGCGACGATTGCCCCCGCGCGGGCCGCCGCCGCCACCAAAGTGATGGTGGTGCTCAACCCCGCCGCCGCCGACCAGCCCACGCTGGATGACATTGCCAAACTGCGCGAGCGCCGCGCCGACCGCGGCCTGCTTATCGCTGGCCTGGTGCTGATGGCGTTTAGCGCAGTCATTCTTGTGGTGCAGCCCATCGTCTTCTCTGGTGGCAACTTCACCGGGCAGGTGGTGCTCAACTTTGCCTCTCTTTTGTTGATGGTGATCGGGATTTCGTTGTTGTTCTACTTCCTCACCACGCCGCTTGAGCGTGTGTTGATCTGGCTGTATGAGCGCATCAGCAAAAAGGCTTCGTTCTTTGCTGGGCGCTACTCCAAGCGCGGCAAAGGCCGCAACGCGCTCATCTCGCTCATGGTGGTGATGAGTGGCGTGTTGCCCACGCTTTTGGCTACCCAGCTTGCGCTGCAAGATGCCAACATAGAAACAGACTCCAAGTTCAGCAACGGTTCGCCTTTGATTATTCAATCGCGCAGCGCCGGGCCGCAGTTTATTGGCGGCGGGTTTGCCGTGTTTAACCGGGGTGGCAGAACAGCAACGACGCTCTCTGACACAGATATTGCCGCGGTGCAGGCGTTGAACGGCATAGACAAAATTGTTCCGGTTGCCAACGCCCTCAACGGCATTCAAGTGAGCGACAACATCAAACTGCGCTCCTCGCGGGTGAGCGTGATTGGCGTGGGTGGCGACCTGAGCACGGTGCTTTACCCCGACTTGTTCCGCTGGTCGGAAGGCGATGCCAGCGCGTTGACATTGTTAACAACCGACCCAACCGCGGTCATCGTCTCGCAGGGCATGGCCACCTCGCTAGACCTGCACAAAGGCGATTCGCTTTTGGTGGCGGGCACCGGCACAGATCATTACGCCACGCTCAGAATTGCGGCCATCGCCTCGCGCGTGCCGGGGTTCTCCAACAACTTCTCGCGCAACTCTAGCGAAGGGCCGGGCAACAACAGCGGCATGATGGTGAACATGAGCACCTACCGCGAGTTGCAAAACGACCCCGCCAATGGCAGCCCAGACCCAACCACAAACGTGGTGACAAAACTCTACGTGACAACCAAAGCGGGCACAAACGAAGCCACGCTGGTCAACACCGTGCGGCGCAGCCTGAACTCATCCAACAGCTTGAGCGTGACCGCCACCGCCGACCAGGTGACCAGCACCCGCGCCGCGCTGGATCAAGGGCGCGTGTTCATCGTTTTGCTCACCGCGCTCTCCATGATCACGGCTGTCTTTGGAGTATTGGCGGTCATGTATACGGCCATCTTTAGCCGCCGTTTGGAAATTGGGATGTTGAAGGCCATTGGCGCATCGCGCGGGGAACTGCGCGGCTCGTTTATTGGCGAGGCCGTCATCACCACCGTTTCGGCTGGTTTGGCGGGCATCATTGCTGGCACGCTGCTGGGATATGTGTTCGTATTCAGCCAGCGCATTCAAAACGACCAGCCTTTGCTGATGGCGTTTGACTTTGGCACCGCCGGGTTGATTGTGGCGCTGGTTACGCTCGCGGCCATTGTCAGCGGCGCGATGGCAACCCAGCCCGTCATCCGCAACAAGGCCATCACCATTTTGCGCGAAAGATAAAACCCACAAACCTCACAGGTCTCGCAGACCTGTGAGGTTTAAGAAAAAATCATGATGAGAAAGTTTCAATTGATGAGTTTTAGTGCGGCGACGATGCTTGCACTGGCCGCGTGTCAAAACCAGGCGGCAGTGGCCCCCACGCCCGCGGGCGCGCCTGCTGGGGCGCAAGCGCCGGCTCAGCCCACGCGGGTGGTCAGCGCAAACACGGTCATTGCGGTGGATGGCGCTCTGGCGCTTGAGACGCCGCTTGTTTCCCTGAGCTTTGGCAGTTCCAGCAAAGTTGCTGGCGTAAAAGCTGCGCCCGGGCAGGTTGTAAAAATGGGTGATGTGCTGGCCGAACTGGACAAGACCGACTTGAACACCGCGCTGCAAAAGGTGCAGGATGCCCTGGCTTTGCAAAAAGCGCAAATTGCCAACAGCTCTGCGCCCGCCACCAAAGCCGATATTGACAACGCAAAAACATCGCTGAACGCGGCGTATGCGGCGTATACCACGCTGAAAAATGGGCCAGATGCGCACACGGTGGAGCAGGCGCGCATTAGTTGGAATCAAGCCAAAAACTCGCTGGCTTCGCAGCAGCTTCAACGAGATCAGACGTGCCATTTTGTGGCGGGCAAAACCACCGATGCCGAGATGGCCGCCCAAATTGCGGGCGATCTGGATTGCAAAGTATCTGACCGGAGCGTAAAGTCTGCCGAGGAGCGTTTGCAAATTACGTATCAGGCGTATGTGGATGCGCAAAAACCCGCCAGCGATGGCGACCTGGCCAAGTCATGGTCTAGTGTGGCGCAGGCGCAGGCCAGCCTGGCCAAATTGCAAGCCGGCACAAGCGACACGCAAAAGAAAATTTACGAGCTTCAGCTTCAGCAAGCGCAGTTAAACGTAGACCGCGCCCAGCGCGACCTGACAAACGCCACCCTGGTTGCGCCGTGCGATTGCACCGTGCAAGATGTGGGGTTGGTTGCTGGCGGCACAGGCACAGGCGCCATCACCCTGCTGGACAAAACCCAAATTAAATTTCATTCCACCAACTTGAACGAGCGCGATGTGGCCACAATAAAAGCGGGGCAAACGGTGGTCTTGCGGCTCAAGGCGTTTGATAAAACATTGAACGGCAAGGTTGAAAATGTGTTGCCGGTGTCATCTGGCACGGCCAGCGGCGCGGCGTTGTTCACCGCCATCATCGGCGTAGACAAAACCGATGCGAACTTGTTGCCCGGTATGACCGGCCAGGCCGAAATAAGTGTGCCGAAAGCAACGGCAACCACAACCACCACAACCTCATCGGCACAAACCAGACCCGGAACCACCGCAAAATCCATCACCGCAGATGGCGTGATTACCGGCTCAACGCCTGTGCTGAGCGTGGGGTTTGCCACCAGCGGGCTTGTGAAGCAGGTGAGCGTGGCGGCGGGTCAAAACGTGAAAACGGGTGATGTGCTGGCAAAGATTGTGGATACCTCGCTTCAAGACGCGGTGACGGATGCCCAACTCTCGCTGGACCAAGTTGTGGCCAGCATTGCGCAACAAAACGCACCGCCCAGCAAAGAAGATGTGGCCGCCGCGCAGGCCGCGCTAAACGCCGCATACCAGAGTTACAAAACCACAAAGACCGGCACAACCCAAAGCCAGATTGATTCTGCCAAGGTAAATGTGGATGCGGCCTGGACAAGCTACCTGAACGCGCAAACTAACCGCGATGTGCATTGCGGCACGGCGGCTGGCACAGAAACAACCGATTGCAAAATGCAGGAAATTTCGTATGGCAACGCGTTTGAAAGCTGGGTGGCCGCGCGAGACAATTACATGAAGGCGCTGGAGCCAGTGGCAGCCAGCACGCTTTCGTCGGCCTACGGGCAAGTGCAATCGGCGCAAAGCAAGCTGGATTCGCTTAAGAACAGCGTGACCGACACTCAGCGCAAAGTTTCCGATATTCAGTTGGCGCAGGCGCAAAGCAATCTTGCACGAGCCAAAGATAACCTGGCCAAGGCCACGCTCACCTCGCCATGCGATTGTGTGGTGCAAAGTGTGAGCGCGGTTGTGGGCGCAAACGCGCCTTCTGCGGCGTTTACGCTGGTGAATCTGGGCCGAATGCAATTCAAGACCACCAATCTGACCGAGGTGGATGTGGCGAGTATCAAAGTAGGCGCAACGGCCACCATACGCCTGAAAGCGCACAGCGATGTGTTCGCCGGCAAAGTTGCGGCGGTGCTCAGCAATTCCAGCGGCACGCAAAGCGGCACAGCCATCTACACCGTGTTGATTGATCTGGATAAGACCAACGCTTTGTTGCTCCCCGGCATGACGGGGCAGGCGAGCATTTCTCAGTAAGTGATTGGGTGTTGGCTAAGCACGGGCGGGGTTTGCGCGATGTTTTAGGCCAATACCCAATATCAGTTTTTTTGCATTGCCCGCCCTGGGTTTGCGCAAAAAATAAGCCGCAACGAAACACGGTTTAGTTGTTTCGTTGCGGCCATAAACGATCTCAAATGCCTTGCCGCGCGGCAATTAACCCG
>Ga0138256_10004483_pt1 | contig 14849 bp, 17 predicted proteins | sample KNB2016incub_MG_FD_105486 | JGI IMG/M metagenome (GOLD analysis project Ga0138256, IMG submission 105486) | Active sludge microbial communities from wastewater in Klosterneuburg, Austria - KNB2014incub_MG | ecosystem: Engineered > WWTP > Activated sludge > Unclassified | place: Austria... | reverse complement strand
TCTTTTGTCCCTTTCGAGATCATCAAGATACTTCAGGAACAATATCCATGAAGTCTGCTCCACATAATCCAGTTCACTGCTGCACCCGGCATCCTTATTCAGAATGTCGTCAATGTTTTTAAAGGTTTGTTCGAACATTGTCATTTATTAAATATTGATTTATTTTGTCTTAAAAACATTTACTTTGTTGTTTACGACTTTTTAAAAATACAAACTAATTTCTTTTTTTAGTATTTTTTTCTTTGAGTCAACTTTAATTGATATTTCTAAATCATATTGAAGTGTTGCAGAATCTTCCCATTCGACTTCTTTGTATTTGGAATTAAGGTTTTCATTTAAAAAATCCACCAATACAATAACTTGAATAGAAGCATTTACTATATAATTATCACTGTCAATTTCATAAATGTAATATTCGATTAATTTAATTTTTTCACAAGATAATACATGAACGAAGCCATTAAACATTTTTTCCTCAAGCTCATTATAATCTAAAATAATTATTTGCTGAGCTGAATATTCAAGATAGTCACAAATCGATTGTTTAAAATCTTTGTCATCGATTATTCCACTAATCCAATCACTTGTGATAAACTCAATACTCTTATGATGTTTTTTAGCAAATTCGAATAAATCTTTATGGTAAAAAATATCAATTTTTTCTATTATACATTCCGCTTTAAGTTCTGAATCTAAAATCCCATCTTTTCCAAAATCATTTACATTACTGCTTATAAAAATCAATTTCTTTTCTTCTAATGAAGTACAATATCTTTTTAAGGTTAACCATATAATTGTATCTTGAAATCCTTTACCATTATCATTAAAGGGCTTATTTTTATTAATTGATCTTGTGACAACTTCAGGTAGAAATTCATTATCATATTTAAGAATGTTTTTCTCTTTTATATTCAATTTTGCAAAAACAAATTTAATGTAATTATTTAATTCCCTCTTAATTCTTGAATCACTCAAAATTATTTCTTCAATTTCATGTTTCGGTGAAAATACCTTGAGTTTATGAACGGTCCTATTATATTCTTCAATTTTATTTTTATATTCTCTTACGTATAATGTTTTTAATTCTTCCAGAATAATTTTTGGAATTAAAATTGAGGATTTAGTTTTTTTCAAATAATCTAAAAGTATTTCAATATTATTTGAATCTAACCTAATTTCGTTTCGGAAAATATTTGTATCAAGAATGATATTCATAATTTTTTGAAAATTACTAAAGTTAAGCTTAATTAAAATCAATTTTTGTTAAAACTTAAATCCTTATAATCGTTTATCTTCATCAAATTTATCTGCAATAGTCTTGTAAAAACTTAAAGGCTTCTTCAAAACCTAAAGAATATGCTTTTTTCATATCTTCACATGCTTTTGACATCATATCAAGATTATAATAAGCATTTCCTCTCATATAATATGCAAAAACGTCTTCGGGATTAATCTCAATAACTCTGTTGAAATCTAATATTGCTTTGCTGTATTCTTGTAAATTTCTATAAGCAAACCCTCTCATATTATAACATGCACTAGCGTCTTCAGGATTAATCTCAATAGCTTTGCTGTAGTCAGATATTGCTTTGTTGTAGTCTAGTAGATTATTATAAGCATTTCCTCTTTGAGAATAAGCATTATCGTCTTTAGGATTAATCTCAATAGCTTTGTTGTAGTCAGATATTGCTTTGCTGTAGTCTAGTAGATTTTTATAAACATTTCCTCTTTGAAAATACGCATCAGCGTCTTCAGGATTAATCTCAATAGCTCTATTAAAATCTGATATTGCTTTATTGTATTCTTTTAGATTGCCATAAGCAATTCCTCTGTTATAATATCCTGCAGTTTTATCAGGAAACAGGTTAATGAATTTTGTGTAATAATTAATTGCATCCAGGTAATTTCCATTTTCATCAGCATTGTATCCTTTGTAAAAATAATTATTCGCTTCAATATATTTTTTGCTGCTAAAAGTACCGGTAGATATTTTTAATATTTCGCCTGAAGGAATTGCAAAATTTAAATTCTGACCTCCTTCTAATGAGCTTGTACTTATTCCAATTAATTCGCCCTTTGAGTTAACTACTGCACCTCCGCTGCTGCCCGGAGAAATTCCTGCCGTTATTTGTATATGGTCTTTGTTTTTTTTGGTAACATTTCTCAATCCGCTTATTAAACCTTCCGACAATGAATTTTCCATACCAAGCGGACTTCCTATGGCATAGACTCTTTGTCCGACTTTTAGATTTTCACTGGGAGTAATTGGAATTGACGGAAAAGTATTTTCTTCAATTTTCAGAATTAAAATATCTTTTTCAATATCTACTCCGATAATGTCAGTATAACTTATTAGTTTATCGTTATGCCTTATCTCCACTTTTTCGCATTCAGCAAACACATGGTAATTAGTAACAACCCAGCCCATATCACTAATAACTACACCACTTCCCTGTTTCGATAATTTCCCGTCGAAATCATAAGATAAAATTACTACCACGCAGTTATTTACTTTTTCGTAGATTTGTTCCGGAGTGAGATCCTGTGAGTTGACTTTGGAATGTAAAACAAAAAATAAAATAATGATAAATAAAAAATGAGAATAGAGTCTTTTCATATCCTTCCCGGTTTTTTCTTTTTACAATTTAATTTTAATGAATTTGATAATCAAAATAAAAAGAAATATTTGGAATAAGTTAAAATTATCGTTAAATGTATTTATAAATTATCGTATTTCGAACATACAGACATTAAAGGTGATTTCTTTATCACAGCCATTCAGTTGCACAATGTCATTCAAGAGGAAACGTATCATTTGACCAGAATGGATGTTTCGCCGCGGTTGGTGTTGCTCCATCCACCAACCGCTATCAACCAACCTAAAGAAATTCCCTTGAACTATTTCTTTTTAGTGAGTATTACACTTAGCGTTTTGCTGAATTTGGGATTTCTGAGTAGAGATTGATGATATCTGAGTATGAGGGGTATATTGCTATGTGTCTAATAATTTATTTCTTCCCACGGGATATTCGTTTTGGCATTAAATTAATTTCACATTCCGGAACTCTCATATGAACAGCAGACACCTGTTGTTTGTAACAAAAGTTGCAACAAAGTGAGCTCAAAATTGAAGTTGGATAAGCAAACTTTTTAGAAGACCAACAAAGGCAGGAAACCGCACTAACAGAACTTTTTCTTGAATTGTAAACAGTTCAGACGCCAGCAATTGTTGAACGAATTGTAAATGACATTGATGAAATTGTAAGTATTTTTCGATTTGATTGATGGCCAAAATTCAACAACGGGAAAGAAGGAAGTAAGGCGTAAACTTAGGAAAATTCTTTGAGTAAAGTATAGTTTTAAAGATGAAAAGCTTTTAATAAGGCGTATCAGTATATTAAGGAATATTACTAAAAAGTAAGGCAGGATATTTCAATTATTCAACAATTCCCTTTTCAAATATTGAACTACCCATCCATAAAATTCACCTTCTAACTCCGAACATGTTGAATGTACAATATCTTCTAAATCACCCAATTTACTTGTCCATTGGCCGTCTTGCATTTGTCTTGCCATATGAAGAGGTTCACTTTCTTTTTGATAAATTGCTAGTTTTTCAAATCCATTTTCAAATAGACCATCTGTGCAAATCTCGTAACCTTCTTTTCTGAATGCATTTATGAAATTTTGTAGTGTTTCTATCAGTGGTAAATCTGAAGGCCAATAATATCCCTTGAAAGGCCACATAGGTACTTTTAAATTTTCATCTTTAGCCCAAGCTATGCAGTTGTAAGATTCAGTATCTTCACTAACTATTTGATAAAAATTCGTCTTCAGATTTGGCCACTGCAACTCAATTTGTTCTTGAGTTCTCTTCCTTAGTGGCAGCAAAAATATCACGTCTAATTCTAAATCATCATTCATAGATAATTATTCTTTTTGCCCCATTCAATCCATCTATTTCTCATTGTCTCCATATTTCCAAAGTCATCTTTTCTGATTGGATCTTCTTGGGTGATTTCTTCAAGAGCCTGAAACCAATGATCTGGTTTTTTTTGTAACTCTTTTAAAATTAGTGTAACAATTTGCCTATCACCTTGTCCGAGAGCAATAATAGTTTTATAATAAATATTCTTCACTTTTCGAGAAATTGAAGAATGAGCTTTAGTTTGGATGTGCCAGTTTTGAGTCAAAGTTCTAAAAATTTGTTCTAAATTTTCTAATCCCGATTCGCTATTTATTTTTCCAATATTTCCTGGAATTCGATTTGACACATTATGCATTGTTGGATAATGTCCGGATATGATATGCTGTGTTAAGTCATGCAGATGAGTATTCCTGCCAAGGTAATATTTTCCCCATTTTTTAATTGGATTCACAAGATCCCCAGTTAGAGGATTAACAATGAAAGTGTCAAATTCACAAGGGATCCGATCTTGCCAATGATTTTTCTTTTCATTGTCACATATTCCCCACATTTCAATCTGATTCACAAACCTCTCTGTTTGATCCTCTACTGTTGGGGTAAATTCACAGAAACCAAATTGACGGGAATAATAACCTTTGTACAACTGAGTAACCTTATGGGAAGGTTTGTTATTTAATATATTTTCTATTGTAGGCATTTATTTTCTTTTTTAATTCAGAAGTTTTATATCCATGTTTTGTAACATTGATTTTAAATTTCTTTCTTTCTTTTCAGCACGAAGTATTGTTTCTTTTAATAATTGAATATCTTTACTATCCAAGGCAATGTATATATCTTTATGTTCTGCACACCTACTATCATCAAAATGTATTTTTAAACTATGGACAATTACTGCTCCTTTAGGAGATACCTCAAGATCTGATCCAAATAAGGGTCTTATGTCAGTTATAATTCTAGTAGATAAAAAATTATTTTGATTTGCAAATAATACACTTACCGCTTTAGAAGAATTAGTTATAGATTCTGATTGAATAAGTCCCTTTAAAGTGCTTATAAAAACCTTCTTATTCTGATTTTTATAAGCAATATTTTTTGCTTTCCCTTTTTCTATTATGTTAAAGATATCTTCAATTACTTCTTCGGGGGATGATTCAGTTTGCTCAATTATATTAGAGATACTCCTTGCTACAGTAACAATCTCATCAATCTCGACTTTTGAGAACTTTCGATCCATTTCTAAAACCTCCTCAATCAAATCATTAATTCTATAAGTATCCGTTACTTTTTCAAAACTAGATTGTAAGTCTTTAGCTTCTTTTTCTGTTAAATTCAATATTATTTCGAATCCTTTTTGCAAAGGTTCGGGAATACTATTAAGAATTGCCATTTATTTTGTTAATTTAATTGAATTTTACTAATATAAAATAGAATTAATAATTTGAACATTCAAGTTAGGTTAATAGAATGAATAAAATTTTATGATTTATTTCCCAAGAGTTATTAAAAAAGATTTGTCATATTTATTTAAAATCCAAATAATACCATATAAAATTCAAGAATTGTAGATGATGAGCTTTTTGATTGTATAATGAATTTACCAATGAGTTTCAATAAAAAGAATAATTATGTTATGGTATTAAATATGTTCAAATGGATTTTCCGTTCCCGCTGAGTATCCCGCATTATTATACTTTGAATTTTCTTTTATATGACTCGGGGACTAAGCGGAGGATTATCAATACTATGAATTTTTCATTGATAAATTCAATGATTTAAGAGAAAAAGTAGAAAGCAGTTTATTCCATAATTTCCGAAGTGAAATCCGCTGTAATCCACGATTGAAAAATAATTGTATTTTAAAATTACTGATTGCGGAAGACTCAGCGAGGACAGAAAAAGATCCAAGTTGCAGAAGCAGCACACAGAGTAACTCCTCATGAAAGCGTAAAGATGCAGCAGCTAAAGATTTGGAGAAACTATATAAAGAGTTAGAAGAGATTAGAAATACTAAATAACTTTCACTAATATTATTAATTTAATATCTTTAATAACTTACAATCCCTCAATTAAAATAAATATGCCGAAACAAATAGTATTTCAAGACAAAGACAACGAAATGAAATTCTACGTTAATTCCAAAAATCAACTGTATGTTGAAATTGCACGACAGAATAGTGGTGACGACCCTATTGGTTGGGCTTCTATTGCATTAGAAAAATCTGACGTGAAAGAAATGATTAAAGCATTAAAGGAAGCAGAAAAGCAACTGGAGTAATTTGTTATTAGCTTATATAACTATAATCATCACTATTGTCTTAGTGATGGCAAAGTTCACAATTCCTAATACTAGATTTAATAAGTATAATAAAACAATTGAGGATATATACAACACTTCTCTTCCTGTTATTGCTATTTTATTATCATTCTACGCATTATGGATTGGTGAATCACAAGGACAAAAAAGACCAAAATTAGAATTAACATTTAAATGCCAAAGGGATTCAGTTGAGAAAATGAGTGGGATGTATTATTACGATATCTATTTAACAAACTATGGTGATATAGATGCTCAAGTCACTATGTATAAAATGGACTTTCATCAATATGTTGATGGTGGAAATGAGAATGCCTTAAATGAACTTACTATACCAACCAATACATCAAAACAAATTCTGCAAAAGAGGGGTGAATCAACTGACCATCCAAATTATATTTTAGCTGACTATATTATTAGTTATAAATCAATTAATGGAAATGGGGACTTTATATCAAATGATACTATCTTTTGCAAATAAATCATGCTTTCCCCATATAACAGCAATACTATAGCTTATCTTTTGCTAGTCTATGTATTAGTCTTTTACTATCCCATAAACGTAACGCTTAAACCGTAAGAGTGGATGTTGTTCGCCAAATAAATTTGACGTCGCCTCAATATTATGAGAGTATTCATCACCACAAAAAAACCACAACTATAATATTGCTGATCTTATTGCAGAGGTGATTAAAAGTATTGTGAACATGGGCATCAATGATTTTACGTAAGTCTCTTGTACAAGAAACTTAACCATCAGCGATTGAATTTTGCACACCTATAAAAACCATTAAATGCGACCGGAAAAAAAATTACAAGAGTGTTGCACGGCACTTAATAGTTGTTGCAAGAAAACAAATCTTATTCTCTCTCACCGACCACTATTAGATGGTGGTCAATGCCTAGACTTAGCAATCCAATATAAATTGTGCCGGCCGAAGCCTGTGACAAAAACCAAATAATTATTTTCAGTTCCCGCTGAGTCTCCCGCATTGTTTATACCTTTTAACCCCCGTCAGAGTCTCCGGCGCTTTTCCGGGACTCTGACGGTGAACTCTGAACTTTCAACTAATAAACTAACCCGACATCATATATTCCATTTCCAGTTATATAATTTGAAGCGCTTGAATATTTATAGTCTTTAAGTTTTCTGCAGGTCTCCGCTTCGGTGTGCTCGGATTGTTATGTATATAATTTAACTTCTCTCTGTATAGAACCGAATTTATCATTTCCTTTGAGTCAAATCTGTCTTCAAAAACTTTATGTTTAGCTCCCTTTTCTTTTTCTGCCGCTGCCGAAAATATTTTCAATATAACTTTTCGATTATATTCTTCAGGATATTTTACTATACTATAAACCTGAAATCTTTTCGCGTTTTGAACTAACCTGGAAACATCAGGAGAATACTCTGATATGGACAATAACAAATGAAGGTGATTTGGCTTTATTATATAACCATGGATTTTATTATCATAATGTGTTTTCATATAATCAAACCAATCGTAAATAAGATCAAAATAATTTTCCGTTCTAAGAATACTGATCCGCCGAAATATTGTGTAAGTAATAAAGTAATTTCTATCCGGTGTAAAATCTACAGCTCTCGTAACCATCGAAACCTCCTCTTAATTTTCTTAAAGAAAATAAAGGAAGCGATTTATAATTTCAACGTTAGTTTCCGTCAGAGTCCTGGAAGATCGCCGGAGACTCTGACGGGGGTTTTAAAGTATATTCAACCCCAAATTAAGCAAAGCTCTATTCATAATGATCACTTAAATAAAGAAGTAGATCGTGGGTATTTCTTCAGGCAGGTTAATTGCGGTTAGTGGATGGAGCAACACCAACCGCGGCGAAAATTAAATCCTTCAGCAAATTTTACTTATTAAGAATATAGTTCATGAGAATTTCTTTTGGCTGGGATAATGAAGATCGATCATTTTGTAATGTTCCCGAAAGTTAAGAATTATGTAGATAATTTATTTAGCTGTGATTAAGAATTTTGCGCTAAACCGGCCGAATCAGGGAAATGCAAGGGTGACTCGAAGATTTTCAATCCTGATATTTCAATGACATTAATTGTTTCATTTCTAAGCATTTCTTTATTGTTCAAGACAAAATCATTTGATTTAAAAAAACAAAAGAGATATTTTAAAAAGAAGTTTGTGAACAGATATGATGCTGGTAAAAAAATCCAACAGAAGAGACCTAATAATAACTGACTTGATTGAAATATTTCTGATTAAAGCAGTTCTCATAGTTTGATTTACATTTAAAATGATTCGAAGAAAACATATACCTGACGTTCAAATAATTACTATTGACCCTGCGAAACTTAACTACGATAACTTTTCAGAATGTATAATTGAGGTATGGAGAAATGGCAAAAAACTAATTCCTGAAAAGTTGGTGTGTGTTTATTAACCTTAAAAATCAATAGATAATGAGTCACAAGGTATATTGGGTATTATTTTTATTATCTGTTCTCAGTTTGGCATTAGGAGGTGAATTATTCTCTATATTCAATAACTTGATTACCGAAGAACAATTCAAAGATGCAAGATTTTGGATAGTATGGATTCTCTTCGCTTTTTCCCTTATCACATTGCTTTTTCACCAAGCTTTTATTTATGATTCACTTCATAAGATGGAAAAATTCTCGGATCAATGGAAAAATGATTTCCCAGGTTGGTTTGAAACATCGTTTGAATCAATATTAAGATGGGCAGCATTTTTAATGCTTCTTGCAAGTGTTGGAAAAGTTATAGGTATGGATAACATCTGCAATTACTTAATAAATAGTAAGATTAACACTACTTCAGCCCAAAAAACTTTAGTACTAGGAAGTAGTCTCTTTTTTGCATTACTAACATTATGGAACATTTCAGCTGGTCTCTTTAGTGATAATCACAATTGGCGTTGGGACTATTTACTAAGTGATTTTTTTGCCTTTGCATTCTGGACAGTAATTCTCCTTGTTTTATTAGGTAGAATTGACACTGTTGCAACAATTCCACTTTTAATAATATTAGGATTATATGCATTAATCATAATATTACGAGTAGTCAAACCTAATTTTTTCAAAAAAACCTAAATCAATACAAATGCAAACAAAACAAATTAAAATTGACATTGCCATTCACAGAAATGGTAAAACAAAGAACACAATCCTTAATGGATTTGCCTTTGTAGAATCAGGATTCCTTTCTGGAAAAATTCTTCCATCAGAAGAAATTACAGAAGAAGAACAAATTTTAACAACCGCATTTTCTTTTACGGGGTGTCCAATCGTAGCAAGAGTTGACAACCCCGAATTAAACCCATGGTTGCTTACAAACGGATCATATCAAAATGAGCGAACGTTGAATTCATCGGATTTCAATATAAAAGCAAAACTGAAATCCGTTGGTGATGGCGATATAATTTACATGACTTTAGGAATTGATATTGAAGGAGAAATAGCAAACCTTCATTCTATCAGAAAACCATTTCAAGAAAGCATTTATCAAGTTTCAAAAGGAAACCTTGCAGGTAATTTCCAAATTGTGTTCAATACCAAAAATGGAAAGGAGTTAAAGGCAGATGCGATTTCAAAATATCATCTTGAAATAGAAAATGATGTTCAACCAGTTTGGAGAAATATTGTAATACTTAATTCAGGTGGTAAAGAGGACTTCACACAAATTGAACAAATAGATTTGTTTGGAGACAAAGAAATTGCTGACAAAGATTTACAATCAAAATCCAAAGTTGCACAAGTCAAATCTTAAAATAAAACAATGAAAGACTTTCTTAGCCGTATTTACCCGATTGCAATCGTAGCAATCCTCATTCTTTGCCTTTATAATTTTTGGCAATTTAGAAATGCTAATACTGTTACAACTTCTGATGAAACAAATAGAGTGTTTGAAAGGGTAACCAGGTCAGGACAATTAAGAGTGGGCTATTTAATCAACCCACCATACTTGTATAAAAAAGGTTCATCAGGCGAATTCTCAGGGATATTCTATGATGTGATGGAAGAACTGGGCAAGAGACTTAACCTGAAAGTAGTTTGGGTAGAGGAAGCAAATCTTGCAACCATTTCAGAAGGACTTGATAACAACAGATATGATTTAATTGCATACCCATTATGGAGAAGCTCTGAAAGAGCAAAGAAGGTTGCCTTCTCTACACCGCTTTATTATACGCCTGTGGGCTGTTATTCAAGAGTTGATGATAATAGATTTGACAGTGACCTTAGCCTAATTAATTCACCTGGTGTAAAAGTTTCCACTATTGACGGGGAACTTGCAGAAAGCATTGCAAAAAAAGATTATCCGAAAGCACAGATTACACCTCTTCCTTCATTATCCGATTACAGCCAAATGCTTTTACAAGTTGCCACTAAAAAAGCTGATGTAACTTTTCATAGTATGGTAGAAGCCATACGTTATATGGAAAAGAATCCGAATACTATTAAGCAAGTTTCCAGAGAGCCAATTCGTGTTTATGCTGAGTGCTATGTTTTACCTATTCAAGATTACCAATTTCAAACGATGATAAACGAAACTGTTTTGGAAATGATTGAAAATGGTTTCATTAAAAAAGCATTCAAAGACAATGGGGAGAGTCCTGATGAATATTTTATGCCAGCAACTCCTTATAGCCTTCCAGAAATTAAATAATGCTGACAGAATTTATATATGGTGCATTTAAAACCTTATCACTTGCGTTTACAGCGTGGGCTTTTGGTCTGCCTATGGGAATAATCTTTTCCTTTTGCTCATTAAGATTTCCGAAATATAAATTTTACCTTAGTTCGCTTTCGGTTGCACTAACAGTATTACCCTTTCTTGCATTACTTTTTTGGATTCACTATCCTTTACAAAGTCTCTTAGATGTAGTTTGGTCTCCATACTTTACATCTGCATTTCTCTTGGTAACTTTCGTAGCAATTATTTCAGGAGAAATAGTTGCGGAGGAAATGAGAAAAACAAAAAAAGACTTTATTGATAGTGTTGATGTTCTTGGAATTAGAAGAGATATTTTTCTAAAGCGAATAGTCTTTCCTACCGCACTAGTTAATGCCCTACCTCGATTATTGAACTTATCGGTAATTTCAATACACATGACAATGTTCGCAAGTTTAATTGGTGTGGAAGAATTGTTTCGCATTACGCTCAGATTAAACTCTGAATTTTTACAACCTGTGAAAATCTTTTCCATAATGGCATTAGTATATGCTTGTATTTGCTTACCTCTCTATTTTCTTTCGTATCGTTTAAGCAAAAATTTAAAACGGAATAACAATGCTTGATGGTAAAAAAATCGTTGTATCTTTCGGAGAGCAAAAAGTTCTTCAAAGTGTTTCAATAAAATTACAAAAAGGAGAAAGAATTGCATTGTTTGGAACGAGTGGAGCAGGCAAAACAACTTTGCTAAAAGTATTATCTGGTCTTTACAATCCGAATGCAGGGGAAATTTGTTTCAATGGAATCAAACCTCAGTTTCAGTATATTAATTCATCATCAGTTGAACGAAAATGGATTTGGCCCAAAGTCACACTTGTATTTCAAGACATTCAACTTTTCCCGAACCTTTCAGGTTTTGAAAACTGTTCAGACAATTTGCAAAATCAGAGTTTAGAGAAATCTAACGAGGTGTGGGAATTGGCAACACATTTAGATGTACTGCACATAATGAACAAGTCGCCAAAAAAAATGTCGCAAGGCGAACAGCAGAGAATTGCTATCATCAGAGCTTTGCTCAAGAACCCCGATTTTCTTTTGCTAGACGAACCTACATCTGCACTTGACCCGATTATCAAAAAGCAATTAGGTAAAATATTAGTTGAAAAATCTGAATCAAAAGGAATGGGATTTCTTATTGCAACTCACGATTGGGAATTTGCTAACCAGTTTACTCAAAAGTTTATAGTCGTCAAAAATGGTGAGTTGAAATTCTTTGAAACAATTACAGGTGCTACAAACGAAATGAGTGGAATCCAAGGTAAATAGTAGCAGGTGTAAGATTCCTAGCAGGTATAAGATTCCTAATGAAAACGGAATTTTTCAATCCGTTGTAGTAGAACCAATAGAAATTGTAAATCAGTTAATTGAGAAATATCTTAAAAAAGTTGACTAATTTAATATAATAAATAATTGAACTTAAATAATCCAAAATGAAAGCACGAAAACATCAATTATTAATTTTTTGAATTCTCAAATAAATTAATATGATTTTCGCCGCGGTTGGTGTTGCTCCATCCACCAACCGCCTGGTCTAAAGAAATTCCCATGGACTATTTCTTTTTAGTGAGTATTTTACTTAGAGCTTTACTGAATTTGGGATTTCGGAGTAAAGATTGAAGACATCTAAGTATGAGGGATAAATATTGGATTGTCTTTATAATTTATTTCTTCCCTCCGTAACTCGCTTATGAACAGCAGACCCATGTTGTTGGTCACTAAAAAGTTTGCAACTTTTGCAACTAAGTAAGCTCAAAATTTAAAGTTGTATAAGAAAACTTTTTAGAAAACTAACAATGGCAGGAATTTATTTAATTAATAAAATTTCATTACCGTTGGCTTAAGCCAACGGCAATAAGCAAACTTTTCAGATGACCAACAACGGAAGGAAAGACTGTCCTTATCCTAATCTTTCCAACTTTGTTAAGTATAACAATCCCGGTCTTTTGATTAATCGTAAATCCCAAACTTCACCCCTTCGGCGGAAACGGATCTTTGCCATAACTGTTTCTGTTTGTTATTACCCCGTTTCTTTTGTGAATGAATAATTCGGTGTTCTGATTAAAAGCTATTTTTTTTGCTATCCTGATTGCATCTTTTTTGAGCTTTGTTACTGCCGTGTATTTTGTGTTTCCGTATCCCTTCACAGCCCATTTTCCCTGATGGGGTATTACGTGTTGATTTTTTCTTCTGCTCATTTGTTAATTTTTTTAATTAATAAAATTTCATTACCGTTGGCTTAAGCCAACGGCAATAAGCAAACATCTCCAACTCATCCTGTTGCTTCCTCTTTCCCTTTCCACTTGGATTTTTGTAGTCCCAATCCATAACCTGTCACTCCTCCCCCGAATATATACCCGACAACCTTTGCCATTTCAATCAGAAGCTCATCTTTATTCATAAACATTGATAGAATTATAAGAGAGAAAAATAATGCTATTACAATTACAATGATTGTTAATAAATTTTTTTCCCGCTTCCTTTCTATCTCCCTCATGCTCTTATTCTCTTCCGTCTGAATTCTTAATGAGTTTTTTGCATATTCAAAATTATTTTCATATTGAATTCTCTTATTCTCAAGCTCACGTTTTCTTATTTCGAGGTCTTTCAAATGAAACTCAAAAAATTGTTCCTGATTACCGTTGGCTTAAGCCAACGGCAATTAGTTAACATTATGGAACAAAGTTTTTATTGGTTATTAGAAACTCTCTTCCGGGAACAAACGCAAAAACCAAAAGGTATTATAAGTAGAGGGGGTACTCAGAATAACGGGATCAACAATCAGACTTCCGGGAACAAACGCAAAAACCAAAAGGTATTATAAGTATAGGGGGTACACAGAACAGCAGAATCAGAATTCTGATTTTCGGGAACAAACGCAAAAACCAAAAGGTATTATAAGTAGAGGGGGTACATAAAAAATTAAAGGAAAAAGTGAGAAGGTCGTTGGAAAAAGTGAGAAGGTCGTTGGAAAAAGTGAGAAGGTCGTTGAAAAAAGTGAGAAGGTCGTTGGAAAAACTGAGAAGGTCATTGAAAAAAGTGAGAAGGTCGTTGGAAAAAGTGAGAAGGTCGTTGGAAAAAGTGAGAAGGTCGTTGGAAAAAGTAAGAAGGTCGTTGGAAAAAGTGAGAAGGTCGTTGGAAAATTGAGAAGGTCGTTGGAAAAAGTGAGAAGGTCATTGAAAAAAGTGAGAAGGTCGTTGGAAAAAGTGAGAAGGTCATTGAAAAAAGTGAGAAGGTCGTTGGAAAAAGTGAATAGGTCGTTGAAAAAAGTGAGAAGGTCATTGGAAAAAGTGAGAAGGTCGTAAAATGGAATTTCATACTAACAAAAAAATTTAAACGAATAAACAAAATGAAAAGATTATCAAACTGAATAAAAATGAGATCCCGGCGCGTAAGAATGCCGGCATAAAAAGATCCTGTGCTTTGCGCAAAGTCAGGAAAATCGAAACGCCGGGTCTCATGAAAAGCGATATGCCGCCTTAGCCGGAAATGCTAATCGGCAAATCAAACACAGCAACACAGCAACATTGTAACACAGTAACACAGCAACACAGTAACACAGCAACACAATTAACATTAACATAAACATAAAAATAAAATTAATAAATTAAACGCTGTATAAAAACAGCAACGAAAGGAAATAATAGTAACATGTTAAATCATCAGCAAAACAAATTCACAATGGCAAAGAATGCAGCGGCATTCTTAAGTGAGAACGAAGCAATAACATCAGCCATACCCGAACTTCAGAATCATTATACTGCTCTCAAAGCAAAATGCGATGAGATCGAAGCAAAGGACACGGAAAGGATCACAATAAGAAAAGGGAAGTATCTGAACAAGGTAAGCGAAAAGAGCGAAGCCATAAACAAGGCGCTCG
>Ga0138256_10004482_pt1 | contig 14854 bp, 14 predicted proteins | sample KNB2016incub_MG_FD_105486 | JGI IMG/M metagenome (GOLD analysis project Ga0138256, IMG submission 105486) | Active sludge microbial communities from wastewater in Klosterneuburg, Austria - KNB2014incub_MG | ecosystem: Engineered > WWTP > Activated sludge > Unclassified | place: Austria... | reverse complement strand
GGAGGACCTGCGCGGCATTCCCGACGACGTCCTCGCGATGCTCCCCGCAAAAGTCGCGCGGCGTTGTCACGCCATCGCCTTCCAGGCCAGCACCACCCAGGTCAAGGTGGCGCTTCTCGACGCGCGAAATCTCTCCCTGCAGGACGAGATCTCATTCGTGGTCGGCAAGCGGATCCGCTGGCACGTGGCCTCCGAGCTGCGCCTGACCGAGGCGCTCGAGAAGCACTACGGCGAAGAGTGCCCCGCGCGCCTGGCGAAGCTGCTCGACAGGATGAACCGCTCGCGGTTCCTCTGGGCGCGCGAGAGCGCCGCCGCCAAGACGCCGGACGGCGCCGCGCACCCTGCCGGCGATCAACTGCAGTGGGACTCGCGCATCGCGGGGATCTCTTCAGGCGAACCCCGTGCCGGCGAGCCGGCAGAAGACCCCTCGCCCGAGTCGGTCGAGCTCCCCCGCTTCCAGCATCAGGCGCTCGATCTGCCAACCGTCGCAGCGCCGACGGCCGCCGCGACGGCTCCCGTCGCCACCCCGGCAACCGCCCTACCCGCGCCGCCCGCCGAGCCACCCGCGAAGCCGCCGGCGGCCCGGCCGACCACAAAGAAAGCGGCTGCGCCCTCGCCCGCAGCCCCTCGCCGAAGGAGCGTCGAAGAAACGGAGAAGCGCCTGGTGCAGCCCGAGGGGCGCGACGATGTGGCGCGCGCCCTGCTCGACTTCGCGGCCGGCCTGGTGGGGCGCGCGGTTCTGTTCGTCGTGCGCAAGGAGGAGGCCGCGGCATGGTTCTGGTCGGGAGACGGGATCGACGAGGCGCGGCTGAAGGCGGTTCGCCTGAGCGTGAAGCCGCCTTCGCTCTTCGCCGACTTGCAGGAGGAGGGGGCCCAGTTCCGCGGCCCCCTCCCGAACCTGGCCTCGCACGAGGCGCTCGCCGCCTCCTTCGCATCACCGGCGATCTCGCGGGAGCTCCTCGTCCTGCCGGTGAAGGTCAAGGATCGCCTGGTCGCGGCGCTCCTCGTCGAGCCCGCCCTGACCGCGGGAGCAGCGCTCGCGCCGGCCGATCTAGCCGATCTCCAGCGCGTGATAGCGAAGGCCGAAATCGGCTTCGAGCTCTGCATCATGCAGTCGAAGTTGCGCCGCGCATGAGTCCGTCAACCGCCGCGTTGACACTCCCGACGGTTGCGGCTAGATTCTTGGAAAGGTCCCCGCAGAGATGATCAAGGCAGACATCGTGATGAAGGTATCGGACGTCTCGAACGTGCCCAGGATGAAGGCGGTCCAGGCGGTGGACACGATCATCGACGCGATGAAGGATGCGCTCTGCGAGGGACGGCGGATCGAGTTGCGCGGATTCGGCGTGTTCCAGGTGCGGGACCGCAAGAAGGGCGTCGGCCGCAACCCGAAGACCGGCGTCGAAGTGGCCATCACGCCCGGCCGGACCGTGCGCTTCAAGCCCGGCAAAGACCTCAAGAACCTCTGAGCCGACCCGGCCCCTTGCCGGACTCCACGCAACCCCCGAGCCTCACCCTGCTCCCTCCCGGGCCCGAGGGCTGGCGGATCGCGCCGCCGGCCCCCGCGGCGCCGACCGTCCAGAAAGGATCGCTGCTTCTCGCCAGCGGTCTCTTCCTGCTCTCGCTGTTCACCTGCGTCACGCTGGGCGGAGGCTTTCTCCTGGCGGCACGGACCGACGTCGTCACCGACCTGGTTCCAGTCCTCCTGCCCGAAACGGTGCGGCGCGTCTGGACCGATCCCGAGTTGCTGAAGTGGGGATTCGCCTTCGCACTCCCCGTGCTGGCGATTCTGCTGGCGCACGAGATGGGGCACTACCTGCTCTGCCGCCGCTATCGGCTCCCCGCGACGCCGCCCTACTTCCTGCCGGCGCCGATCGGTCTCGGGACTTTCGGCGCCTTCATCCGCATCCGCGGCGCCATTCGCAGCAAGCGCATGTTGTTCGATGTCGGGGTGGCCGGGCCGATCGCCGGCTTCGTCGTCCTGCTGCCCTTCCTGATCTACGGCATCGCCCACTCCCAGCCGTCGGCCGTGGAACGCGTTCCCGAGAGCACAGCGGCAATGTTCCTCTATCTGCCGGGAAAGAGCCTGCTCTACTCCGCGCTGGCGTGGCTTTTTCATGGGCCATTGCCGGACTCCGTCATCCTCAACCCGCATCCGTTCGCGCTCGCGGCCTGGGTCGGCTGTTTCGCCACCATGCTCAACCTGCTGCCGCTCGCCCAGCTCGACGGCGGGCATCTTCTCTACGCCGTCGTCGGGCGCTGGCAGGGGCGCATCGCCCCCGCACTCTGGGTGGCGCTTCTCGCGGGCGGGTTTCTCTGGCCGGGCTGGTTCCTGTGGAGCCTGATCGTGCTCGGGATGGGGCTGCGGCACCCGCCGGTCACGGACGAAGCCGAACCGCTCGATCGCCCGCGGCGTTGGCTGGCGATCGCGGCGGCGGCGATCTTCCTGCTCTGCTTCATGCCGGTGCCGATCTCCCAGATCGCCATCAGCCTGCCCTGATTCCAGCTCCGGCTCAGAAGTCGAGCACCAGCGTCACTGGCCCATCGTTCACCAGCTCGATCCGCATATGCGCCGCGAAGCGGCCGGTGGCGACCGGAACGCCGGCCTGCCGCAGGCGCTCGGCGAAGAGCTCGACCAGGGGAGCAGCGACGTCGCCCGCCGCCGCACCCTCGAACGACGGCCGGCGGCCGCGCGAGGTGTCGGCGAGGAGCGTGAACTGCGAGACCACGAGCACCTCGCCGCCAACGCCAGCGAGGTCGAGATTCATCCTGCCGGCCGCGTCTTCGAACAGCCGCAGGCCGGCGACCTTGCGCGCCGCCCGGTCCACGACGGCGGCATCGTCGCCACTGCCGATGCAGACGAGAGCCAGGAGGCCAGTTCCGATCCGCGACACCTCGTGGCCCTCGACTTCGACGGCCGCCCGGGTCACCCGCTGCAAGACGATGCGCAAGAATTACGTCCTATCTCTCCAGAGAGGAGTTCGGTGGGGCCCGCGATGCGTATGATACCGTCCCGGCCACGCCGAGAGGGAGCAAATTCATGGTCAACAAAGTGATGTTGGTGGGAAATCTGGGGCGCGACCCCGAGATGCGCGCACTGCCGAGCGGACAGCAGGTGGCGAACTTCTCGCTCGCCACTTCGCGGCGCTACAAAGACCGCGACGGCAACCGCAAGGACGAGACCGAGTGGCACAACGTGGTGGTCTTCGGCAAGCAGGCGGAGATCGCCGGACAGTACCTCACCAAAGGCAAGATGGTCTTCGTCGAAGGCCGCATCCAGACGCGATCCTGGGACGACAAGGAGAGCGGCAAGAAGCAGTACAAGACCGAGATCATCTGCGAGAACTTCCAGATGCTCGGCTCCAAGGGGGACGGCGGTGGCGGTGGTGGCCAGCGCGAATCCGGCGCGGGCGCACCCTCGGCCGGCCACGAGAGCGGCGGCGACTTCCAGGACGACGACATCCCGTTCTAGAGCGATTCGGACGCCGGCTGCCGGCGAGCCACGTCGGCAGCCAGGCGTTCCAGCTTCCGCCGCACTTCGCCGATGGCCGGCGCCGGCGGCGCCTGCCGGCGCCAACGGGAAAGCCGCGCACGCAGGTGCTTCAGGCGGCCTTCCGCCTCTTCCAATCGCGATCGCAGCGCCTGGCGGCTGACCGCGGCGGCGATCGCCGGCGCGACTTCCAGATGCCGACAGAACAGCAGACCGTCGCAGCCCGCCGCGAGCGCCAGCGCTCCGAGCTCGGGCAGCGCGCCGAACTCCGCCAGCGCGCCCATCTCGAGGTCGTCGCTGAACAGCGCTCCACGGAAGCCTGCTCCTCTCCTGAGAAGCCTGGTCGCAATCTTCGGAGTCAGACTTGCCGGCCATTGTGTCTCGCCCCATCCGGGGTAGATCGCATGGCCGACCATTGCGGACTCGGCAAGAGAAAGAAGCTCGGTAAAGGGGGTTAGATCCCTTTCGAGCTCGGCTCTCGTCGCCCGAATCTGGGCGCCCTTCAGGTGGGTGTCGGCGGTCGCCCGGCCGAGGCCGGGGAAGTGTTTGAGGCAGCCGCCGAGCCCCGCCTCGTGCAAGCCCTGCAGGACTGCTTTCGCCCTTGCCGTGACCTGGCGCGGCCGAGCTCCGAAGGTGCGCTCGTCGAGGGCGTTGCCGGTGATGCCGTGGTCGAGGTCGACGACCGGCGCGAAATCGAGGTCGAAGTCGAACTGGCGAAGCGCGGCGCCGAGCAGCCGGCCGGCGCGTCGTGCGGTGGCCGGCGGGCAGCACGCGAGGGCCGCCGCGGCTGGAGCGGGGCCGACAACGTTGCGCAGGCGATCGACCCGGCCGCCTTCGGCGTCGAGGCAGAAGATCGCCTCCGGGGCCGCGGCGCGCAGTTGGGCGACCAGCGCGCGCAGCTGCGGTTCGTCCTCGATGTTGCGGCTGACCAGGACGATCCCTGCCGGCCGCACACGGCGCAGAATGCGTGTCTCCTCGGAGGCGAGCGCCGTGCTCTCGATGCCGAGGAAGAGGACGCCTCCGCCCTTCACTCGAGGCGCTCCTTCAGGCTGGCGAGGAGATTCAGCGCGGCGATCGGCGTCAGGCGTTCGAGATCGAGCTCCCGCAGGATGCCGGCGACGATCTCTTCGATCCGGGCGGGCGGCGTGAACAGCGCCAGCTGAGCCGACTTGCGGTCGGCCGGCATCTCGCCGTGCGCGAGGCGCGGCCTGCCCTCGGGATCGAACTCCTTGGCCTCCAGATTCGCCAGCACCTGCTGCGCCCGCTTCACGACCGCCTCCGGCAGGCCGGCGAGCTTCGCCACATGGATCCCGTACGACTTGTCGGCGCTCCCCGGCGCCACCCGCCGCAGGAAGACGATGCGGTCCTCCCACTCCTTGACCGCCATCGTGCGATTGACGACCCGCGGCAGGAGGTCGGCGAGCTCCGTCAGCTCGTGGTAGTGAGTGGCGAAGATCGTCAGCGGCCGCACGGTCTCGTGCAGGTGCTCGACGATCGCCCAGGCGAGCGACAGACCATCGAAAGTCGCCGTGCCGCGGCCGACCTCGTCGAGGATGACCAGGCTCTCCCGGGTCGCGAAGCGCAGGATGTTCGAGGTCTCGATCATCTCGACCATGAAGGTCGATTCGCCGCGCGCCAGATCGTCCGAGGCGCCGACGCGCGAGAAGATCCGGTCGACGACCCCGATCGCGGCACGACGGGCCGGTACGAAGCTGCCGGCCTGCGCCATCAGAACCAGGAGAGCGGCCTGGCGGAGATAGGTCGACTTGCCGCCCATGTTCGGACCGGTGAGGAGGACGATCTGCGAGCTCGCGGGATCCAGCTCGAGGTCATTGGGCACGAAACTCTCGCCCAGAGCCACCTCGAGCACCGGGTGGCGGCCGTCGTGGATCGTCACCCCGCTGCCCGCGGGCAGCAACTCCGGGCGGACGTAGCCGCGGCGTGCCGCCACTTCGGCGAAAGCGGCCAGGGCGTCGATCGTGGCGACCGCCTGCCCCAGGCGCTGCAGGCGCGCGGCGTTCGCCGCGATGCGGGCGACGAGCCCGGCGTAGAGCGCCTTCTCGATCGCCAGCCGCCGGTCTTCGGCGTGCAGGATGCGCTCCTCCAGCTCCTGCACCTCGGGGGTCACGTAGCGTTCGGCGTTGGCGAGCGTCTGCCGCCGCACGTAGTCGGACGGCACCGCCGCCTGGTTCGCCCGTGTGATCTCGATCGAATAGCCGAAGACCCGGTTGTAGCGCACCTTCAGCGAGGAGATCCCGGTGCGCTTGCGCTCGCGCTCCTCGAGCTCCAGGATGTGGCGCTTCGCGTCCGAGGCGAGCGAGCGGTACTGGTCGAGCTCGGGGTCGACGCCGGCGGCGATCACCCGGCCGTCGTCGAGGTTGGTCGCCGGTTCCGCTTCGAGACCGGTGTCGAGGTCGGCGGCGAGATCGGGCACCGCATCGGTCGCGGCAGCGGCGTCGATCAGCCGGCTGGGAAGCCCGGCGAGATCGGCGAGCAGCGGGGGCACGGCGATCAAGGTGTCGCGCAGCGAACCCGCTTCGCGCGGGGTGAGTGACCCCACGACCGCGCGGGTTGCCAGACGTTCGAGGTCGGCGACGCTCGCGAGGGCACTGCGGAGCCGAGCCAGGCGGGACGGATCGGCGGCCAGCGCCCCGACACCGTCGTGACGCCCGGCGATCTCCGGCAGCTCGCGCAGCGGACGCCGCAGCCAGTCGCGCAGCAGCCTTCCGCCCGGCGCCGTGACCGTCCGGTCGAGGATCGTGAGCAGCGAACTGCCGCGCTCGGCCTCGCGTTGGGTGCGCAGGACCTCGAGGTTGGCGAGCGTCGTGGCGTCGAGGACCAGCCGGTCGGAGGCCGAGCGCAGGCGGATCTCGGTGACATGGTCGAGGCGGCTGCGCTGCGTCGACTGGGCATAGGCGAGCACCGCCGCCGCCGCCCGCACTCCCGGCTCACCCTCCTCGAGTCCGAAGCCGCGCATCGTGGCGACGCCGAATTGCCGCGCCAGCCGCTCGGCCGCCTTCGCCGGCGATTCGAGGTGGGGCTCGAGCGCGGTCCGGCAGACGACATCGCGCTCCGCCCACGAGCGCAACGACGGCGGCAGACTCTCGAGGTCGCAGAGCAGCTCGCGCGGGCGCAGCACTTCGAGCTCCGCCACCGCCTCGGACGGATCGCGCCAGCGGCGGAGAAAGAACGCTCCGGTCGAAACCTCGAGAAAGGCTCCCGCGCCTCCGCTCCCCGCTGCGCCGACCCCGCCACCTCCGCCGGCGCCCGCCAGCCAGACGAGCCCACCGAGGAGGTTCTCTTCCTTGCTCTCGAGCAGGGCGAGTTCCGAGATCGTGCCGGGGGTGACGACGCGCGTCACCTCGCGCCGCACCAGACCCTTGGCCTGCGCCGGATCCTCGACCTGGTCACAGACCGCCACCTTCAAGCCGAGCCGGATCAGCTTGCCGATGTAACCCGCCACCGCATGGTGCGGCACGCCGCACATCGGCGCTTCGTTCGGCGTCCCCTTCTGCCGCGCCGTCAGGGTCAGGTCGAGGAGTGGCGCGACGCGCAGCGCGTCTTCGAAGAACAGCTCGTAGAAGTCGCCCATGCGATAGAACAGGATCGCGTCCGGATACTGGGACTTGAGCTCCAGGTAGTGCCGGAGCATCGGCGTCATTTCGACCCCTGGGCGCATGGGTCGCAAAGTATAGCCGCGACCGGTCGAGCTAGACTGAACCACGATGTCCACCTGGCTCGCCTTCGACGCCGGCTCGCCGGTCACCAGCGCAGCGGTGGCGCGCGACGCCCGCTGCCTCGTCGAGAGCTCCGGCGAGAGCCGCTCCGGGCCGTCGCTCCTCCACCACATGGACACCTGCCTGCGCGGCTCGGGGATCGCGCTCCCGGGCCTCGACGGCATCGTCGTCCTCAGCGGGCCGGGGAGCTTCACCGGCATTCGCGTCGCCCTCGCGACGGCGCTCGGCCTGCGTGCGGCCTTCCCCGTGCCGGTGTTCGCGCTCTCCAACCTCGCGGCCCTGGCGCTCGGCGCCGATCCGGACGGGGCGCCGGACGTGCTGGCCGTCGTGGATGCCCTGCGTGACGAGTGGTTCGTGCAGGCGTTCCGCCGCGAGCGCCAGGGGCTGGCGCAGATCGACGCACCGCAGCGCATCCCGGTCGCAGCCCTCGCGCCGGCGGCCGGCGTCGTCCTCGGCGTCCACAGCTTGCAAGAGCTGCCGGCGACCCTCGCGCGACACCCGGCGGCGCGCACCTATGCCCTCTCGGCCCCCGCGGCTGCCGCCGCCTCCGCCGGAGAGCTCGGAGGCTTGCTGAACGCGAACCTCGAGGCGCTCTATCTCCGGGCCTTCACGCCGCGCCAGACGCAGGTACCGCAGAGACCCTAGCCGGCCAGCCCCATCCGCCATGGCCGACCCGAAAGAGCCCTTCCACCTGCGCGCCGCGACGATTGCCGACCTCGCGGCGATCGCCGCCCTCGAGGGCTGCGCTTTCGCCGAGCCGTGGACGGCGGATCAGCTCGCCGGCAGCCTCGCCGGCACTGGCGCACTCGCCTGGCTCGCCACGACGCCGGAAGATCTCCCCGTGGGCTACGCGCTCTTCCGCCAGGTCGCCGACGAGGCCGAGCTCCTCCGGGTCGCCACCGCGCCTGCCTGGCGGCGCCGGCAGGTGGCGCAGGGACTCCTTCGCCGGGCGCTCGCTGAGTTCGACCGCGCCGGAATCGCCTGCCACCTCGAGGTCCGGGCCGACAACCTGCCGGCCCAGGCGCTCTACCGGCGGCTCGGGTTCGACCTGGCCGGGCTGCGCAAGGGCTACTACCCCGACCACGGCGACGCCTGGCTCTACGTCCGGAGGGCCGGAGGATGAGCGCCGGTTGAGGGCGAAAAAGGCGGGTGCTATCCTCAATCGGGACTTATCCCAAAGCGAGAAAGGAGAACTTCTCTATGCCGAACTTCGACGCCCTCAGACAGGAGTTCCTGCGCCACAGCGAGGCCTTCCGCCTGCTCCACCAGGAGCACCACGAGTGCGAGGAGCGCCTCACGCAGATCGCCCAGCGAACTCTGCCGTCCCAGGAGGACGAGGCTGAGGAGAAGCGTCTCAAGATCCACAAGCTCGCGCTCAAGGACCGCATGGAGGCCATGATGCGCGCCCAGCCAGAAAATCAGGTCACCGTCTGATTCCGACCGGGCTTGCCGCTTTCCGCCTCCCGGCCCGCCGCGCATGAGCTTTGCCAAGGAGGCCTGGGCCTTCGTTCTGCCGCTGGTCGCGATCGCAGCCGCGCTGTTCTATTTCGAGCGCCGCACGGCGGCGATCGTGATGGCCATTCTGGGCCTGCTCGTCCTGCTCTTCTTCCGCGATCCCAGGCGCAGCTACGACGGACCCGAGGGCATCGTGCTCGCCCCGGCCGACGGGCTCATCACCGCCGTGGAGGAGGTCACGGACGCCGAGATCGGCCCCGGCCCCTATCGCCGCGTGGTGACCTTCCTGTCGGTCTTCGACGTCCACGTTCAGCGCAGCCCGGTGGCCGGAGAGGTCGTCTTCTCCGCCCTGTTGCGGGGCAAGAAGCTCGCCGCCTTCCGCGCCGACGTCGGCGACAAGAACGAGCGCTACACCAACGTTTTCCAACGGCCGAACGGCGATCGTGTCGGTGTCCGCCAGCTTGCCGGGCTGATCGCCCGGCGAGTGGTGTCGTATCTCCGCCGGGGCGACCGCACCCGGCGCGGTGAGCTCATGGGAGTGATCAAGTTCGGGTCGCGGGTCGATCTCTACGTCCCGGCCTCGTACGAGATCCTGGTCCAGAAGGGCGACCGCGTGCGCGTCGGCGAGACGCCGATGGCCCGCGACCGCCGCGCCGCGCCGCCGACGACCGCTCCAGTCTCTCCGGTGGCTCCGGCCCCTCCGGCCACCCCGGAGGGTCGATGACCACACCGAAGTCGCGCCTGTTGCGTCACCGGCGCCGGGCCGCTTTCCTGCTGCCCAGCGCTTTCACGATCGGCAATATCTTCTTCGGTTTCTTCGCCATGATCCTGGCGCTGCGCGGCCGCTTTCTCTGGGCGGCCGGCTGCATCCTCATCGCCGCGGTGGTCGACAATCTCGACGGCCGGATCGCGCGCATGACCGGCACCGAGAGCGATTTCGGCCGTGAGTTCGACTCCCTCGCCGATGTCATCACCTTCGGCGCCACGCCGGCCCTCGTCGCCCACCTCTGGGGACTCTCGGTCTGGAGCCGGCTGGGGTGGCTGGTGCCGCTCTACTTCGTCGTCTGCTGCGCCACCCGGCTGGCGCGGTTCAACGTCCAGACCGTCCGCACCGACAAGCGCTTCTTCGTCGGTCTGCCCTGCCCCGCGGCGGCCGGCGGCATCGCCTGCATCCTGCTGGTCGTGCCGCAGGTCGAAGGACGGCACTGGCTGCTCGTCGGCATGGCGGTGGCGCTGGTGCTCCTCGGCACCCTGATGGTCTCGACCTTCCGCTACTGGAGCTTCAAGTCGCTCGACTTCCGGCAGCCGCACAGCTATCGCATGGCGCTCCCGCTCGCGGCGATGATCCTTCTCCTCGCCTTCTACCCGGAAGCCTTCCTGCCGGTCATGGCGCTCGCCTACGCGCTCTCGGGCCCGGTGCTCTGGCTGCTGAACCGCGCCGGCATCGGGCGGCCGTCGGCTCCCGCTTCGCCCCCCCAGGCCACCCCGGGCGCCGCGTGAGCCGGATCGCGCTCGTCCATTCGGTCTCGCTGCTCGGCAAGGAGGTCGCCGAGCGCCTCGCCCAGCGACCCGACCTGTGCACCGACCTGCGTCTCTACGCGCTCGACGAGACGATGGTCGGAACATTGACCGCGGGACTCGACGGTGCCGCGTTCGTCGCCCGGGTCGAGGAGGACTGCTTCGCCGACGCCGACCTCACCATCCTCTGCGGCGAGATCGAGCTCGACCGGCAGGCGCTCGCGCTGGTGCCGCCGGGCGGCCGCGCCATCGTCGCCTCGCACGCCGCTACCACCGACGACGGACTCCCCGCCGTCGCCGGGGTGGAAGAGTTCTCCTGGCTCGGTCGGGACCGGCTGCTGGCGCCTTCGCCGGCGGCGGTCGGACTCATCCGGCTGCTCGCGCCGCTACGTCCCCTCGGTCTGCGCAGGGCGGTCGCGACCGCCATCCTGCCCGTCTCCGAGCGCGGAGCGCCCGCGATCGACGCCCTGTTCGAAGAGAGCCGGGCTCTGCTGGCACTCGCCAGGCCGGCCAAGCCGGCCATCTTTCCCGCCCAGATCGCCTTCAATCTGCTGCCCGGGACCTTCCCCGGCGAGGAGGTCGCCCGCCAGGTCGAAGTCGCGCTCGGACTCGACGGCGGCGGAGTGCTCGCGGTCCAGACCGCCCAGGCCGGCATCTTCCATGCCGTGACCCTGAGCCTCCAGGTCGAGCTCGACCGGCAGATCGCGCCGGCTGCCCTGCGCAAGCTCCTGGGCAGCAGCGGCGCCGGCACACTCGCCAAACGCCCGGCCGCGCTCGGTCCGGTGCAGGCCGCGGGCGAGGAGGAATTGCTGGTCGGAGACGTCCAGGCCGCCGGCGCCCACGGTTTCTGGATCTGGGCGACGATTGACAACCTGACGGTCGGCGGCGCCGGCAACATCGTGCGTCTCGCCGAGCAGCTCCTCCGCCCGGGCGCGGCTTCCTGATCGCGCAACCCGCCGCTCCCGACCGGTCCCCCACCGCCTCTCCTGTTTCAACCCGCAGTCACCCGTGCAGGGAAATGAACCTGCGCCTCCGATTGTTATAGTCGCAGCGTTCCGAGGTCGGCGTCCGGAAGGCCTCTCACCGCGTATATCCCCCTGAAAGGAGCTCTTCGGTCGCATGACGAACGCAGCGCCGTCCCCAGACAGTCACTTCCGCATCGCCATCCTCGGCTCCGGGCCCGCCGGGCTCACCGCGGCGCTCTATGCCGCCCGGGCCGGTCTCGGTCCAGTCGTCTTCGAGGGCAGCCAGCCTGGTGGCCAACTGACCATGACTACCGAAGTCGAGAACTATCCCGGCTTCGTGCATGGCATCCAGGGTCCCGAGCTGATCGACCAGATGCGCGAGCAGGCGCGGCGCTTCGGGGCGCAGGTCAGGTTCGAGCTCGTCTCCGAGGTCGATCTCGGCCATCGCCCCTTCCGCTTCCGCAGCGACGACAAGAGCTACTCCGCCGACGCGCTGATCCTCGCGACCGGAGCCTCCGCCAAGCTCCTCGGCCTGCCATCGGAGCGCGACCTGATGGGCTACGGCGTCTCCGCCTGCGCCACCTGCGACGGATTCTTCTTCAAGGGCAAAGAGGTCGCAGTGATCGGCGGTGGCGACACGGCGCTCGAGGAAGCGATCTATCTCACCCGTTTCGCCTCCAAGGTCACCGTAGTGCATCGGCGCCGCGAGCTGCGGGCCTCGAAGATCATGCAGGAGCGCGCGGCCGCGAACCCGAAAATCGCCTGGATCTGGAACTCCGAAGTGCTCGAGATTCTCGGCAGCCGCGACGCGGGCGTACATGCCCTCCGCCTGCGCGACCGCGTCACCGGCGCGGAGACGGTTTTCGCCACCCAGGGGCTCTTCGTCGCCATCGGACATCAACCCAACACGCAGGTCTTCGGCGACCAGCTGCAGACCAATGCCGCCGGCTACCTGCTGGTCGAGGAGCCGACGCCGCGCACCGCGATTACCGGAGTCTTCGCCTGCGGCGACGTCACCGATCCGCTCTACCGCCAGGCGGTCACCGCCGCCGGCAGCGGCTGCAAGGCGGCCATCGATGCCGAACGCTGGCTGGAGGCACAGCACTTATGACGAAAGAGGCGAAGACTCTCGGCGAGCTCAAGCGCACCGGCTATCGCTCGCGCACGGTACGGGCGGAGATCCGCTCCAATCTGCGGCGCAAGTTGGCCGCGAAGCAGGAGCTCTTCCCCGGCATCGTCGGCTACGACCGCACGGTCATTCCGGCGATCGCCAACGCCCTGCTCGCGGGCCACGACTTCATTCTTCTCGGTCTGCGGGGCCAGGCGAAGTCGCGGATCCTGCGCCAGCTCACGACGCTCCTCGACGCCGAGATCCCGGTCCTCGCCGGCAGCGAGGTGAACGACGATCCGCTGGCCCCGATCTCGACCTGGGGCGCGCGCCGGATCGCCGAAGCGGGCGACGACGCCGCCATCGAGTGGCTCGGCAGCGAGGCGCGCTACAGCGAGAAGACCGCAACGCCGGATGTCTCGATCGCCGATCTGCTCGGCGACATCGATCCGATCAAGGCAGCGACCCGCCGTCTCACCTACGCCGATCCCGAGGTCATTCACTTCGGCATCATCCCGCGCACCAACCGCGGCATCTTCGCGATCAACGAGCTGCCCGACCTTGCGCCGCGCATCCAGGTCGGCCTGCTCAACCTGCTCGAGGAGCGCGACCTCCAGATCCGCGGCTTCCCCGTGCGCCTGGCGCTCGACATGCTCTTCGCCTTCTCCGCCAACCCGGAGGACTACACCAACCGCGGCTCGATCATCACCCCGCTGCGCGACCGGATCGCCTCGCAGATCCTCACCCACTATCCACCGAGCGCGGCGCTCGCCGCCCAGATCACCGCCCAGGAGGCGTGGACCGAACGCGACGATTCGCCGATCGTGCTCACGGCGGAGTCGCGCCTGCTGATCGAGGAGATCTCGATCGCAGCCCGGGAGAGCGAGCTCGTCGATCAGACCTCGGGGGTCTCGGCGCGCGTGGCGATCTCGGCGATCGAGCTCCTGGCCTCGAATCTCGAGCGCCGCGCCCTGATGACCGGCGACCGTCCGGTCTACCCCCGCCTCTGCGACCTTCCGCCGCTGCTGCCGGCGCTTACCGGCAAGCTCGAAATGGTCTACGAGGGCGAGCAGCAGGGTCCAGAAGTCGTGGCACGCAGGCTGATCGGAACGGCGGTCAAGAAGCTCTTCGAAGGCCGCTTTCCCGAGATCGAGCGCGAGACCGCCGGCGGGGCCGGGGCTGCCGGCGGTGCCGGAGCGCCAAGAGCCGGCGGCGCCGGCGACGAACCGGGCCCTTATGCCCCGATCCTCGCCTGGTTTGCCGCCGGCAACGCCGTGAGCCTCTCGGACGAGATGTCGTTCGCCGACTACGAGGCCGAGCTCGCGCGCGTGCCGGGGCTCGCCGGGCTCGCCGCCGGCGCGGGTGGGTCGCGCGAGCAACTCGCCTTCTGGTCGGAGCTCGTCCTCGATGGCCTCCACCAGAGCGTGAAGCTCGCGCGCCACGATCTCGACAGCATGGTGAGCTACAAGGAGCTGTTGAAGTTCCAGCTGCTCAAGCCGCAGCGGCGCGGGCCCCGGCGCGGCACCGGGGACATCAACTAGCCCGCCCATTCCGGGCCAGCCATGCGCCACCGGTATTTCCATCTCGACCCCGACCTCCTGCGCCAGATGCTGGCGGGGATCGATCTCACGCGCCTCTTCAACCAGCTCCTGCTCGCCTCGGCCGGCGACCCGGCAGAGGCGATGGCGTGGATGCGCTACCTGCAGGAGCAGGGTTACATCGACGAATCGGTCGATCTCGAGGCGTTCTTCGCCGAGCTCGAGAAACAGCGCATGCTCGAGCGCGACTCGGACGGCGCCCTGGTGCTGTCCGGCGCCGGCGAGCGCCAGATCCGCAAGAGCGCCTTCGAACAGATCTTCTCCAGCCTCGCCAAAGGAGCGCCCGGCTTTCACTCGATCCGCGCCAGCGGCGACGGCGTCGAGACGCTGCCCGAGTCGAAGCCGTACGCCTTCGGCGACGACCTGGCGCGCATCGACTCGGTGCGCTCGCTCGCCAATGCGCTGAAGCGCACGCAGGGCGAGCTCGAGCTCGCGGAGGAGGACCTCGAGGTCTTCGAGACCGAGCACCAGACCGCCTGCGCCACCGTGGTGGCGATCGACATCAGCCACTCGATGATTCTCTACGGCGAGGACCGCATCACGCCGGCGAAGACCGTGGCGCTGGCGCTGACCGAGCTCATCACGACGAAGTACCCGAAGGACCACCTCTCGGTCATTACCTTCGGCGACCGCGCCGAGCGCATCGACCTGCGCGACCTCCCTTACCTCGAGGCCGGACCGTTCCACACCAACACCCGCGAAGCGCTCACCCTGGCGCGCGGCCTGCTGGCGCGGCAGAAACAGCCCAACAAGCAGATCATCCTGATCACGGACGGCAAACCCTCGGCGATCACCGAGAACGGGCAGGTCTACAAGAACCCGTTCGGCCTCGACCTGCGGATCGTCAACCTGACTCTCGAGGAGGCGGACCTCTGCCGGCGGCAGAAGATCGTCATCACGACTTTCATGATCGCCACCGACAGCTTCCTGCAGCAGTTCGTCGACCAGCTCACCAAGGTCAACCGCGGCCGCGCCTACTTCGC
>Ga0138256_10004481_pt1 | contig 14854 bp, 16 predicted proteins | sample KNB2016incub_MG_FD_105486 | JGI IMG/M metagenome (GOLD analysis project Ga0138256, IMG submission 105486) | Active sludge microbial communities from wastewater in Klosterneuburg, Austria - KNB2014incub_MG | ecosystem: Engineered > WWTP > Activated sludge > Unclassified | place: Austria... | reverse complement strand
TAATTTGCTTTAGCGAACGAATTTGATTTTTAGCAAATCTTATGTGCCGACCGCCTTTTTGCTACTTTTACCTCACCGCTTTAATATTTGTAAGCGGTGTTCGGTGAATCTTCGATTTGCGGCAAGGCAAAAGAAGGTCCTCGCGGCAGCATAGCTCCGATTACCTTCGGTCAGTTCGGCCTCCGGCCTCGGGTGCAGCGGATATCCTTTTGCAGCGAGGGACGAGCGCAAAAGATAGTAGCGTAAAGCGGGAAAAGCTCCTAAAAACTACTTCTTAAACCGTCGCCCCTTCCAACGATACCCACCACCAATCGCAAACACCGCAACCCCAACGCAAAAGAATGGGTAAATGAAAGCCGACAGCAACAAAAACCACATCCATTTCCCAGTTAAAAAGCGATTGGTTTTATACAACAGAAGCGTATCAATAATAAACTTCAAACCAAATAAAACGGCGAGTCCGCACCAGTGCATCAACCCAAATCCTACGCAACCCAACGCCAGAATCAGGCTCAGGTTCATGGCAAATACCAAGACGGCCAAATCCTTCCCAAAAAGGCTTTGGTAGGATCCCGTTTTAGAAGCCCAGCGCAGGCGTTGCTGGAACAAGTCGGACCAGTTTTTTGTAGGTTGGGTGGTCACCATTGCCGCTTCGGATTTTAAATAATGGACTTTTTCGGGAAACGCTGCCACGGCTTTCTGTAGCAGGAATACATCGTCGCCGCTGGCAATGTTCTTGTTGCCCGCGAATCCGCCGAGCGATTCAAACAGCGATTTCCTGTACGCGAAATTGGCGCCGTTACACATAAAGCCCAAACCCAGCCCAAAGCTTCCGATTGTTGCGCCTTGCAAAGCGGTCAAATCCAATTGCTGGAATTGTTGCAGGAAAGATGATTTTTTAGTGGTATAGGTGACCGCTCCAACAAGCATAGCCACCTTGTGTTGTTGGATGTAAGCGTCTAAAGTGGCGAGCCAGTTTTCTGGTAACACACAGTCGGCATCGGTGGTGACGATCCAGTCTTTTGTAAGGGGTACGGCGCGCGCAATCGCGTCTTTTTTGGGTGAGCCGGTCACCGAGATGTTTTCGAGTAAGGTAAACTGAAAAGAGCCGTTTTCCATGCGCCAATTGTAGACGAATCGCACCGAATCATCTTCAGAAAAATCGTCAACCAAAATGATTTCGAATAAATCTATCGGGTACTGGAGCTTGCGGATGCTGTCCAGCAAAACCGGTAAATTCTCCCGTTCGTTTCGAAAAGGAACGACAATTGAGAAAAAGGTTTTTGGCACCGCGTCGCATTTGGTGACGTACGGCCGCACTTTACCAAAACCATAAACCAGCTGCGCGATAGTGAGCGCATACACCAAAAGAACGAGGGCGAAAAATACGATCATACGGCAGGTTTCAATTTAAAGTTCAATACAAAATAGCTCCCGATAACCACAGGAATGACTACATTGAGCAGCCACATCAGCGTACTAATGAAAACCACAATCCATTCGTTGACGCCCAACAGCCCAAAGAAATACACCGCAACGCTACCTTTCACTGCAAAATCGAGGAACTGAAACGTGGGCAATGACGACGCCAGGAAATAGATGCTTGTGATGGCCGACATCAAAGTTAGATAAGGCAAGTCAACATCAAAAGCGAGGAACAAAAAATAGTATTGGTGCGAGAAAACCAGATAACGGCAAAGCCCCAGAACGATGTTTTTATTGTGAATGGGTTTGGGAATCTGATTGATTTTGTGGATCAGTTTCTCAAGCGAATAGCCTTTGACGGCAAAAGACTTCAGGAAAAATGAAGCAAGCACAACAACGAGAATCGCTGCGGCAATAACGCCAACGGTTTTGGTCGTGATGATGTCGAATTGGGCGTTGAAATACAACAATCCTAAAATGCCTAATACCACGGTCAGGACCATCTGGATGCCATTGCAAACCAGGTTGAGCAGCACGATTTTTTTGGCGAGTGGTTTTTCATAGAACAAGGCTTTTCCTGCATATTCGCCCAAGCCATTTGGCGTGAAAACACCTGCGGTTAGTGCGCCCAAGACTTGTTGCGTGGCTTGAAAGAGCGTAATTTTTCTAAATGACGCGACGAGGTTTTGCCATTTCAGGATTTCGAAAAGGCGATTCGCGAAACTCAGCAACAGCAAAAACAAAATGCCGCCAACCGACTGGTTTTTTTTGAATAAGGCGGTGAATTTTTCCCAATCGAGTTGGTCGTTGTGCGCGAGTTGGCGGTAGATGAAATAAAACGCCGCCGACACAATCCCGATTTTGACGAGCAGGATTAGTAAGTGCTTTGCTTTTTGTCGCGTAGTTGTCATGGGTGCAAAGAAAGAAATTATTACGCGAAGGTTCGCAAAGGTGACGCAAAGATTATTTCATCCGTTCGCCCTTTGAATCGGTAGTTCGGCTAATGCCTTGGATCGCTAAATAATTTTACAATTAGATCGAGGTTTCAAACAAACACGAATTTCACAGATTACACGAATTCTCAGATTTTTCTAATCGGTGTAATCCGTGAAATTCGTGTTATAAAAGCTTTGCGAACCTTTGCAAAACAACAAAGATTGTCTTAAAAAGACAGAGCGTTTTAAATTTTTTCTGTGCGCATCTTCGCGTCTTCTTTGTGTATCTTTGCGTCACAGCAAAACACCATGACCCAAGAACGCATCATCCTCGGCATCGATCCCGGCACCACCATCATGGGTTTCGGGCTCATCCGCGTGGTCAATAAAAAGATGGAATTCCTCCAACTCAACGAACTGATCCTCTCCAAATACGACGACCATTACACCAAACTCAAAGTGATTTTTGAGCGTACCATCGAGCTTATCGAAACGCACCATCCCGACGAGATTGCGATTGAGGCGCCGTTTTTCGGAAAGAACGTGCAATCGATGCTCAAGCTCGGGCGCGCGCAAGGCGTGGCCATGGCAGCAGGTTTGTCGCGGCAGATTCCCATCACCGAATACGAACCCAAGAAAATCAAGATGGCCATCACCGGAAACGGAAACGCGAGCAAGGAACAAGTGGCCAAAATGCTCCAACAGCTTTTGGGATTGAAAACACTTCCCAAAAATCTTGACAGTACCGATGGCCTTGCCGCTGCAGTTTGCCATTTTTTCAATTCGGGCAAAGTCGTTGGCGCGAAAAGTTATAGTGGTTGGGACGCGTTTGTGAAACAGAATGAGCAACGCGTAAAGAAGTAATCGTGGCAGGCATCTACATCCACATCCCATTTTGCAAACAAGCTTGCCATTATTGCGACTTTCATTTCTCGACTTCGATGCAGAAAAAAGACGCGATGGTCGCCGCGTTGGTTCGTGAAATCGAATTGCGAAAAAGCACGTTTGAAGATGAGGTTGTCGAAACGATTTATTTTGGCGGAGGCACACCATCGGTATTGAATACGCCAGAAATCAACTTGCTAATCGATGCGGTTTACCAAAATTTTACCGTAGCAGAAAAGCCCGAAATTACCATCGAGGCCAACCCCGACGACTTGTCCGGTGAGAAAATCCAAGAGTTGTCACAGTCCAAAATCAACCGTTTGTCTATCGGCATCCAATCTTTTTTTGAGGACGATTTACGCATGATGAACCGCGCGCACAACGCCCAGGAAGCCAAAAGATGCCTCGAATCCGCCACGCGATATTTTGACAACATTTCGCTCGATTTGATTTACGGCATTCCCGGAATGAGCAATGAAAAATGGAAACAGAATATTGAAACGGCATTGTCTTTCGGCGTCCCGCACATTTCCAGTTATGCGCTTACCGTCGAGCCCAAAACCGCGCTCAGAAAATTAATCCAAACAGGGAAGATTGCCCAGCCCAAGGATGAAGTGGCATCCGAACATTTCCAGATTTTGGTGGATACGCTTGAATCTAACGGTTTTGTCCATTACGAATTGTCGAATTTTGGCAAAGAAGGTTATTTTTCACGCAACAATTCGGCATACTGGCTCGGGAAAAAATACCTCGGAATCGGGCCATCGGCGCACAGTTACGACGGTGTTTCACGAAGTTGGAACATTGCCAACAACGTGTTGTACCTCAAATCGATTGCACAAAATGATTTGCCCAGCGAAGCCGAAACACTATCCACCACCGACCGCTACAACGAATACATCATGACGGGTTTGCGCACCATTTGGGGCGTTTCGCTCGAGCGGATCCAAACCGAATTCGGCGAAAATTACGGGGATTACATCAAAAAGCAAAGCCAAAAATTTCTAGACGATGGCTTGCTGGTCATCCAAAACAACATCCTCAAAACTACCCTGAAAGGAAAATTCCTCACCGACGGAATCGCGAGTGACTTGTTTTTCCTAAATTTGGAATGACCGACCATCCATGCAAAGAACCAAATTTATCGAAGTATTGATTTTAGCAGCCGTGATCCTGTTTGGGATTCCGTTGTATTTCATGATTTATTGGGATTCGGTAACCTATTTTGTCAGGCAAGATTACACCGGTTTGGCGCAGCTGATTTTTTTGCCGCTGGTGGTTTTGCTGGCCGGTGGCATAACCTACAAAAGCATCAAGGCAGACCGGGCGCGCAACGACCTGGATTGGTCGCAGTATCGCAAGCAGTTGCCCAATTTCATTATCGTGATGGTTGGAGCGTATTTCTTTGCAGGCTTTATGCTTTCGTCGCTGCTGCTCTTTATCAATGTTAATTTTGGGATGCCCGAAAGCTATCCGATAAACGGAAAAGTCGTTGGCAAGTACAAACACCAAGGCGGCAAATCGCACCATTTTGAGCTGACCGTACATAACGAAATCGACGGGAAGAAATATGTGTTCAATACCGACTGGCACGAAATCGACAAATACAACATCAATGACCCATTCCAAAAAGAAATGAAAAAAGGCCTTTTCGGATTTATATATTCGCAGTAATGAAAGCAACCATCACCCACAATTCCCAAATTTTCCATGTCGATTTGTCCAAGCCGATAGATATTTCAATGCCGCTTACCAACACCGATGCCAACCCGATTGCCTGGTACCTCGACAAGCCAGAAATCAATCCGGTACGCGTAGGCGACTGGATCGGCAAAGTTTCAGAAGGGAAATCCTCGACCAATTTCAACAACATCGCCTTCAACCCGCACGGTCACGGTACGCACACCGAATGTCTGGGCCACATCACCCGCGATTTTTACAGCGTCAACCAAGCCTTGAAACAATTCTTCTTTACGGCAGAACTCATCACCCTAAAACCCTACGAACAAGGCGACGATTGGGTCCTCACCAAAATCCAGATCATGGCGGCGCTCGAAGGCAAAACGCCCGAAGCCATCGTCATCCGCACCTTGCCTAATGACAGGGAAAAGCTGTCGCGCAAGTATTCGCACACCAATCCGCCGTATCTCGATGAGGCCGCAGCCACTTATATCCGGGAACTCGGCATCCGCCATTTGCTCATTGATTTGCCCAGCGTAGACAAAGAACACGACGAAGGCAAACTCCTCGCACACAAAGCATTCTGGAACCTCACCGATGTGAACAATCCCAACGCCGACGCGCGCCACGAAGCCACCATCACCGAACTCATTTTCGTACCCGATGCTGTACCCGACGGCAGTTACCTGCTCAACTTACAAATCGCCTCGTTCGAGAATGACGCCACACCATCCAAACCCATCACCTACACCACCAACCAATAGCTATCCATCATCATTTATCCATTATCAATTATCAATTGTCCATTATGATCTCCGTTTCTACAGACAAAACCCGCCTCAACGTCCCGTTCATCCAAAATTTCCTCAAGGATATTTATTGGGCCGCCGGACGAACCATCGAGGAAGTCCAGACCACCATCGATGCCTCGTTCTGCTTCGGGATTTACCTCGATGGTGAGCAAGTGGGTTTTGCGCGCGTGGTCACCGATTACGTGGTTTTCGCGTATCTCATGGACGTTTTCATTACACCCGAACACCGCGGCAAAGGCTATTCCTCGATATTAATCGATGCGATGATGAACGAACCGCAATTGCAACAGGTAAAGATTTGGCGCCTCGCCACCTCCGATGCCCATTTCTTGTATGAGAAATTCGGATTCACCGCGCTGGCACATCCCCAAAAAATGATGGAGAAAGTAATTAAAAATTAGGGCGTGTCCCTGCGGGTCGGGCTGTACGCTTTTATCTTTTGTTCCTGCCGTCGCAAAAGGATAACCGCTGCCATCCCTCACGCGGGCAACCGTTTCCAGAAAAACAAACGTTATGAATATTGAACAATACTTTGACTATTGCCTTTCTAAAAAAGCCGTCACCGAACATTTCCCTTTCGATGAAGATACGCTCGTTTTTAAAGTAGGCGGCAAAATGTTCGCGCTCGCCTCGCTCAAAGAATGGGAAGCGGGTAATCCTTCGGTCAACCTCAAATGCGACCCTGACAAGGCGCTCGAACTGCGTGCCGAATTTGCCGATATCCAGCCGGGTTATCATATGAGCAAAATCCATTGGAATACCGTCGCCGTAAACCGCGATGTCCCAGATTCCATGGTACGCGAACTCATCGATCATTCGTACACCGTCGTTTTCAAAGGACTTACCAGGAAATTGCAGGCCGAGATTGACGCATTGCCGAATTAGCCGTATTTTTACGCCAATAAAATGCCGGTCGAACCGTTTTGATTTACAAAAGCCATTGCCATGAACGAACATCTCAAGAGTTTCCTCAACGAAGAACAAGACCCGAAAGCGATAGAAAAAATCACCGCTAAACTTAACGATTTATTGATGAAGGGCGAGGAAGTGGGTTATATTGGTGTGCAGAAAAAGCCCGCCATTACCGTTTTGCCAGACAGCATTGTGCTCACCAATAAAAGAATCATCCTCTGCAAACCCAAGAATCTCGGGCTTTCTATGGATTTTACCGATTACAATTGGGACGATATCGCCGCCACGTTCGTCAAGGAAAACATTTTAGGATCCGAGTTCTCCTTCTCGACTAAAACCGACCTCACCATTTCTATAGACTACCTCCCAAAAACGCAAGCGCGTAAAATATATACCTATGCCAAAGAACAACTCGACGCAATGAAAGCCGGTGCTTCACAGCCCACCGAAACCGCTACGGCTGCAATAGCCGATCAGGCCGGTGAGACAATAGAAGCAGAAGAAGTCACCGATTACGCCGAACTGATTCCCGTAGCCATTTCGGGTTACCGCGATGAAAAACAGCATCCCGATGAAGACGGCAATCCGCCAACCGAAACATCAAATGCAAACCTTTCTAGCGAAGAACTCTTCGAGAAATTGCAGAACTACAAAAAACTGCTCGACAATGGGCTCATCCTGCAAGCCGAATACGATGCTTTGAAAAAGGAAATCCTGGGATTGATGTAAGGTTTTGATTAACATCAAATGCAGATTTTCAACATCAACGGTTGCGGGAAAATTTGTATTTTACCTTCAGGGAAGGGGCGGATGCATCCCTTAAAAAATCGCGATCAGGCTGGCAAGCAGAAATTCTGCCTATTTTGTTAAGATTATGCAGTCTCAGTTTCAGCACACAAACTTTATAGGCAAAAAAAACAAAAAAGCCCAGAGTTCACTGGGCTTTTTTAATCTCAAAATTTTGTGGGCTTTGCGCCTTTACAACGTGCGTCGCTGTTTCTCTAAAAAGCCGTTGGCTTGCAATTCCAGTAATTCTATGGCTTTGCTGCGTTGCAGTTTGTACAATTCCTTGTCTTCGGCAATATCGGCATATACCCTATCGTGCATGGCTGCCGAGGTTTTCACCAGCAAATCACGTTGGTATTTATCCTGTGACAGCGTCGCTTTGAGCGCGGTTTCAATATCTTCGAGTTTGAAATCGTATTCGCCTTTGGGCGACAATAATTTGGCGATAATGGGCGAGGTTTCAATAGCGAGGAACAGCAGCATAATGAATAGCGATGGCAATAGAGGCAGTTTGTTGAGCGCATTGATGCGCGCCATAAGCCCGTCGAAACCGTCAATGATGGGTTGGGTTTCGCTCACTTTTTTGTCCAGATCGGTTTGTAGGGTTTTGGCTTGTTTTTCATTGGCTGCGATTTTGGCAAGATTGTTTTTGCGCAGCGTATCCAATTCGGCTTTGGCCAGATCGTGCTTGGCGATTTTCTCTTTAAAAACGGGGCCTTTGCCGAGTTTCATGGTGCCTTTGGTGCCTTCGGCTTCGGCGATATAGGTTTCGTAAAGCGTATTGACTTCTTTTTCTTTGTGTGTGATTTCTGACTTGAGACTATCGGTTTGGGCTTTGTTCTTCTCGAGGTCGGATTTAAAATAATTTGAGACTTCCTTTTTGTTGTTGAGCGCCATCGCATTTTTCTCCTTAAGCAAGACGGTGTTGATTTCCTTTTCAAAAATTTTGATCTCGAGCGGTTTTGAAATCACAATCGCGATAATGACCGCAAGGATAATCCGCGGGGTCGCCTGTAAAAACTCACTCGCAAGATTGTCGCGTTTGCGGATTGTCGAAACGATAAAACGGTCAAGGTTAAAGATCAACAATCCCCAAACCAGGCCAAAGCCCATCGCGATGTACGGATTGTCGAAAACGGTAAACAGTGCATAACTGCTCGCAATGAACGCCATAACTGCGGTGAAGAAAACCGTGGCACCAATGCCGATGAATTTGGTTTGTTCGCCTTTGGAGCAATCTTTTAAAAGATTTTGGTCGGCTCCAGAACACAGGAGGAAAAATTGTTTAAGCATGATGATTGATTTGTGAGCGCCATTTTACCGAAGCTCAGTTTGATGATTGATGATGTTTACAAAAGTAACGCCAAAAGAAATACAATGTTGTTAAGGACGAATTTGTTTTGAAATTAAACCGTTATTTTGCACACATAGAATATGGACAGACCACAAAACATACTCATCATTGGCTTCGTGTGGCCAGAACCCAACTCCTCAGGTGCCGGAACACGCATGCTGCAACTCATTGAGGTTTTCCAGCAACAAGGCTGGAAAGTAACGTTTGCAAGTGCCGCCGCCGATAGTGAATTTATGTTCGATGTCACTTCGATTGGTGTTGAAAAAGTGTCCATAGTACTTAATGACTCAAGTTTTGATGCTTTTGTGAAAGCGCTCGATCCGTCGATAGTGCTGTTTGATCGCTTCATGGTTGAGGAGCAATTTGGCTGGCGCGTGGCCGAAAATTGCCCCGATGCGCTGCGAATTCTCGACACAATCGACTTGCACAGTTTGCGACTGTCGCGGCAGAAAGCGTCGAAGGCAGGGCTGGATTTGAGCCGCGACGCATTATTCTCGGATACAGCCAAACGCGAAATAGCAAGTATTTTGCGCTCAGATTTGTCGCTGTTGATTTCTGAAACCGAAATGGACTTGCTGAAAAGCCAATTCAAAATCGACCCGCAACTTTTGTACTATTTGCCGTTTCTGGTAGATCCAATCGACGCAATCACCCAATCCGATTGGCCAACTTTTCAAGACCGAAAGGATTTTATCTTCATCGGCAACTTCCTGCACGAGCCCAATTGGGACGCGGTGCAATTTTTAAAATCCCACATTTGGCCTTCGATACGGAAACAATTGCCCGAAGCTTCTATGAGGATTTATGGTGCTTATCCATCCCAAAAAGTACTGCAATTGCACAATGCCAAAGACAATTTTCTGATTATGGGAAGAGCAGAAAACGCCGCCGATGTGGTAAAAAAAGCGAGAGTAGTTATAGCACCTATGCGCTTCGGAGCGGGCTCAAAAACCAAATTGCTCGAGGCGATGCAATGCGGCACGCCTAGTGTCACTACGTCAATCGGAGCCGAATCAATGTCGGGCATTTTACCTTGGAATGGTGTTATCACCGATGAAATTCCTCAAATGGTAACCGCAATAATTCAACTGTTTGCAGATGAAAAGTTATGGAAACAAGCCCAACAAAATGGAATCGCGATTGTCAACACTCGGTATTCGAAAGTACTTTTCGTCCAGAATTTTATCCATCGTATTTTATCGGTGCAGACCAACCTGAAAACGCATCGCGAGTCGAATTTTTTCGGTGCAATATTGCAGCACCACACCATGGCGAGTACAAAATATATGTCGAAGTGGATTGAGGAGAAGAATAAGTAGGACGTTTGCCGCAATGAAGTCTTTTCTTCGATTGATGTAGTTTGTGCGGCCGGGCTTTCCGCTGCAATCTTTTGATAAAAAGAGATTTTCCTGCGTTGCACTCCGGGCAATCCTTTTTGCAAAAGGATTTTCGCTGCACCCGAGGCCGAAGGCCGAACTGACCGAAGGTAATCCCTAACGCGTCGCTGCCGCGAGGGCCTTCTTTTGCATTTGCGGCAGGCAAAAGTTAAGAAAAACGATTCAAAACCAGAATCTCCCGGTGAAACCGCATTGCGCCAGGGATGGCAGCGGCATCCTTTTTATCCCAAAGGGTAAAAAGATATAGCGAACAGCCTGCCTGTGGCGCCATAAAAAAATCCGCCATTACAGCGGATTCTGATTTATTTCGATAACTCGACGAAGTATTTGTAAAATAACGGAATCGTCTCAATGCCCTTAAGGTAATTGAAAATCCCGAAATGCTCATTGGGCGAGTGGATCGCGTCGCTGTCGAGCCCAAATCCCATAAGGATGGTTTTGCTTTTGAGTTCTTTTTCAAAAAGCGCAACAATAGGAATAGAACCACCCGAACGTACCGGAATCGCAGGAACACCAAAGGTTTCGGTATACGCTTTATTGGCCGCCTTATAGCCAATGCTGTCGATTGGCGTAACATAACCTTGCCCGCCGTGGTGCGGTTTTACTTTAACGGTGACACCGCTTGGCGCGATGCTTTCAAAGTGCTTGGTGAACAATTCGGTGATTTCTTCCCAGTCCTGGTTTGGTACAAGGCGCATCGAAATTTTTGCGAATGCCTTACTTGCAATGACGGTTTTGGCACCTTCGCCGGTGTAGCCGCCCCAAATACCGTTGACATCGAGTGTTGGGCGGATGGAGTTGCGTTCGTTGGTCACATAACCTTTCTCGCCGTAGATGTCGTTGAGGTCGAGCGCTTTTTTGTATTTGTCAAGATCAAAAGGTGCTTTGGCCATTTCGGCGCGCTCTTCTGGTGAAAGTTCCTGTACTTTGTCGTAAAAACCGGGAATCGTGATGTGGTTGTTTTCGTCGTGCAATGAAGCGATCATTTTGGCCAGGACGTTGATTGGGTTGGCCACCGCGCCGCCGTATAATCCCGAATGTAAATCTCGGTTTGGACCGGTTACTTCGACTTCAACGTAACTCAATCCGCGCAAACCGGTGGTGATGGAGGGTTGTTGGTTAGAGATCATTCCGGTATCGGAGATCAGGATAACATCGCATTTGAGTTTTTCCTGGTTGCGTTCTACAAACCAGCCGAGGCTTTTTGAGCCTACTTCTTCTTCGCCCTCGATCATGAATTTGACATTGCAAGGCAAGGAGTTGGATTGTACCATGTATTCTAACGCCTTGACGTGCATGTACATTTGGCCTTTGTCGTCACAACTTCCGCGAGCAAAAATGGCACCTTCGGGATGGATTTCTGTGGTTTTTATGACAGGCTCGAACGGCGGTGAAGTCCACAGATCCATCGGGTCTGGCGGTTGCACGTCGTAATGGCCGTAAACCAGTACGGTAGGCAGGTTTTTATCGATCGTTTTTTCGCCGTATACAATAGGGTAACCGGGCGTATCGCAGATTTCTACAAAATCACAGCCGGCTTTTTCGAGGCTGGCTTTGACGGCATCGGCAGTATCTATTACGTCCTGAGAGTACGCTGGGTCGGCACTAACCGACGGGATTTTTAAAAGTTCTATGAGTTCATTGATGAATCGGTCTTTGTGCTGTTGCACGTACGATTTGATGTTGTCCATTTTGTTTTTAGTTTTAACCAATCCAAAAATACGAATAATGCGCAGAAAAAAATGGATAATTGACAATTGATAATTGACAATTGACAATGATGCCGATAAGTGCATTCTGGAGTTGATGATAAGACCAGATTGTGAAAATTCATTTTCAGGCAAAAAAAAATTTGCGAATTGGCGTGGCAATTGATTATTCTTTTTATATTTGCACCCACATTACCCGCGGGTATGGTGAAATTGGTAGACATGCCAGACTTAGGATCTGGTGCCGCAAGGCGTGTAGGTTCGAGTCCTATTACCCGCACAAAAAAGCCCTTCTTTTCAGGAGGGCTTTTTTTATGGAGTTAGTAGTTTCAAACCTTGAAACTCACCCATGATACACGCGCGAGAACACAATCTTCCCATCCTTAATCTCCAAAACTTCGGCCACGAGCATGTCTTCCTGTTGGGCAACAGTCCGTACATACTCCATAAAGACACGGTCGTTATTGGCCGTGAGCGAAGTCACGCGATAGTGCAGGGTAGGCAGCAATTCAAAAGCCTCGTGCCACCATTCGTATAAGGCAGTTTTACCTTTGACCAATCCATTGGTTTCGGGCTTTTTGATTTTGAGTTTCGGGCTGAAATGCTCGGCCTCATCATCATACAAAGACAACAATTGGTCCAGGTTGTGTTGGTTGAACGCGTCGAACCATTTGTGTGCAATCGATAAATTTTGTTCGGGTGTCATAAAAAAGAAATTCCCGCTAAAGATAGCAGGAATTTATAGATATTCGTTTTTTTTATCAGGGGTTCAGGCGCGTTACATATTCTTCAAATTAATGATTTCCTGTTCTGTCAGGTAGCGCCAATTGCCGCGCGGTAAGTTCTTCTTGGTCAATCCGGCAAACGATACGCGGTCAATCTTAAGGACGTTGTAATCAAAATTTTCAAAGATGGCGCGTACTACTTTTACGTTCGCTGTACGCAAATTGAGCCCGATTTCTGTTTTTGGCTGGTCATCTATATAAGTAATTTCGCCCACATACAAACGGTGCCCGTCTAGCGTTACGCCGCCTGCAATTTTCTCAAGGTCTTCGAATTTGAGGTTTTTGTCTAGCGACACCTGATATATCTTAGACGATTTCTGGTTGGGCAAGCCAAATTTCCTGATCATGTCGGTGTCGTTGGTGAACAGCAACAAACCGGTGGTGTTCGTGTCCATACGCCCAACGGGTGCAATTTTGGCGGTCGTTGAGCCTTTGACGAGCTCGAGCACATTGCGGAATTCCTGTCCTTCATCTAGTGAAGTCGTAAAATTCTTAGGCTTATTGAGCAGGATGTATTCTTTCTTTTCTGGGGTGATGGTGGCGCCGTCAAAGTTTACGACATCGCCGGGTTTAACCAGGTAGCCCATTTCTGTGACCACGATGTTATTGACCTTCACATTGCCCGACTGGATGTAAATATCGGCATCACGACGCGAGCAGGCGCCCGAGTTAGCGATGTATTTATTGAGGCGGATCTCGTCTTTTTCCTTAATCCTTTTTGGTGCCTGATTGGCTTTTTTTACCGGTTTGTCGGATGCTTTTTCGGCAGCCGGAGCCACCTTTTTAGGCTTTTGCGAACGCTTCGGCATTGGCGGTTTAGCTGCGCTCCGTTCGGTTTTGCCTCGGGTGGGCTTGCTTGAATTGGGTCTGCTTCGGTTTGCTCCCGATGCGCCACCGCGTTTGTTGTTGCCTTCTTTATTCATAATCTTAATTTTATTTTCAATCAGTTTGGCTTTCGCCTCGAGTCTGCGGCAAAGATAGGTTTTTATGATGGAAGTTTACGGTTGAATTTGAGATTGATGCCCTAGCCCCGATGGCAGCGGCATCCTTTTTCTTGCTTCTTTAGCAAGGAAAAGATAAAGCGGACAGCGGGAATTGGCTTCTAAAAAATTATATAGTAGTCAATAACTTTTTGCCATGCCAAAGCACTTCGGGATTGATCAGTACGATTGAAAAAACACCGGCGACTATGAGTAATTTCAAGGTGTTGTGCAGCCATACGAATTGCGGTTTGGAGTTTGATTTCCAGAGTTGGATGCCAAAGAAGATCATGATAATGAAACCCACGTAAAAGTAAATGTCCATATAACCTACGTCGAACACATTGACCAGATAATACACTGGGATCACCGTGAGCAACAGTAAAATGCTGATGGTTCTTTTGGCGGCAGTTTCGCCGTAGACAATAGGAATGGTGCGGTAATCGTTGGCCAGATCTCCGGTGATGTTCTCGAGGTCCTTGACCATCTCGCGCACCAACAACAATAGAAACAGGAAGGCTGCATGAAAGAAAACCACCTCGTAAAAATTCTTATAATAGAGCAAAATCGCAAAGAAAGGCAATACCGCCAGGAACGCCGCCATCAGATTGCCATGAACCAGGATCTTTTTGATCTTGTGCGAGTAGAGCCAAATCAGGAATATGTAAGTGGAGAAAAAAACCACGGCGCGTACCGACACAAAACACGCAATCAGTGCCACAAAAAAGTTAAGCCCAAAATATACTTGCAGTTTCGTCTTCTGGCTCACCAAACGGTCGAGTTTGGATTTGTTGGGCCGATTGATTAAATCTTTCTTGCTGTCGTAAAAACTGTTGATGATGTAGCCCGAGGCAATGGTAAGACCCGAGGCAAGTACAATGATGAACAGGTTAAAATCCAGCAGGATGTTTAGCGCACCCTTGTGCGGCGCGAAGATAAAAATCGCCGACAGGTATTGCGCCAAAATGATAATGGGAATGTTGTAACCGCGTACCACAGAGAACAAACTGACAATTTTGAGCAAGAGCAATTTGTTTTTTCTGCTTAACATAAAAAGGGTTTAAGGGTTGAGGGCTCAGGGTTCAAGGTTTGCACGCTTCCCTGCACCTTGCCGCCTGTGCCTTGTACCGTTTTAAAATTGATACACTACTTCTAGTTTGTAGTCTTTCAAGGATGCTTTTGCTTTTTCAAGGT
>Ga0138256_10004480_pt1 | contig 14857 bp, 11 predicted proteins | sample KNB2016incub_MG_FD_105486 | JGI IMG/M metagenome (GOLD analysis project Ga0138256, IMG submission 105486) | Active sludge microbial communities from wastewater in Klosterneuburg, Austria - KNB2014incub_MG | ecosystem: Engineered > WWTP > Activated sludge > Unclassified | place: Austria... | reverse complement strand
TCGAATAGCCGGTTCCGAAATCGTCGATCGTGAGTCGCACGCCGAGGAATCGCAATTCGTGGAATCGGCGAGCGAGATCGATCGTGGATTGTGCGAAGAGTTGTTCGACGAGTTCGACTTCAAGCCGACCCGGATCGAGTTCGGTTGCATCGAGTGCTTCACGAACCTGGTCGACAAATTCTTCTCTCAGAAACTGTGATGCGCTGATGTTGACGGAGACTGCGTAATCCTTGCCCGCGTCCGCCCACTTCTTTGCCTGTCTGCACGCCTGACGAAGCGTCGTGCGCGCGAGTGGCGCGAGCAGTCGCGCTTCTTCTGCGATCGGCACGAACTGATCCGCAGACATCAAACCATGAACCGGATGCGGCCAGCGCAAGAGCGATTCGACACCGACGACCTTGCCGGCGGCATTCACGCGCGGCTGGTAGTGCAACACGAGTTTGTCGTCGGCAATCGCTTCACGAAGTTCGCCTTCAAGCTGAACTCGCTCGCGCACGCGTTGGGCGATCTGGCTGTCGCAGTAATCGAAGGTTCCGATACCGTTGGCCTTCGCGCGGCGCATCGCGTCGCGCGAGGCGTTCAAAAGCGAATTTGAATCAAAGCCATCGGTCGGCCACACCGCGATGCCGAGACAGGCGGTCAGATTGAGCGAGCGACCGAACACGCCGACCGGCTGCCCGATCGCATCGAGCAATCGTTGAGCGAGTTTGGCGCCGATTTGAGGATCGTCACCCTGCAACGAAACGATGGCGAATTCGTCATCACCCAGATGGATCAGGTTGTCGCTCGCGCGGACGCAATTCGAAAGACGCATCGCGCCGGCGCGGAGAGCCTGATCGCCCGCATCGCGCCCGGCGACTTTGTTCAGCTCGCCGATGCGATCGAAATTGACGACATACAAAATCAGCTTCTGCCCCGTGCGATTCGCAGTGACGGAAGCCGAGCGGAAAATTTGTTCATAGGCGGATGGGCCAGGCAAACCGAGTCGTCCGGCCGATCCCACAACGCCCGCTTCCTCACGCAACACATGAGCGATTGCGGACGCAACGAAACGAACCGACGGCATGTCGGCAGGGCGAACTTCCGGACGAACTTCAAGATAGCCCGCAGGCAAAGTCGGTGAGCTGGATGCGATCGAAGTCACGGTGACGGTGGATTCCGTGGGCGCATTTTCTGCAAAGGTTGAGACGAGCACCGCGCCGTCACGCCCGCGCAGCAAAGCACGATGACGCGGCAAGCGACCGTGCAACCACTCGAGCAACACAGTGAGCGCCCGCGTTGGCGAGAGCCGCGCTGCCCGATCGAGCACGATGGCGAAATCGTCCGCTTCCGTCGGCTGCGTGGAGGCAGCTTTCGGATCATTGGACCGATAGTTTTCCTGCGGTTTCTGCATGGACACTCCGAACCAGACTTGCCCCTCTCATCGGCGTTCGGGTGTGTCCACTGAAGTAATGGAATCCCCCAATTCAAAGAGTTTTGAAATCGCTCACAACTAATGACCAGCATGAAAGTTGTGCAACATGTCAAAGGGATAAATTCCTGAACTGTGTCCGTCCGACCATTCAATTTTTAGTGCGTAGTTGCCAACGAGCGATGCTGCCAGGGCCGATAACGGTTGATCACCACTGTCGGTCAACACCGTCAACCGGCTCGATTTGATCTTGCCGCGTAGCTCCCGACACGCAGCGCACGGACATGCCTTGCGCAACGCGCGCAGCGAATACAACTGAGTGGTACCGTCGCTCCAGGTGATTTCGAGGTGGGAATCTTTTTGAAGATGGATCTTGGATGGACGAATGATTGTGGATTGTAGATTGTGGACTGCGGATCGTCGATTTGAGCGCGTTGACCGAAAACAGATTCGATCGATTTAAGATGATTCGACATTCCACAATCAACATTCCACAATCCAATCAATGACCTGGACGCTCGGAAAGATTCTGGATTGGACGACAAATCATTTCACCGAGCGGCAAATTGATTCGCCGAGGTTGAGCGCGGAGATGCTGCTCGCGCACGCGTTGAACACGCAGCGAATCAAGCTTTACACCGAACTGCGTCGGCCGATGGTTGAGGATGAACTGGTGGTGATTCGCAAACTCGTGAAGCGCGCCGGCGAGCATGAGCCGATTCAATATCTCACCGGACGCGCCCATTTTTACGGGCTGGAAATTGACGTGACGCCGGATGTGCTGATTCCGCGGCCAGAGACGGAAACGCTGGTCGATGCGGCGATCAGTCACATCAAACTCAACGGACTGACCGCGCCGCGCGTGCTGGAATTGTGTACAGGCAGCGGCTGCATTTCGGCGGCGATTGCGCAGCAGGTGAAGGGCGCGGAACTGGTGGCGACGGATGTTTCGCTTCCCGCACTCGATGTCGCGAGGAAGAATTTTGATCGGCTCGGCGTTGCATCGCGCGTGACGGCGTTTGTGGGTGATCTGTTCGAAGCGCTGGACGGGAATGTTGGCGGAGGCAAACATGGCGGGCTCGTCGATCGCCGCCCGTTTGATCTGCTGCTTGCGAATCCTCCGTACATCAAATCGAGTGACGTGCCGAAGCTCGATCGCAACGTGCGCGAGCATGAACCGAAGCTAGCGCTCGATGGCGGCGAAGATGGGCTCGATCCGCATCGGAAAATTTTGATGCGCGCTCACGAGTGGCTGGTGCCGGGAGCGCGCGTGCTGCTGGAGATTGCGTTCGATCAGGAAGAGGCAGTGTTGTGGATTGCGAAACAATTCGAGCAGTACGATCAGGCGAGCGTATTACGAGACCTCGGCAAACGTGCGCGGGTGTTGAGCTTGCGGCGGGTGTGAATTGTGTTCAATGAAGTTCATTCGCGCGCAGGGAAAATTCACCCTCGCCAGTAGGTCGAACTCAATTGGATTTCGATTCAGACATCGCCTCAATCGGTGCCAGCCTCTGATCGATCCACTTGGTTAATTCGCTGAGAATTGTTTTTCGATCCCCTTTGATGTTCTCGCCAGCGAGACCAACTGTAATTTCGTAGACCTCCAGCGGAGTGGTGTTTTTCAGCATGAACCCATTTTGAGATAGAAACAAGAGCGCTGAGCCGACAGCGGTGCGCTTGTTGCCATTCAGAAAGCCTTGTTGATTCGTGAGGTAGTACAGATAAGCAGCGGCCATTCCTGCCGGAAACTCGTGAAAGTACTCGCCGAGCATGCCCGCCTCGGGCTGGCCAGATGCCGACCGAATCGCGTGTTCGTCGAGAATTCCGAGAGTCCCCTCGCCGTAATCGGCGATGCCTTTATCGTGGATTTCGCAGATCGTTTCGAAGGTTAGGAAGTGAATGTCGGACATTGTTAGAATGCAAAACAAAAGTACCCGGCAAACTGCCGGGTACAAGGTCATGCAATGTTTTAAGGAATCAGTGTTTGGCGAGAAGACGAAAAGTCTCATCGTATGTCGTGAAAACATACTTCATCGCTTCGTCGTGACCCATTTTTCGGCCCGGTTTTACGGGCTCGCGGGTAACAATTTTCCCATTTTTGGTGGTGAAGGTTGGGACGAAGACCTTCTTTTTGCTTTTCATTTTGATCCAACTTCCAACAATGCTTACCAACGATAATATCGCAATTCGAAGCCACTTGTCCAAGTAAAATTTTCGCCTCGTTGTGGTCCAAGAATCCCAGAGAACCGACCTGATCCCAGAATTACGCGGGTGCGGTAACGATAATGCAAGCCCGGTCTCTGTACTTCAAAATGCCCAACCCCCTCGCCACCCTCATCTGGCTTCTCGCGATGATCACGATGCTCGCCTTCGCGCGGCGGCTCGTGTGGTTGATGCCCGCAGTCATCGGCGTGAGCTCGCTCGGATTTCACATCACCGCGCGGGATGGCCTTCTTCACGATTCAAACCGCACGCGATGGGTCATCGAGAATCACTTGCTCGCCATCCCGTCGATGTCGCTCGATGAAGCACAATCCAAGCGCGCCCAATTCATCGACGCACGTCCCTCCACCGACTTCAACGCCGGCCACATCGCCAACGCCATCTCGATCCAGATTTTCGAAAGCGATTTCGAGCGCGCACAGAGACTCCAACACTTTGATCGTTCACAATTGCTGGTCGTCTACTGCAAACCGAAGGCGTGCGCGCTCGATGCAACGATCGCGCGGAAGCTGCGCGAGGATGGTTTCAAAAACGTCTACAAATTGGAAGGTGGATACGAAACGATCGATGACCGAAATCGGAATTCAAGTGAGGATAAAATCGAGGATCGAAGTGAGCTAGAATCGACAACAAAAACGAATCAGCAATGACTTACCGCTGAGCGGGAATATTCGTCTGCGTTTCGGTCTGGGCGTTTACTTTCTGATTCGAACCCATGAGCGTGGCAAAGCACGCGATGGCCAGCAGCAGCGCAACACCGAAGCCGATTGACGCGATTTTCTTATCCCAACGGGTGGATTTGAGGGGGCGGACCAAACCCTCAGGTCGTCCCTCAGGGGACTGAACTTCAGGGGACGAATTGGACACAACACTCTCAGGCGGCATAGGCTCCTCTCCAAAAAAGCGGATGCTAACCAAAAGATACTCCCAACCGGGTTCGAATCAAGAGAAATCCAAAACTCGATTTGCCGGAGTTCATCAACTAGACTTTCCGGCATAGACGTTCCAGACCGATTTCACGTTGTTCGAGGTTTCAATGCGTTCACGAACTTTTCTCGAATCACTCGAGTCGCGCCGTTACTTTGCTGCGGTCAACCTGACCGCCGATGCTTCGGTAAAAAAGCAGGAAATAGAAGGTTTCGGAGCGGCGATTTTATCGTGGACGCAGCACTCGTCGTACCAGTCGCCGACGTTTTACGACAACCTCGCGGGCGACCTTGGCGCGACGGCGGTGCGCGGTGAGCTGTGGCCAACTTTTGAAAAGAACAACGACGACAACGACCCCAATCACTTCAACTGGGCAGGCTTCGACAACGAATCATTGCGACACGTCTTCCAGTTTTTCCAACGCATGGAGGAACGCGGCGCGAGTACGTTCCTGCTTTCGTTCTGGACTCCGCCGCATTGGATGAAAACGAACAAAGCGCACCGCCTCGGCGGACAACTGCGTGACGACATGTACGCCGAGTTCGCAGAGATGATCGCAGCCGCGGTCATCGTCGGGCGCGACATGTACGGCATCGACGTCACCGCTGTCTCCATCCAGAACGAACCGTTCTTCACCGAGCCATACGAATCCGCCTTCTACGACAACATCAACCTACGTGAAACCGTTCGTGTCGTGCAGAGAAAACTGACGACTGAAAATCTCGACACGAAACTCGTCATCAGCGAAGACGTCGGCGGTGTGTCTGACATCAATCGTTGGAAGTGGTTCATCAATCCCACGCTGAACGATTTGGAAACCAAGGATGCGAATCTCGTCATCGGAACGCACTGGACGAATCCAAATTTCATGGAAAGCCAGTGGAGCCACATCGCCAACTCCGGTTTCCAATCCTGGTACACCGAGTTGAGCGGACGTCCGAACGATTGGACGGGTGGGATTCAAACTGCGTACGAACTTTCCGACGCACTGACGAAGGCAAACATCTCGGCGCTTTTCTACTGGCAGTTTAGCGATGTGCCGACGGTAACGGCTGCGTTGATGGGGTACGGAATTCCGAATCCGAAATACCACGCGCTCAAGCATTACTACCGATACATCCGCCCCGGCGCGGAACGTGTCGAGACGACAACAGACAACACGGGCGTGTACGTTTCGGCATTCCAAAAGGCCGACAATGGTGATGACACCGCTGTGTTGTTGAACAACCTGTCAGAGCCCGCCGATGTGACGCTCTCGTTGTCGGGCAGCAATTGGGCGAACTCGTTCAAGGCGGTTCAATCGATTGCCAATTCGTATCACCAGCCGATTGGAAACGTGAACGTGAATGCAGGAACGATCACGATCACGCTGCCGGCGAAATCGATCACCACGCTCTACAGCGGCGCGGAGCTGGTTGTGCCGACCCCTGGCACGACGAGTCCGGTCGTCACGATTCCGCCGCTGCGCGATTCAGGAAACTATTCGAACCTGCACGACGCTGCGATCGAAGCGAATCGCACTGCGACGCTCGCTGAGATCAACAACGGCGCGAACCTGAACAGCGTGAGCGCCGACGGTTGGACACCGATCTTCGCAGCCACGGCAAGCCCGTTGCTCCACGCGCCCGAAGTGATCGACATGCTCATCAGCGCCGGCGCGAATCCACGCAGAGTTTCGCCCGAAGGTTTCACCGCGCTGCACGTCGCGGCGATGAATCAGCAATCGCGCTACGGCGTGAACTCGCTTGAAGCGTCCTGGAAATTCGATCAGCTCATTCCGAACGGACTGGACATCAACGCGCGCGACAACTACGGCCGCACACCACTGCACTGGGCTGCCATCGCGGCCAATTGGGAATCGGCGCCGAACGTGTTTGATAATTCTGTGATCGTCAAAATGCTTTCAAAGGGCGCTGATGAGTCGCTCGTCGATAACTACGGCTTCACCGCGTACGACTACGCCGCGCAGTGGAACCACACGAGATACACGGACGTTTTGAATCCTGCGTACGATTCGAAAGGTCCGGCACTGATCTACAACGGCTTCGACACCAGCCCACAGACCGTCAAACTAATCCTGTCGGAAAACGCGACCGCGAGTTTCGTGGCGAGCGATGTGAACATCGTCAACCAGTCGAACAACCAGGTGATCCCAACGAGCCAGATCGTGTTGAACGATGTGTACGACACATTCGGACTCACACAGGCGAAGGTGACGTTCACGAACGCGCTGCCAGCCGGAACGTACCGACTCACGCTCGCTGCCGGCGTGATCAACGACACCAACAACAAGATGAACAATGCGATCACGTTCACGTTTGTGGTATCCGGCGCGGTCTTCGGGCCCGGCGTGCTCACACCGGTTCGCGTGAAGTTTGGCGAATCGAGCATCGTGCGATCCATGCTCGATGCAGACGACGTGCTGACCAGAAAGCTCGGAAATCGCGATCGGTTTTGATTGAATCACCAGCGATTCATCGCGAGTAGCGCTTCATGCTCGGTCGCGCCCCAAGCGCGGGCGATCGATTCGAGTGGGACATCGTTTCCGAGCAATTCAACTTCATCACCCACATGATCGTGTGATTCCAACGTCACATAGGCGCTCTGCATTCCCACTTCAATGATTCGTTGAAGACGTCCGTTGATCGAACACGGACCCGCGCGCAGGCCGTGCGAGAAGCCACAAAGAATCACACCATGACGCGCCGATTCGAATCCTGAATAACCTGCCGGACCAGAACCATCATTCACTTCAACAAGTGGCGCGGTGACGCGCACTGCGTTTCGATACAGCGCGATGCCAGGCCGAACCGCGTTGAGACGACAAGTCGGATCGCCCATCAGCGCGCTTCCCGATGCGTGCAATCTTCTGATTCGATCTCCAACCAACTGTCGAAACAATTCAACCTGCTCGCGCCGCGCTGCATGCGTGAACGCTTCATCAAATCTGTGCGCGCTCATCAACGATTCCAACTCAGAAGCCGGACACGCGAATCGCTGCATGCCGGTATCGATCGCAAGCACCGGATCGGCTCGCGCGAATCGTCGTAGCATTTCCAGATTCCAAACTGCGGGTCGAATCCGATGTCGAATCAGTTCATCAACGTTTTCATCAAACACCGGCGCGCCGGCCAACACAGGTTTCGAGCTCACATCCGATAACCTCCCCTCAATCGCTTCACGCGGATGCAGCACATACCAGCCGCTCACCACTTCATCGATTGCCTCGACCACCTGCCTCAACCCACATCCATACGCATCCGCCTTCACCACGCCGATCACGTCCACGCCCACCCGCTCGCGAATTGCCAGTGCGTTCGAGCGGATCGCTTCGAGATCAACAGTGATGCGTGCGGCATTTTTCATTGTTTTGCCGGGAAAATCTTTCAAAACGCGTTTTTACAGGACTTATCGCATTTCGTCAGATCAGATTGACAATTTCGTCCGACATCGCGCCGCGACTGGTGTATTGTGTTGGTACTCGGTGGCGTCTTTTTTACTGAGTGGGAATTGTCGAGGGTAGTTCATGTCACGCAATTCTGCGTCCACTGTTCATCAGATTTCACGAGCCGTTGTTGATGCGCTCGAATCGCGTCAGATGCTGGCGACTTACAACATCAATTTCCAGCCGCTCGGCGCGCAGACGCCTGTCGGCTGGAAGAACGACGTCGGCTCCAAGTACGAGATTCGCGGCAATGGTCTGACGTACGGATGGAACGTCGACAATAAAGCTGGTGCGCGCGAGCGCAACAAACATTCCGATCAACGCTACGACACATTCAATCACATGCAGCTTGGGTCGAACAAGACCTGGAACATCAAGCTGCCCAACGGCCAGTACAACGTGAAGATCGTCGCGGGCGATCAGTCGGCGTGGGATAGCGTTTACCGAATCAAAGCCGAAGGCACGATGGTGGCGAGCGGCACTCCGACATCGGCCAAGCGATTCATCGAAGGCACGAAACGCATCACTGTGGGCGACGGCAAGCTGACGATCGCCACATCCGGCGATGCGCGAAACTCAAAAATCGCGTTCATCGAAATTTCCAACTATGTCGAGCCGGAACCCACGCCGATCGTTTTACTCAGCGTGATCGATAGCCAGGTCGGCGAGCCGAACAGTCACGGTTTGATTCGGATTTCACGGACTGGTTCGACGACTTCAGCCCTCATCGTCCAACTCGGTTACACCGGCGCCGCGACGAAGGGCGAAGACTTCAACGCACTATCAACGGTAACGATTCCAGCCGGACAATCATCGATCGATCTCGATCTCACCACGATTGATGATGACGATGTTGAAGGCGATGAATCGATCAACATCACGATTCAGCCTTCGCCCGACTACGCGTTTGGGCCGACGATTACCGGCTCGGTGACGATTCTCGAAAATGATGTGGAGCCGGAGCCGCTTCCCGAAGTTTCATTGAGCGTGATCGACGATCAACTGGGTGAGCCGACCAGCGACGGCCTCATGCGAATCTCGCGCACGGGCTCGACGAGCGCTGCGCTCGTGGTCGAACTCGCCTTCACCGGAACCGCAACGCGCGGATCGGACTACAACGCATCGCTCACCGTCACGATTCCTGAAGGCGAATCGTCTGTTGATTTCCAAATTGAAACGATCGACGACACGGAGTACGAAGAAAACGAAACCGTCATCGCCGCGATTCAATCGTCATCGACCTACGAACTTGCTTCGGCATTTTCAGGCTCGGTAACGATCGTCGAAAATGATGAGCCAGATCCAGAACCTGAAGGCGAACTCGCGTGGACGACCGGCAAAGTCTCACCCGTCGCGCGCGTCGAGCCCGAGAGCGCCGTGGTGAACGGAAAACTGTACGTTTTCAGCGGATATTCCGGCAGTTGGGTGCCGAGTAAGCGGGTGGATGTTTACAACCCGTCCAACAATTCATGGACGCGCCTGGCCGACATGCCGCTCGGCACAACCCACGCCGCGACGACGGTGGTCGGCAACAAAATCTGGTTCGCCGGCGGCTACACCGATCGCGGTGATGGTGTGAATCAGGATATCGCGGTGACGCAGGTCATCATCTACGACACGTCGAACGACACGTGGTCAACCGGCCCAAGCCTGCCACAAAAGCGCGGCAGCGGCGGGCTGGCCGAAGTGGATGGCATTCTATATTTCTTCAGCGGCGAGCGCACGAATCGCTCGAACGCGACCGACATGTGGGCGCTCGATCTGAACAATCAAAGTGCCGGTTGGGTGACGAAAGCATCGCACCCGTTTGGCATGACGCATTTCGGAACGGCTGTGGTTGATGGAATCATCTATTCGATCGGCGGGCAGACGAACGTCGATGCGAATGCTGTCTTCTACAAGAATTGTTACAAGTACGATCCGGGTACCAACACATGGACACGCATTGCGGATCTTCCGTACGGCCGATCGCATTTGAGCCCCGCGACAACGGTGCGCAATGGAAAGATCGTGATTGCCGGCGGTGAGCGAGCCTTCAACGTCGAAGTGAGTGACGTGAGCGAATACGACCCCGCAACCAACACCTGGCGAGAACTCACACAAGTTCCGCAAGCCCGAGCAGCTGCCGCATTCGGTTGGCTGGGCGATCGCTTCGTGTTCACCTGCGGAAAGAAGGGCGGCTGGCAGGAAGAGACCTGGGTGGGGCAGTTTGTGTGATTGAAAATCGCTCGGTTTTATTGGGTGATTCTTGACCTCTAAAATCGTTGCACCCAGAATCAGAAACCCTCACTCAAACGATCGCCGCTTCGACACGATATCTCCGCGACGCTTCTTCGCATCGAGTCGTCGTTGCTTTGACGCCTTGGAAGGTTTCGTTTTCTTCCGCTTCTTCGGTTCGATCATCGCGCGCACGAGCATCTCGCGAAGTCGTTCCAGAACTTTCGCGCGGTTTTGTTCCTGTGAGCGCTTTTCATCGGATGTCAGAATGATCTCGCGCGAACTCGTCAGGCGCGATCCCAATGCAGTCTCGAATCGATTCGTCGCACCGACTGAAAGCTGTCGCGCGATCACATCGAAATCGATGCGCAGTTCACACGCGGTCGAAACCTTGTTTACGTTCTGACCACCCGGGCCACTCGAACGCACGAACTTGAAGCGCAATGAATCCTCACTCACGCGCACGCGCGGCGCGAGTTCGATGCCAGGAAGTTGTGGGGCTTCATCACTCATTTCGAAACACTCTCAAACCGTGCTTGGTGCTGATGACGGATCGAGCTGTTGCTTCCACCATTCTTCCAGCACGAGCAACGAATACAACCGCTGCGCGTGATCGCGCCGAGCGGTTCGATGCTCATCCAGCAATCGCTCAACCACGCCGATGTTGAAATGCTCCCGCGCGAACGAGTCAGACGCCAGCAGGCGGTCGCGAAGCATGTCGTACAACGCCGAGGCAAACCACTCGCCAATCGGCACGGAAAACCCCATTTTTGGCCGCTCAAACACCGCGCGAGGCAAATCCGGTGCGAAGATTTCCCGCAGCATTCGCTTTTTTCCGCCACCGATGAGTTCCGACTCACTCAGGTCTGCAGCGAGTTCGACGAGTTCGTGATCCATGAACGGCGCACGCACTTCGAGCGCCACCAACATGCTCGCGCGATCGATCTTCGTGTGCAGATCGTCCGGCAGATACGTCACGCGATCCGTTGCAATCGCGCGCTCAACGCCCGATTTGTAATCAAACGAATCGAACACATCGACGATGTCGGATTGAAACAACCGAGGTTCGATCAACAACTCGGTGAGCAATTCTTCATCGAAGATGCGGAGAAAACTTTCGTACTGTTTCCCGGGCGTTTGATCGAGCGAACCGATGAAACGCATGGCACGCGTGCGCGTGGATTTCGGATGACCGCCGGCACTCTTCCTCGCGATCCGAGCAAGCGGCTTGAGTGCGCGCCAGCGCCGCGACATCGACATCGCAATGTAGCGATCGTACCCACCGAAGAGTTCATCGCCGCCGTCACCACTCAGCGCTACCGTCACATGCTTGCGCGTTTCCCGACAGAGCGCGAGCGTTGGCAACGCAGAGCTGTCAGCGAACGGCATCCCGAATACGCGGACGAGTTTTGGCAGATCGTCGATCACGTTCGACTTCACGCGAAGCTCGGTGTGTTCGGATTTCAAATGAATCGCGACATCCCGTGCGTAGGGTGATTCGTCATATCGAACATCGTCGAAGCCGACGGAGAATGTTCGAATCTGCCCCTGTTTTCTGGCGCAAAGCGCGATGATGCTCGAATCGATTCCGCCGGATAAGAACACGCCGAGTGGAACATCGCTGATCAACTGCCGCTCAACAGCCCGCTCAATCGCATTACGAATCATCAAGCTGGTGACGGTGCGACCGGATCGTTTGTTTGGATCGAAATATCGTTCGAGAGGCAATCCGCTGCGCTCGCTCAGAGTCGAATCGATCAACATCGAATGACCGGGCGGCAACTGGATTGTCAGCCCGCGCGAACCTCTGCGCGTGTAGCCGAGTGCGAGATATTCACTCAGCCAGTCGAATGTTGATTCATTCTCGATAAACGGCTCGCTTGCGAGCGGACCGAGTTCGCTGCCGAAGTAAAATCCGCTGGTGACGAAACCGACGTACAGCGGCTTCTGGCCCATGCGATCGCGCGCGAGGAAAAGTTTCCGTTCCTGCGCATCCCAGATCGCGATGGCGAACATGCCGTTCAAACGCTTCAAACAATCAGCGCCCCAGCGCGCGTAGGATGCGAGCAGCACCTCAGCATCGCCGCTGGTTTTCCAATCCCATGTCGTATCTTTTTCCAGCTCTTTTCTGATCTCTTGAAAGTTGTAGATTTCGCCGTTGAATACGAGCGAAAATCGACCATCAGGCGAGTGCATCGGCTGCATCGCGCGTGGGTCGACATCGAGTACGGCAAGCCGTCGAAATGCGAATGCGACTTGCGGAGCTTCGGGAGAAATCGCGCCGTCGTGATTGATCCACAACGCCTCGCCATCGGGCCCGCGATGCGCGATCGCGCGGCTCATCGCACTCAGCGCCTCAGGCGTGGTTCGATAACGCTCATCCCACGCTAGTTTGCCTGCGAAGCCACACATGAGTTTGTTGTATTACATTTCGACCGCGGCGCTGTCGAGCATCCAGAACAACTCGCCTTCGTTCTGCACGCCTTGAATCGGCAGCCGCTCGACATCAAGTTCACCTTCAAGCACTTCGCTCACGCGCGACGCCTTCGATTGGCCGGTGACCATGATAATGACCGTCTGTGAACGATTGATGAACGGAAACGTAATCGTGATTCGCCAGGATGTGCCCGCCGGGATGTAGTCGTACGGAACGTGATTCGCCACGCAACGATGATGTGTTTCTTTAAGCGCGCTCGTGCGTGGAAACAAACTGGCGGTGTGACCGTCGTCGCCCATTCCGAGCAGCAACACATCCGGCCCGGCATCGCCGAATTTCTGCTTGAGTAGCTTTCCGTACTCGATAGCAGCGGATTCGGGGGCGATCTCGCCGCGCATTCGATGAATGTTTTCTGCGGGAATCGGCACACGATCGAACAGCGTTTCCTTCGCCATTCTGTAGTTGGATCGCTCGTCAGTTGGCGCGACGCATCGTTCATCGCCGAAAAAGATTTCGACTTTCGACCAGTCGATTCGATTTCGAAAAGCATCGGTCGACAGCAATTCATGCAGCGCTTTTGGTGTTGATCCGCCGGAGAGGAAGAGTGTGAATCGGTCGGTGAGATCGATTGATTTCTTCGCGCGCTCGACGAGTTTTTCGGCGACGTCGATGACGAGTGCGGAGGGTGTGGGAAAAACGCGGGTCGATGGTGTGGTCATCGGTGACAACCGATTGTTACACCCTCTCCCGCGTACTCGTGGGAGAGGGCAGGGTGAGGGCCCGCTGCAGATTTCGTTCGTCAATTGACGCTCGATGACCGCAGTAGGCCCTCACCCCGGCCCTCTCCCACTGAGTACAGCGGGAGAGGGGGAAATACTTCGTGCAAATCACAAATCACAAATCTTCAATTCAAAATCAAAGATCCTCATCCGCCTTGCCACCTTCATCATCACCACCACCGCCGCCGCCGAACGCTTTGTTGATCGTGTCGCGCACGAACTTGGCGGTGCCGTCGATCGACTTGGCGGGTACGACGACTTCGGCGCTCAGCACGTTGCCATCGGCCGCGAAGGCCATGCCGATTGGGGGGAGGCCGGCGGGGGCGGTGAGTTTCATGTCCATGCCGAACATTTGCGCGGCAGCGGTTCCGAAGCCGGCGACCATTTGCTCGGGCTGCAAGTAGAACTCCGCAAATCGATTCGCGGGCAGATCGGCGGCAACCATCTGGTGGTTTGCGCTCTGCGTGATCGAATCCGCATTCTTGAATGCCAGAACATTCATCACCGACTCATCCGACATATCTCGAAACGCCAGCAGTCCGTTGTTCGTCGCGCCGTAGAAAGTGGTCGAGTTGCCGAAGCCCGCCATCGGGATGCCGGTCATCGTCACATCGATCTGATCGAACGACGTCGTACCGACTGTTCGCGCGTTCTCGGTTACTTTCACATCGACCTTCGGCTCCATTCCACGCCGACGCTGTGGCTTTTCTTCTTCACCAGCCACCGGCTCCGGTGTCTTGGTCGCAGCGGATTTGCTCATTTCGGCCATGGTCGTTTTGATCTTTGCGCCATCACCTTCAACGAACAAATAGCCCGGTGTTTTCAGCTTTTTATCCGCATCGACCACCCACGGATTGCCCGCGAACAGCATGCCCTTGCTCGATGCGACCAGCGTACGCATCTGCTGCATTTGCTCGGCGTTTGGGCCTTTCATCGGATCGCCTGTGGTGTTCAGATCGGTTCCGACTGCTTTCAGAAAATCGTCCATCACCTGCGTGGCGAGTTCAGAGTCGTACGACATCGCGCCGTACATCATGTAGGTGTCGTCTGGCAGCGTGCTGAGAAGCGGTTGGGCCGGGGCCTTGGTCTTGCTGACCATGTTGGCGAGGTACGATCCTTCTTTGAACTGCGCTCGCGCGTTGAAGCGAATGCCTTTCTCGCTGAAGCTCAGGCCCATCACGCCGACTTCGCTTTCGGTCATGAATTTTTCGATGACGAGCTTCATCGGCTTTTGTGTCAGCTGCTCGTTTGCGGGCATCATTCCACCGCTCATTTGTCCGGCCATGTCCGACAGTTTGGTGAGATGTGCCACAACTTTTTCGGCGCGCTTGGGATCGATGCGGTTCATCTCGGCGGTGAGCATGACGGCAGAGACGTCGTTGGATTCGAGCTGCTTCTTCGTCCAATCGTTAAGCGTC
>Ga0138256_10004479_pt1 | contig 14858 bp, 8 predicted proteins | sample KNB2016incub_MG_FD_105486 | JGI IMG/M metagenome (GOLD analysis project Ga0138256, IMG submission 105486) | Active sludge microbial communities from wastewater in Klosterneuburg, Austria - KNB2014incub_MG | ecosystem: Engineered > WWTP > Activated sludge > Unclassified | place: Austria... | reverse complement strand
CCGCTGGCGGAGTGGATGGCCAACATACGGCGCATCATACACATTGCTACGGCTGAGCATACCTGCCGTTCCCCAAACCAGTTGACTTTGATAGGGGTATTTGGACTTCTGATGTTCCTCGAAATGACGTTCGTTCACCGATTGTATCCTCTTCAAACTAGAGGTAACGCAGAGCTGCTTGACGATGAACGCGGTTCCATCAGCAATTGCAGAACCTTTAATAGGTGGCTTTGTCAACTTGAACAAGCGTGCATCATCCAACGGTTTAAAGAGTTCACGGAACGGCGCCCACGCATGAACGAAACCGGCATCTAGAGAGAGCTTGTCCCTAAGAATAACGTTCGTAAGCAGATCGACCAATGCGGCCAACTGGAGTTCACCGGACTCCACTTGTTCATACGTGTGTTGTTTGCCGCGAACCATAAGTGATTGCGCTTTTCTTCTATCGTATCCATGAACGAACAACTCCCCAATGGTCTGAAAGGCCCAGTTGTCCAGGATTACGGCGTTTGTTTGTTGGTGTGGCATCTTCTACTAAGATGTGGTACTACACTAGTTCTGCGCCTGAATAAATTGCTCTTTGCCGCCCTGAACTCATGTCGCAAGGAATTTGGCAATGTCAGATTTTCTGAGCAAATCCTTCGACAATTTGGACAACGGTTTTTTGTGCGTATCCTTTGCATGTATTGAATTACCTACAACACGGTACACCAAATCCTCCTTACTTGAATACAACTTGCCATCATGGCTACCCAACATTTGTTCGAGTTGAGACTTGTTATAATCAAGTTTTAATTGTCTCAGCCTTCGAACATCTTCTTTATGGTTTGCATAAATAGCCTTTAATTCAAAGAACTCATAGCTTTCTCGTGCTCGTTTAATTATTGTGGCATCCACACCTGTATGATTTTCGATACCTAAAACAACATCGGGGCTTTCATTATAAAATTGATCAATGGAAACAACGGGCATATCAAAGTATATGGCTGAGTCAATATCATCGCAATATGGATGCATATGGAATGCCAATGACATCGGTTTAGGACCCTTGATACGTTGGTTGCAATTAGTGCAAGAAGGGATCAAGTTGAAGTAGGAAAGCGCGAAATATGGATACTCGCTAATTGGGAAGAAATGATCGATGTCCAATAAGAACTTATTATTTCCATCCTGCTCAAGGATTTTATCTAAGTAATTACGATTGCAATAGGGACAGACATTGACCTTGAGGCCATCGAACCATTCTACTATCAAATTGCGCTCCCCATTCCTAAAGGTCGTGTAGTATCCGAAAACAGGATCTATCAGTTCTCTAAACTCCACACCCTTCAGTTCCTCTGCGTTACCGTGTTTGGCTACCATTTGCAGATGAAAAGCCATAAGGCCACTAGGCGGCAGAATGAACAAATTTTGCACATTGGATGCCATATATTCCAAAACATTCTTGAAACGCCCACCAACTGCCTTCTCGGCTGCCTTTTCCAATTGGCCCGCTGGGTACTTTCTGTTATACCTGCCTTTAGCAGTCTTACGGTTCATCCGTAGGAAATACTCGTTCGAAAGAACCGCCATATCCTGTCCAGTGACCTCTTTATCTATGATCCGCATCCAGAACTAGTTGAATCTCGCATTGTACATTTCAAGAAGCTTCTCTCGGATCACGGGCTCGCCTATAAGGTCAATGGTCGACTTCATTCGCGGAGCTGCTATGGGGTCTGCATCAGGATCGATCAGGAACTTAACTACTTCGTCCATCTTTTGATAGGCAAAATCACCAACCATGTGTTTCGATAAGAAGAAAGAGTTCCGATAAAGATCGTGAATGTTGGCCCCAAACGTGTGTTTTATCCCAAGCTCTTCGCCTCGCATCACCTTGCGTATATACTTCCCTTCCTCGCTAACACGCTCCAAAAACGAAGTATGGGTGAGCGGCACGTCCGAGAGGGAAACCGGCGAATGTGTCGCAATTACCAGCTGGACCGGAGTCCAGTTCGGGCCATACATGCCCTTGCCTTTGTCCGTTCTAGAGGTCGAGAAGATCCAAGGCAAAGCAGCAGTTAGGTTCATAACAAATTCTTGTTGCCATGCAGGATGAAAACCTAGTTCCGCCTCATCGAGAACGATAATAAGCTGTTCTGGATATCCTTCAAAAGGGGCGTTCATTTGGTGCCAACCCACGCCGTCCTTCATCATTGTACGGGCATAATATAGCCGTGAGTAAAGATCCATGAAAGCCTTTTCACCAGAGCTAGGGTCAATACCCCATTCGAACTTCATGAAACCATAGCCACTCAATTCTTCTTTCTTGTGATGGATCCCAGAAAGTTCTGTTTCGATGTTTAGATGATTAACGAACAGCGAAAACATTTCCGTTTGCTCGAGAGTGAACTTAATCTCACGCGTACTGTACTCTGCTTTCTTGATCTGTCGTACATTATTTTGCAGGATATCAATGCATAACACGAACGAGGTTGGATCTACAATGTGTTGTTGTTCAAAGAAGTGCCGGACACCTTCAATAAAACTATCCCCTCCATACAGTGGAAATTGATGGCCATCTCCATCCAAATGGCTGTTGTCAAGATTCAGGTTGTACAAGAATGCAACGAACATGTAATAAGCGTAGGAGAAAACCATACGCTCTTGTTCGTGTTTAGTAACGGCTGCGCTTGACTCCGTAGTCAAAGTAGATAGCCGACGTTGCCATGATCGTAGTTCATCATCATATAACTTCTCGAGTTTGCGGATAGAGTTGTGAAAAGTTGTCGGAATATTGTGGAACTCATTCTTAATGTCGTGTTTCAACTTTATAGCCTCAACCCAAATTTGGTCCGTATGCAGATCAACTTTTGATGAGCTCTTCAGAACATGATCACCAGCTTGACTCATAAAAAATACATACTGCCTTTCGAAGTCCTTCGACCGTATCAAGTTCATGAGATCAACACGATCAAATTTTTCGGTAGTATCCATATGGCTTTCAACAGCCGTGATCAAAAGATTATTGGCCGATATGTCTATGTGCCCCCTATAAGATTTACGAAACTCAGTGTTCGAAAAATCGATAATTGGCGAGTAATACAAGGACACCACTTTGCCAAAATCCAATTCTTGACGGAGTTGACAACTTTCAAGCGAACTATCTATGTCAAGTTTTTCTGGCCTTGGTTGTGCACCCTGTTCGCCAAGATGAAACTTTCGTAGAGAATTAATGTGGCCCTCCTTTCGACCACCACGTAAACTGTGATACGCCTCGTACCAAACGGCTCCGCTGACTGCTCTAACACGCACTACAGAAACAAATTCACAATCAGCTTGACCTCCAACTACGTTCGCAATGAGTTTGCACAATTTCGTTTTTCCCGTGCCATTCTTACCAACGAATGCAGTTAAATTTGAGATCGAGCCCGGTTGGCTAGGTGCAGAAAAGAAGTCTGGGATGTAGCTTGCATCTGTTACTGCCGATAGCTTCAACCGCGCCCCCACCCGCTCCACCTTAAACACATACTCACTCCCAAAGTTCACGTTCTGGTCTTTGAAGACGCCATCTTCGCCTTCGTTGATCCATAGAAAAACCAGGTCGCGTTTCTCTTTTGGTTTTTCTGTTGTTGGCATGGTCGTGCTTTCTGTTGGTGTTCCTCAATACTCCCACTCCTCATGTGCCACAGGGAGGTCATTCAGTACCTTTCGGTTCTGGCGCCACTTGGGCATGAACTTGGTCATGAGCTCAATGAAACGTGCGTTGTGATGGCGCTCGTGGAGATGGATGAGTTCATGGGCGATGATGTATTCTATGCAAATCTGCGGCTTCTTGGCCAGTTCCAGATTCAGCCAGATGCGCTTGTTCTCGATATTGCAGGCGCCCCATTTGGTGGTCATGCGTTGCACGCCCCAACTTGCTGCTTTTACGCCTATTACTTTTTCCCATTGCCGGATCAATTCAGGAAGCACGGCCTTCAATTCGGATCGATACCATTCGCGCATTACGCGTGTGCGTGCTGCAAGGTCATGACCCGGGCGCATGGTCAAGGTCAGTTTTTTCTGACCTTTTTTTTGCACTCCATTTTGCTTTCCCTCTGCTACTTCTAGCATGAAGCGTTTGCCAAACAGATAGTGGCTTTCACCGCTAACAAATTCCCTCGGGCTCTCGCGCTCTTGTCGCTTGAAGTTCTTGATGTGTTTCCTGATCCACGAGATCTTGGAGATGGCGAACAAGCGCAACACTTCGTCATCCGTTCTGTTGGGTGCGGACAACCGTAACCGGCCCGTTGGCGGGTACACGGCCAAGTGCATGTTCTTGATGTCCTTACGGATCACATCGATGCGCAGGTCATTGATCTGTATGTGCTCTTCAGTATTCACGTTGCGCTTTGATAATGGGCATTAGGCCATCGGTGAGCTCATCATTACCGAGTAATTCCTTCACCGCCAATTTCAACTTCTTAAACTTCAGAGGATGGTCTCGCCACCCATCAAGTTTGTTGCTTTGGATCACGCTATCCAAGGCTAGCGCCAATGCGGTGTTCTTCTCCAAGTTGTCGTACAAGGAGCGCTTCGCAGCAGTATCCAGGTTACTTGGGTAGCCTGTGGCATTGGGTCTGCTCACCTGCGCCGCAAGGTCTTTGATCCGTTTTAAATATTCGGTATATGCTTCCGTGTCTTCCTTGCGTTGCCGAATGAGTTCTGCCAAGAGCGCACTCATCCTATCGTAGTAGGCAGGATTGGTCTCGCGCTCTTCGATGATGACCTTGCGCACATTGTTCTCGATGGTCTCACACATCGCTTCACGTTTGCGCTTGTCGATGTATTCACCGGTTGGTTCCGAGATGTTGACGATGAGATCGATCAACGAGGCATTCTCAAAATCAGAAATGGTCTTGCTACGGTCCGCATCGATGTACATGTCCATGAGCTGACGCATGCCCGGCTCGAAGCGCTTGAAATCCAAATGCTCTCCACTGGCGAGCTTGATCGCATCACGCATGTCCGTGTAGAACTTGACATCCGTTTTGATCTGCTCGACCTCTCGCACGGTGTACATCATCTTGTGCAGGTCGTTCGCTACGTTGGCATACGCACGGATGAGCTTCACTACCGACTTGTACATTTCTATCCTGCGGTCTTCGTGTTCTTTGAGATCTTCAGGTTTCGATGTATCCCCGCAGAAGTAGCGGATAAAGGCGGGCTCATCCTGCGGATGGACGGGTTCGCAGAGGGCTTCCACTGTTTCCAATGCACTATCCAGCCGCTCTTTGCCAAGCTCCAAACGGTCTTTCAATAAACCCGATACATCATCCTTGTCATATTGATCGAAGGCCTTGGATGTATAGTCATTGATGCTATCCTCCAAGCTGTTGAAGAGGTCTTTGTAATCAATGATGAAACCGTAATCCTTGCTCTCATCATCCACACGATTCACACGGCAGATGGCTTGGAAAAGGCCATGATCCCGCATGCTCTTGTCTATGTACAGATAGGTGCAACTTGGCGCGTCAAATCCTGTAAGTAGTTTATCGACCACGATGAGGAGTTTCATGCGCGCAGGTTCATCGATGAACAGTGCCTTGGCCTCCGCTTCGAAATCCTCTACGTTCCTGCCTTTCAGCATTTCATTGTAGATGCGGTACTTGGCCAAATTGTCCGTATCCCCTTCTCCTGTTTCTTCTCCTTTAATGTCGCCGTGGTGTGGCTCGTAGCTGGTAATGATGGCGCATTCCTTGAACCCCACGCGTTGAAATAGATCGAAATACCTACAGGCTTGGTATACACTTCCACTGACCAAGAGTGCGTTACCAGAGCCATCTGAGAGGCGCGGCTTTGACCTGAAATCTCTGACGATATCAAACACGATGCGCTCCAATCTGCTTTTAGAACCGAGCACCTTTTGCATGGTGCCCCACCGGATCTTGAGTTGAGCTTTGGCTACAGCGGTGAGCCCTTTGGTCTCTATGTCGAACCAATCGTCTATGCTCTGTTGGTCGGTGATGAACTGCTCCACATCGCGCGCTTCGTACATAAGGTCGAGCACTACGCCATCCGCTACGGCCTCGTCAAAGCGATACGGCTCTCCGATGTACGTACCAAAGGTCTCTATGCTGCTCTCCTTGTCTTTATTGAGCAATGGTGTGCCCGTGAAACCAATGATGAGCACATCCGGGAGGATGATCTTCATGGCTGCATGCAGCTTGCCCGATTGGGTGCGGTGGCATTCATCTACAAAGACATGGATCTTGCCCTTGGCCTTGAAGTCACTGCCTAGGCTTTTCTTCAGTTCTTCGATGAAGGCATCGATGTCTCCTTCTTCATTGGCCCTACCGAACTTGTGGATGAGGCTGCCGATGATGGAATGTTCCTTGGCATTGAGCACCGCGATCAGGTCACGGCCTGATGTGGTGCGCTTGATCTGTTCACCGACTCCGAGATAGAGTTTTTCGATCTGGTCATCCAGCTCTTCACGATCGGTGATTATGAGGATGCGACTGTCGGTGACATGCTCCAGTATCCATTTGCTGAGCCAGACCATGGTGAGGCTCTTGCCACTGCCTTGGGTATGCCAAAGCACACCGCCCTCGTGATCAAGCACGCGTTGTTGGGCTGCTTTAATGCCGAAGTATTGATTGGGCCTGCAGAGTTTCTTAACGCCTTTATCAAAGACAACGAAGTCATGGATGATCTCCAGTAGTCTACCCTTCTCACAGAATTGGCTCAGGTGTTTGTCCAGGATATAATCGAACGCTGCCTCACTTTCTTCCTTCCACGTGAGGTAATACTTCTCGCTGGTCTTGATGGTACCATAGCGCATGCCTTGGGTATCGTTACCCGCCATACAGAGCTGCATGGTCGGAAAGAAGCGCTCGATGAATTCTGTTTTTTGATTGTCCAGATTCTGACGGATACCCCACTCCACACCTTTCCGGCTGTTCTTGAGTTCTATAACACCCAGTGCAATGCCGTTCACGTAAAGCACCAGGTCCGGGCGCTTGTCGTGGATGCTTTTTACCGTGACCTCTTCTGCAATGCCGAAGTCATTGTTCGATGGATCTTCCCAGTCGATGAGCTGCACATCTTCTTTAAGATCGCTCTTTTCTTCTTTGGTGTTAACCCCATAGCGTAGCATGGTATACACCTTCTTATTGGCTTCGTACAGACTGCCGGATACCGTGCAGGCACGGATCAGTTTTTCAATGGCCTTGTCCGCTAAGACCTCACTATTGCCCTGCCGCAGAAGATAGGCCTTTAATAGATCCACCTCGATGGGCAGCACACGCTCTTCTTCTTCCCAATTGCCGAGATAAGTATAACCGAGATGCTCGGTGAAGAGCTTGATCAAACGGTTCTGGGAAGCGCGTTCGGATTTGCCGATGTGGGTGTTATTGTCCCCCATCTCAATTATTGTATGATTTCATTAACTCTCTCTATAAATTCTGCTTCACGCTCCGGCCAATTATCATTTTCAAGCGAATGACACTCGACACCATCTATGTGAAAGGAAGTACGATTCTGGCATGAAAGAAATATAGACTCAGATCGATTCCTTTGCTTCTTTTCTTCCGTGAATTCCGTTGAAAGTGGGTAGAGCAGACCTGCGCAGCGTAGGTTGCCTTTTCCACTCAGATATGAAGCATACGTATGGATCTGAAAGAAATCACTTCGGTCGTAGTCGCGGTAATCAAAACTCATGGCCTTGTATTTTGCATCCCAAAGCAAATAATCACTATTTCGCTGAAAAACGATATCTGGTATTAGCTTTCGTCTAAAATCCTTTCCCTCGTATGTAATATATTCTTCAGGTATGAGATGCCAACCCTGAGGTTGAAGCGATTTTTTCAGGATAGATCTCAAATAGAGTTCCCATAACTCGGCCATATCGATGAGTATTTCGGCTTGATGCTTTACCGACTTATAGGCTTTACCATATTGTCTGTTCTTGAGGATATTCCAAGAAAGATCGATTAATGGTTCATAGTTACGGAACAGCGCATTGTATTTGATCGACTTATAATCCTTGATGCTGATGTATCGATCAGCTCCTGATCCTTGTGATATTTCGTTGATGATGTTCTGTGCGACCTGAGATGGGCGAAAATCTTTGAGACCGAACTCACGGGCTAAGAGGGAATGGCATTGCTTTAGCATACGCGTTATCATCAAGTCTTTGGCCTTGTACGACTGATGACTTACTACTTTTTCAACGGTGTGTACTTTCTTGATGCTTTCACGCACATCCATGCGCCCTTTTATCTGCACTCCCTCATATCTCCTGCTCAATTTCTGCGTAGGGAATCCCTGTACACCTGCTTTGTTCAATAATTGCAACCAGAGAAATGCGATCAACCGCTTCATGAGCGCAGCTTGATCTTCCCTAGAGCGTTCATAGAGTGATCGGGTCAGTCGGATATTCATTACCGCTTCCAGCATTCTGAACAATTGCGCTTGTCCAAACCTTGGCAATATTGTTATCCGATACCTAAGTCCATCGAAGATGAAGGAACTTTCTCCAATGTATCGTCCAGCACACCATGCTTGTCGTCTGTTATCATAATATGCGACCGGAGAGTCCTCGAACTCTTTTTGGACTGCCGATCTGAAATGCAGGATCGTTGAATGGGCACTTATTTTACTGAAGTACTGTATCGCTCGCTCATGCCCCTCCTGAAGTTCAAAAGGAGAGCAGTCTTTAGCCATCAATTCTATTACTTCAGACTCGGTCACCTTTATATATCAATTGTAATTGGCTCATCTTCTCATTCTTTTGGGCAGGATCTATGTTCCCCAAATAAGAGTCGATCATTGGTGCAATGGAGATATCCCAAAGGATGTCTGCAGGCCCTTGTACTCGGAAAAGCGGGCTTTTTTTCTCTCGTTTATAATTTTCAAGTACCGCTTGACTCTCGTAGATATCAATGATCTCTGCAAAAAATGTATGCCCTACTTGATAATTTGGTCCGAGCTCTTCGATCTCTGCAAGCGCTGTGTTAACAGCTTCTGAATTGGCTATGAACTGTTCGATCTCCTCCGAATTACGAATGGGCTTTTTTAGTTTTTCATTCTTCAGCTCGATGATGTGCGTAAGGGCCTCGGTACTGAACCCATAGGAGAACCACAAGAACCTTCTCCTCATAGCAAAATCGAGTTGTTCGAGTGAAAAGTCGATCTCATTCATGGTGCCGATAATGAACAAATTGCGCGGTATCGTAAGTTGAAAATCACCTATTGAAACTTCGATCGCTTTGTCGCGGTACTCCATTGCGGACATTACTTCACCGAACAGTCGGGAGAGGTCTACACGATTCATTTCATCCAAGATCAACACATGGGGCATCGGAGAATCGGGGTTATCTTCAATTTCACTCTGAGCGGCTTCACAGATCTTGAATAGCTTCCCTTTTGCGGCAATGGTCTCTTTCCCGACCAATTGGTAGCCTGCTATGAAGTCTTCGTAGGTATACGATCCATGGAGCTGGAGGTGATGGATCCTGTTCTCAGTGACCCCTGTTGGGTCTTTGAAGTAATTTCTAACGTTGCTCTTGTCCTTAAGAAAAGAACTGGTTATCAAGGTTTCTGCCAGGTGGGCTGCTGTATAAGTCTTTCCTGTACCGGGAGGTCCATAGAGCACGATGGCTTTCTTATAGCGCAGGGCCTGTATCTCGGAGAAATGCTCCTCATTATCTGAGTAGCGCCATATTTTGGCGAGGTCTGCATCGTAGAAGTCAAAATCACTTTTCAGATAGGTGTTCAGCCTATTTCTGACCAAGGCAATGATCTCATCAGAATTGAGGGACCCAAGATCTTCATCTTCGATCAGACTAGAGAATGAATCGATGATCTTACGCTTGTGATTGTCCGAAGCTATCCGCTCATATTTATCTGGTTTGACAACATGGAGCAGTACATTGGTCATTGCCAGCCTCTCGCTAGGAAGAACGTTCCACAGAGTCTCGTCTATTCCGTGCTCTTCAAAAGAGTCGGAGTATTTGTGAGCTAAACAGATCCTTTCGATATGGTCTTTTATCTCCGCTGTTGTGCTTATCGTTCCATTTGCTATTTGTTCGTGAATGAATTTTGAGATCAGGAAGGTGAATTCAATCTCTCGGTACTTGTTATTTGTATGCCACTGGCCGGCACTGCCGAAACCTTTTGTAAAAACATCTGAGTGAAATTCCTCCTCCGGAATTTCAGTGATGCGTTGCGCATAAAATCTCTTTCTTCCAATACTGATATCATCGACCGAATAGCTCCACAGCCACTCTGCATGGGCGAATACCAATCGAGCATTGACGTGAGCACCCTCGAATTGTGCCTTGATCTTGTCATCGAAGCGCTCGTTGCTCTCATCGTAATTGACGATGTAGCGCTCGTGACAATCCTTCAGACTTTCCGGGGTCAGGATATTCTTATGGTTGGTCAGAATACTGTTGCCTTGCATCAGGAATTCCTCTGCAAATCGATCGAATAGATCATATACGTCCTTCGCTTCTTCTCTTCTCATATAAGTCTCTTTTTCCCCGTTAACAGATCCTGCATCATACCCTGCTTGAGCTGACGGGTTTTGGTGAGTTTTATACTTGTAGTTTCAATGTCTGCTTCCATTTCTGTGAGCAAGGATGCAATTCTTACTTGTTCAGATTCATCTTTCGGAAAGTGGACTTCAATGTTTTCGATAGTTCTGCCACTCAGACTTGGTACTCCAGATGCTTCATTATGTGAATACCAGTCAATCGTATGAAACAAATAGAAAACGAACTTTGCGTTGTAGCCTTGTTTCATTTTGGTGAAGTAGAGTGTGTCTACTGTCCAAAATGGCGTGTCCATATACCGAGGAACGTCAATGGTTCCTTTCCTTCCAATAAGCGCAGAGGGCTTATCGTAGAGGAAGTCATTTGCCCAAGCCATAAAACCACCTGTGCCAAGAATTGGATATTGACCATTTCTATCTTCAACTGCACTTTGATTCTTGCCGTGTCCAATTTCAAAGGCCTCACCAAATGTTTTAAGAACCCACCCCTCCTTAGGCCGCAGCAACTCCTGCATGGCGCCTTGCTTGATGGCCTTTTTCTTTTCGATGAGGCGCTCCAGACTGCGGATCATCGCATCCATATCGCTCAGCGCCTCGGCTATGGCCTGCTGCTCGCAGAGCGTGGGCGGGAGAGGGATGAGTCGCTTACGAAGGTTGGAAATTGAAATTGCAGGCTGGGCCCCAGTTGTTGTTATGTCCTCCAAGTCTCCTTTATCATAAATATTCCAGAGAATCTGAGCAAGTAAGTCTCTTGAGTATTTATCTCTATCAATTGTAATCTTCAATGCATTTCCGGATAGTATCCCATCAGGATGGTCTTCAGGAATTATTGCACTAGCACCGCACCGAGCACCAATTTTTGCCATTACAATGTCACCGCCTGATACTGAACTTCGCTTCTCTTGGAGATACTTTGATTCATCAACATATAGATATTCACTGGCGAAAAAAACACCAGCCGTAACATATCCTGATGTGATAATTGGAATACCCGATTTTCGATAATGTTCAGTCTTTAAATTAGACCCAAACGGTCCATCGACAATACCGTATCGCAAATACTTTGGCGTCGTATCGACTAACGGAATCAATTTCCAATCCAACGGAAATATTCCCACCTCGGTCTGTTTAAAGCCCTTCGGAACGCTCTGGGTAGCACCTTGCTTTGTATCTGCAGCCATCAATTCCATGCGTAGCCCATTTGCTGCAAGTGGCGGTGTACTTTTTCTTCTATGCCTGCTAGCTCCACTTGCAATTCGGGCAGGGTGGTATTGTAGCGCTGGGCCAATTCCTTGATGCGGGTGCTCAGGCGTTGGGAGATGCTGTCCACTTCCTGACCTATGCTCTTGCTTAGGGTCGCACACCATTTGTGTTGCACCACCAAGTCCTGCACCTCGGCTGCACTCAGTTTGGGGTATTGGGCAAGGGCGGCATCGTCCAAGGTTTTCTCGGCTTCTTTAAACCCTTTTTTGGCTGCGCTCAGTTCTTCTTGGATCTTCAGGTAGTCCTGCAAGAGGGCGATCTCTTTCAGGTTCTCCGCTTCGGGGTCTTGTTTCAATGCCTTTGTGATTAGCGCATCGGCTTTGGCATCCAAAGCCTTGATCTGCTTTCGATGTGCAGCTATTTCCTTACCAACCTTCTCCCATTTCTGCAACACAAGGAAGTCTTCGCCATACCCATGCAATGCAACCATTTTGGCCTTCACCACGCTGGTTATGATACTGCCTCGGTTGTTCTTTAAGCTATCCAAAACGGTTTCGTTCTCGAGCGCAGTCTTGGCGGCTACCGCGCTTTCCAATGCATCATTCAGCCGCTCTTGTTCACGCGCCTTGGCAGGGTCCAACTGTGCCACAGCCAATTGCTTATAGGTGACCAAGGCCGCTTTGGCCTCGCTGCTTTTACTCACTTCGTAGAGGGCATCTTCTTCACCACCATGTTCCTCTTCCATCTCGCTGAGGGTGGCGGCTAGTTGCTCTTGGCGGTTGTTCAGTTCTTGCAGCTGTGCCGCTTCTTCCTGCAGGTAATGCGCCACAATGATCTCCTTGGGCAACAGGTCGCAGGTCCAACCCTTGTCCTTTTCCTTGCCCTTTTTGTCCTTTTCTATGATCCTGCGCACTTCGGCCTTCCAGCCATCTTCTACTATGATGTAGACATCGTCCTTCATGCTGCCGTCCCAATAGTCGAGCAAGTGCTGGTAGATGGCATAGCGGTTTATAAGGGCGATGTCGCTGTACCGTTCGAGCAGGTTTTCGCCCAAGCCGCGTATGAAGTCCTTGGGTGCAGTCCCATCATCGATCCCGCGCATACGGGCATCGTTGTTCTGTTCGAATTGCGCATAGACGGTCACGCATTTGCGCTGGTGCGCTTCGAATTCGGCGTGGCCCAATATGCTGCTCTTGATCTCCTGCTCTTCCACATTCAATTTCAGGAAGCCATCGCGCAAGGGCGAGAAAAGGCTGTTGCGGAGGGAAGGGAAAACGGCCCAATAGTTCTGCAGTTCATCCACATCGGCCTGGGGTATGCCTCCCAAGAGATGCGCAGCGATGTTCTGTATGTCCTCAGCCTCCTGCGTAGCGATGTAACGCGGAATGTTGAGGTTGTACTCGTTCTTCTCGATCTCCTCGAACGGCACGAAGCGCGAATACTTGTCTTTCTGCTCCTGCGCATTGAAGGTGTCCACGATGCGGTGAATGTCGCGCTCGCGCAAGCGGTTCTTGGGGCCGTCCTTTTTAAAGCCCTTGCTGGCATCCATCATGAAGATGCCTTTGCGCTCTTCGCAATTCTCTTTGTCCAATATGATGAGACAGGCCGGTATGCCCGTGCCGTAAAAAAGGTTGGCCGGTAAGCCGATGATGCCTTTGATGAGTTTGCGCTGGATCAGGTTCTGGCGTATGCCCGCCTCGGCATTGCCACGGAACAAAACACCATGCGGGAGAATGATCGCACCCTTGCCGGTGCTCTTCATACTCGCAATGATATGCAGCAAGAAGGCATAGTCCCCGTTCTTATCGGGCGGTACGCCATAGCCCCGGAAGCGGTTGTATTCATCTTCCATCGGTTTGATGCCCGAGCTCCAGTTCTTGGTGGAGAATGGAGGATTGGCCACCACATAATCGAAACGTTTCAGCGTACCATCCTCATTCTTGAACTGCGGATTGGTGATGGTGTTCTTTCCTTGAATGCTCGCCTCCGGGTGCCCGTGCAACCACATGTTCATGATGGCGAGACCCTTCGTCACGTTGTCCTTTTCCTGTCCGTAAAGCGTAAGTCCGTTCGGGCTGGCTTGCAAGACTTTCATCAACAACGACCCGGACCCACAGGTAGGGTCATAAGCCGTGAAGGAAGGCGTGTCCGCCTTATGCACATCGATGATCTGCGCCATGATCCGCGAGACCTCGGCAGGTGTGTAGAACTGCCCCTTGCTCTTGCCGCTTTCCGTGGCGAAATTGCGCATGAGGTATTCGTAGGCATCACCCAGAATGTCATCATCATCGGCCCGGTTATTCTTAAAGTCCAGCGCCTTATTCTCGAAGATCCCGATCAGTTTGGTAAGCAAATCAATTTTCTCCTTACCACTTCCGAGTTTGTCGTCATCGTTGAAGTCGGCCAATTCCATGGAGCCTTCCAATCCATTGGCAGCAAACAATGGTCGCAGGATCTGCTTGTTGATCTTATCCCCGATGTCGGGCTTGTTCTTCAACTTCACCATATCCTCGAACGTGGCGCCTTCGGGCACTTCGATGATGTCGTTCTTGCCCGCGTACTTATCGCTCACATACTTCACGAAGAGCATGGTGAGCACGTAGTCCTTGTACTGGGTAGCATCCATACCACCCGTAGCACGCAGGGCATCGCATGATGACCAAAGGGTGGAATAGAGTTCTGATTTTTTTATGGCCATGGTGGTAAAGGTCGTGCGTAAATCTAGTTGGCGGTTATGCCCAAGGATCTCACTTCATATAGCTTGTTCAATACTGATCCGTACGGTCTCTAGTTGGCATTACGGCCTGCTTTGGTCATCCGCCATCTCATCCCAAAAATCGGCATCCATGCGTTTCAGTTCAATGGTCTGTTCCACTTGCATACCTAGTCCGTAGTTGTAGATGTATTCGGCCAGCTGCTTGCCATCCAGCAGCACCAAGGAGGTAGCACCGTTCAGGTTCGCGGCATATTGCAACGCGCCTTCGGAAAAGTATGAGGTGGTAATAAAGACCCCTTTGTTCGATTGTGCCACGGCCAAGGCACCAACAAAGCCCTGGATCTCTGGTCTGCCCACGGAATTCGCTAGGGCATACCGCTTGGCTTGAATGTGTATGCGCCCAAGGCCCAGGACATCCTCTTT
>Ga0138256_10004478_pt1 | contig 14859 bp, 15 predicted proteins | sample KNB2016incub_MG_FD_105486 | JGI IMG/M metagenome (GOLD analysis project Ga0138256, IMG submission 105486) | Active sludge microbial communities from wastewater in Klosterneuburg, Austria - KNB2014incub_MG | ecosystem: Engineered > WWTP > Activated sludge > Unclassified | place: Austria... | reverse complement strand
CTTTGTTACTTTAAATAAATGCCACCAAATACTTATAGAACCAGTCAAAAAAGAAGAAACAATCAGTGGTACGCTCACTTCTCCTCAAGGATTAAAACCTATCCAAAACAATACTCCGACTCTTGTTCCTCTTTCTCCCTCAAGTCCAACAAAGACTGCTCCTAATACATTTAAAATAGATAGCAACCCTAAGCAATTACAACTAAAACAATAATCAAAAACAAGGAATAAGAAGCTTTGTACTTCTATTAAAATTTAAAAGGCCTTCTCTTAAAAAAGAAGGCCTTTTTTCTATTGGATAGGCATAGACAGCACAACAGGCCATCAAAAATGCTTTAAAAAAATTCGTATTTAAAATAACTTTTTCGTAGTCATTTTGAGTCATCACAAGTTGCAATTTTCTTTCTATTTCTGTTACTAATTTCATTCTTCTTAAAACTCCGGTTTCAATTTCTAGGCACTCATGAATATCTTTTGATTCAATCACTTTTGCTCTGACTAATTGAACCAAAACTAATTCAAAATAAGATTCAAAAATAGGCAAATGATTCAATTGGCCTTGCAAATAATTCCAAGAAGAAAGAGTAGAAAGAGAAAGAGAGGAAACAAAGGGATAAGTCAAAATCTTAAGATCAAGCAACTCTTCCCAAAATTCGCCCAGTATAATCGCGTCTTCATAGCGATAAAGATAGGGCGAAAAAGAAGAATTTAATTTCTTTCGTATATTTTTCTTTAAAATTTTTTGAGATTTTTCTTTTAAATATTTTTTTATCTCTTTAACCTCTAAAACAGGACAGTAATTTTCACCGGGACATTTTTTTTCTTTTAGCAAAGAACAATCCCAGCAAAAAGGTCTTGTTAAAGGAATATTCACAAGTAAAAAATCAATCACATTTTTTTTTATCAATTCAGGAACTTCAAACAAGGATGTCTCTGGAAGAAAAGAAAGAAAAAAACGAGAATCTTTTTGTGTTTTTGAAATAAAAGAAAAAAAAACATTGCTATTTTTTTGATAAAAAGCAGCAATCAAAGGAGATGTCATGGAGAAAGACAGGAGTAAGATAAAAGACGATACCCCTTTTCTTTGGCCTGTTGACGAAGAACATTTTTTTCTTCCAATGAAACGTGCTCTGGATATCCCACTAAAAAGCAGCCTCCCCCACCCGCTCCACACATTTTTACAAAAATTCCTTTTCGATGACATTCTTGCTCAAAAGAAAGAAGAGGGCCTAAAATTTCAGGGAAGGCCTTATTCTTTATTTTTGCTTCAAAAAAAACTGTTTGAAAAAACTCTTCAAATTGAGACTGCTTAATGGCCTCAACTCCTTCACTTGCATTTTTAGCAAGCTCTTCAAGGACTTTTCTAGAAGAAAGATTTTCATAAAAATTTTTATAAATTTGCCAATTATTAAGAGCTGAATTTCGTGAAATACCTGAATAAAATAAATCAAAACGAGAAGTAATAAAATTTGACAACGATTTTGAGTAATATTGATTAAAATTCCATCCCCCTGGCAACCTTTTCATGGCCACCATTCCACTTTGAAGGGCCAAAACATAGTCTTGAAATCCAGTAGGCCCTTTATTTAAAACAATCATTTCAAAATCTTTCACCAAAGAAAGCTTCTCTATAAAAGTATATTGAGATTCTTTCTGAGAATATTTCAAAAGTTGAGAAAATAACCCTATGGCCAACGTAGAAGAGCCTCCAAGACCGGCCCCAACAGGAGAATCAGAGGAAAGAGTAATCAAAAGACTTTCTGTGACATATTTTTTTTGAACAACATAACGAAGACAATAAGCAATTAACCCCCATTGCTCCCAAGTAGTGGGAGATTTTTCTAATAATTCCTGAAATAAAAACTCTTTTTCTTCTTTATAATCTTCTGATTTTACAAGAATTTTTTTTTCTCTTTTTTCTCCTTCTTCTTCTGGAAGTGGAGTAATTTTCACATAGGCCGACAAAGAGATTGCAACACTAAAAGTGACAGATTTTTCCAAAGAAAGGCAAAGATGATCTAAGTCTAGAGTGCCACCTAAAAAATCTAAACGTAGAGGATAACGCCCCTCGAATCTTTCAAGATCTTGATGCTTCATAAATAAATCTTTTTTTATTTTTGTGTTGTTTTATTCTTGGTATTCTGCAATATAAGGAAGCTCTCGAAATCTTCCTCCTAAATCCAAACCATATCCAACAACAAATCGATCCTCTATTTCAAATCCCAAATAATCAATAAAAACTTTATGAACTGAGCGTGAAGGTTTAAAAAGTAAAGAGCATAGCTTGATCTCTTTTGGAGATTTTGCTTTTAAGGATTCCCATAATCTTGTCATACTAAGTCCGGTATCTACAATATCTTCTACAACTAAAACAATTTTACCAGACAAATCCATCCCTAAATCTAGTTCAATTTTCACATTACCAGAAGAATGAGTAGATTCCCCATAAGAACTTATTTTCATAAAATCTACGCATACAGGAATTGTAATTTCTCGAACTAAATCCGCTGTAAACATAAAAGACCCACCGAGAATACAAATCACCACTAAAGGGTTATCCTCTGAAACATAGGGGCGAAAATCTTGAGAAATTGTTTTTCCTAAAACTGAAATTCTTTGATGAATATTTTCTTGAGTAAGATAAGGTTTTAAATTCATAAATAGTTACCTTTTTATTTATTTTTGTTTTTTGAGTCAAAAAGATTTAAGAAAATTTTAAAGGCATTTGAAGGCTTTCGTCTTCTATATAATCAAAATGAGATCGACAGCGTGCCTCGTATAATTGATGCTCACCCACTAAAATTTGTTCCTGAGAAGAACTTTTTCGATAAGACTTCGTAGCATTTTCTCCACAGACCGTACAGATGGCATGAATTTTATGTACTTTGTCAGCAATACATAATAATTCAGGCATAGGGCCAAAAGGACGCCCCTGAGAATCTTGATCCAATCCTGCACAAAGAACACGACACCCTCGTCGGCAAAGCCTTTCAACCACTTCTACAATTTTATGATCAAAAAATTGTACTTCATCAATGGCCACAACTCTTGTTGAATCCAAGGTTTTATGAAAAATCTCTAAGGCAGTTTCAACGGGAATGGCCTCAATACTATGAGAAGAATGGCTAACCACATTTTCTTTATGATAGCGATTATCTGTTATGGGTTTAAATATTTGAATTTTTTGCCTTGCAATTTGGGCACGCTTAACCCTTCTGATCAATTCTTCTGTTTTTCCTGAAAACATAGGGCCACAAATGACTTCTATGATTGGGCCACTCATATACAAACTCCTCTCACCTATTTTGTCTGCCTGAAGGATTTATACTAGCACTCTTTTCCTCTGGAAAAAAGGATTTCATATCCTTTAAAAACTGCTCATAAAAAGCTGAGGTTGTCTCCGAATCTTCTTGACGATAAACAACCGCTTGCTTCGGTAAATACTTCATAATGCCCATCTCAATAACCCTTCCTTTCTCCTCTCTTAGTTGGTAATAGAAGGTTTGTTTATGAGGAAGTTTTTTGCCAATATCCCAATAAATTTTTTCTTTTCCTTTTAGGGCCAAAGGATAGGAAACAATTGGAAGAGAAAAAAAAAATTTAACTGCTTTTTGTTCCTCTGAAGAAAATTTTCGTTGGCACTCTACTCGTTTTATAAATTCTCTCCAATTTTCTGATTTTTTTTCTAATTCAATTTCTTCTTTTTTAAAAGAAGAACACAAAAAAAACTGTTGTTGACGCTTAAAGGGCCCGTAGTCAAAAAAATAAATAATTCCAACACAAACCGACACCAAGAGACCTAAAATTGCTAACTTCATCTTCGTTATAGAATAAAACGATAACGCTTATAAATCCAAAAACTAATGGCAATTAGCAGAGAGGGAAGTAACCATACCGAAAGATGAAAGGGAATTTTATAATGATGCTGTTCTAATGTAAGATCTGTCGATTCTAAGGAGGCCACCGCATAATCTAAGGAATCTTCCTGACTTACGGCCTCTAAAATAACTCTAGAAAAAAGATCAAAATTTCCTTTAATATGTTGATATTGATCTAAAAAAAATTGAGAAGAGGTCATTATAAAAAGAGATCGTTTCAAAATATTTTGAGAATCTTGATTCGTATTCCTTTCTATGTTCATTTGAGTTTTTAAAAGTAAAGGAAAAGGGCCTGGAATATCCTGAAGATGTTGATATTTTAAAATACCTTCCTTAAGTTCATTCGGAGTTGTTTCGGCCCAACTCTTCTCAGAAGACCAACTCAAGACTTCTACTAATTTTTCTTTTCCTTTTTTAATCATAAGAGAAGCAGGCAAAGGAATGGCCCATGTAATCTTTTGTCCTTCCCACTCAAGAGAGGCAAGGGGAACAGTTCCTTTTGATCCTTTAAGATGCCAACTTTCTTCGGCCACAAAATAAGGAAGATAGTCGATTCCTTGAGAGTCTAAAAATTGCTTCAATAAAAATAAAAAATCCCCTTTCAGGGGTTTATGCCCTGATAACAATAAAACAAGGTTTCCTTTCCACAAATTCGCCGATTCTATCCCTAACAATAAATCCCTAACCGCCTTTAAAAAAGTTTCTCCCTCTTCTTGATATAAAAGTATCACAGGGTCTTTTTCACCCAAAAGAGATAATTTATCCGCGCTCAACTCCTGTAAAGAAATTCCTGCTGCCTCTAAGGATTGAAGAGCATAAGAAAAAGTTTCAAAAGAAGGAGTGTTATCCCCTGTAAGATACCACACCCGATATTCCTTTCCTTCCACTGCTCGTGCAATGGCCCTCAAAACATTTTTTTCTGTCAGATGAAAAACATTGGCCCTATTTTTCTGATGTGAAGCTCCCAAGACCTCTATTTGCAAGCCTTGTGTATTTTGTTTACCCCAAGAAAGAATAAAGTCAGGGCGTAAATCAGGGTCAATTTCTTCTATTGCCCAATCAGGCCTACTTCGTGTCATCATTTCCACAAAACCAACACATTCTTTTCTTTGCTCCAAATGACCAACACAATAAAATTTTAAGGGGCCCTTAATTTTTTTTAAAAATTTTTCCCCCTCTGGAGAAAAAGAACTCAGCTGAGCATAGGAGAAATCCTTCCAAACAGGCCAACGATGAGCAATCCAATTAACCAAAAAAAGACATAAAAAAAATAAAAAAAATTTTAGAAATCTTTTCCCCAAAAAGAACGCAAGGGCACAAAATAAAAAAAACGCTCCAAGAGCAATTTGTTCTTGTGAAGACATTTTTATTTCTTCTCTCCTATTTTAAAATTTTAAACAATTTTGCAAATTTCCATAACTTAACACGTATAAAAAAAGACACAAGCTTATAAAATAAACGAAAGGGATACTTCCCCATAGACCTCTCGTAAAAAACTCAAAATAAAAGGCCAAACTTAAATAGCGAATAAACTGACCCCATTCAGGTAGATTCACATTATTGGCAAGGATTAAAAGAATTAAAAAGAAAAAACTCACCCCCAAAGAAAGAGGCCCTACCAAAAAAGGAGAACGAGAAAGCCCAGAAATAAAGACCCCCATTAGAGTATAACAAAGAGCATTCAAAAACAGCCCCTGCAAACTCACCCATAAAATTCCCCAGTCATTCATCCCCATCCAAACCAAAAAAAGAGGAAAAAAACTAGAAATAATTAAAAAACAGCCCATGACAACAGATAAAGCAAGAGATTTACTTAAAAGTAAAATATGGGGAGAAACTTTGGCCCTTTTATACCAAGAAAAAGTACCCTGTCGCAGCTCTAAAGAAAAACTGTTCATCCCTAACAAAGGCAACAAAAATAACAACAAAAAATTCATATTTCCCAACAAGGGACGATAAACGGCATAAGTAAGTGTTAAAGAATTTACTAACGATAATTCTGATAAATAATGTGAAAAGAGAAGACCTAAAAGAAAAAGATAAAAGGCCAAAATTAAATAAAGAATAGGAGATCTAAAAATCCCCTTCAAATCCTTAAGAAAAATCACCTTTAACTGTTTCATAATTTTTTATATTTCTTGAGACAAACTATTAGTGGGCCTATCGGAAAAAGAACGAAAGGTTTTTTCAAAAATTTCTCGTTTTTCTTCATAAGAAGTAAGGGACTCGCCCATCTTTAAAATTTTTCCCTGATTTAGGATAAGATAATAGTCACACAAAAGGGCCGTTTCTTCTAAATGATGCGAGCTTACAATTAAAGTCATTTCTTTTTTTAGCTCTTGCAATAAATCCCTTATTTCTAATAATGAAACAGGGTCTAAAGCCGAAAAGGGTTCATCCAAGACAAAAATCTTGGGGTTTTGCAACCAATGGGCCGCAAAGGCCACTTTCTGTCGCTGTCCTTTGGAAAGGGCCTGACAGAGTTGATTCTTGAGAGATTCTAATCTTAACCTTCCCCAAACACGCTACCACAAGGAAGGGGGAGAAGAAAATAAATCTCTTATAAAACTTAAAAATTCCCCAACGGTTAAATAATCATAAAGGAGAGGGGTATCACTACAAAAACTAAGAGAAGGAGCTGGAAAAAACTTCTCCCCAAAATACATAACTTCTCCCTGAAAAGATGAGAACTCTTGAGATAAAATTTTTAGAGTTGTTGTTTTACCAGAACCATTAGGGCCTAAAAGAGCATAGACACAAGAGGAAGGAATCGTAAAAGATAAAGGGCCTAAAGAAAAATTGGCCGAGGGTGAAAATGAAACATTCTTAAATTCTATTCCCATTTCTCTTTTTTATTTTCTTATTTTTTTATCTTTCTTATTTTTGAAGCAACAATAAACTCATACTTGGAACATAAGTAATTACTATCAATGCTAACAATAATAAAAGCAGAAAGGGAATAGAGGCCCTATAAATTTCTGTCATGGGGCGATTAAATCTATTGCTACTTATAAATAAATTAATTCCAACGGGAGGGGTAAGATAGCCAATCTCTAAATTTGTGAGAAAAATAATGGCCAAATGTATAGGGTCTACTCCAAATTCCGTGGCCAAAGGAATAATCAAAGGAACGACCACAACAATCGCACTAAAGATATCCATTAAGCAACCAACAATAAGCAAAAAGACGTTAAGAAAGATCAAAAAAACAAATTTTGAATGAATATAATGTTTTACAATTTCAAACAATTTTTCCGGTATTTCTTCATCTATTAAAAAATTTGTAAATGCCAAAGCACAACATAAAATGAGTAAAATACTCCCTACAAGAGAAGAGGTTTCTGTAATAATTTTAGAGAGATGTTGTTTGAAATTAAGATCTTTATAAACAAAAAACTCAATCACTAACACATAAAAACATGTAAGGGCCGCTGTTTCTGTGACTGTCGCAATTCCTCCATAAATAGAAACAAAGATAAGAACAGGTAAAATTACTTCCCAAAAGCATTCTCTAAATGATTGCCAAAGTTCTTGCAGAGAAAAATTTTGTTTTTTTTCTAGGACACTTTTATATTGTTGCTGTTTTTCTGGCCAAAATGTTTTATCAATAATGGCCCATGAAGCAAGAACAAAAATAAGAAAAACTCCTGGCAAAATACCAGCTAAAAAAAGTTGATCAATATCAACCTTAGCGATAAGCCCATAAACCATCACAGGCAAACTAGGAGGAAATAAAAGACCAAGAGAACCTGCTGAAGTCAAAAATCCTAAAGAAAATGTTTCTCGGTGTCCTTCTTTTTTTAAAATAGGAAAAAGTAATCCTCCAAGAGCAATAATTGTCACTCCAGAGGCCCCTGTAAAAGCAGTGAAAATGGCACACAACAAAAGAGAAACAACTGCAATTCCTCCCGGAATCCAACCAAATGCCGCTTGCGCAAAACGAAAAAGCCTTTTTGGAGAATTAGATTCTGCAATAATAAGACCTGCAAAGGTAAAAAGAGGGATACAAACGACAGTAGGGGCATTGGCCAAACGATAAATTTCAATAGGGATATTGATTGTATCAAGCCCTACACTCGTCATTGAAACAATGGCCAAAAGAGTTAAAACAATAAAAAGAGGGGCCCCTAAAAAAGCGACTCCCGCAACGAATGCATACTGTATCCACAAAGGTAACGACATAAAACATGGCCCTTTTTTTAAAACTTTAAAACTTAATGTTTTAGTTCCTTGGGAATGGCCCATTTTTGATAAACAAAAAGAATACTTAATAAAAAGCGTAAGGCCATCAGAATAAGGGTGCCCCCCATAAACCAGTAAATATGATAAGCAAACAATGGGCCTACGACGACAGGGGATTTAGTTTGAGTAATAAGGCCATACTCAAAAGAAAAATAGGCCAACGTAAAACAAGTTATCGCTGAAACTATTCCCACAACTATTTCTATGCCCAAGGCCAAACCTTCATGAGTTCCAGATTCTAAAAAGCGTTTCAATAAATCTATTCCTATGTGACGACGTTGACCTGTTGCCACAATTCCTCCTAAAAAAATTAAAAGGAAAACAAGATGGCGCACAAGAGGTTCGGCCCAAACAACGGGTATTTGGAGTAAGCGACAAAAAATTAAAAGCAAAGAAAAAAACAAGGAAGAAAAAAGAAAGAAATATAAAAAAGAAAGAAGAAATTTTTCAAAGAGAAGATCAAGTCTTTTCAAAATTGAAATCATATTTTTTTGACAGGTGTAGTTAACGATTTTTCAAGAGCAATAGGGGCCACTACAGGGGACTCTTCTTTCACATTCAAATTAAGTGAGTTTAAAATATGGGCAGAGAAAAATTTTTGATTAGTAAGTTTTGTTAAAACTTCATCGCGAATTTTTTTGACAGATTTTTTATCCCCTTCTGGAAATTTTAAAAAAGTTATTTGGTTAAGTGAGCGAAACGATTCTAAGGCCTTGTTATTATCAATCACTGTCTGTTCGTTAATTTTTTGGGCCGTACTTTTACAAATCTCTTCGACTGCCTTTTGATCTTGAAGAGACATCTTCTTAAAAACTTTATTGTCTACAACAAAGGCGGCAACTGCATAGGAAAGAGGCTCATCTATGAGATATTTTATCTGTCCTTGCCACTGAAGAGCTGAAATGGCCATAGGAGGAGAATAAGCGGCATTAATCGTGTTTGCACTTAAGGCCCCTCTTACTTCTGCAACAGACAAAGGAGAAGAGGTTAAACCAAGAGACTCTACCATATTTAAGGCCACTGGATCATTGGGCCATACCCACACCTTTATATCTTTTTTTAGTTGTTCTAAGGATTCTGCTTTTTTATTCGTCACTAAATAAATATTTCCAAGCTCATAAAATCCGAGTGCTTTATAATCTTTAGAAAGAAGGGCGTCTTCTAAAAATTTTACATTTTTTTGTAAGGCCGCATATCCTTCTTCTCTATTCTTAAAAGTAAAAGGAACTTCTAAGGCCCTTACATCTGGGTGAATATCCCCTAATGTTTTTCCTGTAAAAATCCCTCCCTGCAATTGTTTTCGATCTCCAGGAACGGCCAGTTTTGCCAAGACAGTATCTTCATCTCCCTGTGCCCCATTAAAATAAAATCGAAAAGAAACACGCTCTTGGGTGGCCGCCTTAACATCTTCATTCATAAGTTTTAATTGATTGGCCCAAGTTGAGCCATCAGGGGCCAAAACACCTACTTTAAAGGTAATTTTTTCAGCTTGTGCTCCTGTCAAAACAGCATTGCTCATAGCAGCTTGTGCTCCTGTCAAAACAGCATTGCTCATCAAGAATAAAAAAACACAAAGGAAAAAATTTCGTCTAATTTTCATCGTTTTATCTCAAATTTATTCAAAAAAATTCTTTTTTTGTTGTTCTAATATTTCAATTCTTTTACAAGCAATTCCATTAAGGAGATTAGCAGGCCTAGTTTGTTTCGTCTTCCAACTAAGAGCTTGCCAATCCTTGCATTTTTTTTCTATTTCTCGAAGGGCCATTTCAATTTCTCCCTCCAATTGTAAGGGAATATAATAAAATTGTATTTTTAAAACAGAGGCCAAAATATTGTAAGAATACTTAGCAATGGCCTTATCAAAATGTTCTAGGCCTTTAGCAGGGTTCCCACCTAACGTAGTTGGCCTTGCAGCATGATAGCTTCCAAAAAATAAGTCGCAAGCCCCATGTTGAATATCAGGAGATTTTTCACAAACCCATGTCATAAGAGAAACAACTAAAGGAAGTTCATTAATAAGCGTAAAGTTATCTTTTTCTAAATTCATTCGCGAGGCCATTGCTTGGGAAAAATAGAGAAGTGTTTCTAATTGGGAATGGTCTGCTGAGTTAATATTTTTATGAAGTAATTTATAGAGCTTTTTTTCTTGCCCCATTAAAGGCAAAAGATCTTTAGTGTAATCGAGATCCCTTTCTTTTAAAAATTTTATTCCATAATAAGAGGCCTTTTCATAAAACAATAAGGCCTGTTGTTTATAAAAAGAGGGTTTCTTGCTGACAGTAAAAGAATCTCCAATAAATCGAGTTTCCCACACTCCAAAGGCATAGCCTGCATAGGCCTTGGTAAGGGCCATTAATAATTTTTGATTAAAAGGACGTACAAAATGAAGGCCTTCTAGCATCTTGATGTTAGCAATCGTGCCCTGTTCAAAAGAAATCCAGTTAGGTTCTGATTCCATTTCTAAAGAGGCCTCCTTAAAAAGATCAGAAGTAGTATCTACGGCCACATTTCTTACAAGAGAACAAGAAGGAAATAGAAACAGAAATGAGAAAGAGAGAACAAGAAACACTTTTATTTTCATTGACTCTTAGAATTACCTAAGGCCTTTTCAAAAGTCTAGTTCTTTGATTTTACTTATAATACGATAAGCAAATCTATGGAAAACATTGCGGAACAAGTTATCCCCTCTGAAGAGGCTAACTCTAAAAAATCCTTCCTTGATCGTTATGATTGGCAAATCGTTTGCTTCATTATTATCGCCTCTTTTTATAGGACAATTTTTTTAAGAGGTTTTACGGCGTGGGACACCTTTGATCTCTATACCGCGACATTCACCTATATGTCAGATGCTCTCAAAGGGGGCGATTTTGCCCTATGGAACCCCTTTATTTTAAGTGGCATACCCTTGCTTCCTAATTTAGTGACCTCTTCTTCTTTTGGACTCATTGATCTAATTCAACTTATTTTTGGAACTCTCATTTCTCCTGAATATCTTGTTGAATGGCAAATTATTGGAATTTCTGTTTTATTTGGATTAGGTAACCTCTCTCTGTTTAAAATGCTTGGTAATTCTAGCACCGCTAGTCTTATCGCCTCTTTAATGGCCCATTTTATTTTGGTTCCCCCGATCGTAGGACAATTTAGTTTTATTTTTTCTTTTGCCTTGGCCCCTTGGTTGTATTTTTTGCTTTTTTCCACACAAGAACGATCCTTTCTTCAAGAAATTTTCTTTGCTTTTTTATTTTCTTTTATTTTTATAAAGGGATATTTTTACTTCAATGGCCTAATTTTTTTAATTTTAGGGTTTTTGTTCCTTTGGAAAGTAATCTTTGAAAAGTACCGAACTTGGTTTCGATTATGTTATTTTATTCTACCAAGCCTTCTCTATCTCCTCTTTTTTGGAGAGGCCTTGACCGATTGGAATTCTCTTTATGCAGATCTTGCCGGAGATCTTGTTAGTAAAGAACCCAGAATACGATCTTTAGTTCCCCCTGAAGCATTTTTTTACTTTAACTTTAAAGGGGCCCTCTTAGTTCTTTTGTCTTATGTCGGAGATGGTTGGACATGGGGTTTTAAATATTTCTCACCGCTGTTTATTATTTGTTCCAGTCTTTTTTTATTTTTTAAAAATTATAAGGTGACAGAAAAAATATTTTTGTTCTCATTAATCGCTCTTTCTCTTTTAATTTCTAGTAATGATATTAAACCTTACTGGGATTTATTGCCTTTTTTTAAATCTTTTCGTTGGGGTTTTTGCAACATTTATTTAGGGTTATATATTGGTTGTTTTCTTGTGGCCTTTTCTTTAACAACGTTAGGGTCATTCTCGCAAAAAATTTTTGTCAAATGGTTTTATAGGGCCTTATGTACCCTAGGATTTTTGGCCATAACAGGATCACTGGCCTTATGTGTCAAAAAATCCGTACTCTTTGGGAAATCACACTTAAATAAAAATCAATACCCCACAGTAATGCTTAAACGAAAAAAAGAGGCCATACACAAAGAAAATTCTCGCTTTTTAAATTCAGAAAAAGAATTTCAATTTACTGATTTTAGTTGGGTGGCCCAAAAAAGACCAATTAGTCATGGATATAATAATACTATTTCAGATCTCTATTGGCGTATAAAAGACACCCCTTTAATTGGAAAAATCCTTCATTTTCCTGAAAGATCAAAAATATACGAAAAGTCTACAAGAAAAACTTTTGCAAGTGATGATGCTTTTTTGCATTGGAAATCTCAACAAATTGATTCAACAGGAAAAGAGGTTTTAATTGAGAAGGATTTAAATTTTACAGGAAAGATTTCTCCCACTCTTACGTCTTTTTCTCTCACACCCAATAAACTTATCTTTTCAACTAATTCGACAGAAGAATCTTTTGCTCTTATCACTCAACATTTTCATTTTGGCTGGACGGCACTTGTTAACGGTAAAAAACAGGAACTTTATAAAAGCAATTACTTATTTCAAGGGTTACAACTTCCAGCAGGAAAGAACACTGTTATCTTAAGTTTTTGGCCAAAAACTGCTTGGGGAATCCTTTTTTTATATATAATTTTTATGGCAGTCACTCTTTTAATCATAAAAGATTTTTATCAGAAAAGAAGAAAAGAAAATGAAAAAAATTAGTATTGTAACACCCTGTTATAATGAAGAAGGAAATGTAGAATTGCTCTATGAAAAGGTAAAAGAAGAATTTTTTAAATTATCTCTCAACTATACCTATGAACATATCTTTATTGACAATGCCTCCACTGATAAAACAGTAGATATTTTAAAAAAAATTGCTTCTCACGATAAAAATATTAAACTTATTGTTAATAGCAGAAATTTTGGACACATTAGATCCCCTATTTATGGACTTCTACAAAGCACTGGTGACGCAACCATGCTTATCGTCGCCGACCTCCAAGACCCCCCAGAACTTATTCCGCAGTTTATAAAAAAATGGGAAGAAGGAAATGAGATTGTCATTGGAGTTAAAAATCAAAGCCTTGAAACCCCTTTGATGTTTTTTATACGCAAGTGTTATTACAACTTATTAGATAAATTATCTGAAATAAAACTCATTAAGAATTACACAGGTTTTGGTCTTTACGATAAAAAAATTATTACCATCCTAAAAGAATTAAATGATCCCTATCCTTATTTTAGAGGCGTCGTAATGGAACTTGGTTTTAAAAAATCTATCCTTAACTATATACAACCAGAAAGAAAAAGGGGAATCACCAAAAATAATTTCTATACCCTTTTTGACATTGCCATGCTTGGAATTTGTTCTCACTCTAAAATTCCCTTACGCTTAGCTACATTTGTAGGCCTTATTTTTTCCCTTTTTTCTTTGTTAGTGGCCTTTTGTTATGCTCTTTATAAATTTATTTTTTGGGATAGCTTTAGTTTAGGAATAGCGCCAGTTGTTATTGGCCTATTTTTTATCGGTTCTATACAACTGTTCATGCTAGGAATCGTAGGAGAATATATTGGGTGGATTTTTACTCGTGTCAGTGCTAAGTCTCTGGTGTATGAAAAAGAACGAATCAACTTCTAAGAAAAGTAGAATAACGTTGTATTGAAATTTAAATTAAAATTAAAAAATTTTGGAGATTTTTGTGACACACTCACCTATTTCTACCCCTACTTCAGCAGAAGAGGCCTTTTCCTTTGTCAAAATGGAAAAAGAAATTCTCGCTTACTGGAAACAAGAAAAAATTTTTGAAAAGTCTCTTGAACAAACGAAAGAATGCCCTCCCTATATTTTTTATGATGGCCCTCCCTTTGCAACAGGGCTACCCCATCACGGACATTTGGTTTCTTCTACCCTCAAAGACATTATTCCCCGTTATTTTACCATGAAAAATCGCTTTGTTTTAAGACGATTTGGATGGGATTGCCATGGTGTTCCGATTGAACATGAGGCCGATAAAATGCTAGGTAAATCCACAACACAAGCAGTGGCCGAGTTAGGAATAGCAGGTTACAACCAACAATGTCGTTCACTTGTTTCTCGCTTCACCAAAGAATGGCAAAAAACAATAGAACGTCTTGGCCGCTGGGTTGATTTTGAAAATTGCTATAGAACCATGGACTTTCCTTTTATGGAATCAGTTTGGTGGGGTTTTAAACAATTATGGGAAAAAAATCTTATTTATAAGGGTAAAAAAGTTGTGCCTTTTTCTTCGGGGCTTGGAACTGTTCTTTCTAATTTTGAAGCAAGCTCTAACTATCAAGAGGTTCAAGACCCGGCCATTACCGTTTGTTTTTCAGTAGCAGATTCCCGTTATCCTATGCCTAATACGTATTTTTTGGCTTGGACAACAACTCCTTGGACACTTCCTTCTAATCTCGGATTGTGTGTCAATCCAGATCTAGAATATTCTTTTGTTCAAGAATCCTTATCAAAGAAAATTTTTATCGTAGCAAAAGAATGCTTAGAAACAACCTTTAAAGAAAAATCCTATTCTTTACTTGAAACAAAAAAAGGAAGTGAATTAGAAGGAATTTGCTACACTCCTCTTTTTCCTTTCTTTAAAGACTTAGAAAAAGAAGGTGCTTTTAAAGTTTTCTGTGATTCTTACGTAGACCTTTCCACTGGTACAGGCATTGTTCACTTGGCCCCGGGACATGGAGAAGAAGATGCCAGAGTTTTTGAAAAATATTATCAATCTAAGGCCCCTATAGTTTCGCCTGTTTTAGATGATGGTACTTTTTCTCCAGAAATTACTCCCTGGGCCAATCAAT
>Ga0138256_10004475_pt1 | contig 14863 bp, 9 predicted proteins | sample KNB2016incub_MG_FD_105486 | JGI IMG/M metagenome (GOLD analysis project Ga0138256, IMG submission 105486) | Active sludge microbial communities from wastewater in Klosterneuburg, Austria - KNB2014incub_MG | ecosystem: Engineered > WWTP > Activated sludge > Unclassified | place: Austria... | reverse complement strand
TCATCTGATAAAATCATGATGTTATATTCTTTGGCAAGGGCCGCTATCTCCATCAAATCGTCTTCATTAAAAGTGATACCATCGGGGTTGCCCGGGTAATTCATGATCAAGACCGCAGGATCATTTTTTTTAGCACGTGCCTCTAAAAAAGTTTTAAATAATTTTGGCGACAACTGCCATTGGTCCTCATAGGTACTATGTATGATCGAAATTTTTTTGCCTAATATTTTAGCCTGAGGGACATAGGACACCCAGGAGGGACTCACTATAATTACTTCCCCTCTAAAAGCGAGTTGCAATAAAAACAATAACTCCTTGGACCCCGGTCCAATTAAAACATATTCCGGTTGTGCATTGATACCATCTTTTCTTCGATGGAAATCAGCTACAGCTTCTCTGAGTGCCGGAAGCCCTCGGACAGGTAGGTAATCTTTTTGAGGGGCATTCAATCGCAATGCTTTGACTACACTGTCCGGCACTGGAAATGGAGACTGTCCTAATCCAAATCGATATACAGTTTTTCCTTCTGAGATCAGTTTTTTTGATCGTTCATTAATAGCGAGTGTGTCTGATTCAGCCAATCCAATGAGGGTGGGATTGATAAGGTCCAGGGTTGAATATGTATCTGTCGTCATGCTGCAAAAAAGTTGTAGGAATGAATGTGAGTCATGGCAAATGTTTAATCATTGTTTAACAGGTCGCATTCAAGTCCGAATGCCAATTAATTAGGAAGGATGCTATCACTGCTATTTACTACCAAGTCAAGAGCGGCTTACACAAAGTACAATTGAATGCGCTGGAAAAGCGAATACCTTTGCGTGTACCAATTATTCATTGGCGGTGATTTACAAAGTTAATCAATTTACCAGTTATAGAGGACCTAAATGACCGTTAGGCCAAAAACATAAATCAAGTTAAGTATTAACTGCAATTGTTTATCTCACAATATACCAGGAGTAACTGTCCGCTTTTATCGTAAATGTAAAGTCAACTTCACTTTTGTTATTCAGTGTATACTTGATCTTTTTCCCAACTGAATCTTCAATGACAGCTTTAGTAAGGCCTGTATAATATAATGGCAGGGTAATCGTGCGTGTTATTTTTTCTTTGGTGGGATTGTATAACAAGATAAACGCTTTTTGGGAAAGTAAAGGGTTGACATGCATCATGCCATCCCAATCTCTGCCATCAGCCCGTCTTATTTGTATGATATCAGAGTTGAGTATCTCTCTATAAGTTTTATACCAGTCAATAGTCTTTTTCACCATTAGCCTGGTCTCTTCAGTATCAAACAACCTGGGTCCGCGATAACAGGCTTGTACTCCGGCACCATAATACTGGATCATGAGCTGTTCATAATCTTTGAGGTGCTCACTCAAAGGCTCCAGGACTGCGCTTTCATCACCACCCTGGTATTTGGTCAATGGCACAAATCCCCAACTCATCGAAGCAGTTTTTTCTAAAGTGCCATCATGAATATTTTGACGATTCAATATCTTCTGCTGATCTCTGGACAAGGAAAAATTGACCTCCCGATAACCAATGCCTATCTTGTGAGTGCCATCGAGAAAATACCAATCGGGTGCATTGATATACACCCCGCGTTCATTGAGCCAGTGATATAACTCCTTTTGAATTTCCATTTGCCTCCATTGCGAGTCATCCAGGCCCTTATGTCCAGGATGCTCGGTAGACGCACATATATCTCCGGGATAGGGTCCGTCATTTTCCCAGATATCAAAACCTGTCTGTTCGAAAAAATATTTTATTTTGTCTCTGTAGTTCAATCCCCATTTGCTGCCAAAACAAGGAGCATGCCCAAAAAATGCACCTCCCGGCTTACCGGTACGGGCATCTATCACATCATCTTCATCACTGATCCGTCGGCTACTAAAGAGTGAATATCCGCCTAACAAGATGTTTTTTTGATGTGCATAGTCAGCGAGAATCTTCCACCTTGATATATTGCCTTCTGAATTATCTTCCATATTCAAGTGACTACCAAAGCTGAGGATCACTGCTTCATATCCAGTAGCCACACACTGATCTATAGCAGTACGTACCTGTTCGTCCGTTTTGCTCACCAGATGCATAAAGATGGGATTTTGTGTGGTCCACGGTGCTATGGTGCTATACATTTTTTTGATGGCCAATCCCCTTCGCTGACGGTCATAACTGTCCATCAACAATTCGTGCGTGCGCACGGAACTAAATTGCTCTCCGGGATTCAAGTCAATACCCGGGGCTTTTTCTGGATAGACTTCCAACAAACAAGGTGTTTGAAAATTATAATTGACCTGCGAAGTGTAAGTAGAGTCTGTCTTCCAATGTGTGGTCTGATCGCTGATATCATATCGCATGGCATTGTTGAAGGCATAATTGGTCTCTACGTAGATCCCATGTTGTTTTTTCATTTCTTCAGGCGAGCCTACGACCGCACTTTCTTCTTCCACCAGGCCCAGCACTTCATTGACGACACGATTTAATTTAAATGTGGAAGTCGATCTATTTTCTACACCAACCGATTTTACGATCAATGGGATGCCATCATACAATTCATACATCACTTTTACGATGATGCCCGAAAGTGACTTTAATGGAGATATGTATTCAAAAATCACGCGTTTGCCGGTGGCCTGTTTTTTATTCATAGCCCAGGTAGTGCATTTCCAATTGATGAAAGGGGTAAGATCTGAGACAGTGTATGTTGAATAGATAAAATCTTCCTGACCAATAAGCATTTTATCTACCCATTCCGGCAATAAATAAGCCTTTTCCTTTTGTCCACGCAATCCTCCGACTTCATATTGCTTTCCATCGATAATGATCCTAGCCTCGGGCTCAACGGATCTGAGGAGTTGCTGGCCATTGATTAAGTTGGTATAATCTGTACAGGCTACATTAGGCGATAAACGGAACACCCTTTTGACCAGACCATTGTTTAATATAAGGTCTTTTCCTTCGACATTAACACTAGCTTTTTGTGAAACAGGATAGATTAAATAGTCTTTATAGACAGTCTGAGCTAAACTCTTAAAAGTCGACAGGGCAATTAATACCAATAAGCATAGGGTAATAAAACGACTCATATTATAAGGTTATCATCAAAACTGGGTAAGAAAAAATACTCACCACAAGTTACAGTTATAACCCGAATAACAATACAGTGCATGGTCAGATATTGACCTGTTTATTTCACTTCCAGAGCAATCAGATGTTGAATGCGCCCACCTCGCAGAAATAGCTTGATAGCACAAATTTCAATGGTTTACCATCGTTTTCTTTTTTGGTTCAGCTTGCACTTCAGTTTGTGCAGGAATAGCCAGCAAAGGAACCTCTGTCTGATAGCTCATTTTTTTAGTCATACTGGGCTTTAATATTTTATCAAGGAGATTTCTTTTGTAGGTCACCATGACCATCATATCCACTTCATTCCAATCGATAAATTCCTGCAGTGATTCCTCAAAATGCAATCCTGACAGGCTATAAGCCGTAAGTGTATTCTCGTGATAGCTTTCTTTGAGAAATTTTTCATACTGTGGAATTTGACGAGTGTGATCCAACAGCCCGCCTACTTTTTCAGCTTCTATATCGGTAAACACTGCCACCTTGACAGATGCCATAAAAAGATCTGCCATTTCAAAAATAATATCTAGTACAGCGTGATCTTTCTCAAAATGATTGGAAGACAATAAGATGGTCTGTGGCTTTTTCCATTTATAATATTGTGGTATGGCTAGAACGGGCACTTTACAGTTGCCGATGACCGCAGCGGTATTGCTGCCCCATATTTTACCTATTACTCCACTTGCTCCGGAGGTGCCCATCACCACCAGGTCTATATGCAGATCCTCTACCAGAGAGTTGACCGATTCTTTTAACCTACCGGTGCTAATGTGAGTGGATACCAATACCCCTTCATTTTCTTCAATTTTTCTTTTAAGTTTTGCCACTTTAGTCTTCATATCGTGGAGGATCTCTTGATTATACTCCTTGTTGACACCCAGATAGTCATTATAAACACTTCCTCGGATATCCATAGCATGCATCAATACAATTTCTACTGGCAATATTTTGGCTGATTGTACTGCAAAATTTACTGCGTTGTCAGCGCAAGCAGAAAAATCGATTGGGACTAATATCTTATTTAACATAATATTGGGTTTTAAATGATTATCAAATAATGCTTGTCACATATTTTCAAAGTTAGCAGCACTGAGGATACAATGACCTGATCATAATTAGTTCTGTCCCTGATTAATTTCGGACTTGATTAAAGGGTATGCCGGCTGCCCCACCTCAGCATCAGGCTTTATTGTGATTCACATCATAGTGGCATCCTGCGATTGACTGGTACTTTGTACTTATTCTATTTAGCATAACAAATTACAAATGAAAAAACTGGAAAATAAAGTGGCCCTGATCACAGGTGCCGCATCAGGTCTGGGCAAATCCATTGCCACCCTCTTTGCATCAGAAGGAGCCAAAATCGTCGCAGCTGATATCAATGAGACCTCGCTCAATAATTTAAAAAATGAGATTTTAGACCAGGACGGCGTAATCACCACTGTAGTAGCGGATATGTCCAAGGCTGCAGACATAGATCATATGATAGATGTTTCAATTGCCACCTACAGGACCATCGATATATTGGTCAATAATGCGGGCATTATGGACGATTTTAGTCCGGCTGGTGATGTAAGTGATCATACCTGGGAAAGGGTGATGGCCATAAACACCACAGGACCACTAAAGGCGATGCGAAAATTAATCCCCATGTTTTTGCAAAAAAAAGCCGGTGTCATCATCAATATAGCTTCGATAGGAGGCTTATATGGCGCTCGGGCAGGTGTGGCCTATACTGCAAGTAAACATGCTTTGATAGGGATCACCAAAAACACTGGATATATCTATGCCAAATCCGGAATCCGGTGTAATGCCATTGCGCCCGGAGCGATGGAGACAAATATAGCTACCGGAATAGACTTTGCCCATATATCACCTTTGGTCAATGACAGGGTCATGCCCGGGATGGTGTTGAATCCCCGATCTTCGGATCCTGTCGAAGTGGCAAGGGTAGCTTTGTTTCTGGCTTCAGAAGATGCAAGCTTTGTCAATGGAGCAGTGATCACGGCTGATGGAGGCTGGACCGCTTATTGAATAACCGGGTATTTTTCAAGCGACCCGATTCACCTTAAAAAGGATCGTTTTTAGTCATTGTGCTGGTCATCATTCCTTTAATATTTTAAACACCCTTTTAGAAATGGGGATCAATAATATCCCACCTAAAACAAATAAGATAAACGAATACTGAAGCCCCATCCAGTGCGAAATATATCCTATCAAGGAAGGCCCGATGAGCATCCCGACGATACTATAGGTGGCAACCATAGAAATGGCCATACCAGGAGAATATTTGGTAGATCTGCCGGCAAGGGTAAAGGTCATAGGCACGATGGAAGCCACGCCTACTCCGGTAATAGAAAACCCGATCAGGACAGGCCAATAATAAGGAAATAATATTACTATACCGATACCCACTGCTATAAAAGAGCCACTGATCAAATATGTTTTCTGCATGCCGAGCTTATCAACTACGCGATCAGAATAAAATCTTGAAACTGCCATAAAAATCATAAAAATCAAATAGCCGAGGGTAAAAATTTCTTGTTTGACCACCTCGCGAAAATAGACACCGCTCCAATCAAACATACCACCTTCGCAGATAGCAGAAAGAAATACGATCAAGCCTAAGGAAAGAATTAAAGCATTGGGTTTGCCGAAGACGATTTTATTGCCAGAAGTCGCCCGATCATTTTTTAATAAATAGGGATAGGACACAGTGATGGTCATAATGGTGATAAAAGCCACTATTAAAAAATGCCAATGCAGGTCTACCTGGTACCGGACCATAATGGTTGTAAAAAGCACTCCAAATACACCTCCGGTGCTCCAAAGCGCATGAAAAGAGCCGTTGATCTTTTTGTCGTATTTCTTCTGAAGCATAATGGATTGTGTATTCATCGCAATATTGAAGATCCTCATACAAAAACCATAAAAACAAACTGACAGGATGAGTACTGCCATGCTGTCAGCCATGCCTATACCGACCAGGGCTATACAAAAAGCGACAAAGGCTATACTCAAAGGAATACGACTATCAAATCTCGATACCAACCATCCTGATACCGGCAATCCGACCAAAGAACTGATGGGTAGCACCATCAGCAGGCTACCTAGCTGGGCATCATGGAGACCAAAGGTCATCTTGATCGTCGGTATCCTCGAAGCCCAGGTAGAAAAACAAAATCCGGATAAAAAGAAAAAGGTACTGAGCGCTATTCGATGCTGGACGCGCAAGCTAATTGGGTACATCGATGGGTATCTGTTAAATCTTGAGGGCGCAAAGATGGAAATAAACTTTTTTCTCCGGGCAATATTTTTTTAAATGGCGTGCAAAGGGGACCTAATTTCTGACTTCATGCAACTTTTAGAAGAAACATCGTTCTTTTCAGTACGTTCTTCTTTTATCAAAAGGCTCCTATGTACAATAAAACAGTGCTCAGCAAGATTATACTTATCGTCCTGGTGTGGGTTTTGGCAGGACTATTTATCACTGCTCATGAATACTTTTTCCTTTCCAATTATCCGGGCATACTCAATACAGAGCCTCTTGCTCAGTATAATTTTACCAACAATCTGATAGCAGCCTGTTTTTCATTAGGTGTAGGCGCGCTGATATATTGTTTATTCGAGTTTTTTTATTTTCAAAAAATCTCCAAGCGGTTTCGATTTTGGGAAGCGGTAATATTGAGAATTGCCTTTTACGTAGTATTTATTTTTTGTTTACTGGCTTTGACCTCTTTATTGTACAACACGATTTTATCGCAACGAAGTTTTTTCGATCCCTTAGGGTGGGCCAAGGCTAAACATTTTCTGACTTCAAAGTCCTTGTTTCACCCCATACTTCCATTTTTAATTCTAATCATCATCAGCACCTTTTTTCTACAAGTTACAGAACGATTCAGCAGGCAAGAATTTAGCAGGATGATGTCGGGCAAATATTTTCATCCCCAGCAGGAGGACCGGGTCATGCTCTTCCTCGATCTCAATCATTCAACTACACTGGCGGAGAAACTGGGAAATGAAAAATTTTATGACCTGATCAATGATTTTTTTTATGACATCGCTCCGGTGATCGAGAGGCATGGCGGGGAAGTGGTAGAATATGTGGGGGACCAGGTGATAGTAAGTTGGGATATCATCCAGGGCACTAAAAAAGGAAATTGTGTAGAATGTATATTTGATTTCGAAAAAGTGATCAAACAAAGGTCAAGCTATTATCAGCAAAAATATGGGACGGTGCCGGAGTTTAAAGTAGCCATACACAGCGGCCAGGTCATCATCGGTGAAATCGGAAAGATCAAAAAATCCATCAAGTTCAGTGGCGATGTGTTGAATACCACCTCCAGGGTAGAAGGCCTGTGTCGTCAATATGGCGAGCAGCTATTGGTGACTGAGCCATTGGTACAACGGTTTAACAATGTCTCCTTCACTCCGGTCAAGATCACTGATACCGGGATAAGAGGTAAAACAGGCCTTATGGGAATCTACAAAGTAGTCCGTAAATAATTCACCTATCAACCAGGCTCCCTCATTTTACACGGATGACTATTGAGCCACCAATTCAAATAGTTCCTTATCCAGTTGAGGTTTTAATGAACAACTATTGTCAAAATGCATGGTAGCTGTGTTTTTTTCATTATAAGCTGGCCAGGCTGGTAGTGCTGCATGAGCTGGATTACCTTTTCTTGCAAAATTAATCCAGGCCTGGCTTACTTTGTCTGCTAGTACCTGAGCTTTTGCACCGCCACCACACATATTTTTGGTGCGTTGAATATTATTAAAGCAAAAAGCAAGCTCTGAACAATGGATCGCTTTATATTTTCCATCCATCACCGGTGATTGCCAGTCAAATAAATACATATAGACAGGAGCTCCACCAGTAAGGTTTGATTTTAGATTAGCCTCATAAACAGCTCCTGGTCTGAACCGGGTATCGACATCGATCAGATCAGAAGGTTTTATATCATGCGGATATGCTTTTTTGACAGCTTTAATAAAGGCATCTGATTTATCTCCATATTGTTTCTGAATGAACTCTATGACCTTATCCAATGGTGCATTACTGAGTCCTGCTCCCAATGAAGGCATAAATTCATTTTTGACCGTTCCAATTAGCAAAGGCACATTTTTAGATAGTTCCAGAGCTTCCGGTGCAAACATCTGGTAAGGCAGGTCCACTCCATCTACGCTCGGACCCCAGCTCAACCCAAAACCTGTCACCGGTTTGCCGGCTGCTTTCAATTGATCTGCTACGATCTTTAATGCCTTTTTGCTCGCTTCGCTCAAGGCGGTGAACGGCACTTTTTGGATATCATCTATAGAAGAGGCGGTGATATTCAATTCTTTTAAAACTTCGGCGGTGATGGCCTGGGTGGTCTCTTTTTCAAGCATTGTCCCCCGAAACGCACCACTTTGATTAATAGCTTTATGAAATAGACCTTTAGCGGAAGGCATTGCCATCAGCGTATTTACTTTTGCTCCCCCACCGGACTGTCCAAAGATGGTTACATTGCCCGGATCGCCTCCGAAGTTGGCAATGTTTTGCTGTACCCACTCGAGGGCAGCTTTTATATCGAGTATACTGATATTGGCTGAATGCTTATATTTTTCTCCGAATACAGAGAGATCGAGATATCCCAACACATTCAACCGATGATTGATAGAGACTACGACTACATCTCCTTTGCGGGCCAGATTTTCACCATCGTAGGAGGGTAGCTCCTGGCTCGAGCCGGCAGTGTACCCACCACCATGGATCCAGAACATGACTGGTCGTTTTTTTCCATCATTAATAGCTTTGGTCCAAATATTCAGTCGCATACAATCTTCACTGGTATAACCCCAGTCGTGATCAAATACAAATTCGCTTTCATCCTGGACCCTGGTCGTGGGATCTAATAAGGGAGCTACCGGACCATAAGTCATGGATGAACGTACGCCATCCCACGATGCTGGAGCATGTGGAGCCTCAAAACGATTTGCTTCGGCATAGGGTATCCCTTTGTAAGTATAAATTCCATTGAAGATATATCCGCGCACTTTACCGCTGTTGGTGGAAGTGACGGCAATATTCTCACCGGTGACTAGTTGGCCGTAAGTATATTGAGCGCATAGCAGCGCCAAAAACAGAATTATTTTTTTCATGAATCTATAAGGTTTTAAATAAAGAAAGCTGACAAATATATAGATAAATATAAGCTGCTATTGATTAGTATTTATATAGTATCACCCATCAAATCAATGTAATGATCAAAACTTGTCTGTTCTAAACGGTCTCGCCGGTAACCCTTCCTTATTGTATAGGTTGGCACCTTCCGGATCGTCGGCCCATGCATACCGCACGGCAACAGGGTGATCTATTTGATCGCTCCAGACCACTATTTTGTTGTTTTTAATTACTGCCTTTGCCCATTGAAATTTTTTATCTTTCCCGGCGATTGAAAAGTAGTTTAAGTTCGTATCACCTTTGCTGTACATACCGCTGCCAATATGATCAAACGATAGGATGACCTGCTTTCCCTTAATTTTCATGCATTTATAGGTAGGACCTGAATAAACGATTTTTTTATCACCATAAACAAAGTGTTGTGCGACCAAAGCCAGCCGGATACCCACATCTTTTTTATTGATCGGATGAATATCATTCCATTCGCCAATGTCTATGGTTACGGCCATTCCGGTATTCGGCACAGAGAGGGCATTGGTTTGAGATTCTCTGAACGAAGCCCAACCACCCTCTGAGGGTTCTTTTTGGGGCTCATTAAAGTTAGGCAGTTGTACCCAGAGAAAGGGAAAATCGCCTATATTCCATTTTTCCCGCCAACATTGGATCAAGGCCGGAAATAAGGTATTGTGTTCAAGATGCCTCCCAACATTTGCCTCACCCTGGTACCAAAGTACGCCCTTGATGACATACGGCAAGATGGGCGCAATCATACCTTTGTACAATCCAGTAGGTTTCCATTGAATAAAAGTAGGGCCTTGCAGTGGCGGCATCTCACTGCCCAATCGATATTTCCACATGCCGCTCAAGTCTATCTTATTAGTACCATCGACGATAGTATATTCTTTATCAGGAACAAAACCTCCTTTGCCCGCCGGGCTCACAATGCGCACGGCGATCAGATTTTTGCCTGTTTTAAGTAAACCAGCTGGAATCGTATAAGATCTCGGAATATATTGAGTAAACATGGCTCCTACAAAAACTCCATTGATAAAGACGGAGTCAGCATCTACTATATTGCCAAATGGTAATCTGACAGTCTTACCAATCATGCTGGAAGGGACTTCAAAAAATTTGCGATACCATACAGATCCATTGATGGGGCCAAGTTTGTCTTTAGTCCAAAACCCGGGAATCATCATTTCCTCCCAGCTGCTATCATCATAATCAGGCTTTGTCCAGGAACCCAATGGATCCTGATATCCCGCATCTGAGGTCCTTAGTTTGCTGTACCAGTCTGCAGCCCGATTCCGGTCGTCAGATATGACCTTAGCTACATAGAGGCTATCTTTAAATTTTAACCCGTCTTCATACAAATTGGCAAAAGGTTTTAAGGCTTCTTCGCTCATCCAGGATTCAGCCCGCGAGCCACCCAATGTAGCATTAATGATCCCGATGGGTATTTTATAACGCTGATAAAGTTCTCTAGCAAAATAATAAGCTACTGCGGAAAACCGGAGAATACTCTGAGGGTCTGCAGCTTGCCAGGAACCGCTCACCAGGTCTTTTTGTTCCTTGTCAAAAAAATACTTTTTGGGTACATCGAACTGCCGGATAAATTTGTTTTCTGATTGTGCTATATCATCTCCGTATTTGGAGGTCAGACTTCTCATGGAAAGCTCCATATTTGATTGCCCGGAGCAAACCCACACATCACCTACCAGGACATCATGTACCGTCAAAGTATTGGTGCCGGCAATCACCATATCGTAGGGGCCTCCTGCTTTTTGCTTGGGCAAATGGATATTCCAGGTGCCGTTTTCAGCTGTAATAGTGTGCCGGACTTCCTTTTGAAACTGGAGGGTAATTTTTTCACCGGGTAGTGCCCATCCCCAAATACGGAGATCAGCCTCCCGCTGCAAAACCATACCATCACTGATCAGCTTTGGCAACCGGATCTGGCTGGCACCGATGATGTAGGCCAGCAGAAGGCTACCTATGAGCAATACCTTTCTACACATGTGACTACTTGAATAAAGTTTGAGAGAACATGTAAAGATCATGACGCCATACTGGCCAGGCATGACCTCCAGGGTATTCGCTGTATACGTACTTAATGCCGATTTCGTCAAATTTGCTCATCATCATTTTGCAGTTTGCATGTGCGATATCTTCCTTACCTCCCATCGAGATCCAGAATGTTTTGAGCCGTTCGTTAATCATACTTGCATTTTGTTTCATATAGTCATACTGCGGTTCCGACAAAGTTGGATTATTGGCAAACCAACCGGAGCTGAATACGCCGAGGTATGCAAATTGGTCAATATTTTTTAAGCCAGCATATAAAGTTTGCAAGCCTCCCAGAGATAGACCCGCCAGTGCCCTATCAGATGCATTTGTCTTTACCCTGAAAGTATTTTCCACAAACGGGATAGCTCCGTTTTTTAATTCATTTTCAAACGCTCTCAATTGATTTTCGCCAAATCCGGCTATACCGCCCGGACCACCCATATTGCCATCCAGCATGGCAACCAGCATTGGTTTGGCTTTAAGGTCGGCAATAAGATTGTCAAGGATAAGATCCGTCTTACCCTGGGTGGCCCAGCCCCTTTGGTCCTCACCGCCACCATGCAAAATATATAATACAGGATACTTATCGTTGGATTGATCATAGCCCGGAGGCGTGTACACGTACATTTCGCGCCAGGTATTGGATGCTTTTGAAAAATATTTTTTAAGCCGGAGATCCCCATGAGGTACGTTTTTGAGTGCATAAAAATCACCCTCTTTATCCGGGATCTCTATTCCACTGGCCATCCGCCCCATGCCATAATATGATTCACTGGCAGGATCCGCTACGGCGAGCCCGTCTATCAGCAATGAATAATAATGAAACCCTCTTGTGATCACCTCAGTCGTTACATTCCAATATCCGCTGGTGTCTTTAATCAGGTCATATTTTTTGCCCAAATCAATTTGAACTTTTTGTGCATCCGGCGCTTTCAGTTTGAAGACTACCCGGTTATCCGGTAGAATCTGGGGGAATTTGGCATTGCGTACATTAGAAGTGGCAGGAGATCCTAAGACGGTATAGGATGTAAAGGAAGTTGCATCCACAGGCTTAAACAAAAACTGTGAAAACATATACAGACCGTTTTTCCAAACTTTAAAATCGTGTACGCCGGGTTCGAGATAATAGACATGAGGCACATCGTGCTGAAATAAATAATCATGGGTGCGTTTGCTAAAAGACAATAGTCCATCACTGTCTCCACAAGAGATCCAAAGTAATTTGAGTTTAGTTTTGGCTGCTTCAGGATCAGGTACCAATTCCTGTGGAAGCTTGGTATTGGGAGCAGATGAAAATCCACCAACCCAGGAGAATTTATCCAAATGGCCTAATCCGAAATTTAAAGACTGACCTCCTCCCATAGACAAGCCGGCGATGGCGCGATGGTCTTTGTCCGTAAGCGTAGGATAGGTCTTTTCAATAAAAGGGATGAGATCATTCAGCAGATCGTTTTCAAACCTGGCAAAAGCTTCTACTTTATCCTTGTCAAAAATATTACCTACTGCCCGGTCATCTTTCATCGCGCGACCATTGGGCATGACTACGAGCATGGGTTCTATTTTTGATTCTGCATACAGATTATCCAATATCACTTGTGGATTAGCACCCTTCAACCATTCTTTCTCGTCACCACCTATGCCGTGCAACAGGTAGAAGACAGGATACTTGTTTTTTTTGTCGTAACCAGGCGGTGTATAGAGTAGTGCTTTACGCATTGTCCCGACCGTTTTTGATTCATAGGTGATGGTATCTATTTTGCCTTTGGCTATTCCCGGGCGGACCTGGTCAAAACCAATCGGAGCTTCTTTTAGAGTTGGTTGGGCAAAGAAAACAAGCTTGCTTCCAATGAGCAGGAAACAAATTGAAATTATTTTTTTCACAATATTTTATTTAATTAATTATTTCCGGATAGAAAGTTGGGTACAAAAATTGTTTGAGTAAAATACCAATCACAACTAATTATTTTTAAACAATAGCGGAGCTAACTCTTTAAGACTACGACGCCATGTTTGAAATTCGTGCCCGGTTTTATCCGATACATAAGAGACGGCATTGATATCAGCCTCTTTTAGTTTTGCAACGGCATCCAAGACCCTTTCCGGTCTTTCACGGGAGCCACAGCTTAGAAATATTAGCTTTGCTTTTGACTTGTCTTTGATTTCCTCCGGTGTATACAAGCCTCCGCTTAACAAACCATAATATGAAAATACTTCTGGTTGGTTAAGTGTAATGGTATGCGTTTCCATTCCGCCCATGGAGAGTCCAGCCATCGCGCGATGTGAAGATTGCGCCACGGTGCGAAAATTGGCATCAATATAAGGAACCAGTTCGTCGACAAGCACTGTTTGAAACGGCTCTATTTTAAAATCTCTCAATCCACCAAATTTGACCTCATTGGTCATACCATAAGTCATGACGATGATAAACGGTTCGATCTTGCCTTCGGCAATCAAATTGTCCATGATCAGGTTAGCGTGGCCCTGATTGCTCCATGCAGTCTCATCTTCCCCCCATCCATGCTGCAGGTATAATACCGGATATCTCATTGTAAGTTTTTTATCATATCCCGGTGGTGTATAGACAAAAGCGCGACGCGAAGTATTGGTGCTGGGCGATAAGAATAATACCTGCTGCACGTTGCCATGAGGAACCGATTTGAGTGCATAAAAGTCCTGGTCATGGGCTGGAATTTCGATCCCACTTTCCCAACGGGTAGAACCAAAGAAATTCATTGCGCCAGGATCATTAAATTTCCCGCCATCAATCTTGACATTGTAATAATGAAAGCCTTCGTCCAGGGGACCTTCGGTGGTACCCATCCAGGTTCCGTCTTCGGCTTTTTCCAGTTTGGTTCCCCCGCGTCCACCCAGGCCCAGACTCACTCGTACACTATCTGCTGCAGGGGCTATTATTTTAAATCGGGCATACCCTTGTGAATTTACCTGGGGATATTCCTGTCCCGGCTGATTCAAAGAAGAAGGTTTAAAGTCTTCTATAACAGGGGGTAAAGTAGATTGTGCCAGGCTGATATCACAGCATACCATGCTTAAAAAAGCAAACAATAAAGTTTTGATATTCATTTTTAAAAATTTAAGTTTATAAATCATTCATTTTTCATTCATGTTTATTATTTAAAGAGCACCTGTAAAGTTTTAGCCAAGTATAACTTACAATTCATCCAGGTATGTCCGCCAGGCACGATCAGTGGCTCTACTTTAATCTTCTTCTGGTCAAACATTGCGAGATTTTGTTTGACACTTTCGTATAGAAAATCTTCAGTGCCTACGCTGATGGTAAATAATTTTAATTGTTGGTTGATCTTGTCCGCATCCGGAGTCCATTCAGTGAAATTCTTCTTAAACTCATCAGTAGCTGTGTAAGGCGCATAGGAACAGATATAGGAGAATTTATCTGTATTGGTCAATCCGATATTCAATGTCTGACCACCTCCAACTGAAAATCCTGCCACTGCGCGGTGATGGCTATCAGCTTGCACCGGATAG
>Ga0138256_10004474_pt1 | contig 14864 bp, 8 predicted proteins | sample KNB2016incub_MG_FD_105486 | JGI IMG/M metagenome (GOLD analysis project Ga0138256, IMG submission 105486) | Active sludge microbial communities from wastewater in Klosterneuburg, Austria - KNB2014incub_MG | ecosystem: Engineered > WWTP > Activated sludge > Unclassified | place: Austria... | reverse complement strand
ATGGATAATAATTCCAGTACCGAGTCAAACCCCTGTTTTTGTCCCAGCCCCAGCAGTCTTGTTTTTAATTGCTCAGCCGTAGTACGCGAAAACAAAATTCCCTTGGCCGAACGTTCCAGCAGGTTGCGGATAAAACTCATCTGGTTACGGCGGAGGAATTTATCGTCAAAGAGATCTTTATGAAACTGAATCGTTACTTCAGTGATCTTCCGCCCTTTACATTTATGGGTCTGCCATACATGCGGCAGATTTGATCCCACCAGCACCAATTCCAGGTCATCTATTTCAGCAATATGATCGCCCACCACCCGCCGGGCTCCTTTGGCATTATGTATAAAGTTCAGTTCCAGTTCTTCATGGTAATGCAGGGGAAAGTCAAAATCAGTCTTGACCCGGGTGAATATGGTAAAGCAATCACTGGGGGTCAGCGGGGTGATTTCCCGGAGAATATTCTTATGCATGGCAGGCCTTTGAGATAAAGTTACTAGCTGAGAGATAAAAAAGTATCATATTGGTGTCTGTTTATTTAAAAATAAATTCGGTTTTTTTCCTGCTAAATCGAAAAATTATAAAATATTGGGTGTAAATCAGGGTTAATAAATACAATAATCAGATAAAATAGTATTATTCTGGCTTAAGTATATATGCCTACTTTTGAGTCTAAATTTTCTTGCTGTATGAGAAAGACACGTTTCCCCCGTGCAATCACAATGATTATTGTGCTTGTGCTTTTTTCCCTTACCGTATTTTCCCAGAACAGAGTGATTTCCGGTGTGGTTTCCGATCAAAGCGGAGTTCCACTGGTAAATGCGACTGTTACCGTGAAAGGAGGTAAGACCACGGTGATCACCGACAATTACGGTGCATTTAAAATTACCGTCCCCCCGAATGCCACTACCCTGGTGGTTTCGTATGTGGGAGCTAAAGCCAAAGAAATTTCGCTGGAGGGCAAAACCAATATCCTGGTGAGCCTGGATGTAACCGACACCAAACTGAGTGAAGTGGTGGTGATTGGTTATGGTACGGCCAAACGGTCTGATGTTTCTTCCGCGATTTCTTCTGTCAAAACAAAAGACCTGAAGGATCTTCCTGTTTCAGGTATTGACCAGGCCCTGCAGGGTAAAGTGGCAGGTGTTACAGTTATTAACAACAGTGGTCAGCCCGGAGGCGGTGTTTCTCTCCGTATCCGCGGGGTAACTACCATTAATGCTAACGACCCCCTGATCGTGGTGGATGGGGTGATCTTCACCAGCAACACAAAATTCAGTTCCGGTTATGCCGGATTAGGTGGATCGGATGGTCAGACCGGAAACAGTTTCCTGGCCACTATCAACCCGAATGATATCGAGTCCATCGATATCCTGAAAGATGCTTCTGCCCAGGCGATCTATGGATCTCAGGCCGCAAATGGCGTGATCCTGATTACTACCAAGAAAGGTAAATCCGGTGAAGGCAAGATCAATTATGAAATGTATGCGGGTAACCAGATCGTACAGAAAAAACTGGACCTGATGAACCTGCGTGAATTTGCGCAATACCAGAATGAAGTTTCTCCTTTGCTCGGGTTCACGCCCAGTGCTGAGTTTGCAGACCCAAGCATCCTTGGCCGCGGTACAGACTGGCAGGATGCCATGTTCCGTACCGGTACAGTACAGAATCACCAGCTGAGTTTCTCTGGTGGTAAAGACAAAACAAACTATTATCTCTCGGCCAACTACTTTACACAAAAAGGGATCCTGATTGGCTCAGATTTCAAACGTTATTCCACCCGCTTCAGTCTGGATCACCAGTTAAAGTCCTGGATGAAAGTAGGGGTAAGTGCCAACGCCTCCCGTAGTATACAGAATGTAACGCTGGCTGATGCCGCAGAAGGAACCATCTGGTGGGGTACCCTGCAAAGCCCGCTGATCCCGGTGAAAAACCTGGATGGAACCTGGGGTGGTGGCGGACAAACCATTGGTGGTTTTCAATATGCACAGGATAACCCGATTGCCCGCAGTTTTTATCGTGGAAATAAATCCACCAGTTCACAGGTATTCGGTCAGCTCTATGCGGAAATTGAATTCATGAAAGGGCTGTCACTGCGGAATGAATTCGCATACTCACTGAGTCTCTATAATAATATGGCCTTTCAGCGTACCGGTAATTTTGGTAATACCAGTCTGCGCAGCCAGTTATTTGAATACCGGGGTAACGGATATTATTATGCCGCCCGGAATTACCTGAATTACTATAAGAATATCGGTAAACATGCCATCAGCGCCACTGCCGGTCATGAAGCCCAGTACAATTACTCGGAAAGCCTGAATGGTAAAAAGGTGGATCTCCAGAACAATATTCTTGACCTCAATGCCGGCAGCAGTGATCGTGATACCTGGGAGCTGGGTGGCGGAAAGAATGATGGGACGATTGAATCATATTTTGCCCGTGGTACTTACACATACGATAACCGCTATGCCCTGAACCTGAGTATACGCAGGGATGGTTCTTCCCGCTTCTTTGGTAAAAACAAATGGGGTAATTTCCCCGGTGCTTCTTTTGCCTGGACAGTGACCAATGAAAAGTTTGCAGAGAATATGAAGAAGACCATCAATTCCCTGAAGGTAAGAATCGGGTATGGTGAAGTGGGTAATACGAATATGCCAAACGGTGCCCCGAATCCGCCCTATACTTCAGTGGTTTCCTTCTGGCCTGGCCCGGTTGGTTTTGGAAGTTCCAACTACCTCTATGGAGTGGCCAATCCTGATCTGACCTGGGAATCTGTGATCACCAAGAATGCCGGGGTAGATATCTCCTTCCTCAATGGGCGGATTGAAACCGCTATTGATGTGTATAAAAAAGTAACCAGCCAGATGTTGCTCATTGGTACAGGTCCCCGTCTGATCGGGGTTGGCGACCAGTGGGATGACCTGAAAGGCCCGGTCATCAATACAGGACGGATGTCCAATACCGGTATTGATTTCAGCCTGACTTCCACTAATATCCGGAACAAGGATTTAACCTGGAAAACAAATATTATTTTCTCCCAGTTTAAAAACAAACTGGAAAAAGTAGCTGGTGATCTCGCCGCTTTATACGGACGTATATATTATGACAATTACCTGATTTCCCGGACTATTCCAGGTTTCGCCGTAGGTTCATTCTTCGGTCTTAAAACCGATGGACTCTACCGGACACAGGACGACCTGAATAACAGTCTGCCCCAGTTTGGTTATTCTGTTGATCAGACCCATACCTGGTTAGGCGATGTACGCTATAAAGATGTAGGAGGTGCGGATGGTAAGCCGGATGGAGTGATTGATGAAAAGGATATTACTTTTATCGGCAGCCCTTTACCGAAGTTTACTTACGGGTTTACCAACACAGTTAACTATAAGAATTTTGATTTCTCTGTATTTATCCAGGGAAGCCATGGCGCGAAAATTTTCAACTTCCTTCGCTGGCAGCTTGAAAAGATGGACAACCCTTATTATAACCAGCTTCGTTCTGTCATGGATCGTTATACAGATGCCAATACAAATGGAAAACTGCCCCGATTTACCAATACAAACGTAAATAACGTGTATATGTCCGACCGCTATGTGGAGGATGGTTCTTACCTGCGTATTCAGAACATTGCTATCGGTTACCGCATCCCGGCGAAGTATTTGTCCAAAGCAAAGATCAGTACCGCCCGTGTATATATTACCGTACAGAACCTGCATACGTTTACCAATTATAGCGGGTATGATCCGGAAGTGGGTGTGTTTAACAACAATATCCGCCTGACCAATGTGGATGCCGGTCACTACCCGAATCCACGTTCATTCACAGCGGGTATCAACCTTGAATTATAATAAGCAAACTGTTTAAACATTATTAATATGAAAAATATACTGCGATATACAGCTATTGTTCTGCTGCCGGTGGTTGCGCTGTTCTCCTGTAAAAAGGAATTCCTGGACAAGCCGGCCCTGGACAGCACCACACTGGATAACTATTATAATACCGCGGAAGAAGCCCGCGGTTTGACCAGCACGCTCTACGGATTGCCCTGGGCCGGTTATGAAAACCGGGCGATGGATGCCATCGGGGATGTGATGGCCGGTAATGAATATACCGGTGGTGGCGATGATCCTCCCTTTATTAATTTTTCCTTCGCCTCCACTTCCGTAAGGATCGCCGACGCCTGGAAAGTATTTTATAAAATTGGCGGCTGGACCAGTGAATACATGAATGCACTTGAACTTAAAAAATCAAAAGGAGGCGATGCCAGTTTCCTGGATCCGGCTATTGCCGAGTGTAATTTCTTTAAAGGCACTGTTTATTTTTATATTGCCCGTATCTGGGGCGATGCACCGATTGTAAACAACCCGGGTGCTACCATTCTTTCCGGTGATTTTAATATCCCCGCTATTTCAAAGCCGACGTGCTGCGTTTTGCACTCGAAGAACTGAAAAAAGCAGAAGCCGGTTTACCTGAAACAGATGTTCCGGGCCGGGTTACCAGGTATTCTGCCAAAGGAATGATGGCGAAACTTTATCTCTATCGTAAAGATTATGACAGTGCTAAAATGAAAGCATTGGAAGTAATCAACTCAGGCAAGTATGATCTGTTTAATGATTATGGCGCCATGTTTAATTCCAGTGCCAATAATAACAATATTGAATCCCTGTTCTCTATTCAGCATCAGCTGACCGGAAATCCCTGGGGTTCAGGTAATCAGAAAAATCCGGATCGTGGTCCCGGTAACCTGCAGACTTCCGAAGCCAGTATGTGGGAACTGTATACACCAAGTCGTGATATGATCAATGCGTATGAGTCCGGCGACATCCGTCGCAAAGGATCCATGATGGAGCATGGCTGGAGCAACCCGCAATGGAAACCCAAAAATGCCAATGCGGCGTATAATGCATTTATGGCGGGTGGTTATAAATATGATACCCTGCAACCGGTTGGTGATGGTGGACAGAAGAATCAGGTTCGGGCCAATATTGCGAAATATGTGGTTGGACCCGGATCAGCTTTCGGTGGTGAAGCTGTACTCGGTATGAATACGGGTATCAATACGATGATGTTGCGTTATGCAGATATATTGCTTATTTATGCAGAAGCTGTACTGGGTACCAATGCCACTACTACTGATGCCAGCGCACTGGCCGCTTTCAATAAAGTACGTGCAAGAGCAGGTCTTTTGCAGAAAACTTCACTTACTCCGGATGATATCCTGAAAGAACGCCGGGTGGAATTTGCTTTTGAAGGTGATTACTGGTTCGATATCCAACGCCAGGGTTTTACCAAAGCCAAGCAGATTATTGAAGCACAGAACCGCGGCACTTTTGATAGTCCGATGTATGTAACCTTCACGCAGAATTCAATGCACCTGCCGATTCCTGCCGGAGAAGTATTACAGGATCCTGCACTGGCTCAACCGCCTGTTGCTTATTATTAATCGTCATTCATTCAGTAATTTTAAAGAAGCTTTATATGAAACAATTCATTAAAAATCAAATAAGCACTTTCTTCCTGGTGCTGGTACTGGGTGCCCTGTTTATCACAGGTTGCCAGAAGGACAGCGATGGAAGTCCGGAAGTCAGTACCGGTGGAATGAGTTCAGGTGAACTGAACCCGGGTTCTGCGGCCGGAGGTGAAGTAATCACACTTAAAGGAAGCGGGATCGGCCAGGTCCGTTCTATCGTGTTTGATAAGAATAATGTACCTGCCCCCTTCCTTTCAACACTCAATACAACAACAGACCTGGTATTCCGTGTTCCGGATACCGCATTTGGCGGACCACAGAACGTCATCTTCACCAATGCAGATGGTAAGACACTGACCGTTCCGTTCAGTGTGATTGCCCTGCCCAATGTAAGCGCTGCGTTTCCGACCGATTTCGAAGCAGGAACACAGGTGACCATCACCGGCAATAACCTCGATGATGTATCCGCTGTTGTATTGGAAGGAACGACCGATGCCTGCACGATCGTTTCACAAACCCGGAAGCAAATGGTAGTCACTATGCCTGCCACTACAGCGAACCGGGCGAAACTGAAACTCACCAATGCTTCCGGTATTCGTATTACTGATATGGAATTTGTAAACGTGGGTCAGGCTTTAACCGTATTTACCGAGCAACTCAATAACGGTTTTGAAAACTGGGGCTGGGGCGGCGATTACAATGCTTCCACGGATGACAAAATCACCGGTGCCAAATGCCTGAAAGCAGCCTATGATCCGGCCGGAAGCTGGGGTGGAATGCAGTTGGGTAATGGCGGTTCAATTAATATTGCAGGCTATCGTTATTTCTCCTTCTGGGCAAAAGGGGCCGATGTTGATAAAAACGTGCAATTCCTGATTAACTGGGGCAATCAGAAAGTAATTACCATTCCGGCTAATAAATGGACTTATTTCCGGTATGACCTGACCACGGAGTACCCGGGACTGAGCAATGATGTGAATAATGTTACTTTCCAGATCCAGGAAGCCGGAAAGACCCTGTTGTTTGATAATATTATGTTCTTTAAATAAATCATTGAACCCGGGCCGGCAATCCCGGATTCTTTTTGAGAATAAGCAGTCATCGTTTAAGCCGTTTCTGGTTCGGGTAACTGTGATCAGAAACGGCTTTTTTTTAAGCAGATGGGAACAAAAAACTATATACGGCTTTTAATCATAACCGTAACCCTTTCAGCCTTTTTACAGGCAGCGGCAGGGGAACCATACGTAACCGTAAAGGATGGCCGGTTTAAGCTGGGCCAGAATGATTACACATATATCGGGGTAAATTACTGGTACGGAGGACTCGAAGCCAATACGGCAAAAGGGAGAAAAAGGATTAAGGAAGAGCTGGCTTTTCTGGCCGCTAAGGGCGTGAATAATGTACGTGTCCTGGCGGGCGCAGAAGGTGCCGGTCCTATCAACGGGGTGCCACGGGTAGAACCAGCTTTACAAACAGCCTCCGGCGTTTTCAATACTGCATTACTCGAAGGACTCGATTTTCTGCTGGCTGAACTGGCTAAGCGGAAAATGAAAGCCATCATCTATTTCAGTAATAACTGGGAATGGAGTGGCGGCTTCCTTCAATACCTTAACTGGAACGGACAAATAGCTGATTCTGTATTAAGACGCAAACTGGGTTGGGATGAAATGCGTGACCTGGTCAGTGGCTTCTATCAATGTAATCCCTGCATCAGTCAGTATGAAGCACAATTAAAATTACTGGTCAACCGCACCAACAGCATAACAAAGAAGCCTTACAAGGATGATCCGGCGATTATGGCCTGGGAGATCGCTAACGAACCAAGGCCGATGCGACCGGTAATGATTGATGCGTATAAAAAATTTATTCATCAGACGGCAACGCTTATCCGTTCCCTTGACCCGAATCACCTGGTCACCACCGGTACGGAAGGCGATATGGGTACTGAGAATATGGATGTGTTTCGTTCTATTCATGAAGACAAGGCCATCGACTACCTGACGATTCATATATGGCCGAAGAACTGGGGATGGTTCAGTGATACAGCTATTGGAAAAAGTTTTGATAAGGTATTGGAAAATACCGGTGCCTACATCAAAAGACATACAGCCGTGGCGATTGAGTTGAAAAAGCCATTGGTGATAGAAGAGTTTGGTTTGCCCCGTGATCAGCATGCGTTTACCACTGAGAGCAGCACCCGCTTACGTGATCGTTATTACGCATTTGTATTTGATTACCTGGCGGACCCGGAAAAAAATGCCGGCGTGATCTGTGGCGCTAATTTCTGGGCTTTTGCCGGAAAGGGAAGACCTTCGCATAAGCAATTGTTATGGAGCAGGGGAGATGATTTTCTGGGAGACCCGCCCGTAGAGGAACAAGGATTGAATTCAGTCTTTGATACAGATAGCAGCACCTGGAATATAGTCACTTCTTTTTTGAAAAAAATAAAAGCAAAGAAATGAGAATCGCAGGACAGCTGATACTGGCCGGTTTTAGTTTTCTGCTGACCCATGCGGCCTGCTCACAGGTTGTGTCGGTATCGCCGGTGGATCCTGCAGCTACAAAAGAGACCGTCAATCTCTACAGAAACCTGCTGAAGTTGCAGGGGAAAGGTTTTCTTTTTGGACACCAGGATGATCTGGCCTATGGAGTGGAATGGAAATATAAAGAAGGAAGAAGTGATGTAAAAGAAGCCGCTGGTGATTATCCGGCAGTATACGGCTGGGAGCTGGGCGGCATTGAACGGCCCGGCAATGATCAGAATATCGACGGGGTGCCATTTAAAAAGATGAAACAGTTTATCCGCCAGGGATACGAAAGAGGCGGGGTGATCACGCTGAGCTGGCATGCGGATAGTCCGTTTGGCGGGGGTAAAAATGCCTGGGATACCACACATGGTTCAGTGGCTTCCATCAATCCGGGTGGTGCCAATCATTCAATGTATAAGGAGTGGCTCGATAAGGTTGCCGCTTTTATTGGTACATTGAAAGGAAGTAAAGGGGAAGCGATACCGGTTTTGTTCCGTCCTTTTCATGAGCACAGTGGCAACTGGTTCTGGTGGTGCCGGAATGCCTGTACTGTATTTGAGTATCAGACCCTCTGGCGGTTTACCTATTACTATCTGCAAACGGAAAAGAAATTACATAATCTGATATGGGTCTACAATACAGGAGGTGATTTTAATACAAAAGAAGAATTCCTGGAGCGTTATCCCGGTGATGATAAAGTGGATCTGCTGAGTTTTGATACCTATCAGTATGGTGATCCGGAAAAAGAGAAATGGTTTGAAGAAAATACCAACCGGCGGTTGAAAATCGTGGGTGAACTGGCCGTCGAAAAAGGAAAACCATTTGCACTGGCGGAAACAGGTTATGAAGCCGTTCCATATGCGGAATGGTGGACACAAACATTGCTGAACGCGATCGGTGATAATAAAATTTGTTATGTAATGGTCTGGCGGAATCATGGCTATCAGGCTGAAACAAAAAAAATGCATTATTACGCACCCTATAAAGGGCAGGTTTCGGAAGCGGACTTCCGGAAGTTTGCTTCATTGGAGCGGGTATTGTTTGAAAAAGAAGCATTAAATGAAAGATTGTATCAATAACTATTTCATAGGCAAAGCAAACAACAAAGCAGTCTTAAAACAGGAAAAGCTGGCTGATTCCTCAGCCGGCTGCCTGTTTTAGCAAAAGGCAGGAAAAAGATTTAAATTAAAACGGATGAAGCTCACTCTGATCGATATCAGTATTATAGTATCCTACCTGGTCACCATGCTGATGCTGGGCTGGTTCCTGCGGAAGAAAGCGCGGGTGAATTAAGAAAGCTACCTGATGGGCGGGAAAAAACTGCCCTGGTATATGCTGGGGATGAGTGATGCATCCGATATGTTTGATATCAGTGGTACCATGTGGATGGTGGCGCTTTGTTTTGTTTATGGGATTAAAAGTATCTGGATCCCCTGGTTATGGCCGGTATTCAACCAGGTATTTAATATGATGTACCTGAGTAAATGGTTGAGGCGCTCCAATGCTAATACAGGGGCGGAATGGCTGGCCACCCGTTTTGGATTAATTGGAAAGGGCGTAAAAGGGTCACACGCAATCGTCGTAGCTTTTGCACTCATCGGTTGCCTGGGCTTTCTGGCCTATGGCTTTATCGGATTGGGTAAATTCATAGAAATATTTGTCCCCTGGGATATGGTCAAAGACTATGTACCTTTTAATGTGTCGCCCCATTATGTGGCTCATTTTTACGGTATCATCTTCACCCTCTTCGCCATGTTTTATTCCATCCTTGGTGGTATGCACAGTATTGTACTGGGCGACCTGATCAAGTATGCGATCATGACCATCGGATGTTTCGCCATTGCGGCCATCGCCATGATGCACCTGCGTGGTAACACACTGAATGTGCCGGCCGGATGGAACGATCCTTTTTTTGGATGGAACCTCAACCTGGATTGGACCGGTATTGTCAATGAAGCCAACCTCAAGATCAAAGAGGATGGATATGGTTTGTTTGGATTGCTTTTCATGATGATGCTCTTCAAAGGGGTGTTTGCTGCTGCAGCGGGCCCAGCACCTAATTATGACATGCAGAAGATCCTTTCCACCAAATCTCCCAAGGAAGCTTCTAAGATGACAGGATTTGTTTCCATCATCCTGTTGCCGGTGAGGTATGCCATGGTGATCGGATTGACGGTGCTCGGTTTGTTGTATTACAATCAGCTGAACCTGAGCAATGGAAACGGAGGCGTGGATTTTGAAAAAATTCTTCCCGGTGCGATTAATAATTTTCTGCCGGTTGGTATACTCGGATTAGTGTTGACAGGACTATTGGGCGCTTTTATGGGCACATTCTCAGGCACCCTGAATGCCGCACAGGCCTATATCGTCAATGATATTTACCTCAAGTATGTGAATAAGGATGCTTCCAACAAAAAGATCATCCGCATGAATTACCTGGTAGGGGTGCTGGTGGTGGCATTGGGCGTGATACTCGGCTTCTTCGCGAAAGATGTTAATAGTATCCTTCAATGGATCGTGTCCGGTTTGTATGGAGGCTATATTGCCTCCAATGTATTGAAATGGTATTGGTGGCGCTTCAATGCAAATGGCTTTTATATTGGTATGCTGACCGGTGTGGCCGGAGCCCTGATCTTTTCGCGACTCTTCACCGGCATTGAGTTCCTTTATTATTTCCCTTTACTCTTCCTGCTTTCTGTGGCCGGTAGTCTGATCGGTACGTTTACCGCACCGCCAACAGAGGCAGAAACGCTTAAAAAATTTTACCGGACTGTTCGTCCCTGGGGGTTCTGGAAACCGGTACACGATATGGTGGTGAAGGAAGAACCCGGTTTTGAACCCAACCGTCGTTTTAAATTAGATATGTTCAATGTGGTATTGGGCATCATCGCGCAGTTATGTATGACGGTATTACCTATGTACGTGGTGTTATCCATGCACCTGCCATTACTGATTACAATTTTAATTTTAACCCTGATTATACTCATCCTGAAAAAAACATGGTGGGATAAGCTGGAAGATTGATCACTATAATTCGAGTAGTATGCGTAACAATTTCTACAGTCGGCTCGCCAGACTGGAAAAAACACATGAGGAACTGGTTGCCAGACAAAATGAAAGAGAAGCAGCGGAAAAAGGAAACGGGATTGTCGACCGGTATAAATACCCGGTGCTCACTGCCGCACATACCCCGGTTTTTTGGCGGTATGATTTGAATCCGGATGCTAATCCATACCTGTTACAACGTTTTGGAATCAATGCCGTATTAAATCCGGGCGCCATCAAGTGGAATGATAAATACCTCCTGGTAGCCCGCGTAGAAGGAGCCGACCGTAAATCATTTTTTGCCGTGGCGGAAAGTCCGAATGGAACTGATCAGTTTAAATTCTGGGACTACCCACTTCAGATGCCTGAAACAGATGAGCCGGATACGAATATCTACGATATGCGCCTCATCGCGCATGAAGATGGATGGATTTACGGGGTATTCTGCACCGAACGGAGAGACCCTTCCGCACCTGCCACCGATCAATCAGCCGCAATTGCTCAATGCGGACTTGCCCGTACCAAAGACATGAAGAACTGGGAACGATTACCCGATCTGAAAACCCAATCTCCCCAGCAACGAAATGTGGTATTGCATCCTGAATTTTACAATGGCCGCTATGCTTTTTATACCCGTCCGCAGGATAAATTTATTGAAGCCGGAAAAGGAGGTGGTATCGGATTTGGGGTTTGCGACTGTATGGAGGGGGCGGTGATCAGTGAAGAACAAGTGATTGACCCTAAAGTCTATCATACCGTATATGAAATGAAAAACGGACTGGGACCTGCCCCGATTAAAACAGAACAGGGTTGGTTACACCTCGCACATGGCGTCCGAAATACCGCTGCCGGTTTACGGTATGTGCTGTATATGTTTATGACCGACCTGAATGATATCACCAAAGTGATCTATAAGCCCGCTGGTTATTTCATGGCACCGGAAGGGGAAGAACGGACCGGTGATGTATCCAATGTGGTGTTCAGTAACGGTTGGATCGTGGAAGAAGACGGGAAGGTCTTTATTTACTATGCTTCTTCTGATACCCGGATCCATGTGGCTACCAGCACCATTGACAAACTGCTGGATTATGTAATGCATACCGCGCCGGATGAATTCAGTTCTGCTGCTTCAGTAAAAACACTGACGCAACTGATCGATAAAAACTTATCAGAACTAACCGTTGAAACCGGGAATAAACCGGGGGCAGGAGTGGCCCGATGACGTATACCATGGAACATATCAATCCGGGTGCCCGTACTTATTTTCACCAGGAGCTGAGTACTGAACTGGTAGCAATTTTGAATTATTGGGCACGTTATTCTCCCGACCCGCATCATGGCGGGTTTTATGGGAAAATTAATAATGAGAATATGCCCGATATTACTGCACCTGTCGGACTGGTCATGTGCAGCCGGATTCTCTGGGCTTTTTCAGCAGGAGCGGCGGTTACGGATAATATGCAACACCGCGAAACCGCAGACCGGGCTTACCTGTATATACAGAATTTTTTTATTGATCACGAACTCGGTGGCGCTTATTGGTCGGTTCAACCAGGCGGATCTCCGCTGGATACAAAGAAACAGCTGTATGGACAGGCATTTTGTATTTACGGGATGACTGAGTATTTCCGTCTTACCAGTGATTCAAAGGCGCTGGATACAGCCATTGCACTTTTCAGCATAATAGAAGAACACGGATTTGACAAAGAAAAAAATGGGTATATAGAAGCCTTTTCCCGTGACTGGTCACCCCTTAGTGACCTGCGCTTAAGTGCGAAAGATAATAATGAACGGAAAACAATGAACACGCACCTGCATGTCATTGAAGCCTATGCAAATCTTTATGCTGTCTGGCCTGACAATGAATTAAAGCAAAGAATCCGCAACCTGCTCTGGCTGTTTGACCGCTATTTTATCAATCATACGGATTATCATCTTCGTTTATTTTTTGATGATGACTGGAATCCAAAATCGGATCTGCAGTCTTTTGGTCATGATATTGAAGCAGCCTGGCTGTTGCAGCAATGCGCCGAGACTATTCAGGCGGATGACCTGGTGTCAAGATTCAGGGAACTGGCAGTACCGGTTACCAATGCGGCTGCAGAAGGGCAGGATAAGGACGGCGGTTTATGGTATGAGTATGAGCCCGCAGCGGATAAGCTTATCCGGGAGAAACATTCCTGGCCGCAGGCAGAAGCCCTCATTGGTTTTTATAATGCCTGGCAACTGACCGGTGAAAAGAAATATTATCAGCATTGCCTCGAAACCTGGGCGTTTATTCGCCAGTATATCCGGGATCATGAAAAGGGTGAATGGTTTTGGGGTATCCATGAGGACTATTCCGTGATGCATGAAGATAAGGCCGGGTTCTGGAAATGTCCCTACCATAACTCAAGAGCCATGCTTGAACTGATGAAGCGTATTAACGAATAAATGTTTTGTATGACAATCGCATCCCGTTTCCTGTATCTGAGTGTCCTGATTAGCCTGCCACTTTTTATATTGTCCTGCAAGAAGAAAGGCGGCACTACACCGCCACCCGTTGGTGATACGACCACAATGAACCCGCAGGTCGATCCGCCCCTGGCCAATACCATCGGCTTTTTTATGGGTGACTGGCAGCCGCGGACATTCACGGTACCTACAACATTTACCAATACAACTGTTCCTGCTGCGGCAGGAGTAACCGTCACCATTGACCGCAGTAATGTGCTTACCAAAGTGCCACGTTCATATGCTTCCGCTAATGCCAATCTATGGATGGGACAAATGGTCACGGAGACCAGCCTGATGACAAATATTACCAATCTGCACCCGCACCTGATCCGTTTCCCCGGGGGCAGTATCAGCGATGTATTCTTCTGGAACGCTCAGCCAAATACGCCGCCTGCCGATGCACCTGCACAACTGATACAGGATAACGGAACAGCGGTGGCAGCCGGATTCTGGTATGGCAAGAATACCGATAACTGGACTTTTTCTGTTGACAATTATTACAGCATGTTGCAGCAGACCGGTAACAAAGGCATGATCACCATCAACTATGGATATGCGCGTTATGGTACCGGAGCCAACCCGGTTGCCCGTGCTGCACACCTGGCGGCTGACTGGGTGCGCTACGATAATGGCCGGACACAATACTGGGAAATCGGCAATGAAAATTTTGGCAACTGGGAAGCAGGCTACCGTATCAATACAGCTACTAATCAGGACGGGCAACCGGAATTTGTGACCGGACAATTGTATGGACAACATTTCAAAGTATATGCCGATTCCATGCGTAAAGCCGCCCAGGAAATAGGAAAGACTATATACATCGGAGCGGTTATGTCTGAATCAGCCCCCTTGTCCTGGTGGACACCAACAGCCACTACCTGGAACAGCGGACTATTTGCAGCGGCTGGCAATTATCCGGATTTTTACATCGTGCATAATTATTATACACCCTTCCAGACCAATGCCACAGCGGAAGTGATCCTGAATACACCGGTTGAAGAAACACAAAAGATGATGGATTATGTGAGGCAGACTATATCGGGTGCTGGACTTACACAGAAGCCGGTAATCCTTGGAGAGTGGAATATCACTTCTTCCGGTTCAAGACAGCAGGTGTCTCATGTAAATGGTCTGCATGCCGTGATGGTTCTCGGGGAATCACTGAAGAATAAAATAGGGATGACGGCCCGCTGGGACCTGGCCAATGGCTGGAGTAATGGCGATGATCATGGTATGTTTAACCAGGGAGATGAGCCGGATGGGGTACCAAAGTGGAATCCAAGGCCGGCTTTCTATCACATGTATTTCTTTCAGCAATACCTGGGCGACCGGTTAGT
>Ga0138256_10004472_pt1 | contig 14865 bp, 12 predicted proteins | sample KNB2016incub_MG_FD_105486 | JGI IMG/M metagenome (GOLD analysis project Ga0138256, IMG submission 105486) | Active sludge microbial communities from wastewater in Klosterneuburg, Austria - KNB2014incub_MG | ecosystem: Engineered > WWTP > Activated sludge > Unclassified | place: Austria... | reverse complement strand
GTCGAACACTGGCGCGATGGTAAGTACCTCTATCTGATTCACCCGAGCCGAAACGGTCAGCGACCGCGCAAGTACGTGGCTGCCAACCCGGCAAAAATCGCGGAGGCCCAGGCTTCAATTCGGCGGGCTGGGGAATACGACGCACTTTCGCAGGAGGCCGTGAAGATCGAGGCGAAAATGCGTCTGACCGGCGACCGGCTGCGCGATGCTGTGGCCGTTCTGACCGGAAAGCGGACGTGGTGACAAAACAGATCCACCAGGTTCGTGGATCTGTCACCAACCTACCTTGTTTGGTGACAGCATTCCCCCGGCGCCGGCCGCGATCTGCATATCACCTGTCACCAAATCGGGGCTTGGTGACAATTGCAGCTCGCCGGCGTCCGGAGTTTGTCACCACAGGCGCGAAAATTGGTGACACCGCGGCGCGATCGATGCCGCGTTTCTGTCACCAACAGGGGGAAGCATGACCGAGAACACCGACCGCTTAACAGAGCTGATTCGCGCCCGCGTTGAGCCAGCCCTGAAAGCCGCTTTCAAGAAGCACGCCAAAAGCCGGAAGCTGAAAGAATCCGAGCTGCTGCGCCGACTCATATTGCGCGAGCTGGGTATGGATGATGAAGGCCATCCCATCGAGATTGATCCAGAGCTGGCCAGCGTTACGCCAGACCGCCTTACGGTGCGCCTGGCTCCTGTGGTGATGGAAGTCACCAAGACCAAAGCGAAAAGCCAAGGAATGCCGCCTAGCCGCTGGGTATCGGCGCTTGTTCAGTCCAACGTTACCAAGCATCCCGTATTGCTGACCGACGAGCTGCGCGGCGTGCTGGCAAGCAACCGCGAGCTGGCGGCAATCGGCCGGAACATCAATCAGATTGCCAAGGCGATCAACGAGTCGTTTCACGAAACGGAGCGCGTTCGCCTCGATGCGTTGGCCGAGGTGGCCAAGGCGATCAATCAGAACAAGTCGGCAATCCGTATTCTCGTTCAGGCGCGCAAACAGGCGTGGTCTAGCAATATATGAGCATCATCGAAAACGAGCTGGGCGGTGCGCTGCATCCGGCCGTCAAACGCAAGAGCAACGCCACCAAGAAGCTACGCGCGAAGGCCAAGCGGGTTGCCGCCAATTCGACCGAGGTTATGGTGAAGGTGACGGGCTTCGGCAAGGGCGCTGGCCACGTCAAGGCACACCTTGAGTACATAAGCCGTAACGGCAAGTTGGAGCTTGAGAACGACCGCGGCGAGGTGTTCAACGGCAAGGAAGAGGTCAAGGCGTTTTTCAAGGATTGGGAACATGACTTTGCCGGCCCGAAGGCGCGCAAGGATCAGCGCGACACCATGCACATGGTTATGTCCATGCCGGAAACCACCGATGCCGAGTCAGTAAAGCGGGCGGTACGCGAATTCACAAAAGCCACATTCGGGAAGAACCACGAATACGTTTTTGCCCTGCACACCGACGAGCCGCACCCGCATTGCCATGTCACCGTTAAATGCCTTGGGTTCGACGGCAAGCGGCTGAATCCTCGCAAGGCGGACTTGCAGCAATGGCGCGAAGACTTCGCCGACAAGCTGCGCGACCAGGGCGTTGACGCCGAGGCCACCCCGAGGCGCAGCCGGGGCGTGGTCAAGAAGGCCGAGCCGAATGTGATTCGCCACATCGAGAAAGGCGACAAGACCCACACGCCGCGCGTTTCCAAGGTCAAGGCCGCGAAGGTTAAGGAAGTTGCCCAGGAGCTAATTGCAGAGGCCAAGGGCTTGCCGGTGCCGGCAAAGCCTTGGGAAGAATCCATCAAGGCACGACAGAAAGAAATCCGCCGGGCCTGGCTGGCTGCGGCTGGCGCTATCGAAACCGACAATCCACGAATCACCTTTAACCAGAAGGAAGCTACCAATGTCCGACCAGACTACGACCGAATCAGCAACGAACGCGCAACTGAACGTTTCCGTGCAGCCGCCGTATATCAGTCCCACCTTGAAAAATCTGGACGCCAAGCACCGCCCGGAACCGTCGCCAGCTTGCGAAACCTGTCCGGCATCGGTCTGGTTCACAACGAGCGAGCTTCTAAAATGCTTTTGTCGGCAAATGCACCTGATCGTATGGGACGGCAAGGAAACGCCGATTCTGAAATGCGACGGCCGGGAGCTGGCGTTGCTGGCGCTCGCAGATCAGGAGAACAAGAGCTAGGCGGTGCCCAAGGTATCGCCGCCGACAATAAAGCCCTTGCGGAGCGAATACGGGGTTTTGTGGCGTCAATGCCGGCCCTTGAAACCGAGCGCCACCAGATCAAGCGCGATCTGGCTCAGAAATTCACCAGGCAGATCGAGCGCGGGGTAACTCCTGCCCCGGTTGCCCAGCCTGTGCAAAGCGGCGGGCAACAAAAAGGCGCGGAACCTGCCGCGCCTCGTAATGATGACAAAGGGTTGGGCCGTTGAACGGCTAGCCGACCTTCGGTTTGTTTGCGTCACCGACAGTTGACGATACGCTCCGTCTGGTCACGGGTTTTATGCCCGATGGTTTTAGGGGGTTCCGGTGCCAAAGAACTAGAATGACCAACTGGTATCACTCGAAGAATTTGACGTCCAGATTAAATTACAACCCAATAGGGAATTCAATTGTCCGTGCCCAGCAAAAATGCCAATCGTTGCCTGCAGCACTATCTGGCTGTTTTCACTGAACAACGGCAACTGGCCAACAACAGCCAAGCGTTGGATGAAGCGCTACACCACTTCTTAAACCAGCGCCCATTTGGCAAGAACATTTCCTGGCTTGATCGCGCGACCGGTTTGGCGGCGGCACCTTTCTGGCGGGAAGCGGACCTCGTCAAATCATCAAAATTATCCGCATTGGCGATGAGCCGGATTCTGCGCCACGAAGGCGCTATCTCGATAGAGTTGCTAGAACATTTGTCTCACGCAGTTCCGGACACCCTCAGATGGGCAATCCGCTATTCCAAACTTTTTACCCGCAGCGACTCTGAGCTTTGGACAGTTTTTCGAGATCGGGTCCAAGGGGAAGAATGGCGCATCTTCATCGGCGTTTGTGATCGCCTTCTTGAACAACTCCAGCCGTTTGATCAACTGATCCAAAGAGCTCAAAAACAGCTCGCCCATCTCTCGTTACTGGAAACATTGTCCTACCTGAGTGTTTTGGCGTACGAGCGGTTAATTCCCGGGGCATCTGACGATCCAGCGAACGATCATTGGCGTGTCTATAACCGTATCATTTCAGACAAGCTGAAGACCTGTAATGATAAGGATTTCAATCTCAACGAAATGCGCCTTGGTCAGTCGTTGAAACAACACTTGTCGCCGATCATTTTTCCTTCCCCAGCAATAACGCAGGAGTGCGCGGACAACCTTGAAGCCTTTGCCGTGCTGGTTGCGGCCACGAAGGAACGTATTGATTACGAGGGCTCGATCGACTGGTTTTGTTTTGACCCCGAGTGTCGCTATCAGTTGGAACCTGGAAAATCAGTCATCTATAACGATACTGAAAACGGTAATCGTAACTGGCAGCGCACCGAACAAAAATCTCAAGCGCTATGGCACTACTGGATGAATCGAGGCATTCGTGAGTTCATTGAGCGAGGGATGGCTGGAATCCAGATAGGCAGCCAGGAGAACCACGAACGCAATGCGTTGGCGTACCTCAAGGCAGTACGCAGTGAACTGCAGTTGCAAGAGATATATGGGTTGGATCAGGAGATTGAACTGGCCAGAGGTGGTCGCGCCAAACTCTTTCAGACCTTGCTAGCGAGTGAATTGCATTCGGCTTTCTTCCAGAGCGCCTACGTTCAACCGTTCCAGAAGCACTACGCTGAGTTCGGTATCGTCTCCAAAGCGTTGAGCAAACTGGCGTTTGATGGATTGGTCGCCGGGGAGAATCGGTTTCCTATGACTTGGGCTGAAGAAGACCAAAAGGTCAAACGAACGACGGGGTGGACTGTTTGTCGAGAATATCCCCAAGGCAGTAATTTGGCCGCCAAGGCGATCCTTAGCTTCTGGACGAGCGATCTTAAAGCACTTTCAAACAGCCTAAAGGAACAGCCGGAATTACCTGTTCCCACGCTGTACGAGCGTCCTTTCTACAAAATTGGACACTACAACTTTCAGTTTCCCTGGGTGGTGGCCCAGCAGAATAACTTAACTGCAGTGGTTAATAACCTTCGCCGTATCGGTGCACGGCGAACTGGCCAAATGAGTGAGACACACCGGATCGAACTGCGTCTGGCGGATCAATTGCGCAAGCATGGGTTTGCTGTGGAGGTTGGGTATCAGCCCGAGCGCACAGAGCAAGATGATCCGGGTGAAGTTGACCTGATCTGCTATCGCGATGGGTTGGCGCTGTTGCTGGAGATCAAGTCTGGGTACATTCGTTCAACTGAGCACGAGATTTGGTTGCATCGAACCAATACCCTGCGCAAGGCGGCATTGCAATTGAGGCGCAAAAAATCAGCGGTTGTAGATGCGTTGACGCGAGATGAGCTACTGCGAGAAAAGCTCGGATGCTCAGACCTAAACGCGGACAGCTACTTGCACGCTTGGATTGTGGACACTTCCATTGAATTGGATCAGCAGCGGGTCGATGGCTTTCTGGTGGTGTCGTTGGAATCATTGCAGGTGATTCTGCGCGATGAGCGTCAACTACTACAGCCCGCAGATCAGGTTCCACAAGAAGTGACTGACACGATGTTTCCAGACGGTTTCTCTGCGGCGCGATTTGTCGAGGTCGTTGAAGCCGGTGAGGTTTGGAAGCGCTTGGATTAACTCTTTGAACAGCCTTTTGCATCATCGGAGGATACAAATCCCGTTCTCCGAAGCTTGCAATGGCAAGCTGAGTGGATGCAGATAGCCGGGTGCCGAGGTATCGTCTGCGAAGATCGCGGGCCGGAAACGGTTGCATTGCAGTCGCTGGTGCCAAAAGACTGAAGGTCAGCATGGGGCACTCAAGAGACCGTCGGGCACCATGACGGTGGCTTAGCGTACGATAATCTCCGAATTCTGTGCCTGCATTAATGACAAAAGCTTAACTGCTTTTTCCGTTCCGCTGCACCCCAAACCCCTAATTGTCGTTTCAATCAATACCCAATCAATAGACTACCAATATTTGTGCCATTCGCGCAGGTAGCAAGGGCAGTTCCGGCCGAGTCAAAGCCTAGAACGACACCTTGACTCAAAGGCGAGGCTGCGGCGCCATTGTCGAGTTTTCGGTCAATTTCAAGGGCAATATCGCAAGGCAGGTTGCCGACACGAACGGCGTTTTGGTTCGTGGCGCTGTTGAACCAGAGCGACACCTGCCCACCCTGACCACCCGCAGCAATGAAATATGAGTTCGTGGCAGAGTTGAATTCAACCTTGCTCAAGAGTTGCGCTTGAACCAAATGCTCAAGGGCGCATGCGCTCTCCGTCGCTGAGTCCACCAAACCATTTCCCACGGTTCCTGCAACTGCATAGTTGCATCCCGGAGAGATAGCAGGGCTAACCACGCTCTGTGCGTTGGGGAGGTCACCCGGAAAATAGCCGAATCGGCTCTTGAAGGTTCGGGATGCCGCGGACAAATCATTTATTTTTGAGATAAGCGCCGACACGTTTGCCCGACCCAGCATCGCCTCCGAAGAGAGCATTATCCCGCCTGCTAGCAGAGCCAGAATGACCAGCACAATCGTAAGTTCCACCAAAGTGAAACCCTTGTTGTCCTGCTTCAGCACTTCGGCGGAGCCTTCAGATAGGCAATGAACATCGTGCTGCAATAGGCGGTGACGAGGGAAACGCCCGCCGTCAATATCACGAATTGCGCAATGCCCGATTGGACGATTGCCTCAGGTGCAAAATACCGCCCACACCACACTAGGGGCAAGAAAATCGCCGGGGCCAAAAGGAGGCTACCCATTAAGCGGCTTCTGACAGAATTCAACATGCTGGCAAACCTAAAGAGAGGCGCGTTGCATTGACAGAGGCCGCACTGGCCGTTACGCAGACAGTTGGTGAAGTTGCCAACGGACAAGCCGCGGCGCTTGGCGGAACTGCTCCAGTGCCGCCCGAGCTACAGACACATGCTAGGCTAGAGGACTCGGGCGGCACAACGTACGCGTTTCCCCAGGGGTCGGGGTTTGATGGAATTTGAGCAATAGGGGTCGTGCACAGCGGCACCGAGGCTTTGGCACCGAGCATCTGATTTCGTGCAGTGGCCAAATCGTCTGCCACTCGGCCGGCCGCACTCTTGAGGGTTCCTTGGCGCGCCAGCGCGTTGATGGCTTCTGTTGCAGTGATAAAGCTCACCACATCATCATTGCCCTCTCGCTCCCCTTTATAGAAGGTATCGGCGGTGAGCGCACAACTGCCCAAGGCGATAATCGCGTTATGTGCTTCTTCGCAGGTCACGGGGTTAGCGTTGCGCGACCCTTGGGGCGCGAAGCCTCCCAATCCATTGGCACCATGTGACACCACCACCGCAATTACTTGACTGGAGAGAACGGTAGGACTTGCGACGGTTCCATCGTTGACCGTAATTGTTCCCTGTTTGCCTTCGCCGAAGCAGAGGGTCGTCTTCCAGTCGATACCAGGCGATGCGCCTACTGCAGCGCAAACTGGTGCTGCTTGGCTCGAAACCCGATAGGAAAACAGATTGCCATTTCCGTCGGTGGCTAATTCTCGGGATAGCCCAAGAGTAACGAATGGCAAGGTGCCTACGGTATTTGGACAAGCCTCCTGCCCGGTGATGCTGCCGATAGCGGGAACTTCGGCACATGGCAAGCGCTTGTTCGCACCGAGATATGCAATGAGCGCGTCCTTGATGATTTCTTGGCGTTTCTTGGTTATTGAGGCGTTGCCAAGCAGCATCTGAGCATTCAGCGCACCAAGCCCCATCGACAGCACAATAGCGACGATGAACAGAACAACGGCCAGTTCAACGAGGCTGAAACCGGCATGGCGACGGTGACTAACAATATGCACGTAGCAAGAATACTATATTGGCAATGTTTCATGAATCAATTTACCGGCCGAACCTCGTGGCCATAATGGCACTATGAAACGCGTGCGCCGCACTCCTCCCACTGTCGTTGCCGAAATGCGGACGGCTAGTCAGGCCGGGCGCTGCCTAAACTATTCAAATTGGATGGCAACCTCGACCGGCAGCTCATGGCCGGGTGCTGACGAACAATGCGAACTGTATCGTATCGGTACACCCAAACGGAGCAACCAACTGAGACACTTTTTCTGTCTCAATAGAGTGCAATTTGTGTTTTCAAGAAACTTCCACAAATCGGCCTAGACCCTAACGATACGGAATTGCGCCGAGGCTGGTCATTTGCAGATAATTTGAGCCCGTCGCCATGGAATGCGAGCTGGCGCGGATGAATGCAAGCCCATTTGTAGATAATGTGAGTCGGGGCCCTACTTCAGTTGCACTTAATCTGAGCCGGACATTGCGTTGAATGCGAGCCCGGCCTGTTTCAAACGCGAGCTGCTACACCTACGGATTAACAGTCCGGCGCTCTATCCAGAGAGACAACTGACGGCGGGAGCAGGTCAACCAGTACCCCGCCAGACCGTCAGTAACGCGCCAAGAGCGAACTATCCTACCCAGGAATCGCGCCAGAAGTGCAGGGATCAGCGCGGCGAGTGTCCGGCGTCAGCCAGGCCAGCCCGTAGCCCTTTCCTGGCCTATCGGTTTCGGTAATACAAATACCCCAAGCCGATAGGTGCAATGAACACGGCGAAGACCCAGCAAAGCGCCATCGTTATTGCTTTAACGAACAGCATCATGAACGCATTGCCAAAAACCACATTGTTGCCCACGATGAAGCCCACGATGCTTTCGTAGACAAATCGGGAGTACGGATAAAGCGCCGTGGTGACAATGAAGAAGATGGACGACACCACCATTTTCGTGGTCTGGCCGTGGCCATACCTGGCCATCATCCAAAGATTCAGCGCGAGAAATAACGAGCCAAACGCGAGTTGGCGAAAGTAGTAACTTGGAGTAAGCCCGCCGAACGTCTTCTGAATGACCGGGTGCATGGTCTTACAGCTCCAGCATCAAACGACGGATGCCGCTTTCTTCGAGCTTGTTGACCAAGGGTTCCAGCTCCGCAAATTGATCCGTGCCCGCATCAACCAGGATGCCGGCCGGGCACTCGACGGACCAGCCGCCCGAATGCCGAAACGCCTTGATGGCCTGGCCGGCTTGGAAGCTGGCCACAATGCCTTGAATGTCGGTGCGTGCCACGGTTGCGAAAGTCAATTTGCAGCTCCTTCGGTGCGTTGATACTCAACACCATTGCCGGCGATCAGGTGGCCCGAATCCTTGTCCAGAATGACCTTGATACCCATTTCGCGGGTAAGTGCCCCATCAACAAAGGTGGCCGGGAATTTCTTGCTCTGCATGGTCCCGTTGCTGCTGTTCGGTTTCTGTTCCTTGATGATGAAACCGTTGGCGCTGTCTTCGGTGCGCGAAATTTCCCATTTGTTCGAGGGGTATTTCACATTGGCCCAAGTGCCAATAAATTGGCTACCCGGCTTTTCGGGAACAGCCGCTGCTTTCTTCTCGGCCGTGTCCTGATCGTTGCAGCCCGCGAGTAAAGCCAATGCAGCCAGCAGCGGGAGAAGGTACTTTTTCATGCTGTTCCCTTTACTTTAGTAATAGATTTTATGGATTCCGCACAAAACAGCTAAATGCAGCGGGTAATATGCGTAAAAGATATTTTTAAGGCGCGGGATTCTAACATTGGCGTACTGCGCGCCCACCAACAAAACAATACTGAATACTGCGTAAAAGTTACGGTTGATGACAAATAACAACGCGGTAGCCACGATTACGCTGACAAGCGCGATATGTCGGCCGCTTCGGAAATACCACCATGCCGTCATTACAACGGCCTGGCCAATCCACCAGAATTCCCCAAGGATGCCGCCCAGCAGAAACACCACCTCGGCCGCAAGTATTGCGCGACGGCCGCCGAGTTCCACCAGGTACAGCGAAGCCGTGGCCACAAACAGCATTGCCATGATGTTCAGCGGGAACCAGCCGAACACCAGTTGCCCCGCGCCAAGGATCATGTAAAACGGTGTGGCCAGCAGTCCATAAAGCGCCATGCGCTTCATGGTGCGTCCATATGCACCCTTGGCCAGACAACCAGGGCGAGCCAAGTTGTAGGCCAGCACGAAACCGAAAATCGGCATGGTTAAACGGCCCAGCTCGAAGACGCCCGGCAGTGTTTCGTTGAAAAAATACTTGTTGATATGGTCGAGGGTCATCAAGACGACGCCTAACCATTTCAGGGCTTCTATGGTGCCGTCTTGCACAACAATTGCGGGCCTGCCGGTTTCGCTCATGCCGCCGGCCTTCACTGCATCCATGCCTATTGCGTTGCTCATGGTGCTTGCACCTGTTGGAGCGCGGTTTGAATCTCGGCCGGTGACGGCTTCCGCTTGGATTGAAAACGAATGGTCGCAATGCCGGCGCTGGCCAAGTAGGAATCGCGTAGCGCGTCCTGCTTGGCGTTGTGGGTCCGGTCGTCCAGCTCGATAACAGCGCGGAGCGTCATCGCGGCATCGTATACGGCGTAATCGATGCGCTTTTGGGCGATCCGGCCGAACGCCGCCATGTAGCGTTTGCCCGGTGCCGTGTCCGGCTGAATCAATGCCGACATGGCAACTTGCGGAAAGACGTAGCCTGTTGGTACGGCCTCGCAAATGCGCCAAAAGAATTCAACCTCGTTTGGCGTCATTATCGGCTGGGCCTTGTAACGGAGCTGGAAGCCGAAGCCCTTGGTGCCGATGGCCAGCAGGGCAAACCCGATAGCCCCCAGCACCAGGGCGAGCATAAGAAACTTCACTGCGGACCCTGGCCAACTTGCTTGCCCTGCCCCGCAGCTCGGCGATCCGCGCGTTCACAATCTCGATTTCAACGCGACGGTTAAGCGCCCTGCCCGCCTTCGTCATGTTTGGCGCGGCGTAGTCGCCGGCCCCTTGCGATTGCACCTTAATCTTGTTCCCATCGACCCCGTGGGCCACAAGATAGCTCTTGGCAGACATGGCCCGGCCGAGAGCTACCTTTTCATCAATGGGACCAGCGCCCCGCGAGTCGGTACGGCCACGGATGTTGATCTGATCCGCAGCCTTGGCCGACGCTATCAACGTTGGGGAAACGGCTGGGCTTGGCTTGAAGGCTGTGCCGTTTGTGGGAAACGTGACTTGCACCAGGGCGGCGCTTGCCGTGGAAAGGCGAGCCTCGATTTCATCTAGGCGAGTCTGCACCGCGAACAGCTCGGCTCCTGTGGCTGTTGGGTTGTTGCCCGCTGCCGTGATTTCCTTCTTGATGGCTTCAAGCTGGCTTTGCGCCAGTTTCAAAAGGGTGTGCAGCTCGGCATCGCCTTCGCGCGGCTGCTGGTCGGCGCTGGCCAGCCTGACCGGCGACAACGCGACCGGCGGCGGGGAGTATTGCGTGGCTACGGGTGCGGTGCTGGTGGCGGCTATCGGCTTGGGTTCCTTGAACGCTGTAAAGGTTACGGAGCGGCCATTGACCCAAACCGTGAAATTGTCGAGCCGGCGGTTAAGGCGGTAGTACTGCCCTACCCTTTCGTAATCGACCGATGCGCCGTTTTCGTCGCGCACCGCCAGGAAACCCGGCGTGCCGTCGAATTCAAGCAAGGTGCGCTTGCCGTAGAAGTACGCGCGGGCGGAATCCACTGCGCCGGTAGCCGTGTAATCCGGGCTTACACGGCGTGCAGCGCCTTCCTTGGGGGGAACGTAGGCGCAGGCCGAGACAAACGCGCTGGTGGCCAGCAAAAGCGCAATGCGGGTCAATTTCATCGTGCGTACTCCCGTTCGGTTTCGCGTTGTAATTGGACTTCTTCTTTCACTTTCACCTCCGGAATCTCGCCGCGCTCGATGCTGTTGACGATGTTGTGTTTGACGCGGGCATCCACGACCGCCCGTTGGGCTGGCGTCAGTCCATCGGCTTCGGCCTTCTTGCCGATGGCTGCGGCGGCTGTTGCTGCGCCGGCCAGCTCCGGGTATTCCTTGACGGCTGCGGCCGGGCTGGTATTGGCGAACGTTTCGGCCATGCGCTTGTTCTTGCTGTCAGCCGGGGCGGCTTCGGCTTCGTTTTCGCGGGCGCGAAACGGCTTGTTGTCCTTTTCGATCTTGTTGGACTCGGAGGCGCTAACCCGCTTGGCCAACTCTGCCTTGTCTTGCTCAGACGGCGAGTAGCCCTTGATGTGCATACCGCGCGAAGCCGCCTCAAGCCACACCTCTTTGCGGAAGGTTTCGGAGCCAGTGACCTTGATTTCATCCCAGCCGCGTGCCTCGGCGATCCGCACCATCGATTCGGCAATGGCTTCGCTGTTCGACTTCGTTTCCAGCTTGTTGCCCTTGTCCTCGAACGCAACCAAATCCGTGTTTTTCGGGTGATAGAACTTGTCGCCGACACGAAGGTATTGCTGTTCGATATCCGGCGGGACTACCGGCTTTGTCTCGGCTTGCGTGGCCGTGAAAATCTCGTCCGACTCAACGCCATTGCCGCCCGGCGCTTGAGCTGGGGCAGCGGCCGGCTGGTTCTTCGATAGCCATGCCTGGCGCTGGGCTTCGGCATCGCCTTGAAGTTGCTGGCGCTCGCGTTCAATGTCCGGCTCGATGGCATTCAGCCCCATTGCCTCGCGCACATCGGCAAATTCCTTGCGGCGAGCGCCTTCCATGCGGGCTATTGCTGCGGCATCCCAGGCCGAATCAATGTCAGGGCCGGTGCGGTGCTTGTCGGCCTGTGCATCCAGATCAAGGAGCTTTTGCTTGTCTTCGGCCGACAGCTTGTTTTCTTCGGCAAAGGTTTCAATCGCTTCTTTGCCGCCGAACGAAATGCGGGTGCCGTCGCTGTTGAGGATTTCGGCACCGGCCATGCCCGGCGTGTCGTTGTAGGCCATAAGAGCGCCCGGCATCGAGTTCATGGGCGTGCCGATTTGCGCATCCTTCACCGGGTCTTTGCCGGCCTGTTCAGCCAGAAGGCTATCCAGTTGCGCATCGGAAAGCCCCGTGTGCTTGGCTGCGGCTTCGTCCTGGCGCGACACTTCGCGCACTACGTCTTGAGCGGCCTGGGGATCGTTGCGGGCAAACTCGGCGCTGTAACCGCGATTGCGGAAATTATCAACAATCACGTAGGCCGCTTCTGCCTTTTCGACCGGACCGAGGCGGGCGAAATCCGCCTGATCCTCACGGGCCAACCGGGCGGCAACATCCGGCGTCAGGTCTTCAATGTCCAGCCCTTCCGAACGCACATCAAGGGCGCGATCATGGATGGCTTGCAGAGCTTCGGCGGGCGTCTTTGGCGTGGCCGGTTCGGCACGGTCGGCCGTGTAGTCGCGGCGCGGCAGCTCGAATACATCGGCATCGCGGCCGGCGGCTGCGGCCATTGCTTCATAGTCCATTGCCTTGCCGGTTTCCTTGAGCGAAACGCGGCGGTCGTCTTCGGCTTCATAGGCTTTTACAGTTGCGGCAATGTCGGGTGCGGTGGCTTGCAGGGCTGCGCCGTACTCCGGATTTGCCCGCATGTTTTGGGCAATCGCGGTGGCTGCATCCTCCTGGCGCTCCGGGCTTTGCAGCTTGGCAAACTCGCGGGCGTCCAGTTCGGCCCACTGGCGCGAAACATCGCTGGCCAGCACCGTTTCGGGCTGACGCATTTCGGCCAGCTTGGCGGTAATGTCGCCTTCCGGGATGGCTTCCAGTTTGTCGGCTTTCACGGCGCTAACCGCATTCGAGTACGCAATGCTGCGGGCCTCGATGCCGATAGAGGCGCGGCGTTCATCTTCCGTGTCGGGGTCGCCTCCGAATTCACGCACCGCCTGACGGTAGTCGTCCAGTTCGGCCGGCGTCATCTTTACCGACGCCTCACTGCTTCGCGTGGCGTTCTGAATTTGCCGGCTCAATGCTTCGGCGGCATCGGCGGCTTGCTGTTTCCGCGCAATTTCGCTGGCCAGTTTCCATTCGCCGTCGACTTGAACGTGCGCGGTCAATGAGCCGTCTGGTGCGACTTCGTTAAACCGGCTATTGCCGGTTGCTTCCGCCTTCACGATGATTTCTTCTCGCGTATTAGCGGTGTACATCACGCCAATATCGCCATCGCGCGGATCAAGGAATTCAAAGCGGGTTTTTTGTGCGTCCATGTTTCACCTCTCAAACGTTAATGCCGGCTTGGCGGCAAAGGTTGTCTGCATAAGCGTGTAGAGCGGCCTCGTCCAGCTCGCCCACCGGGGGTTGTTCGACTGCGGAAAAATCAACTGCGAAATTGGCCAGCGTCATCTTGGCCAGTTGCGAAACATCGTCAGGGGTGGCTAGTCGTTCGATGGTTTCGGTTTTGGCCCCCGCCGGCTTCGGCGCGGCAACCGTCACGGGCGCACGGTTGCCAGCGTTGGTCGCGGCGTGATGCGCGGCCAGGTCAATCATGGGAACGGGTGAAGCCAGCTCGCCGGCCATAACAATGTCCTTGAGCTGTTTTTCAGTTGGTAGCTTTTTACCCAAGGCTGCGAGTGATGGCGAAACGCTCTTGAGGCGATCCACAAACACCGGGTCTTTGTAGTACCGAATTTTCTTGGCGCGGATAGGCGGGCAATCTTCCACAATCACCAATTCCGCCTCTTTGCCGAGGCTGGTGATTTCTTGCGGAAGCAACAACGCCCGGCGCTGGTCCGAGGTGCTTTCAGAGGGCGTTTTCTTGCTGAAAATCCCCTTGGTCTTCGATTCCGAAACACCCTTGACCGTTTGGTAGCCAAGCCATTTTGAAATGTCTTCGGCGGTTTGGGTTTCGCTGGCCTTCGGCGGGAATATCACCTGCAGGGCATGGTTGGTTGTGAAGGTTTGCGCGGCTTCTTTGCCGTACACCTCAACAACTTGGGCTGGGCTTTGGATAATCGGCAGCATCCGTAGACCATAGCCAGCGATGTAGCTAATACCCTTGGAAAGCACTTGAATCTTGCCCATTGCCGTGAATTCGTCAGGCAACAGGAGGCATTGATATTTAAGGTCCGGATTGCGTTCAGGAAGTTCGCGCGTGTTGAGGTCGATAAGCTGCTGGAAGAACAAATTAAGTAGTGGAGCCATGCGATCCAGGTTGTCCGGAGTGACGCCGAGATAGATTGTCATCCGACGTTTGCGGAGGTCGCGCAGATCGAAATCGTTGGCGCTGGTGGCAGCATCAACAAGCGGATTCATCCACAGCTCAAGACGCGAGCGGAACGAGGTCATTACCCCTGACCGCGTGTTTTCCGAAGTGATTGATATGTAGCTGTTCAACGCCATAACGCACGCATTGGAGAGCGGTTTGTTTTCGGCGGCACGGTCATTAATGATTTTGGCGAGGTATGCCGCGCCATCGCCATCGGCAAGCGATTCCCGAAGCACTTGCCCGATGGTAACGAGCTTGCCCGGCGTTTCTGCCAGGAAAAGCACAAGCCCAAGGAACAGGGCGCGCGGCGTGGCCGTCCAAATCGGGTCTGTGCCTTGTTGATCCGGAAACAGCATGTTGCCGATCTTCTGCACATCATCAATGCGGAAATTCGGGTCATCGCTGATGTACGCAAGCGGGTTATAGCGGTGCGTCCGGTAATCCGTCGCACCAGGATTGAACAGATAACAGGGCTGGCCGTGCTTGGTGCGGAACCCGCTGGTGATGGCGTGGTTTTCCTGCTTAATGTCCAGGATTACCATGCTGTCCGGCCATGTCAGCAGGTTGGGAATAACGATGCCGACACCCTTCCCGCTTCGCGTAGGTGCCGACATGATGACGTGCTGGCTACCACTGAACATCAAGTACATATTCATGTAGAGGCCAACGATGATGCCTTTCGACCCAAGTAAGCCGGCTTGCTTGATTTCGCG
>Ga0138256_10004469_pt1 | contig 14868 bp, 22 predicted proteins | sample KNB2016incub_MG_FD_105486 | JGI IMG/M metagenome (GOLD analysis project Ga0138256, IMG submission 105486) | Active sludge microbial communities from wastewater in Klosterneuburg, Austria - KNB2014incub_MG | ecosystem: Engineered > WWTP > Activated sludge > Unclassified | place: Austria... | reverse complement strand
GCGCACCACGTTGTAGGGGTTGGTCGAACCTAGGCACTTCGCCAATACGTCGGTCACGCCCATCACCTCGAAAACCGCGCGCATCGGTCCGCCAGCAATGATCCCGGTACCGGCCGAGGCTGGCTGCATCAGTACACGGGAGGCACCATGCTCGCCAATCACGGCATGCTGCAGGGTGCCGTTCTTGAGGGAGATCTTGACCATCTTCCGGCGGGCTTCTTCCATGGCTTTCTGCACGGCAACCGGCACCTCACGGGACTTGCCCTTGCCCATCCCGATACCGCCGTCGCCGTCACCCACCACGGTCAGCGCTGCGAAGCCAAGAATCCGGCCACCCTTCACCACCTTGGTGACGCGATTGATGGAGACCATCTTTTCGCGCAGACCGTCGTCACGCTCCTCGGACGCCTGCGGTTTTCTAGATTGCGGTTTTGCCATTGCTAACCTCGCTTAGAACTTGAGTCCGCCTTCACGCGCGGCTTCGGCCAGGGCCTTGACGCGACCGTGATACATGAAGCCGGAGCGATCGAATGCAACCGCCTCGATGCCGGCTGCCTTGGCCCGCTCGGCGATCAGTTTTCCAACCAGGGCGGCCGCCTTGACGTTGCCGCCATTCGGCGCCTGCTTGCGCACATCGCCCTCGATGGTCGAGGCGGCGGCCAATACCTTGGCATTGCCGCCATCGATGATCTGGGCGTAGATGTGGCTGTTGGAGCGATGCACGCAAAGGCGCACCACTTTGAGTTCGGCAATCTTGGCTCGGGTTTTGCGAGCCCTGCGCAAACGCGCCTGCTTCTTGTCCATGTCGGTACCTTTACTTCTTCTTCGTTTCCTTGAGGACGATTACCTCGTCCGCGTAGCGCACGCCCTTGCCCTTATAAGGTTCCGGCGGACGATATCCCCGAACTTCGGCCGCCACCTGCCCGACGACCTGCTTGTCTATCCCCTTGATAACGACCTCGGTTTGGGAGGGCGTTTCCACTTTGATGCCCGCTGGCATGTCGTGCACCACCGGGTGGGAAAAGCCAAGGGTCAGATTGAGCTTGGCGCCTTGCGCCTGGGCGCGATAGCCCACCCCGACCAGGGTCAGTTTCTTCTCGAAACCCTTGGTGACGCCCGTCACCATGTTGGCCAGCAGGGCGCGCATCGTGCCAGACTGGGCGCTACCGCTTTCCGCGCCAGCAACCGCCTTGCATTGCAGCTTGTCGCCGTCGCGCTCAACACTCACCGCCGGATGGATGGCCTGCTTGAGCGAGCCCAGCGGGCCCTTGACGCTGACTTCCGACGGAGTGAGAGTTACCTCGACGCCCTTGGGAAGCTCTACCGGGTATTTGGCAATACGTGACATGGCCCCTCCCTTACGCCACGATGCACAGCACTTCGCCGCCAACATTGGTGGCGCGGGCGCGTCGATCGGTCATGACGCCCTTGGGCGTCGAAACAATGGCGATTCCCAGGCCGTTCATTACCCTGGGCAGGTCGCTCGATCCCTTGTAGACACGGAGTCCAGGACGCGAAATGCGCTCGATGCGCTCGATGACAGGGCGGCCGGCGTAGTATTTCAAGCCAATGTTGAGCAGCGATTTGCCCTCGGTTTCACGCACCGCGAAATCATCGATGTAGCCTTCGTCCTTAAGCACCCCGGCAATTGCCACCTTCAGCTTCGATGACGGCATGGCCACGGAGGTTTTCTGGGCGAGCTGCGCGTTGCGAATCCGCGTCAGCATGTCGGCGATCGGATCAGTCATGCTCATTCTCGATCTCCTTTTACCAGCTGGCCTTGATCATGCCCGGCACTTCTCCCCTCATCGCAGCTTCACGCAGCTTGAGGCGGCACAGGCCGAACTTGCGGAAATAGCCGCGGGGACGGCCGGTCAGTTCGCAGCGATTGCGTTGCCGCACAGGGCTGGCATTACGGGGCAGCTGCTGGTACTTGAGCCGCGCCTCCATGCGCTCCTCGTCGGAGAGCTTGGCATTGTTGATAATGGCGAGCAATTCGGCGCGCTTGGCAGCATATTTGGCCACCGTCTTGGCGCGCTTGGCTTCGCGATTCTTCAGTGCAAGTTTCGCCATGGTTCCCTCAGTTCTTGAAGGGGAATTTGAAGGCGGCGAGAAGCGCTTTGGCCTCTTCGTCCGTCTTCGCGGTTGTCGTGATGCTGATATTCATGCCGCGCAGAGCATCGATTTTGTCGTATTCGATCTCCGGGAAGATAATCTGTTCCTTGACACCCAGATTGTAGTTGCCGCGGCCATCGAAAGCCTTGCCCGAGATGCCTCGGAAATCGCGGATGCGCGGCAGGGCTACGCTGACCAGCCGATCAAGGAATTCGTACATCCGGCCGCCGCGCAACGTGACCATGCAGCCGATCGGGTAGCCTTCCCGAATCTTGAAGCCGGCAATGGATTTCTTGGATTTGGTGGTGACGGGTTTCTGGCCGGCGATCTTTGTCATGTCGCCCACCGCATGCTCAAGTATCTTTTTGTCGCCAACCGCCTCGCCGACGCCCATGTTGAGGGTAATCTTGGTGATGCGGGGGATTTCCATGACCGACTTGTAGCCGAATTTCTTGATCAGTTCGGCCATCACGGTCTGTTTGTAGTATTCCTGCAAGCGCGCCATAAATTCTTCCTTACGCTTCCGCGGTTTCGCCGTTCGACTTGAATACACGGACCTTGCGGCCATCGTCCAGCGTCTTGAAGCCGACCCGGTCGGCCCTTTGCGTGGCGGGGTTGATCAGGGCCACGTTCGAAACATGGATCGGCATTTCCTTTTCCAGAATGCCGCCAGGCTGTCCCTTGACCGGATTCGGCCGGGTATGCCGCTTGACCTTGTTGATGCCTTCCACGAGCACCTGTCGGTCATCGAGACAGCGCAGAACCGCGCCGCGCTTGCCCTTGTCCTTGCCGGCGATGACGATGACGTTGTCGCCTTTGCGTATCTAGTTCATGGCCAGAATCCTCAGAGAACCTCGGGCGCCAGCGAAACGATCTTCATGAAGCGTTCGCTACGCAGTTCGCGGGTAACCGGGCCGAAGATGCGCGTGCCGATCGGCTCCAGCTTGTTGTTCAGCAGTACCGCGGCGTTGCCGTCGAACTTGACGACCGAGCCGTCGGGCCGGCGCACGCCCTTGGCTGTGCGTACCACCACCGCGTTATAAACCTCGCCTTTCTTGACGCGGCCGCGCGGCGCGGCATCCTTGATGCTCACCTTGATCACATCACCGATACCGGCATAGCGACGCTTGGATCCGCCCAGTACCTTGATGCACATCACCGAACGCGCGCCAGTGTTGTCGGCGACATTCAGCACCGTCTGCATTTGAATCATTTTTCTATCTCCAACTTAATCGCGGCCTTGGCCGCGGTCAGTCTTGGAACCCGTCCGGGTTGGCCCCGACCGGATAACCGATCAGGTGTAATCATGTCCGGCTCCAAGACATTGGTTCCGGACAAGGAAAATAGCCGCGAATGATAACCTAAAATCTCCCGGCGGTAAAGATTAAATAGTGCTGGCCTTCTCAACCACGCGGGTGACCCGCCAAGCCTTGCTCTTGGAAATAGGTGCACATTCCTCGATCTGCACGACATCCCCGGCACCCGCTTCCAGCCCTTCAATATGGGCTGCGTATTTACGCGAGCGCGTAACGATTTTACCGATAGGATGCTTTACCCGACGCTCGACCAGCACCGTCACGGTCTTCTGCATTTTGTCGCTGACAACGCGGCCGGTCAGGGTGCGCCGCACTTTCTGGTTGATTTCGTTCATTTCGCGGACGCCTTTTCACTCAGAATGGTTTTGACGCGCGCAATATCCTTGCGCACCTTGCCGAGCTGGCTGGTGTTCTGCAACTGCTGGGTCGCGACTTGCATACGAAGCGAAAATTGCGCCTTGCGCAGTTCCAGCAGTTCCTTGTTTAGATCGGCCGTGTCCTTGGCCTTGAGCTCTTTCGCTTTCATGGTCACCCCACCTGGCGTACAACGAACGCCGTTTCAATCGGTAGCTTGGCAGCAGCCAGCGCAAACGCCTCCCGGGCCAAGGACTCGTCCACTCCATCCATTTCGTAGATCACCTTGCCCGGCTGAATCTCGGCAACGTAGTACTCGGGATTGCCCTTGCCGTTGCCCATCCGTACCTCTGCCGGCTTCTGCGATATCGGCTTGTCCGGGAATATCCGGATCCAGATACGGCCCCCGCGTTTGATATGCCTGGTCATCGCCCGACGAGCGGCCTCGATCTGGCGCGCCGTGATCCGTCCGCGCCCGATGGCCTTAAGTCCGAATTCGCCAAAGCTGACCTTGGTGCCGCGGGTGGCAATACCCTTATTGCGGCCCTTCTGTTCCTTGCGGTATTTCCTGCGTGCTGGTTGCAGCATGGCTTACTCCTTACTTTCGCTTGCCTTGGGCGCCGCTGGCTTGCGCACGCGCTTGGCGGGCGCTTTGGCCGGGGTTGCCGTGTCGCTAGCAGGCGCGGCATCCGGCTTGGCCTCGGCTGGCTTCGCAGCTGGCTTGCGGGGTGCGCGTGGCTTGGCGGCCGGTTTGGCCTCGGCCTCGACCTCGCTCTTGGCGGCCGGGCGCGCGGGCGGCTTGCGCATTTTCTTGGTAGGCTCTTCGGCGGGCATAGCTTCCGGCGCAGATGCCAGTTGCTCGTTGCGAGCCATTGTCTCACCCTTGAACACCCATACCTTGATGCCAATCACGCCGTAGGTGGTCTTCGCCTCGGATGTGCCGTAGTCGATATCGGCGCGCAGTGTGTGAAGTGGCACTCGGCCTTCGCGGTACCATTCGCGCCGAGCAATTTCGGCGCCGTTCAGGCGGCCGGAGCTCATGATCTTGATGCCCTGGGCGCCGAGTCGCATGGCATTCTGCATGGCGCGTTTCATGGCGCGGCGGAACATGATGCGCTTCTCCAACTGCTGCGCGATGGAATCGGCGATCAGTTGGGCGTCGGTTTCCGGCTTGCGGATCTCCTCGATATTGACATGCACCTGGACACCCATGATCCGTTGCAGGTCAGCCTTCAAGTGTTCGATGTCCTCGCCTTTCTTGCCGATGACCACCCCGGGGCGGGCCGAGTACACCGTAATGCGGGCATTCTTGGCCGGACGCTCGATGACGACACGGCCGACGGAGGCATGCGCCAGCTTCTTTTTCAGGTAATCGCGTACTTCGATGTCCTCGTTCAGCATCTTGGAGAAGGACTTGCTGTTTGCGTACCAGCGCGAACCCCAATTGCGCGTGACCGAAAGACGGAAACCGGTCGGATGTATTTTTTGTCCCATGGCTTCTCCTTACTTCCTTCCCGATTTCTTGGTGGTCGTATCACCCACGGTGAGATAAATATGGCAAGTCGGCTTGAGAATCCTGAAGCCACGGCCCTTGGCGCGGGGCATGAAACGCTTGAGCATCATGCCGCGTTCAACATGAATTGTCTTGACCTGCAGGGAATCGATGTCCGCGCCGTCGTTGTGCTCGGCATTCGCAATCGCCGACTCCAGCACCTTTCTGATGATCTTGGCGCCCTTTTTCGGAGAGAAGGCCAAAATGTTCAGCGCCTGGTCCACCGGCAGGCCGCGGATCTGGTCGGCAACCAGCCGGCCTTTCTGCGCCGAAAGGCGGACGCCACGCAAAGTCGCATTGGTTTCCATCATCGCTCCTTACTTCTTGACCACGGCTTTTTTCGTGCCGGCTGTATGGCCCTTGAATGTGCGGGTCAGGGCAAATTCCCCGAGCTTGTGGCCTACCATGTTTTCCGTGACATACAAGGGAATGTGCTGTTTGCCGTTATGCACAGCAATGGTCAGGCCGACGAAATCCGGCAGAACGGTGGAGCGGCGCGACCAGGTCTTAATCGGGCGCTTGTCATTGGATGCGCGCGCCGCTTCCACCTTTTTCTCGAGGTGGGTATCGACGAACGGGCCTTTCTTGATTGAGCGTGCCATGCTTTACCCCTTATTTCTTGTGCCTGCGCTGGACGATCATGCCGTCCGTGCGCTTGTTACGGCGGGTGCGGTAGCCCTTGGTCGGCGTGCCCCACGGGCTGACCGGGTCGCGGCCGGCTGCCGTCTTGCCCTCGCCGCCACCATGTGGGTGGTCGATCGGGTTCATTGCTACGCCTCGAACCGTCGGGCGAATGCCGCGCCAGCGCTGCGCACCGGCCTTGCCGATCGAACGGAGGTTGCTTTCCTCGTTGCCGACCTCGCCAATCGTCGCTCGGCATTCGACATGTACGCGTCGAATCTCCCCTGAACGCAAGCGGATCTGGGCATAGCTGCCTTCCCGCGCCAGCAGCTGAACAGACGTGCCGGCTGCGCGTGCCAACTGGGCGCCTTTGCCGGGCACCATCTCGATGCAGTGGATAGTGGTACCGACCGGTATGTTGCGCAGTGGCAATGTGTTGCCGGGCTTGATTGGCGCCTCTGAGCCGCTAACCACTTGGGTGCCTACAGTCAGGCCCTTGGGCGCAACGATGTAGCGGCGCTCGCCATCGGCATAGCACAGGAGTGCCAGATTGGCGCTGCGGTTAGGGTCGTATTCGAGCCGCTCAACCTTGGCCGGTATCCCATCCTTGTTGCGACGGAAATCGACGATGCGGTAGTTCTGCTTATGGCCGCCGCCCTTATGCCGGGTAGTGATATGGCCATGGCTGTTACGGCCGGCCTTGCTGTTCTTCTTTTCGATCAAGGCGGCAACCGGGTCGCCCTTATGCAGGTCAGGGTTGACCACTTTAACGACGGCACGACGGCCGGCGGATGTGGGTTTGACTTTAACGAGTGGCATGTTTTATTCCCCCACCGCGAAGTTGATTTCCTGACCCGGCTTCAGGCAGACATACGCCTTCCGGACATCATTGCGGCGACCGATGTAGCGACCATGGCGCTTCTCCTTGCCCTTCAGGTTGGAGACCTGAACCGATTCGACCTGTACCTTAAACAGCAATTCGACAGCGGCCTTGATTTCAGGTTTGGTGGCATCCGGCGTAACAATGAAGATCACCTGTTCGTTCTTGTCGGCAACTAGTGTCGCCTTCTCCGAGATCTGCGGCGCCACGAGAACCTGCATCAGGCGTTCCTGGTTGTAGGTTTTCATCCCAGCATCTCCTCCATCTTGGCCACTGCTCCCTTGGTCAACAGCACGTTCTTGAAACGAACCAGAGAGATGGGATCTGTCTCATTGACCTCGATCACTAGAACATTGGGAAGATTACGCGATGACAGATAAAGGTTCTCGTCCAGGTTATCGGTAATCAGAAGAACCGAATCCAGTCCCATACCCTTGAATTTCTGGACCAGTAGCTTGGTTTTTGGCGAGTCGACGGAAAAATCCTCAACTACGGCCAGGCGGTCTTCTCGTGCCAGTTGTGAAAGTATCGAAGCCAGCCCGGCGCGGTACATCTTGCGGTTGACCTTTTGACTGAAGTTCTCGTCCGGCCGATTCGGGAAGATACGGCCGCCGCCACGCCACAAAGGGCTGGAGGACATACCGGCACGGGCACGGCCGGTGCCTTTCTGGCGCCATGGCTTCTTGGTGGTGTGGCTAACTTCACCACGGTCCTTCTGCGCGCGGTTACCGGAGCGGGCATTGGCCTGATACGCGACAACCACCTGGTGCACCAGGGCTTCGTTGTAGTCGCGGCCAAATAGGTCATCCGACGCCTGGAGTGTTGAAGCCGCCTTGCCCTGTTCGTTGATCAATTTCAGTTCCATCGCGCCCCCTTAAGCCTTGACCGCCGGATGAACCACGACATCGGTGCCGCGGCTCCCTGGAACGGCTCCCTTGACGAGCAGCAACTGGCGGGCTTCATCGACGCGAACAACCACCAGATTTTGCGTGGTACGCGTCACATCACCCATGTGGCCAGCCATGCGCTTGCCCGGAAAGACTCGACCAGGATCCTGGTTCATGCCGATCGAGCCGGGTTTGTTGTGTGATACCGAGTTGCCGTGGCTGGCGCGGTTCGAGGAGAAATGGTGCCGCTTGATGACACCGGTGAATCCTTTGCCCTGCGAGGTGCCGGTGACGTCAACCTTCTGACCTGCCTGAAAAATGGTCGCGGCGATGACATCGCCCGGCTTGAAATTCGCCAACTCAGTTGCGGCTACGCTGAATTCCTTGAGGACTTGGCCGGCTTCGGCGCCAGCCTTGGCGAGATGTCCGGCGGCCGCTTTGTTGACGCGGCTGGCGCGGCGCTTGCCGTATGTAACCTGTACAGCGGCATAACCATCAGATTCAGGGGTTTTGATTTGAGTGACGCGGTTGTTCGACACGTCAAGCACCGTCACCGGGATGGTTTCCCCATCATCGGTAAAGATACGCGTCATGCCGACCTTGCGTCCGACAAGGCCCAGACTCATTTTATTCTCCTATCCCCGGTTGCGATTGACCGGGATCCGTTAAACAGCGCAAACAGGCTGCGGATCTTCCGCTGCCTCACATGGTCTCTTACTGCAGCTTGATCTCCACATCCACGCCGGCGGGAAGATCGAGCTTCATCAAGGCGTCCACCGTCTTGTCGGTGGGATCAATGATGTCCATCAGGCGCAAATGAGTGCGAATTTCGAACTGGTCGCGTGATGTCTTGTTGACGTGCGGGCTGCGCAGCACGTTGAAGCGTTCGATACGGGTAGGCAGGGGCACGGGGCCGCGCACAACCGCTCCGGTGCGCTTGGCAGTATCCACGATTTCGAGCGCCGACTGGTCGATGAGGCGATAGTCGAACGCCTTGAGGCGGATGCGGATTCTCTGGTTTTGCATGTCAGTTCCCTAAAGAGCGATGGCCGGCGCGCTACGCGCCGGCCGTAAATGATTACTCGATCACCTTGGCCACGACGCCGGCGCCGACGGTACGGCCACCTTCGCGGATGGCAAAGCGCAGGCCGTCTTCCATGGCGATCGGGGCAATCAGCTTCACGGTAATCGTGATGTTGTCGCCCGGCATCACCATCTCGGTGCCCGCCGGCAGCTCAATGGCCCCCGTCACGTCGGTGGTGCGGAAGTAGAACTGCGGACGGTAGCCGTTGAAGAACGGCGTATGGCGGCCGCCTTCGTCCTTGCCCAGCACGTAGATCTCGGCCGTGAAGTGGGTGTGCGGGGTGATGCTGCCCGGCTTGGCCAGCACCTGGCCGCGCTCGACTTCCTCGCGCTTGGTGCCGCGCAAAAGCACGCCAACATTGTCGCCCGCCTGGCCCTGGTCCAGGAGCTTCCTGAACATCTCGACGCCGGTGCAGGTGGTCTTGACGGTCGGACGCAGGCCGACAATCTCGATTTCCTCGCCAACCTTGACAATGCCGCGCTCGACCCGCCCGGTCACGACAGTGCCGCGACCCGAGATCGAGAAGACGTCTTCGATCGGCATCAGGAAGGGGCCGTCGATGGCGCGCTTGGGCTCGGGGATGTAGGAGTCCAGCGCCTCGGCCAGCTTGAGAATCGAGCCTTCGCCCAGCTCGCCCTTGTCGCCTTCGAGGGCCTTCAGGGCCGAGCCCTTGACGATGGGAATGTCATCGCCGGGGAATTCGTATTTGCTCAGCAGCTCCCGCACTTCCATTTCCACCAGCTCGAGCAGTTCGGCGTCATCCACCATGTCGCACTTGTTCATGTAGACAATGATGTAGGGCACGCCCACCTGGCGGGCCAGCAAGATGTGCTCGCGCGTCTGCGGCATCGGGCCGTCAGCGGCCGACACCACCAGGATGGCGCCGTCCATCTGCGCCGCACCCGTGATCATGTTCTTGACGTAGTCGGCATGGCCCGGGCAGTCAACGTGGGCGTAGTGCCGGTTCTTCGTCTCGTATTCAACGTGCGCCGTGTTGATGGTGATGCCCCGTGCCTTCTCTTCCGGCGCCGCATCAATCTGGTCGTAGGCCTTCGCCTCACCACCAAACTTGGTCGACAACACCGTCGTGATCGCCGCCGTCAACGTGGTCTTGCCATGATCCACGTGACCAATCGTCCCTACGTTCACATGCGGCTTCGTACGTTCGAATTTGCCTTTAGCCATGTTTCTATTCCTCTAAAGAACGAATCACTTCTTGTTGATGATCGCTTCGGCGACGTTCTTTGGCGCCTCCGAGTAGTGCTTGAATTCCATCGAGTAGGTGGCGCGACCCTGAGAGAGCGAACGCAGCGTGGTCGAGTAGCCGAACATCTCGGCCAAAGGGACCTCCGCCTTGACGAGTTTGATGCCGCCAACCTGGTCTTCCATGCCTTGTACCATGCCGCGACGGCCGGACAGATCGCCCATGACGTTGCCCATGAAATCCTCGGGGGTTTCCACCTCGACAGCCATCATAGGCTCTAGCAGTGTCGGACTTGCCTTGCGCATACCGTCTTTGAAGGCAATGGAAGCCGCCATCTTGAAGGCGTTTTCGTTCGAATCCACGTCGTGGTAGGACCCATCGAACAGAGTAACCTTGACGTCCACCACCGGAAAGCCGGCCAGCACACCGTTCGGGAGCGTTTCTACAAGCCCCTTTTCTACTGCCGGTATGTACTCTCTGGGCACAGTCCCGCCTTTGATTGCGTCGACGAACTCGAAACCCTTGCCGGCTTCATTCGGCTCAAGCTTGAGCCAGACGTGCCCGTACTGGCCTCGACCACCGGACTGCTTGATGAACTTGCCTTCCTGTTCCACAGCCTTCTTGATCGCCTCGCGATAGGCTACCTGCGGCGCGCCGACGTTGGCTTCGACGCCGAACTCGCGCTTCATGCGGTCCACCAGGATTTCAAGGTGCAGTTCGCCCATGCCGGAAATGATGGTCTGGCCAGACTCCTCGTCGGTACGGACTCGGAAGGAAGGGTCTTCCTGAGCCAACCGGTTGAGGGCGATGCCCATTTTCTCCTGGTCTGCCTTGGTCTTCGGTTCGACGGCAACGTGGATCACCGGCTCGGGGAACTCCATCTTCTCGAGAGTGATTACCTTTGTTGGGTCGCACAGCGTCTCGCCAGTAGTGGCCTCCTTGAGGCCAACCGCGGCCGCGATGTCACCGGCACGCACTTCCTTGATTTCTTCACGCTGGTTGGCGTGCATCTGCAGGATACGACCGATGCGCTCCTTGCGGCCTTTGATCGGGTTATAGATCGTGTCGCCTGAATTCACCACGCCTGAATAGACCCGGAAGAAGGTCAACTGGCCGACATAAGGGTCTGTCATTATCTTGAACGCCAAGCCAGCAAAAGGTTCCTTGTCATCGGCCTTGCGTTCGCCTTCCTGGTCGTTCTCCAGGTGGCCCTTCACCGGTGGAATGTCAGTCGGTGCCGGCATCAGTTCAATAACGGCGTCCAGCATGGCCTGCACGCCCTTGTTCTTGAATGCGGAGCCACACAGCATCGGCACGATCTCGCTGCCAATTGTGCGCAAGCGCAGGCCCTTCCTGATCTCTTCCTCGGTGAGGGCGCCCTCCTCGAGATATTTGTTCATCAACTCTTCATTGGCCTCGGCCGCGGCCTCGACCATCTTCTCGCGCCATTCCTTAGCTTTCTCCGCCAAATTGGCAGGAATGTCGCGCAGATCGAACTTCATGCCCTGGCTGGCGTCATCCCAGAATATTGCCTTCATGCGGATCAAGTCGACCACACCCTCGAAGTTCTCCTCGGCACCGATCGGCACCTGAAGCGGCACGGGGTTGGCCTTCAGACGCATTTTCATCTGGTCATAGACCTTGAAGAAATCGGCGCCCTGGCGATCCATCTTATTCACGAAGGCCAGGCGTGGCACCTTGTATTTGTTGGCTTGGCGCCAGACGGTCTCGGATTGCGGCTGCACTCCGCCAACCGCGCAATACACCATACAGGCTCCATCGAGCACGCGCATGGAACGCTCCACCTCGATGGTGAAGTCCACGTGTCCCGGAGTATCGATGATATTGATCCGATGCTCGGGATACTTGCCGTCCATTCCTTTCCAAAAGCAGGTGGTAGCCGCAGAAGTAATGGTGATGCCGCGTTCGCGCTCCTGTTCCATCCAGTCCATGACGGCCGCGCCATCATGCACCTCGCCGATCTTGTGCGAAACGCCCGTATAGAAAAGGATGCGTTCCGTGGTCGTGGTTTTACCGGCATCAATATGGGCACTGATGCCTATGTTGCGGTAACGCTCAATCGGTGTCGTGCGTGCCACTTTATTAACCTGCCTTATCTAAACCGAACCGCCTGGGCGCAGGCAAACGCCATGCGCCAAGGCGGAATTGTCTTTTATCAGGCCGGATTGTCCGGCCGCTCATCAGAACCTGTAATGCGCGAATGCCTTGTTGGCGTCGGCCATGCGATGAACTTCCTCGCGCTTCTTCACCGCTCCGCCGCGGCCCTCGGCCGCTTCCATCAGCTCACCCGCCAGCCGGGCGCCCATCGATTTTTCCGAACGCTTGCGCGCCGACTCGCGAATCCAGCGCATTGCCAAGGCGGCACGGCGAATCGGGCGGACTTCGACCGGAACTTGGTAGTTGGCGCCGCCAACGCGGCGGCTTTTCACTTCAACCATCGGCTTGACGTTATTTACGGCTTGGCTGAAAACTTCCAGCGGGTCCTTGCCTGACTTGCTCTTGATTTGGTCGAAGGCCCGATAGATCGTGCTCTCGGCGACCGATTTCTTGCCGCTCATCATCAGCACATTGACGAATTTGGCCACATCCTGGCTGCCGAACTTAGGGTCGGGCAGGATGTCGCGCTTCGGTACCTCTCTGCGTCGTGGCATCTTGATTACCTCTGTTTCTGGTTACGCGGCCTTCGGTCGTTTGGCGCCGTATTTCGAGCGCGACTGCTTGCGATCCTTGACACCCTGCGTATCCAGGCTGCCGCGCACGATGTGATATCGCACGCCCGGCAGGTCCTTGACACGGCCGCCGCGGATCAACACAACCGAATGTTCCTGAAGGTTGTGCCCTTCGCCACCAATATAGGAAATCACCTCGAAACCGTTGGTCAGCCGTACCTTGGCGACCTTTCGCAACGCCGAGTTCGGCTTCTTGGGAGTGGTCGTATACACACGCGTACATACACCACGTTTAGCCGGGCAATTGGCCAAGGCTGGGACCTTGCTTTTGGTCGCCGGTACCTTGCGCGATTTCCGAACTAACTGATTGATTGTTGGCATGTTCTTGAATTTCCAAAAAACCGAGGCGGCTTGATTATCTGCGCCGCCCCGGGAATCGTTTATCTTGCGCTGCACACGGTTTTGCCGTGCCGTTCGCAAAGAGGCCGGATTATACGGGGGTTTTCAAACTACGGTCAACCCGCCTGGACATCCTCCTGTGGGGCAGAGCCTTCCTCTAGAATCAGCTCCCGCTCGGCAGCGATATCCTCGCCCATGGCCTGCATGCGCCGAGTGCGATGGTAAGCAAGTCCGGTACCCGCCGGGATCAGGCGACCGACTATGACGTTCTCCTTGAGGCCGCGTAGTTCATCGCGCTTGCCCATAATCGCCGCCTCCGTCAGCACCCGGGTAGTTTCCTGGAAGGAAGCCGCCGAAATGAAGGAGTCGGTCGACAGAGAGGCCTTGGTAATCCCCAGCAGCATGTATTGGAACTCGGCAGGTCGCTTGCCCTGGTTGATCGCCTTATCGTTCTCGTCCAGCACCTCGGCGCGCTCAACCTGCTCCTCGCGGATGAAATGGGTATCACCAGGATCGGTGATGACTACACGTCGAAGCATTTGGCGGACGATCACTTCGATATGCTTGTCGTTGATCTTCACGCCCTGAAGACGGTAAACGTCCTGCACCTCATCGATGATGTAACGGGCCAGTTCCTCGACACCCTTCAATCGCAGGATATCGTGCGGATCGGCCGGGCCGTCCACGATGACTTCCCCGCGGTTCACTACCTGGCCGTCGTGAGCCATGACGTGTTTGTCCTTGGGGATCAGGTATTCGTGCGATGTGCCATCTGGTTCGGTAATGACCAAGCGCTGCTTGCCCTTGGTATCCTTACCAAAAGACACCGTACCGGTAACTTCCGCCAGCATGCCAGCATCCTTGGGCGAGCGTGCCTCGAAAAGCTCCGCCACCCGCGGCAAGCCGCCGGTGATATCGCGTGTCTTGGAAGACTCTTGGGGAATACGCGCCAGGATATCTCCAACGCTGACATCCTGGCCGTCCTTCACAGTAATGATGGAACCGACCTGAAACGTGATCGTCACCGAATGATCGGTGCCGTGAATCCTCACTTCCTCTCCGGATGTCGTTAGCAGCTTGACCTGAGGACGCAAGCCCTTGGCGGCAGCGCCAGCCTTGCGCTTGGGATCGATGACGACCAAGGTCGACAGTCCGGTCACTTCGTCGATCTGCTTGGTGACGGTGACGCCTTCCTCTACGTTCTCGAAGCGGACCAGACCGGCATACTCGGTCACGATTGGGCGGGTATGCGGATCCCAGGTGGCCAGTTGGGCGCCAGCCTTGACGTGTTTGCCATCATCGGCCGCCAGCATGGCTCCGTAAGGCACCTTGTGTCGCTCACGTTCCCGTCCGTGATCATCCGTCACCAACACCTCGGCAGAACGGGCAATGACCACCTTTTCGCCTTTCGGGTTGGTTACATAACGCATGTTTTGAGTAAACCGGATGGTGCCAGCTGACTTGGCTTCGACGTGGGAGGCCGCCGCCGCACGCGAGGCAGCGCCACCAACGTGGAAGGTACGCATGGTCAGCTGGGTGCCGGGCTCGCCGATCGATTGGGCTGCAATGACGCCGACGGCCTCGCCGGAATTGACCAGCATGCCCCGGCCAAGATCCCGGCCATAGCACTTGGCGCAAAGGCCGTAGCGGGTGTCGCAGGAAAGCGGGGTGCGAACGCGCACCTCATCCACGCCGAGGTTTTCGATCAGCTCGACGGCGTCCTCGTCCAGCAGGAACCCGGTCGGGAATAGAACGTCTTGGGTTTC
>Ga0138256_10004466_pt1 | contig 14870 bp, 10 predicted proteins | sample KNB2016incub_MG_FD_105486 | JGI IMG/M metagenome (GOLD analysis project Ga0138256, IMG submission 105486) | Active sludge microbial communities from wastewater in Klosterneuburg, Austria - KNB2014incub_MG | ecosystem: Engineered > WWTP > Activated sludge > Unclassified | place: Austria... | reverse complement strand
GCCGCGATCGACTGGCCTGCCATGTATTTCCGTATTACTTCTCTCTTGAACTCCAAATCGTATTGTTTTCTCATTCTCTCATTCTAAGAGATTTTCCTGTCCCGTTTCATTAGACCCTTCCAAAAAAACAGGCTATTAGGTTTTAGGCGAATAGAAAGTAGATCACTGACAGTTAATCTTCCGGAGTCTGATTTGTCAGATTTGAAGGCTAGAAAAGACGATAGCGGGTTTTCGCCTTCTAGTTGAGCATGCATCGAGAAGTGATAGATGTCTGCTTGTGGCGACGTGCTGATGAAATCCTGTTTGGCCGCGTCCAAGCGCGGAGTTGTTTCAACTAATCGCCCGATGCTGACAGCTTCGGTGTTTACGTGAGCAAGCTTTAGGTTCTTGAACGTGTCGTTGCCCGGACGCATCGGACCGGACAGGTTGCACCGCCCGTGTACTTGCTTGTTTTTACGGAGCAGCTGAATCGTCACTGCAGATGTGCTTCGACATTCCCGTTTGCATGATCTCTCGGAACCTAGCCGAATCTAAGTTTTAGCTGGGCAGCGTACCGGCGACTGGCGGTAATCGGATCATTCATTTCGTGCAAATGGATCCGATACGAACGGTTAAACCACGCTTCGACCTTTTCGACAAATTCAAGATTGACCATTGCGGAGCGGTGCACTCGGACAAAATACTGTTCCGGCAGGCGACTCTCCCATTCTTTGAGCGGTTTAGTAACAAGATGCCTTTTCCCGTCGTCAGTGAACACCTGCGTGTAATCGCCATCCGCACTGATGAATTTGATCGATTTGACCTTCAAGAACCGCGACCGCTCGCCGACCTCGATGAAAAGCCGATCTTCATATTCGAGTTTTCGCAAAGTACTTTCTGTCTTTTCGCTTCTGCCTTTGAATAATCTTTCAAGGGTTTTGGCAAGCCTTTCAGGGTTGACGGGTTTTAGTAAATAATCGATGGCGTTTATCTCAAAGGCGCGAATCGCATATTCGTCAAAGGCTGTAACAAAAATCAGCTCGAAATCCTTTTCGACCAGCTCAAGCAGATCGAATCCGTTCTCATTAGAAAGCTGAATATCCAGAAAAACGATATCCGGTTTCAATTTCCGGATCAGGTCAGTTGCTTCGTTTAGATCTTCGGCCTCGCCAATGACCGATATCCCGACGAACTCGTTCAAAAGCAAACGAAGTTCCCTTCGGGCAAGCCTTTCGTCGTCAATGATTATTGCGTCAAGTTTCATCTAAAGAAGCGGTCCCGGTCTTGTGATCTTGATCTTTGCCGCGACGAATTCGTCTTCCTGTCGGAGTTCAAAGCTGCTGTTGTCTCCAAAATGTTGTAACCGCTCACGCACATTTTTCAATCCAATCTGCGTTCCCGACGAACCGTTCAGATCCGCTAAAGCACCGGTATTTACAACTTGCAAAATGAGTGTCTCGCCTTGAATCACCGCGGAAATCTTTATCTTGAGAGGTTTCGAGCCTGATCGCGAACCGTGTTTGATTGAATTTTCGACTAACGGATTCAGCAAAAAGCAGGGAACCAGGAAGTCTTCAGATTTCGCATCGACATCGTACTCGATCTCAAGATTTTCCTCGAATCGAATTTTTTCTATCGCCAGATAGTTTCGTGCCGCGTCCAGTTCCTCCCGCAGCGGAATCTCTTTCTTGTCAGATCCAATCAATGAATGCCTTAAGAATTCGGCAAGCTGCGTGATCATCCGTCTTGCCCGATTTTGGTCTTCGTTGACCATCGCCCGAATCGAATTGAGAGCGTTAAAAAGAAAATGCGGATTGATTTGGTATCGAAGCATTTCGAGCTGGGCTTGCTGGGCAAGAGTCGCGGATTGCAGAGCATTTTCACGCTCGATTTGCCACTCACGCCAAAATTTGATGCCGAAATATAAAACGCTCCAGCCAAGCAAAATTATCGAATAATTAAGAGCATTCTGCGGCAGTGCTGCGTAATATACGGAAAACTCGCGGTCGGGAGTGATTGACCAATAGAAAATACTCATCGAATACTCCCAGATTATGCCGAAAATGATTGACGCGATGATCGAAACAGCTGCCGCCGCACCAACACTTTGCGGCGAAACAAACCGTTTATAAATCAAACGCATCACACCCGTCAGCAAAAATCCGAGAAATGCCCGCATAAGTTTGCTTCTAAAAAGTTCCGAAATACTAGCATCCGCCGGCAAAAGAGATAACAGAGTGAGGCAAACCAACAGCCAGTAAGACAGCCAGCCGATGACCTGCAAAACCCAAAACGAAAATATTTTTTCTTTGACCTCAAACGAAAGCATTTTTTTGAACTTTTATGCTCTTAACTGATGTTACGCAAAAGTAAGATTTCGGGCTATGCCCGCTGATGTGCGGAAAGGCTGTGCCTTTCCGCAAGGTTGTTCTCAAGCATCTGAGGCTCTGCCTCACCCGTTTGCGGGAAAAGTGAGGCGTAGCCTCAGAAATTTATTGCACAACGGAAAGGCACAGCCTTTCCGCACATCGGGCGGCATAGCCGCAAACTTTCAATAACTGCGTAACATCAGCTCTTAATTTTTATTCCCACAAACAAAATTTCTCATAACAAATGAATTGCCGTCAATCTCTATTAAAAACTCTTCCGAAACAAATACGACAATTTGACAAAAAATGTCCGGTTTAGTTGGAGCAGATTCGGATGCGGCTCGCCGAAGGCAAAGCCTTTGTAGTTGTAATTATCGCTATAACCGACATAAAAAGCCTTGCCCGGACTCGGTGTCCAGGCAAATGTGTATTGCCCGAAAATCCTGCCCGTCAAAGTGTTGTAATCGAGTCGTGCCTTCAGACTGACAAAATCCGAAAACTGATAAACTGACCGAAAACTAAAGATATTTGAATCAAACGCGATTCTGTCGGTGTCGTTTCGCGTGAGTCTGGATTTGTTGTAGCCGAGCGAAAATCTGAAGTTATCAATCGGCGTTATCGTCGCTTTGAGGTTGAAATTAAAACCGTTTCCCGTTCCCGGGTCGAGCGGTGCATTTTGCCCCAAAGCAATCGCGGCGGGCGAAACTCGCGGAAATTTTCTGCCCGCTCCGAAGTCAAAATCAAAGACGTTGAAATTCAGCCCGAAACCCGAATCGAGCGAAAATCTTTTGCTAAAAGTTTTGTTCACGAAACCCGAATTTCCCGCATTATAAGCCGAGCGTTGGGCTTCGCCGAAAAATCTTCCGCTTTGCGTCGGGCTTCTTCTCGCCCCGAATTCGTCTTCGTAAATCGTGTCGCGTCCGAACAAAACGCCGAATCCGATGGCGAGATTTCCTCTGATTCCCAAAAACACATTTGCTTCTTCCTTCCAACTTTGAAAACGTCCGCGAAAATCATTCCGCACGCTGAAATTTGTGTTCAGATTCTTGGCGATAATAAAGTTTTGCGGCTTATCGTCAGCCTTCAAAGATGCAAAAAAACCGTTTTCCATCGTGTTTGTTCGTTGCGTAAAACCGAGTTGCGTCCGAAAATCTCTGGACGCTCCGTTGCCGAAAAATCCCCACGAATAATTTTGTTTGATGTGGCTGTATTCGTAATCAAAACTCACGCCGTTGCCGGTTCGATAGGCGGTTCGGTTGTTGTTCGGATTATAAAAAGAATCGCGTGAAGTCGAACCCAAAACTTGTCCGACAAATTTTGTATTGGCGTTGATTCGCCAATTTACATCAAACCCGCCGACCGTGTTGTGCTGATTCGGAAAGTTATAATTTGTCGCCACCAAACCGATATTCGAGTCTTTGCCAAAATCGCGTTTGAGCCGCACTACGCCGATGTAAGCCTTGTTTTTATTTGGGTTTCCAAACGGTTCATCAACCGCTCCGAAGATGCCGAAAGAGTTTTTCCCGACCTTGCCCGTCAGCTTCAAAGCCACGATGGGATTTTCGACTTGTCGGGTATAAACGGCTTGAATCGGCGTTTTGAAAATCTCGACTCCTTCGAGAAAAAACGGGCGTTTCTCTTCAAAAAATATCGGGAAACGCTGATTGGCTTCGACAACCGGAGCATCGGCTTCGGTATCCGCAAAATCAGGATTATAAGCCGCGTCGAGCGTGATATTCGGCGTGATGCTGTATTTCGCCGTAAAGCCGAAATCTGTTTTTATCGGCGGATTTGAAAACTCCGTCGGGCTGGTTCGCTGGCCGGTTTCCTTAAAAGTTAAAGTCGGGATAATTTCGATGGATTGCTCATTTTTGATTTCGTCCAAGCCCGTGATCGCCCCGATCTTGTTCAAATAACCCGGAATCTTTTGCGGCAATGGCGACCACGAATTATATTCATTATTAAAACGGTTAATCAGCCGAGCCACGTTAAAACCCCAAAGTTTGCCTTTGCCCGCCGTGTATCGCAACGACTTAAACGGAATTTTCACCTCAACCGCCCAGCCCCAATCTTCAATCGAGCCTTTCGATTCCATCAAGATATCGAACGTATAATCGCCGCCCTGCCCTTCGGTGAAAATTCCGTCCTGCTGTATCCCCAACGGATTGAACGCCAACAGATACGCCCGCCGTTGGTCGTTGTAGGTGTCCAAAAAAATGCGAACGTTATCCTCTGCAAAAACATTGTCGCGTTGCGTAACCGTCGCCCGAATCTTGTCCCGCTCATCCCAACATTTGAAGGCGATGTAAAGATTTTTCTCATCGTAGGCGACGTAGGCTTCGGTCGGTTTTGACGGCACATTATTCTCGCCCGCAAAAACCCTCTGAAAATCCTTAAAAACCGCCGCTTGTTTCCAAATTTCCTCGTCCAATTTTCCGTCAATTACAGGCGGAACGACTATTTTGGGGACGCTTACAGTCGGACGAGCGGGCGGTTGAGCCCCATCATTGGTCCTTGTTTGCGTTTGGGCAGAAATACTTAGCGAAAGAATTAGCGTTATCGCAATAATAAATAGTGGTTTCATATTCTGTTGACTTAGTGAATGTGCACTCCTAGCAAACAAACGCCGGAATAGGACAGAGTATATGCCCGACAAATCGTGGTTCGCACGAGGTTTCGACAAGCGGCACGAGAGGTCGATAAATGGTCACCGACGCCGAATTGTGTGGCTTTGAACGCGTTGAGTTGCCGGACAAGGTTAGTCCTTGCCGATTCAGTCTCGAGGGCCTTAGTAGCAATTTGTGCAGCGACAAGCGGAATTGCGATGGTCGCGAGAGATAGGATATGTGACCGTCTTTAGATTTTTTCCGTTTGCAATTGCGAGATCCTGCGACCTTCTATACTATGGATTACGCTTCTCACAAATGCCGTAGGAAATGTAAGTAAACTATACAAAGATCAGGAGACTTCTGTGGCGAAATCAAACGAGATCGTCGTGATCGGAGAGCTGAATGTTGACCTTATCGCCTCAGGCGTTGATTCGGTGCCGGTTTTGGGCACGGAGGTCCTGGCAGATGATTTCAACGTGGCGCTCGGCAGCGCATCGGCGATCTTTGCCTGCGGAATCGCACGACTCGGCCACAGCGTAACGTTCGTGAGCCGGGTCGGCAATGACGATTTCGGTCATTTTTGCCTTGAGTCGCTCGCAGCTCGTGGTATCGCGACCGATAGGATCGAGATCGACGTTCAGTCGAAAACGGGCGTAACTGTGGTGGTCAGCACGGCCGACGACCGCGCGATGATAACCTTCCTCGGAGCGATCGCCGAGCTATCTCTTTCCGAGGTGCCGGCGGACATCTTCCGTGGTCACAAGCACCTGCATTTGACGTCGTACTATTTGCAGAAAGCGTTGCAGGCCGACTTTCCGCATCTCCTCGCGACCGCAAGGATGGCGGGAACGACCACATCGTTCGATCCAAATTCAGATCCGACGCAGGGGCGCGACGAAAAGGTTCTGGAGATCTGCCGGCATACGGAAATTCTATTTTTGAATGAGGACGAAGCGCGACTGTTGACCGGTGTCGATGATATCGAGGCCGCGGGCCGTCAGTTGAACGAACTTTGCCCGACCGTTGCTATCAAACTCGGTGCAAAAGGCGCGATCGGTTTTCAAAAAGGTGCGATTGCCCGCGTTGATGGATTTAAGATCAATGCTGTCGATTCTACCGGCGCGGGGGACTCGTTCGCGGCGGGATTCGTGCACGCTTTCCTCGAAGGCGGCGACCTACGGAAATGCCTGACGATCGGAAACGCTTGCGGTGCGTTTTCGGCTTCGCGTCCCGGTGGTACCGACGGACAACCTGATCCGGAGGAATTAGAACGATTTTTGATGTACGCCTCGCTCAGAGGTTGAAAAGGCGGCGCAATTCCTATGAGAATAGCCCAGCGTGAAACGCCGGGCTATTTTCTTTGACACTCTTCGAGGCAATCACGTAAGAGCACCGTCCCTTTTGGTTTGGCTTCCGTCTGCGGGAATCCGGTCGCTATAGCTTTCGGACAGAGCGGACTTCCTCGCTTACTGCGGGCGGACGGTCAAATAAATCGTCTGGCCGCGACGCGAAAGGAGCAGCAGTACGGGCTTGTCCTTTGAGTCGCCGAGAGCGTTCTTGACGTCCGCTGCAGACGTGACGGGCTTTCGGTTAACCTCGAGGATCACGTCGCCGCGAGCAATTCCCGCGGACGCTGCCGGACCCGTCGGATCCACATCAGTTACAACCAAGCCTTCGGTCGAATCAAGTCCGAGTTGCTTCTGTATCTGCGGCGTAACAGGCGATAACACCACGCCGAGTTTGCCCGAACTATCATTGGCCGGACCTTCCGTCGGCGAATTCGGATCGTTCTTGTCGGCGTTCGGCGTTTCGAACTCATCGAGCGTCGCACTGATGTCCATCGAACTTCCGCCGCGGTTGATCGTTAGTTTGATAGCCGTTCCCGGTTGCGCTCCGGCAACCTTGTTGCGGAGTGCATTCGTATCCTCGATCTTCTCGCCGTTGATAGCCGTGATAACGTCGCCGCGTTTTAGACCCGCTTTGTCGGCTGCGCTTCCGGCCTTTACGCCGCTGATGAGAACGCCTTCAGTTGTGCCGAGTTCAAGGGCTTTTGCCGTGTCGTCCGTTATATTTTGGATCGTAACGCCGAGCATTCCGCGATGAACCTTGCCGTCCTTTAGAAGCTGTTCCATCACGCTTTTCGCCATATTCGACGGGATCGAAAATCCGATGCCGATATTACCGCCCGCAGCTCCGCCCGGCGAAAGGATCTGCGAATTGATGCCGATCAGTTCACCGTTCAGGTTAACGAGCGCGCCGCCGGAGTTGCCGCGGTTAATAGGTGCGTCGGTTTGTAGAAAATCCTCGAAGCTTCCATCGCTAAGGCCCGTTCGGCGGCCCTTCGCAGAGATGATGCCCGCCGTAACGGTCTCGCCGATATCGAGCGGATTACCGATCGCGAGTACGATGTCGCCGACTCTAACTTCGTCAGAATTACCGAGCGTCAAGAACGGAAGGTTCTCCGCCTCGATCTTTATCACGGCGAGGTCGCTCGGAGCGTCCGTGCCGATGACCTTCGCTTCGTATGTCTTGTTGTCGCTCGTGAAAACTGTGATCTTTTCTGCGCCGTCAACTACGTGGTTGTTGGTCAAGATCGTGCCGTTCGCATTTACGATCACGCCCGAACCCGCACCGCGTTCTATCCTCGGTCCGCGATTCGGCATCGGTTGGCCGAACTGACGGAAAAAATCATCGCCGAAAGGCATCTGCATCGTGCCGGAATCGGCCGCCTGCTTTTTCTCCATACGGATCTGTACGACCGCAGGCGAGGTTTTTTCGACGACATCGGCATACGAGGTCCTGATGCCGTTGACGACAACAGGAGCCGGTGCCTGTGCATTGTTCGCACTCGGCGGCGCGGCCTCCGTTCCGGGTAGCAGTCCGCCCGTACACGAAAGGCTCATACCGGCAGCGGCAATAAGAGCTATTAAAGGAATTCTTCCATTACGCATATGATTGTCTCCACACAAGAAGATTAAATTGACGAAGAATGACGGATCGAGGCTCCAGAGAAGTGAACTCAGGGTCCGAGGGTATTTACTTCGGTATCAAACAACTAAATTCGGGCAAGCCCCAACTTCGGGGTTCGCTCTTCAAAGAAATACGCGAGAGATTTATAGACAAGTTTCGCGCAAAGGAATGCGACCGAATCCTGCCCGGGAACATACGAATATTCGACCAAGTCCATACCGATAACTCGTTTATTCTCGGCGAGCTTACGGATGAGAGTCAGTGTTTCGTACCAACCCAATCCGCCGGGCTCGGGCGTTCCTGTTGTCGGTACGATGCTCGGATCGAGGCCGTCGATGTCTATCGTCAGATACACGTTGTCCGTAAGGGAATTGACGGCTTCGTCGATCCAATCCGTGCCGCCGACGATGTCGCGCGCCCAGAAGATCTTTGTCGGAAGTCCGTCTTTTAGCGACAGAGCCTCCTCGGACGAGATCGAACGGATGCCGACCTGCACGGCCGGGATCTTCAGGTCCTTTACGACACGAGCCATTATAGATGCGTGGGAGTGTTCGGTTCCATCGTAAGCATCACGAAGGTCTGCGTGAGCGTCGATCTGAAGGACGCTGATGTTTTCGAACTTCTCGGCGTGAGCGCGAATTACGGGAGCTGAGACCGAATGTTCGCCGCCGAGCATACACACGAATTTATCGAGGTCGAGAAGGCGTTTCGTTTCGTCGTAGAGATCGCCCATCATTTGAGCGGGCGTCGGCCTTGGAGTGAATTCAGGAAGAGTATGAATGCCGAGTTTATACACCTCGGCGTCGGTCTCTTCCTCGTAGAGTTCCATATTGCGCGAGGCATCGACGATCGCCATGGCGCCGGCTTCCGTGCCGGTGCCATAGGAGACAGTGCCCTCGTAAGAGACTGGCCACACAACGATCTCAGCGGTATCGAGATTCGAGTATTTCTCATCCTCGATACCGCCAAAGTTCATCGGAAGACTGGCAGATTCGGTCATAATTTACGGAACGTCGATGGTCATCGTCTGGCCGGAGAACGCAAAATTCGGGCGTTTGCGGCCTTTCATAAATTTCGCCGCAGTTTGCGAAAGTGCGGTGATGATCATCGGCAATGCGATCGAAGGGTCGCAGGGAACAAAAGCCGTCGTCGCTCCCTTGTGCAGTTTCCCGAACGCGCTTGTATGGTTGCCGCCGTAGCTGGGCGTTCGCTGGTCAAGAGGCACAGAATCCGTCGAGATCGAGATCGCGTACTTGTGTCCACGTACGTTTCCACGCGAGATGTATGAAGAAAGTTCCGTAAGATTTACCATTCCATTGCTCGAAGTGCTTCCGCAGGCGATCATAGCGGAATTTCGCGACTTCGCATTGATCTGCATCATATCGAGCGTGTCCTGGCCGAGGTCAAATCCGACGTGGATCTTCTTCTCGAATTTTACGCGGGCAAGGCCGATCGCAAGCTCTGATCCCGAAATATCAGGGCAAAAGACCGGGATCCGTGCCTTGTAAGATGAAGTTAGCACGCCGTCCTCGTGAGCGATCTCAGCGAGTTCGCGTCCCATAAGGTGGAGAAACTCGCGGCAGGAATATGTGCGCGTCAGATCGAGTTGATTCACGACGCTGCCTATCCATTCGTCCGCTTCCTGATATTCCTCGGCATTTCCAAGCACATCCCCAAGCCGCGTAACGGCAGACGTCGAGAGGTCTTCGTCGAGCATACTCGGATGAGCCTGATAATGTTCACGGCCGAGCGTTTCGTGGATGTCGTGATAAAGCACACCGCCGGAAGCGACAATAACGTCAACGAACCGGTTCTTGATCACATAAGAAAGCAGACGGCGCATACCTGCCGTAACTACGTTCCCGCTTAGGCAAAGGTATATCGTCGAATTGTCATCGAGCATATCGAGCCAAATTCGGTGGGCCTCCGCCAATTGCCTTGCGCCGAATCCGGCGCCTTCCATTTTTTCCAAAAGCCCGGCGACCGAGCGATCCCGGTCGATCGGGACCGGCCGAGTCGGCACAGATAAGTACTTCGAAGCTTTTGATTTTTTTTGAGCTACCATAAATGTCTCCCTGGGATTATTGTTCCGCTGAACCTACCGCTTTCTCTTTTGCAGCGAGAAAATGCGGTATCAAGTAGGTGTAACTGTCCACCTGACTTTCGTAATAGTGGATGAGGTCATTTCCTTCTTCGGAACTGAGATCGCCGTCCTTGATCTTTTGCAGGACGGCCCTTCGAAAGGTGTCGTGCAGTTGCACCGCATCGTACCGGACGCTTGAAACTGCGTCGCCGAGCGTTGCGCCGAAAATGACCTTCTTGATGATGTATCCGTCGTCACCAATGAAAATATGAGCTTCGTGCGGCACGCCGAAGAGGTTGTGGTTGTTGCCCATAACCTCCTGATACGCTCCGACGAGCATCATTGCTAAGTAGTAAGGCTCGCCCTTTACGAGTTTATGAAGCTCGAGGACCGGCTTTACGTCATGTAGATCGACGAATTTATCTACGATGCCGTCCGAATCGCACGTAATATCGCAAAGGGTCGCGAATTCGGTCGGCGTTTTGTTGAGCTTGTGGATCGGGACGATCGGAAAAAGCTGTTCGAGAGCCCAGTTGTCGGGCATCGATCGAAAGACGGAGAAGTTTGCCAGGTATTTTGCGCACATCAAGCGCCGAAGATCGTCGAACTCCTCGCTAACATACTTCTTCATCTGCGCGTAGCCGTCGGCCTTTTCGCAAATGTCCCAAAAGAGAACTTCGCCCGCGCCTTTATCCTCGAGCGAGATCAGGCCGAGGTTGAACATCGTAAAGAGTTCTTCGCGATGTTCGAGTGCGTCGTGATAGTACTCGCGATAATTCTTCGCATTTATCGTCTCGTGCAAGTCGTGAAGCTCGCGTACGACCTCGGGGACGTCGCCCGACATATTCAGAGGCGTTAGGTCTTCAACAACTGTCTCGATCTCGTCCTGAACGTTCGTAACAAGGATAGCGTGATATGCCGAGAGGTAGCGGCCGGATTCCTGGATGATGGTCGGATGCGGAACGTTTTCGTCATCGCAGACCATCTTGATCACGTAGATAACGTCGTTGGCGAATTCGCGTGCATTATAGTTTGCCGAAGATTCGAATGATGTTCTCGATCCGTCGTAATCGACTGCCATTCCGCCGCCGACATCGAGATACTGGATCGGCATGCCCATCTGGCGAATTTTCGAATACGTCCGAGCTGCCTCTTTCATCGCGTTCTTGATGCGCTTGATGTCAGTAAGCTGTGAGCCGATGTGGAAATGCAGCAATTGCAAAAGGTCAGTGCGGCCGGCTTCGCGGAGTCGGCGTATGACCTCGAGGATCTCGGTAGTCGTAAGCCCGAACTTTGCCGCCTCTCCACCCGATTTCTCCCATTTACCGGATCCTTTTGCGTAAAGCTTGACCCGAACTCCAAGCACAGGGATCTTCATATCGGGATTAGCTTTTTGCGTCTCTTCAGCGATCGAAAGTGCGTGGTCCAATTCGCTAAGCTTCTCGATGACAATTACGACATTCTTACCCGCCGCCGCACCGGCAAAAGCAAGCCGAATGAATTCGCGATCCTTAAAGCCGTTGAGGACGAGAAGGCTGTCTTTTGCCTGTTCTAGGCCCAATGCAGCGTAAAGCTCAGCCTTTGAGCCTGCTTCAAGCCCGAAGTTATAGCGCGAACCTTCACGAAGGTATTCCTCGATCACCGACCGATTTTGGTTGACCTTCATCGGGAAGACGCAAAGATGGTCGCCTTCGTAATCGAACTCTTTGATGGATTTGCGGAATGCGACCTGAAGCTTGCGTATCTGGCCGAAGATCAACTGCGGAAAGCGCAAAAGCACAGGAGCACTCACACCTCTTTTCTGGAGGTCGTCGATTATTTCCTTTATGTCGGCCGTTAGAGCTTCGTTCTCGGGAGCTCTTACGATCAAGTTGCCTTTCTTGTTAATGCCGAAGTAATCGGCCCCCCAGTTGTCAATTCCGTAGGTTTCCAGGGTCTTATCAATGACTGCGGTCAATTCGTTTCACTCCAGATCGGGATACCCTTTCCGCCAGCACGCGGGGGCGCAAAAAATAATCAGCGTAAGTCCAAATCTATCAAAAAACAAAGATGCAAACAACACCCTTATTTTTTCGGGCTAGAAATACGTAGATTTCGGATGGCACGCTCTTTGCTCGACAAGAAGCGGTTTGGGACTATCCCGACGCCAAACGGCATAGAAAATGCCAGATTTTGTGAATGTTTTAGGCTTTTGTTGCCGCAACTTGTCAATTTGATATGACAAAAAGTGTCACTTAAGTATTTTGAGGTTGCATTTATGAAAAACGAACGCGGTTTTTCTCTTATTGAACTTTTGCTGGTCGTGGCAGTTATCGGCATTATTGCCACGTTGGCCGTTCCGGCTCTTCAAAAAGCGACGCGCGCCGCCGAGAATGGCAATACGTTCGCGACGATGCGGACGATGTCTTCGACGCAGATGAGCTTTATGTCGCAGAATGGCAGATTCGCACGACTCGCAGAGCTGAACTCTGCGTCCTCAAATGCCTTGGGAACCGTCAGCGGACTGCAGTTGGTCCGCGGCAAGTTCATTTTCGAGATGCCCGGTACACCGACCGATACGGATCTTCGCGGCCGCTATACGATCACAGCGACGCGAAACGTCGCGACCGAAGGCGTCGTTTACAAATACGAGATCGACCAATCCGGCGCAATTCGCCAGATCCTGCCGTAATTTAGAAGTAAGTAGTAATCCCCGCCCTGAACGGTCCAAAAGGTACGAGCTATGAATATATTCGAAGATCTCGTCCTCGAGCTAAAAGAAGAAAATCTCCTCGAGAACACATTTCTCGACCAACTTGAGTCTCGTGCCCGCGAGGTCGAGGGTGTCGAAAAGCCTCAAGTCTCGGTGCCGGCGGAAGGCCCGTCGTTTGCGGAGGAATTACGCTCCGATCTGCCAGACCTCACGCGTAACGATGAGCCTCGGCGTGAAGATATAATTTACCAAGTTGCCGAAAAGATCGAGGCAGACGCACCGGAAGTTGCTGATATGCAGCTAATGGGGAGCGACGAAAAGATCGAGATCCGCCGTCCGACATCGGATCAGGAATTTTTTAAGAAAAGAGCAAACGGCGAAGTAATGAGCCTGCAGCTTGTGGAACACGTTGTTTCCGCCCTTGAACGAGAGCACCTAAAGATCATCCCCAAGACATACGACGATCTCAGCGTCAAAAAAGCCCTGCATAGGTTTATGCAGGTGGCCGAGGATGCCGCGACCGATGCGCATAAACAAGGCGAATTTCAGTTGATGCAGGAGATCGAGATGTGGTGTTCTGCGCTTGCAAAGCGTGACGCTGAGATCTCGATCGCCGCACTTCGAAGGTATTGCGAGAATTGTCGCCCGAAACTCAGTTCGCAGGCAATGCTCGCCCTCGCACGCTTTTATCGCAATTTGGCGTGCAACGAGGACGTACGCGGAAAGTTCGACTACATCCTGACGCGACTCTTCTCGAGAGCGGTCGCCGACGACACCCGCAAACTTCTCTTTAGCGGCTCCGAAATGTACGGCCATATCAAGGCCTTATACGCAGATTGGTCGAGCATTCCGCTCTATTCGGCCGACGATGAAGAGAATATCGTCCTTGCCGCCGCAAGCTTCCGCGAATTGCAGCAGGAAGCCGAGGACGCCACGCAATTCGACGATCTTATCCGCAGCGATTTCTTCGCGCGCATCCGTTCGTTCAAGGAGAATATCGCCGAACTCTTCTTCGCACCGACCGTTATTACCGCCGCCATCGAATGTAACGTTAGCGTCGGCAACACATACGTAAGGCTGCTCGACAAGGAAAGGCTCGCTTCAGGCGCCGCCGTAACGCACGAGAAATACGGCTCGCTCGACGATCAAGCCGTTTCCGAGGCGGCCGCACGGACCCTCGAACTCGATACGACCTTACGCCATCTCATCGATCCGTCCGCCGAAAGGGAAGACGATGACGAACCGGCAGAGCACCATACTGAACACATAGAGCCGGTCGAGAAGATCGATCTTCATTTCGACAAGGTCGAGCCATCGGTCGCCGCGATCGGGCCGCGAAAGTCTCTGATGGAAAAGGTCCGCGAGCGAACCTTTGGGATCAATCCGCTCCTGCTGATCGGTGCGGTCGTTCTGATCACGATATCGGTCGGTATCTATGCTTGGGCAAGTATGTACGTCGAGGAAGATTCTGCCCTTTCGAAAGACGTGATGATGATCAAACTCGATCCGATCCCGTTCAAAGAAAATCTAAAGGTCGCCAAGAAGAGCGGCGATACGTTCTATGGCGTCGTTGTCCCGGGTTGGGAAACGATGACGAGCGAGAAACGTGAAGAATTCCTGCGTGCCCTCTCCGATTACGGCAAAACCGGCGGATGGGTCAGCGTAAATCTTCTAAACAGCCAGGGCAAGACCGTCGGCTACGCGTCGCCCGGACACTTCGAGATCATAGATAAACCACAATAGAGCATATTCAGCGTCAGACAGCGGACACCCGTCCGCAGTAGCGCGGACCTAATCCGTGCGTCGGTAAGGGTTCGCTTCGCTGGGGTCCTGCGGGAAACTGCAGGTCTGAAATGTTTGCATAAAAAATGGATCCCGCGGCCACGCAGAGGATGCGTTTTGTCCGTTTTGTCCGTTTTGTCCGTTTTGTGCAATTTGATACAAAACGTGCATTTTGATACAAAACGTGAAAAACGTGCTTCAAATGTGCGCCCGCGATTCGGTAAGCTTGTTGATGGTTGGTTGATCTTTGAAAATTTAATAGCGAGTTTGCCGACGAGTCAATTGCGGTTGTCCTAGCTTCATTGGTGCGTGTCTCCGGTTCAGTCCCTATTGTCTCCCGTCTCCTGTCTTCTGTCTCCCGTCTTCTGCCTCCCGGGAAGCGTGCT
>Ga0138256_10004465_pt1 | contig 14871 bp, 15 predicted proteins | sample KNB2016incub_MG_FD_105486 | JGI IMG/M metagenome (GOLD analysis project Ga0138256, IMG submission 105486) | Active sludge microbial communities from wastewater in Klosterneuburg, Austria - KNB2014incub_MG | ecosystem: Engineered > WWTP > Activated sludge > Unclassified | place: Austria... | reverse complement strand
TATTGTGCAGGAGCGTCTTCAGGCGCGAATGGCCTGAACTAAATCCACGCCAATAAGTTTGTTTGGCTGGTGGCCGACGGTGACGTCGGCAGCAGTCGATATCATCAAGCGCGACGAAATCGTCGCCATTTGCGTGCGTGGAAAGGTAAGGCCAAACGATTCCGATCCTTGATCTGCTATTGCCAGGTTGGCAGTCAAAGTGGGCAGAATGGATTGATGCTTATAGGTTGCTGGCGCGAGACCTGAATGACTTCGAGTCGGAGATGCTTTCGCTATCGAGAATAGCGTGACGGTATATCTGACGGTAAAATCGCTACCCGCAGAGCGAAGCTCTAGGCGGGGCAACGACTTCACGGTGCCGTTGATGATTGAGTGGCAATAGTTATCCGGTACGATGTCCAGCGTCTGCCGTCCGACAGGTAGGCGTCCCTTACAGTATTTGGCTCTTTGTTCCGCAACGAGCGTTGCCTCAGGATTTGGGTTGCCTGACTGGTATGGGTAGACGTAGATTAGTCTCCAAGTTTGCTGAGCGTTTTGAGTGCTGCGGTCTGTAGTGCGGTCTACGTTGACGCGGCGGTTTCTGGGGGCAACTCGGGGAGCAACAAAGATAACTGAATTGCTGTAAGCCATGCTATGTAAGGCGTGCAGCTTGTTTTGTGGTGGCCCCCGGCGCTGGAGGGCGCTGGTGGCAGTTCAAATACCGATTTGCAGGCAGGGAAAAGCGGCTCAGTCTGGGCACCTACCCTGATACCGGGTTGGCCCAGGCGCGTGAGTGGCGCGATGAAGCCCGGAAGGTGCTCGCCGGCGGCGTTGATCCCAGCAAGCAGCGGCAGGTAAACAAGGCGGCTCTACACGCTGCTACGGCGAATACATTCAAGGTCATCGCCCTGGAGTGGTTTGAAACCAGAAAGGGCGGTTTGTCCTGCTGAATCTCGTGCAGAACGACGCCAGAGGCTGCAGCGACGGATTGCCGAGGAAAAGGCTAAGGGAACCAGGAGCTTCGCACAGGTTGTAGCAAAGTGGTTCACCCCCACGTTTACGGACACATTCAATATAGAGCCCGATAGCCCTATCGCTTTCGGGCCGGCAGACTAGCGGTCACAGCCGGCCGGTTAAGGGTGAATAGGGAACGCTGGCCTTTTTCATGGCAGCCTGAGCGTCAGCTAAAGCGTAGCGTCCCCTTTTCCAACGACCTCATTGAGCTTGTTGAGAAACTTCTGCTCGCCCTCGCTTACCCGTACCCCGCCAAAGCCGAGGAAACTGCCTTCCCTGGCGGCGTTGGCCACTTCCTCAGCGAGCCAGGCGAGCATTTTTCGATAGTCCTCAACATCAGCCATGGCCTGGTGGGCATCCAGGGCCGCCAGCGCCTTGCGAGCGGCGGCAATAGCCTCGTCCTGCAGCGCCGAGCCAAACGCAGAAGCCTCTTTCACCGAACTCAGGATTTCGCGGATGTCACCATGTGCGGTCCGGATTTCGTCTGCGCCAAATAGCTCCTTGATCAGTGCATTGTTCCCGCGCCTCGCAGCTGCGAAGGCTGAAGCGGCCGACATACCCTCCGACAGGGTGCCGAAAAAGCCACTGCTGCCGGCAGCCGCCATCGCGATCGCCACCAGCTGCGGGGTATTGCGCAATGCCCGCCACTCCTCACCGCTAAATTCCTGTCGCCTGGTCATGCTGATTTCCTCGTTGTGGCAAGGGACGCTACCCTTTTTATAGCGTCATGTGTGAAATGAGCGCTACGTAATGGGTGTGACGCCCTCTTTTCGAAACGAGCGCTCGATAAAGGCTGGCAGCCCCTTAGTTACCCCTCCGTTCGGCTTCAGCGATCTGCGCCGGACTCAGCTGGCGGCGTATGCGATCCCGACTCTTTGCGGCCAGCTTGTCGCCTTGGGCTGCGGCGCGCGAATACCATAGATACGCCTGCGCGGGATCAGCTTCGACGCCTTTGCCGAGTTCATACATGCGGCCCAGATCGGCCTGGGCTTCGCGGTAGCCCCGCGCCGCTGCGAGCCGATAGTAATGTGCAGCGGCCATGTTGCTCCGGATGCCCGGGCCAGATTCATAAAAATCACCGACATTGGCCTGGTCAGCGGCGTTACCCTGGTCGGCAGCCGCGGTGTACCAGCCGAGAGCTTCGTTTGCATCCTGCTCTACACCAATACCCTGCTCGTAGAGTTGCCCAAGGCGAATCTGGGCCGCAGCGTCGCCGTGCTCAGCCGCTTGTCGATACCAGTACGCAGCTTGCGCAGGATCCGCTTTGACACCGGTTCCCGCCAGATAACTGTCGCCGAGAGCGACTTGTGCCTGCCTATCTGCCGGATCATTGGCTAAGGATTTCTGGAGTGATTCCGCAGATATATTCTCTGTAGCAGTCCGGCCGGTAGCATGCAGAGCGGCTGGCTTCTGGAGCTGTGGATATTCCAGGGTGTTGTACGGTTCTGTGTTAACTGCTTGCACAGTCGCGGATTGTTGCGTACCGGTTCCGGACGGCTGAGAGCGCCACCATGCGGCAAGGCCAGCAAGCAGCAGCAAGCTCAAGGCGATCTGAGTCGGGTATTTCATGAGTAGCTGTTGAGCATTATGTCCAGTCATGGCTTGTCAGGACTATTACAAGCGGGCAATCTTCGGTCGCACTGTCAGGAAGGCAAATCCGGAGCGACGCTAAAAAAAAACGGGGTAGCGGGCAAGAGTCAGTCCGGAAGCCCGGAAAATCAATTCAAACGACGTGGGGAATTTCTAAATGAAGAAGTATCTTGTATCCATGGCAGCGCTGATGCTGCTGTCGACAGGCGCCCAGGCTGCCACCTATGTGCTTTCGAGCGTGACTTACGCCAATAGCTTCGCGCCGACTCCAGGCAATGTTGCGAGCTGCACGAGCTGCGGTGTTACGCAGGGCCCTGGCGTTGCAACGGCTGTTGAGACCGGCGGCAATATCGCCTTGACCGGAATCGCCTTTGGCTTCAATGCCGGTGGCAATGCCTTCAACATCTCCTTCAGTGGCACGACGACGCTCGCAGCCGGTACCTCGCTGAACAAGCTGGCTGGCGCGACCTGCGTCGACTCAGTCGGAACTGTGTGCGGCCCGCTCAACGTCATCTCTGGCATGGATGGTGATTACTTTACGAATATTGGCACCGACGGTACGACAGCTTGCGCCAATAATCGCTGCCGTGTAGACGTCGCCACCGCGGGTAGCGACCTGACGGTCACCATCAAGCGTGCGTTGTCGGAATCGGTGTCTTCCGGCTCCTCCCAGTCCTACGTGATGACCTTTGCGAAGGTAGTCCCGGTTCCGGCGGCAGTGTGGCTGTTTGGTTCCGCGCTCGGCCTGATGGGCTTTACCCGTCGCAAGGCCGCCTGAGCAGCCAAGACCTGACCAGTAGTAATGAAGGAGTCCGCAGCGCAAGTTGCGGGCTCTTTTTACTCCAGGAAGCAGCAGAGGGTATCCACGACGTGTTTTCAGCCAGGCGCAGACTTGTCACAGCCGCCAGCGGTATGGCCTTGTGGCTATGCGGAGTCGCTGCTGTTGCGGCCCCGGTGTTCTCTGTATCAGTAAATGGCGATCCGGCCGTTTCTTTTGAAGACCTGACCTTCTGTGACGGCATCAGCAGCTTCAGCTGTGTCGGTTCCGGCAGCGAAGGCGACCTTGTTGTCAGCTATTTCGAACTGGGCGCTGATCCGGGCGCTTACGTCTCCGGGTCCTTCAGTTTCTACAATGCCTCTGGGACTGAAACACTTTCAGTGCTTGCCACCGTGCTGTTTCCGATGATGGGCAGCTTCGCGACACCGACGATTGCTGTCGGTACGGGAGTTGCCAGCCCCATCGGCGGTGACCTCGACATGACGGTCAGTGGGCTTGTGGACTATCCGTCTGCGCCATTGCTTTCAGAGGCCGGCTGCTACGTTGCAGATTCCGGTACGGCTGGTTGCGATGCCAGCGCTGGCATGCCAGGCAACCTGAATGTGCTGGCCAATATTGGTTTCAGCCTGGCTTTTGATCTTGCGCCTGATACCAACCTGTCGATCGGCTTTGATCCTGAAGCAGGGTTTGGTGCCGGTACCTACTTCAGCATCAGCCCGGTGGTTGTGCCCATCCCGGCTGCTGGCTGGTTGCTTTTCGGTGCACTGGCGGCCACGCTGCCGATGCGCCGCAAGCTTTGAATTAACGATAATCGTTGCGCCTCGGCGCAGTGGGGGAGTGACATGAATACGAAGATTCTGGTTTCCGCGATGCTACTTGGTCTGGCATCGGTATCTGCTGATGCGGCGCTGTACAGTCGCCTCGGTGGTCAGGCTTATTACGACGACACGCTAAACGTCACCTGGATGCAGGATGCCGGGCTGGCTGCCAGTAATACCTTTGGCGTCAGCGGCATCAACGCGCAGGGGCTGATGAGCTGGAACACGGCGCAGAGCTGGATTGCAGCCATGAACAGCGCAAACTATCTGGGCGTAGAGTCCTGGCGTTTGCCAAACATGATCGATATCAATAGCGATGGCTGTCAGGATAATTTTGCCCGGCAGAATACCGATTGTGGCTATAACGCGGTTAGCGTTGGCCCGAACGCTTCGGAAATGGCGTCGATGTTCTACGACACCCTGGATAATCTGCCTATTGGGCACCAGCGCCCTATTCCGGTGTACAGCCGGGTGATGTGCCACAGCTGCCACAGCTCGGCATCCAGAACTCCGGCCCGTTCTCTGGCCTGGGCGAGATTGGTACCGCTTACAAACTGTTCTGGTATGGGCAGGAAACCACCAGCAATTTTCCGGATCCTGATCTCGCCACGCCGGACAATGCCTGGTATTTCGGGCCACCTTCCGGTGGCCAGCGGGTCATCGGAAAGAGCGTGCTGAACGGGGCCTGGGCTGTATTTGATGGCGACATCGCCGTCGTGCCGGTGCCGGGTGCAGTCTGGTTGTTCGGCTCTGCGCTCGGCCTGCTGGGCTGGGCAAGGCGTAAGGCGCAATAGACCGGACGTATCTTTCGCAAGCACATTTGTTTATCAGGACACCCCGCACCGTGCGGGGTGTTTTGTTTCCGGAACCGGAAGCATGGAACCGGGAATACAGGGGGCGAAACCATGACTTATCCAGTGAATTTCCGCGCGCTGCTGCGGTCGGTGTCTCTCACCGGCTCGGTGGCAGCCCTGGTGCTGCTGTCTGCCATGCCGGCAAGCGCCGCTAACTACTGTCCGGCTGTGTGGAAGAAAGCGGTGCTACCGCTCAATTTCAACCCGGCCTTCACGCATATCGACAAGTTCAACGTCCCGGGTGGTGGTCAGCAGGATGATCTGCTGGTCAGCAGTTTTTATAACGTCACCAAGGATCCGACCGGAACGATCGTCACCTCGTACTTCAGTCGCGATCTGGTGGCCCGGATTCCTGGTCTCGATACTCTCGATTTCAATACCTTCGACAAGGACACAAACGTCGAAGAGCTGACCGATCCCGGTGGCCCTCCGTACAAGACGGTCTGGCCCAATCACATCGCGCGCGTGCCGGATGGTGTGGTGCCGTTCCAGGCAGTTGTGTCACCGCAGGGTTTTCTCGCGGCGGAGCCGCCAGGGCGCCTCAGCCTCATCAATGTGGATGATCCGAACCGGCAGGAGTACATCGTCCACCAGAGCACCGCGATTGCCGATGAGCCTTGCGACGGCACCCCCGCCAACCAGCCACGTTTCTATCACGAAGTGCAGTACGCCGACATGGATGCGGATGGCTACAAGGACATCGTCACGGTCCGCTCGGCATTCAAGCCGCTGGGGCCGGGCAGTTTTTGCGGCTTCAATGGCGATCTCGTTTATTTCAAGAATCCGGGCGCTGCGATCAACCCGGACACCGAGTGGGAGGAACATATGCTGTTCGGCTATCCCACTACGCTGATCGGTCCTGATCTGTCGATCCGGATGTACGATTTCGAGAACGATGGTGTGCCCGAAGTCGTGGCGAGTCACTTCTTCAATCGCAACGGTGCGATCCGCATCTACGGTGCACCGGTCGGCATGAACTGGAGCAGTGTGGATCCGGTGAATGGTCCCTTTGTCCGGGAGGCAAATGTTGCTGGTCCTACCATTCAAGGCCAGCCTTTCGGTTTTGATATCGTCGACCTGAATCTCGATGGCAAGGTTGATATCCTGTTTACAAATCACCAACGTGATAACTGTTTCTCCGTGACCCAGAGTGCAGTCCCCGGGCGGGTAGTCGCGCTGGAGCAGCCAGCCAGTGGCAACGTATTTGCTGGCCCGGCAGCTTGGCCGATTCACATACTCAAGGACAACATCCGGCCGAATCCGACCTTTCCGACGCCGGATGCTGCACCGGGTCGTCTGGCGCCTGGACTTGCGGTGGCGTTTACTCCCATCGCCGGTCAGCAGGGCATCGTCAAGCCGTGGATTGTGGTCGGTGGCGATGAAGCCTCGAAGGTCTGGCTGCTGACACCAAAGGTTGCGACCAGCAAGACCAACTGGGACTATCTGTCGGCCGTCATCTTTGATATCAACGACGCCTATGGACCAGGCACTACACAGACCCTCATGGGCTCCTCCGGTATTTCTCCGGGCGAGGCCATCTCAACTGTCGGCACGCCGAGTGTGCGCTACGACGGCACAGGTGCCACGGCGCGCACGCAGATCTACATCCCGGTGTTTGAGGCCAAGGCGATCCACGTGCTCACCTTGCGTCCAGGCAGCACGGCAGATCGCGTGGCCTGCCCACCGGATGTGCGCGAGTCCTGTCCAGTCCCGTAATAACAGGAACGCACATGGCGCCCGCTGATGCGCTCTATCAGCGCGGCAACGAGCGGTACCGCCTGGGTCGCCTGTCCGGGGGCGTTTTGGCGAGTCTGGATGCGGCGCCGGGCAGCTGCGACCGTAACCTCGCGTTGCAGCCGGGACGCGCCGGAGCATAGCTGAACCGCGGCATGACCTTGCAGAAACCCGGCCGGTCTGAGGAGGCGCTTTCGAGTGTCGATCGCGCAACGAGATGGCCCGGCGCATCGGTCTGGTGTGGGCCGGCAGCCCAGCGCTCGTGCAAGATCGCCACGGCTCGGTTCCATTGGAGCAGTGCGATTTCAGCATTTGCTGCTGCCCTGCAGGGGTCAGTGCGTTGAGCCTTTATAAGGCCGCTACGTCGATGTGATCTGGCGGCGACGCGGCCGGCAAAGGTCTCACCAATCCGGGTGATGACTGGCCAGCCCGCCCACAACGCGTCGCTTGCCGTGGTGTGTGCGTTATAGGACAGGGTATCCAGGAACAGATCCGCGACCCTGTGCGGGGCCAGATGCCGCTGCAGACTCATGCGCGGTGCAAACACCAGGCGCCCGGCAGCCACAGGATCTTCTCACTGTAGTGGCTGGTGTGCCCGGGCAGGATCACGGTGGGGTCGGCGATCAGATAGTCCATGTAATCGGCGCCCATCGTGCCGGGATAGCCGAGGTAATTGATCTGCAGCGGCGCTGCGCGCAGGGACAATATCCCCGTCCGCGCATGCTGGGTGAAGCCCTTCAGGTCGATGGCGATATCGATTTCAAGCTGCCCGGTCATCAGATGCGTTGTTGCGTGAGCGTACAGGTTGGCGGAAAAATAGCCGAGGCGGATCCGCGGATGTGGCGCATGCGCCCGAGGAAACAGTGCGGAGGGAGAGGGCGAAAGCTGCGAGCCACATGGATCTCTGCACAGCGGCTTTGCGGCTTCAGGACAATCCCTGAACGGCACCCGGTTCTGGCTCTGGCTCTGGCTCTGGTTATGGCAGAAATCAGAAATCGTGTGCTCGACGGAATTTCGCAGCAAGATGGTGATGGTGATTGGTCCAGATGTTTTGAGAGAAGAGGGTGGGGTTGTGAAACGTGAAGTAGTGCAGCTCCTTCGGCCGCGCCATGAAGACTTCTGGATGGCTGTTGCGCATGGTAAAGCGCGGTTGTTCCGGAGCGTGAGGCTCCGACGCCAGGAAGCTTGGGCAGTGTCTTTGGTATTGCGGCTGCAAAATCCGTTATCAGGACAGCCGGCGGGCGACGACCGCAATACCTGCAACGTCTGCATTGAGTTCGCGACGCAGCACCACCTGTTCGATCTTCCGTAGCGTAAAGCCACTGGTCGCCAGCAGCCGTGTGACGTAGGCGGGGTGGTGGGTGTAGCGGCCGTGTGGTTCGAGCCGGTAGTCGGGGCCGGTGCTGTCGGCCGCTCGCGCTTCCAGTGCGACAGCAAAGATACCGCCCGGCGCGAGTGCTTTGTGTGCAGTGCTGAAGGCTTCTTCGAGCGCACCGAAATACACCAGTGTGTCGGCGAGGATGACCAGGTCGAAGGCGGCTGGCCGGCTGGCCATGAAGGCGCACAGTTCACCGACGACCAGTTCATCGTAGAGCTTTCGTTCCCGCGCCTTGTCGAGCATTTTTGTGGACAGATCCACGCCGACCAGCTGGCTGGCGAATGGCTTCAGCAGTGGAGCCGCGAGACCGGTACCACAGCCGGCATCGAGAATGCGTAGCGCTGCGGTATCTGTGCCAAGTTCCGCCTTGATCAGTGCGGCGAGTTTCTGCGGCGTCTGGTAGCCGAGGTGAAGCAGAGCGCTTTCGAAAGTCTCTGCAAAACCGTCAAACAGCTTTGCGATGTACTGATCAGCGGCGCGCTTCGGGGCTGCGCCGTTGCTGCTGCCGGCAGCGAGGTGTCGCGGAATCGGATTGTCGGGTTCGAAGGCTGTCCATTGCCTGTAGATATCGGCCTGTTTGTCGACATGACCGAGTTGGTAGTACGCGTTAGCCAGACTCTGGAATACTGCCACTGATGGACCACTTCTCAGTGCGAGGTGCAGTCCTTCTACCGCATCTTCCAGCTGCCCGAGCTCGAGCAGTGATCTCCCAAGATTAGCCTGATACTCGGCAGAGTCTGGTTTCAGTTCCAGGGCGCGGCGGAAGCAGATCAAACCCTCCTGCGGATTCTTCAGCTTGCACAGGGCCATTCCACGATGATTGAGCGCCTCCGGATAGTCGGGCCTGGTCGACAGCGCGCGATCGTAACTGGCCAGTGCGGCTTGCGTGCGTCCGAGCCGGTGTAGCGTGAGCCCATGGTTGTACAGGATGTCTGCATCGTTCGGGTTAGCGGCCAGTGCGCGTTCGTAGCTCGTCAGCAGCTCCTTGTATGGTGTGGAATCCTGCGTTGCCTCGCCAGGACTTGGCCACGCAGCGATTTCGTGAGCTGTCTGGCTACCTGCGGCAACCATGTGTTGCGGAATGGGATTATCCGGCTCAAAGGCCAGCCAATCCCGGTATAGATCCCTGATGTCAGATGTCTTCTCCAGACCATGGAGCACCGCTGCCAGGCTCTGGTAGACGAGGGTGGTCGGTTTGACGGCCAACGCTCGGCGCAGGTGCTGTTCCGCCGGTCCCGGTTGGCCGATTTCCTGCAGCGTCACGCCGAGGTTCGCGTGAACATCGGTTGCATCCGGTAGTTCTGCCAGCGCGGCCCGGAAGGCCACAATCGCTTCCTCCCGCCGCCCAAGATTGTGTAGTGCAGCGCCACGACTGTTATGGAGCTGGCCGGTATGTGGCTGAATAGCCAGTGCCTTGTCGCAGGTGCTGAGTGCCTCAGCAGATCGCTTCAATATGATCAGCGCGGTTGCCCGATTGTTCAGTGCTTCGATATTGGTCGGTGAGAGCGCCAGTGCCTCGTCCAGGCAGGCCAGTGCCGCACCCGGCCGGCCCAGGTCGATCAGTGCGGCGCTGCGATTATTTAGTGTTTCAATATGGTTTGGCCGGTAGCGTAACGAGCGGTTGTAGGCGGCCACCGCGTCTTTGTTCCGACCGAGAGCCTGCAGGGATTCACCCCGCTTGCTGAGTGCTTCGGCGAAATCCGGTTTGATTTCGAGAGCGCGGTCAAAAGTCCCCAGGGCCTCATCAAAGCGGTTGAGGCGCAGCAGCGCCTGACCGAGGCCGATCCAGGCGAAAATGTTGCCAGGGATAAACTTCAGCGCCGCCTGGATTAGCGGTACGGCCGCAGCGGGATCGCGTTGCTGGTAGCGTAATACGCCGTACAGGTGCAGGGCGTCGCCGTTCTCCGGTTGCAGGGCCAGTAGCTCCCGATAGAGCGGCTCAGCGAGATCGAGTTGTCCGCTCTGGTGCAGGCCAGCCGCCCGGCTGAACAGTGCCTCCGGGCTTTCGCCCGACATCGCGGTCGGTGAGGGAGGATCGAAGCGCCAGGCGGCTGGTTCATTGGTACCGTTATTGGTGCCGGATTTATTTTTCATAATTGTCTGGCCTTGAGTACAGTTCCACCCGGTTTGATGGCGAGTATATAAGCAGACCCTGTCGGCGAACCGCGAGCCGGTCTCGTGCCGTAGCGGATTCCTGTACGATTACGGCTAAAATCAGCCCATGTTCAAGCGGGGAATTCCAAAGTGCAGATAGCCGACGACTGCGTGGTCAGTATTCATTTCGAACTCACCAATGACCGGGGCGAGCTGCTGGATCGCTCCCGTGACGGTGAGCCGCTCATTTATCTGCATGGCGTTTCCGGCATCCTGCCTGCGTTGGAAGAAGGACTCGGCGGCAAGTCGCCCGGTGAATCTTTCGAGGTGCTCATCGCCCCCGAAGACGGCTTTGGTATCCCGCAGCTGGAGCTGATTTCGAAGGTGCCGCGCTCTGTCTTCCCGAACGGCGGGGAACTGGCGATTGGTATGCAGGTACAGGGCCGCAGCGATACCGAAGAACGCCAGTTCATGATCATCGCGATAGATGATGAATCGGTTACGGTCGACGGCAATCATCCGCTGGCCGGCATGAACCTGTGTTTTCGCGGCAGCGTTGCCGACGTTCGCGCGGCGACCGAAGACGAGCTGGAAAACTGGTCGGATGACCTGGAAGAGCGCTAAGGGATCGTGGCAAACATCGGCAGAAACGAAGCCTGCCCCTGTGGCAGCGGCAAGAAGTACAAGAACTGTTGCGCGCGTGATCCGGCGCTGGTCGCGGCTGAGCTGGGTGCCGTCGAAGCGCAGACGCTCACCCTGAGTGCCGAAATCGCGAAACTGCGCGACAAGGTTAAAGAGAGGAGCGCTGCCATGTGGACGCGCGGTGTGTTCGTGTTTTTCAGCACCGGAGAGGGTGATGCCTGGGTGCTCGAAGCCTCCGGCATGGACGCGCTGCAGATTGCTGCGGCCGGACGGCAGATCGAAGTCGATGTCGCGCAGACTGAAAGCGCCATCGAAGTCACCTGGTCGCATCAGTTCACGATTCGCAAGGACTTCACGGTCAAGGATTACGCTGATCAACGCCTCACGGCTTTTGGCGATTATCCGGCAGCACGCATCAGGACCTTGCTCAGCAGGGCGCGCAGCAGCCTGCCGCCTGAAGTGCTGGCCAGTATTCATCTTGACGAACAAAACGATCTGGCGAACTGACCGCCATGGCAAGCCTGCGCGCAGGGATACTGTCCGCACCGCCGATCTGGGAGCAGGTTCGGACCGGGCCTGAGTCGCTGGTAGCGCTCGTCGAACTCGTCCAGCGCAATCTGGAAGTCCTGTTCGGCGGTACCCTTAAATACCTGGAAAGCCATTCCGGCGGCCTGCTGGTCTTTGCGCTGATTGCCTGCGCGCTGTTCGTGCTGGCCCTGCAGTTGCGGCGCATGGCGCGGTCGACGACTGATATCGAGGGCACGCCGGGGATCACGCTGCGCCGGCCGTTTCTTGTCCTCACCATGCTCTGGATGCTGTTCGGGCCGGAGCTGCTGCTGCCGGAACTGGATGCCGGGCTGGTAGCGCTGCGGGGCGGCCTGGTTATGGGTCTTTTGGCCGTGTTGTTGCCGGAGTTCGTGGTACGCGGCGCGGTGGCCGCCTTGCGCGGGCTGCTGCTGGCGACCTTCCTGGTGATGGCTGAGCGTGCGCTGCTGGGTGACCCGCTTTATGGCCGCCTGCTCAGCCTGTCGCTGGCACTTGTCAGCGTGTGGCTGTTTCGTCTACTGCGCAGAAAACTGCTGGTCGGCCCGATCCGTAACCAGGATCCAGCGAAGTTTGTCGGCATGTCGAAGTTGCTGCATGTCATCAGCCTTGGCCTGGCGCGAGTTGCACCGCTGGTGTTGTTGAGCGGATTTCTCATCGAAGCGGTGGGCGCAGAGCAGTACGGTAATGAACTGACCAGTGGCGTGCTGTATCTGGCCACCATGCTGGCCGCCTGGATCGCTGCCGACATGCTGTTGCAGGATGCGGTCGTACAGATCGTCCACGGGCCGGCTACGACGTGGCTGCGTGCCGTGCGCAACCACCCTGAAAAGGTCACTCACTACAGCCTGCTGGTATTCCGGGTGCTGCTGGCGATCGGCTTCGTGGCCGTGTTGCCGGTTGTTTTGCCATCGCTGCAGCCGGTCTGGCGTGCGCTTTCCACAGTCCTCACCACACCACTGGGGCTTGGCTCTGTCGGCCTGTCCTTTGGCGATGTGCTGGTCTTTGTGGTGAGCGTAGTGCTGGCCGGTAACGCCGCCCGCCTCGTGCGCTTCCTGCTGCAGGAAGATGTAGTGACGCGCCTGCCGCTGTCGGCTGCGACGGCTTCAGCAATTACGCGACTCGCTTACTACGGCATCATGATCGCTGGTGTGTTGTTCGCCTTTGCGGCCGCCGGCCTGAAGCTGAGCCAGTTGACGATGGTGGTCAGCGCGCTCAGTGTCGGCATTGGTTTCGGCTTGCAGGATATCGTCAAGAATTTCGTTTCCGGTCTGGTGATCGCCTTTGAGCATCCGTTTCGGGAGGGCGATGTGATTGCCACCGGTCAGGTTACCGGCCGCCTGCAGGAAATCGGTCTGCGCGCCAGCCGCATCCGTACCTTTGAAGGGGCGGAAGTCATGGTGCCAAATGCCAGTCTGATCTCCACTGAAGTAACCAACTGGACGCTGAGCGACCGCTCACGACGCATCGAAATCCTGGTTGGCGTCGATTACGACAGCGAGCCACGCCGGGTGCTGGAAGTGCTGACTGGCGCATTGGCCGGTCAACCGGGCTTGTCCGCTCATCCGGCGCCGGTGGTGCTGTTTCAGGATTTTGCGCCCAGCTCACTGAATTTTTCGGTACGCGCCTGGACTCCGGATGTCGACGACCGCTTGCTCGTCGAGAGCGAGGCGCGGGTGCGGATATTCGCCGCCTTGCGTGAGGCGGGGATCGGTATTCCCTTCCCGCAGCTCGATCTGCATGTGCGCGACACGCCGGAACTGCGAGCTTCGTCACATAGCCTTTAGCGCGACAGGTATAGCTTGCCGTCTATCTCTGAGCACGGAGACGGACGGTGAGTATCCTGGATATCTTCAAGAAAAAGCCGACGGCTGCCGACAGCCGACCGCACGCCGCACAGTCGGTCGGTCAAGCCGGCGACCGCAACCGGCGCCGCAGCGATCAGGGCACCCAAGGCTACGGTGCCAATCCCTACGACACCTACACCTGGGAACTGCAAACCGATCCCGATGGCGAACGTGAGCTGAAGCGCGCCCACGTGATCGACAAGCCGAAGCCCGATGGCGAGACCTTCAATCCCTACGACACCGGCAAGTTCAGCGGCGGCTGGTAGTAGGAGCGCCTTCAGGCGCGACTGAGTAAAAAGAATCGGGGTCAGACCGCAATTTCCGGGAGGAAATTGCGGTCTGACCCCGATTCTTTGTGGGAGCGGCTTTAGCCGCGATTCCTTCGACCAGAAGATCGCGCCTGAAGGCGCTCCTGCATCCGCTCCTACAATCGTAGCGCGCCGTCGATCTCGAAGCAGCGGCCTGAGACGTAGTCATTCTGCAGGATGAATTCGACGGTCTGGGCGATCTCGTCCGGCTCACCCATGCGCTTCAACGGAATGCCTGAGGTCAGCTTGTCGCGTGCTTCGGGCTTCATGCCCGCGACCATTTCGGTATTGATGAAACCCGGTGCGATCGAGGCGGCGCGGATGCCGTAGCGGGCGAGTTCTTTCGCCCAGGTCACAGCCATTGCGGCCACACCGGCCTTGGCGGCCGTGTAGTTGCTCTGGCCCGCATTGCCCGCGCGCGAGATGCTCGAGATATTGATGATCACGCCAGGGTTGCCCTTGACGATCATGCGTTCCGCGGCTTCGCGGCCGCAGAGGAATACGCCGGTCAGGTTCACGTCGATCACGGCCTGCCACTGAGCGAGGCTCATCTTCGACTCCACCTTGCCGTCCTTGAACTTGATCAGCAGCGCATCGCGCGTGATGCCAGCGTTGTTGACCAGGGCATGTACAGCGCCGCAACGGGCGGCGATGTCGTCGAATAGCCTGATCACATCGGCTTCAACCGCGACATTGGCAGCGAAGCATTCGACGCGGGCGCCGGCCTGCTTGCAGGCCTCGGCAGTTGTGGCGAGGTCTTCGGCTTTCATGTCGACGAGTGCCAGTACCGGCTGATGCAGCGCGAGGCGCTTCGCCATGGCGGCACCCAGTCCGCGGGCTGCACCCGTGATTACGATGGTCTTGTCCTTGAGGTTCATTAGCCACTCCCGACCTGTATTTGAAGGCAGCCATCCTACGCAATTTTTTGTGCACCGCAAGATCCGGGAAATCACGAGCTTGTGCGAGACTGCGTCATCCAACAGATACGGAGTGAGCAGATGCCGCGCATCAGGAAGGGTTACGCCGAGGGTCACTGGGGCCAGATTCACTATATGGAGTGCGGGGAGGGGGAGCCCTTGCTGCTGCTGCACCAGTCGCCGACCGACAGCGTGCAGTTTGCCCGCGTCATGCGGCCGCTGGCAGTGCGCGGGATCCGCGCCATCGCCATCGACCTGCCGGGTTTCGGCGGTTCCGACACGCCTTCCGTGCCACCGACGGTAGCCGATTACGCGCACATCGTCCCGGCGGTGCTCGATGAGCTCGGTATTGCCAGCGCGAGCCTGCTCGGCCAT
>Ga0138256_10004464_pt1 | contig 14874 bp, 10 predicted proteins | sample KNB2016incub_MG_FD_105486 | JGI IMG/M metagenome (GOLD analysis project Ga0138256, IMG submission 105486) | Active sludge microbial communities from wastewater in Klosterneuburg, Austria - KNB2014incub_MG | ecosystem: Engineered > WWTP > Activated sludge > Unclassified | place: Austria... | reverse complement strand
GACCTCACGGCACAGGTCTTCCTGAAATCGATGGCCGCATTGCCCAAGTACGAGGGTAGGGGACTGCCCTTCAAAGCATGGCTCTACCGGATCGCGCTCAACGAAGTGCTCATGCACTTCCGCAAGAACAAGGGCAAGCAGTTCATGGATGTGGCCGAGCCGCAAGCCGCTGCGCTCATCACCTATGCGGCCGAACGAGATGAAGATGATGACCGATCAATTGACAAGGAACTGATGGAACGATTGGCCAGGGCGCTGGGCAAGTTGCTTCCGGCCCAAACCATGCTCATCGAACTGCGGTTCTTCGATGGCCTCAGCTTCCTGGAAGTGGGGCAGGTGCTGGGCATTGCCGAGGCCGCGGCCAAGATGCGCACCCACCGGGTGCTGGGCACATTGCGGGAATACCTTGCACCCGGTGCGGGGTCCCGGAAATCCATGGGTACCGAATGAGCAAGCACTACCGCATAGTTGATCACGTGGCGGCACCATCCGATGCCGAGATCGCCCGTTACCGCGATTTCGGCAAGCTCGTGTACAACTACGAGCGCATGACGAAACCGCTGTACAAGCGGCCGTTGTACAAAGACCCGAAGGCCTTCATCGCCATCCTCGTCATCGTATTGGTAGCCATCCTTATTGCTGAGATGAAGGAGAAGGAACCGCCGCCGGACAAGGTGCCGGTGGAGAATACGAAGTGAGCGAACGCAGAACCGCGTTGTTACCGGTGCTTGCTGTGTACCACCCGCATCCGCGGTGCGTGGTGCGCCGCCATCAGGCGCCGTCGCTCATGCGTTCCATGAACTCGATGGCCGCAATGCCCCAATGATGCGGGTCGTCTATGCGGGTGTGCAGGTCGATCAGCACCTCGCCCTGCGCACCGAACGCCACGTTCCATTCGCCGCCGTCGCCGCTATGGCCCCGGCAACGCACCCGAACTCGATCGTGTAGCGACCGCCGCGCAGCTTCTTCGCCGCTAGGGTGTGGCCCAAACCGCGCGACTCTCTGGCATCTGCTCGGGTGTATCCAAGCACGCGCTCGAGTTAAGTACGCATACAACCGCGCGTGTGGCCCAAGTACGTGCTCGGGTGTGCACTTTGTTGCCGCTTGCCTTAGGCGAGTCGCTTTCGGTCAAGGGCGTTCCGCCCGACTTCCTCTGCAGTGTTCCCGAGCAACCCTTACGGCAGCCCCCCGCTGCGCACCAGCGTTGGCACAGTGCCACCGATGTTGACAAGTATGGGATCGCGGTCGTTGCTGCCTCCGGTGTATTTCACCGTGCCGTCAAGGTTCACGTCCTCATTGTAGTACCCCACCACCGTTGCCGTGGGCACCGTGCCTCCGATACGGGTGAGGATGGGGTCGCGGTCGTTGGCCACACCGGTGTATTTGAGTTCGTCGTTCGGTACCACATCGCCCATCCACAGCACGGTTGTGCCCAGCACGTTCTTCCGCGCTTCCACGCCATAGGTGGCCGTTGCCGGCAACCGGAAGTCGATGCTGGGTACGGTACCATTCCGTTGACCGTTGATGGTGAGCATGGATGCAGCCGTCATCACCCCCAGGTGGTTGCGATGGCGGATGGCCACGAACACCGGTACTTGGTGCGCATGGTTGAATGCGATCGGTCCTTGGCCATCCATATCCACGATGTCGCCATCGCGTTGCAACAAGCACGCACGGGTGGACAGCACCAGCGAAGGGTCCGTAGGGTCGCGCAATTCAACCACCACCCAATCAACGATGGCATTGTCCCCGAGAACAGAAAGCACCCCGGGCGCCACGGCTTCACCGCCGCCCAAGCCGTGGTGGGTGTATCCCAGCGCGGTGTAGGGTTCGGTGGTGGGTAGCATACTGCCGGTGCGCAGGTCGTCGCGCATGGTGCCCGTGGCCGCCACATAGGGGCCTTCCAGCAGCACCTTCAAATTGAACCACGCGGCTTGGCCAGTACAGTTGCAATCAGGGTCTATTTGATCGTTCAGCGTGTGCACATAACCATCGTCGCACGGGGCATGCTCGTAGAGCAACGGGTCCAAGGGGGCACAATCTCCGGGAGAGTCGATATAGCCGACAGGAGGGGTGCATGTCAAGATCATTGTGGACGCATCGCCGTAGCCATCATCATCCACATCAGCAAACCACTCCATTGGTGAATTTTCATCCGAATCGTCACAGTCAGTGTTGTCGGCCACATAGCCCATCACCGATGAGCAGGAAACGACCGGTGCCGCAGGGTCGCCCAACCCATCGCCGTCACTGTCGGCATACCATGTGGGCGGTGCGCCCACGTTCGCGTTCGCATCATCACAGTCCGTGGCATTCGGCACACGCCCCATGGGTGCGGTGCAGGCCATTTGCATATCGGTGGCATTGCCAAAGCCATCGCCATCGCCATCGGCATACCAGCTCGTGGGCGTGCAGTTCTGTATGCGCGCAACACCATTTCTTGGTTGCCCACCTACCGAGTTGAAATTCCCACCGACGAGCACCGCCCCATCCTGTTGCTGTCCAACGAATTGCACCAGCGCGTTGGCGCCGCTGCCGGGGTCGAAGGACAGATCCAAGGCACCGTTGGGTTCCACACGGCACAGCCGGATCCGCGGGGTGCCGTCATATCCGCTGAAGCTTCCCCCGCAGAGCAGGTTGCCATCGGCCTGCAGGTGGAGCGAATGCACCGTGCCACCGGAGAAGCCGGCGCCCATAGTGAACGAGTTGTCGACGGTGCCGTCAGGATGCAACCGCAACAGGCGGTTCGCCGGTGCGCCATCATAGGTGGAGAAACCACCTCCTATGTAGATGCGGCCATCGGTTGCGACTTGCAAAGCCGAAATGGGCTGATCGGTACCGGCGCCGGGATCGAACGACGTATCCAGCGCGCCATTGGCATGCACCATACAGATACCCGCACGTGGTACCCCTTGGTACTGGGTGAACTGGCCTGCCGCCAGTATGCGGCCATCGGGCATCATGGCCAAGTGGTTCACGGCACTGTTGAAGCCGAGCAGACCCGTGGTGAACGACGCATCGGGACTGCCGTCCGGTTGCAGGCGGCATAGCCGTACCTGCGTCGGCGCCACCACGCCCATGTTCCCGCCGATCAGGATCATCCCGTCCGGTTGCAAGCAGATGGTGTTGATGCTCGACAGAGCGAACAACGGAGGGCCGAAGCCCAGGTCCTTGGTACCATCCGCATTCAACCGCACCAACTTCCCGGTCAGCGAAAGGCCGTTGAGGAGCGTGAAGGCGCCCGACACCAGGAGGTTGCCGTCGGGTTGCAGTTCCATATCGGAGATGTTCCCATCGAAGCCGGTGCCCGGTTGGAACGATGGATCAACGGAACCATCGGCCAGCAACCGAACGATGCGTCCAGCGGAAAGTCCGGCGAAGCCTGTGAAGGAGCCGCCGACAAGGATCTTGCTGTCGGGCTGTGCGATGATCCGTGTAACAATGTCATTCGCACCCGAACCCGGATGAAAGGTGGTATCCAGCGAACCGGGCTGGCCGAACAGGCCGAAGGGCAACAACAATGCGATGATCGGCATCACTGTACCGACACCGGGCAGGGATCGTGCGTACATGACGGGGGAGGTTTTTCGCGAACAATGTAGTCAACGATCGAACGCGGAAAACCTCCGGTCGGGGTCGTCCTGGCAAGAGCGGGTCCCATTCCGATCGTTCGGCACGGTTGGTACCGGGGCGTGCGGTCGGCGACCAAGGTGGCGGTCTACATTAGCCCCGAATGATCGAGCGATGAGCGTACATCCGATAGTGAAGGGCCTTTTCGTTTTCCTGTTCGCGTTTTCGTGATCCATGGTTGCATATGCCCACGAAGGCATGTGGTTGCCAACGGTGCTGGCCAGCGTGCACGACCACATGGCCGGCGAGGGGTTGAAGCTGAGCGCCGAGGACATCTACAGTGCGAACCGCAGCAGCCTGAAGGATGCGATCGTGCTGTTCGGTGGCGGGTGCACCGCTGAAGTGATCAGTGATCAAGGTCTCATCCTTACCAATCATCATTGCGGGTTCAGCGCGATCCAGGAGCACAGTTCATTGGAGCACGATTACTTGAAGAACGGGTTCTGGGCGGCCACCCTGAAGGATGAATTGATGAACCCGGGCACTACGGCAACGTTCATCGTGCGCATGGAGGATGTCACACAACGCATCATGGCCGCGTTGCCGCAGGGGTACACCGAATCGCAACGGAAAGAAGCGATCGCGAAGGAAAGCGCCTTGATCGCCAATGAAGCCATGGAAGGAGGGCGGTACGGCGCGGTGGTCCGTGCGTTCAATTATGGCAACCAGTATCTGGTGATCGTTTCCGAGACGTTCCGCGATGTGCGGTTGGTGGGTGCCCCGCATGGCAGCATCGGCAACTTCGGTGGCGATACGGACAATTGGATGTGGCCGCGACATACGGGCGACTTCAGCATTTTCAGGATCTACACGGCTGCTGACGGAAAGCCGGCCGACCCCTCGCCGGACAACGTGCCGCTGCGTCCGCGGCACGTGCTACCGATCTGCATGGACGGCGTGAAAGAAGGCGACTTCGCGATGATCTACGGATTCCCCGGACAGACGCAGCGGTACATCTCCAGCTATGCGGTGGACTACATCATGAACGTGGGCGATCCACTGAAGATCCGTATGCGCAGGGCAAGCCTCGCCGTGATCGATGAGGCCATGTTGGCCAGTGACGCAACACGGATCCAATATGCCGATAAGCAGAAGGGCATCAGCAACGCATACAAGAAGTGGATAGGGGAGGTGCGCGGATTGAACGAGTTGAAGGCGTTGCAGGTGAAGCGCGATCTGGAGGTGGAGTATCGCAAACGCGCTGCCGAGCAGGGTCGCGTGGAGTTCATCGCCGCGCTCGATTCATTGGCAGGGATCTTCACAACTTATCCTGATCTGGCCGAAGCCCGGGACCTGCACGTTGAGTTCTTCTTTGTTGGCCCTGAGCTTTTCCGGTTCGCCAACAGCTTCGCCGCGCTCGCCACCGAGGCCAGCTACAATGCGTTGAAAGCGGAAGGCAAGTTGGACGCGGAACTGCAACGCATGCGGGCTTCAGCAAAAGCCTTCCACAAGGATTTCGACGCGTCGGTGGACAAGCGCATACTGCTCGCGCAGTTCCCGTTGTACTTGGGCAACATCGACCCCGCACTGGGGCCGGACCTGTCGGCCATACGGACGAAGCACAAGGGCAATTGGGCTGCTTGGGCCGATGCCGTGTACGCGTCATCGGTATTCGCCGACCCGGTCAAGCTGGATGCTGTGTTGGCGGACCTCTCCGGTGGCGCAAGGAAGAAACTGAACAAAGATCCCGCACTGCAATTCGCCAAGCGACTGCAAGAGGCTTACGCCTCTAAAGTGAAGCCAAGGATCGATTTGGACAACGACCGTATTGCCACTAACATGCGCAAGTACGTTGAAGGGCTGATCGCTCTATTCCCCGAGAAGACCTTTTGGCCTGATGCGAACAGCACGTTGCGCTTGAGCTACGGGCACGTGGAGGGAAGCTCTCCGAAGGATGGTGTGATCTATGAAGCATTCACGGACCTGGACGGCTTACTGGAGAAGTACAAACCCGGCGATGCGGAGTTCGATGTACCACAGCGCATGTTGGACCTTCACGCATCGAAGGACTATGCACCTTACAGCAGCACGTCCACAATGCCCGTCTGTTTCACCTCGTCATTGCATACTACGGGTGGCAATAGTGGAAGCCCCGTGCTGAATGCCCGAGGCGAACTGATCGGGATCAACTTCGATCGCAGTTGGGAGAGCACCATGAGCGACATCCAGTTCGATCCGAACAAGTGCCGCAACATCAGCGCCGATATCCGGTACGTGCTTTTTGTGATCGACAAAGTGTGCGGTGCCGGCCACTTGGTGAAGGAGATGAAACTTGTGAAGAGCGAACCGTTGCGTTCCATTTCATTGCCCATACATCGATAGGGGGATGATCTCCCGCCGGGAAATTCACTTGCATCATGTGGACCGAACAAGACAATTGCCTGCAACGCACATTCAAGTTCAAGGACTTCAGTGAGGCCTTTGCCTTCATGACGCGCGTGGCGCTCATCGCTGAGAAAATGGACCATCACCCCGACTGGTCGAACGTGTACAATACGGTGCACGTGAAACTGAATACCCACAGTGTTGGTGGTGTGGTAACGGAGAAGGACCGAAAACTCGCAGCGGCGATCGATCGGCTCAAAGCTTGAAAACAAGAAGCCCCTCAGCATGGCCAAGGGGCTTCAGTGAACGGTCCCAACAGGACCTATCCTGATACTCTTTTACTCTTTCACATTGGCCGAGATGCGCAAGGTGGTTTCCTTGGGCTCGGTGTTGGCAACCACCTTCACGGTCTTGGATTGTGCGTCTTTCTGCGTGCCGGGCTTGTACACCACTTTGATCTCGCCCGTAGCACCGGGTGCGATCGGCTCTTTCGGGTAGTCGGGCACGGTGCAACCACAGCTGCCCGTGGCGCTTTGGATGAGCAACGGCTCCGTTCCGGTATTGGTGAAATCGAATACGTACGTGTTCTCCGAATTCTGCTTGATGGTTCCGAAATCGTGGTCGTACTGTGCGAATTTCACAGTGGTCTTCGGGCCCAGGTCAACGGGCTCGGCCTCCTTCGCGATCGGATCGAACGGCTTTTCCGCTTCCGAAATGGAAGCTGCTTTACCTGGCGTTGCAGCAGCAGCGCTGCTCATCGTTGTTCCGGTCTTTTCATCAGCACCGCCGCCGATCATACCGCGTTGGCCCATCGTGTTCACGATCAGGGTAACGGCAATAACGGCCAGCAGGGCGATCTTGATGGTCTCTTTCATCGGTGCTTGTTCTTGGTTGGTTGGTTGTTCCATTGGGGCGGCGAATATAGAGGGGTGGAAGGGCAAAGAACTGCCGTTAACCGGGCCTTAACAGACAGTTAGTGCGGTCAATGGGCAGCCATGCCGAGCCTCTGGAAGGTGTCGTCCGCAAGCACCTCGATCGCCTTTCGGAAACTTCCGTCCACGGGGTTGCCCGCATTAATGGTTTCCCAATACGCACTGGTCTCCCAGAGATCCCGGGCGATCAGGGCCTTCAACCGCAAGTCGATGAGCACTTTACTTTGGTTGTACCCCGCCGGGTCGCGCACGATGCCTTCCTTTTCGGCGGTGTCCATCAATTGGTCGCTCAGTGCGCTATCGACAACGAATTCCTCGGCGAACCGGGCCACCGTGGTGTACTTCTGGAGGAGTTGGTTGCGATGCTTGTCCACATGATCCAATGCAACTGAATTGAGAATGCCTTTGCGCACGAGTTGGCCGAGGTAAGCGCTGCTCAGGCTGGTGTCAAGCGGCACGAAAAGGTCGGGCATGATGCCACCACCGCCATACACCACCCGTTTGTTCATGGTGAAGTACTTGAGCGTGTCCATGGCGTGGATGCTATCCGCGGTCGTGAGCTCGCCACGCTCCAAACGGCTGGAGCGTTCTTCGCGATATGCTTCGACGCCATCTTCATAGGGCTTCTGAATGCATCGGCCACTCGGCGTGTAGTATCTGCTTACGGTGAGTCGAACAGCGCTACCATCCGGTAACATCACGGGGCGCTGCACCAGTCCTTTACCGAATGATCTACGCCCAACGACCAGTCCCCGGTCCCAATCCTGAACAGCACCTGCGACGATCTCGCTGGCACTGGCAGAGTTCTCATCCACGAGCAGCACCAAGCGGCCCTTCTCGAACGCCCCTTCGTTGGTCGCATAGCTATCCTCACGTGGCGTAGTACGTCCCTCTTGGTAGACGATCAGTTTGCGGTCCGCCAGGAATTCATCGGCCATATCCGTCGCCGTACGCAGGTAGCCACCACCATTTCCTTGGAGGTCCAGAACCAGGTCCTGCATACCCGCAGCCCGCAGCAGGGCCATCTTTTCCCTGAATTCTTTCATGGTGGTTGCGCTGAAGCGGCTCACCTTGATATAGCCAACAGTGGGCGTTGCCATGTAGCTGGCTTCGATACTGAAGATGGGGATCTTGTCCCGCGTGATCGAGAAATCGAGAAGATCAGCTTCGCCTGAGCGCCGAATGGAGACCTCCACCTTGGTTCCCTTCTTACCGCGCAGGCGTTCCATTACGCCTGGGTTCTTGATCCCAATGCCGGCGACATTCTCCTTTTCGATACGGATGATGCGGTCGCCGGCCCTGATGCCGAGGCGTTCGCTGGGACCGCCTGCGATCGCGTCCACCACGTAGATCGTGTCGCGTACGATGTTGAATTGGATACCTACGCCTTCGAAGTTGCCTTTCAGCGGCTCATTGGTCTGTTCAAGCTCCTCTTTGGGGATGTAGATCGAATGGGGGTCGAGTTCCTCCAACATGGAAACAATGGCCTTCTCGACCAAGGCTTCCTGATCGACGGAATCAACGTACCGCGTCGAAATATGGTAGAGCAGTGCCTCAAGTTTGCCAGCACTTGATGGCTCTGGTGCTTGCGCGAAGAGAAGGAGCGGGGCAACGCTGAGCAGCGTCACGACTTGTCGGAGAATGTTCTTCATGAGATGGCGTCGCACCGAAAGTAACGGGGCCGGAAAGGCTGTGGCCGTTACAAGGCGTTAAGTTGGGTTAAGGGGTCAGCGACCGGGAAAGGTGTACGTGCTTCCCTTTAACAAGGTGTCCTCATGGTATTTCTCCGTCTTGTAGATCCGGCCGTTGCGGTAGTATTTCCACTTACCGTGTTTCTTACCCTCCTTATACCGGCCAACGATCCCTTGCGCGCGAAAGGCCCATATACCTTCACGCAGTCCGTTGTGGTACTGTCCTTTGATCGCGATCCTGCCGAACTCATCATACTCGCTCCAGTCGCCATGCAGGAACCCCCAACCGTACACCGCGAAGATCAGCGGTTTCCCATCGGGATAGAATGCCTTGTAAACCCCGCATGGTTTGCCGCGCTGGTAGCGCAGCTCCACAGCCACCCGTGTCGTGTCGTGCGCGAATTTCCCCACTCTCGTGTATAGTGCCGCTGATAGTTCGGGCGAGTACTCCACCGCATAGGTGTAGACCGTATCGCCACTGGGAATGAAGAGCGAATCGGGTTGGGCTGTTCCTATGGAAACGACCGAGGCACAGCCGATCAGAAGCGTATAGCGAAGTACGGTCATTGTGTTTTACCCCGGTTGCCCGATACGATAGTGAACAAGATCTCAACGATGGCCCCGGAAGCGTCGGTCAAAGTTATCCCGTGCTCGCCCTCGGCAGGGCTCATCGCCATCCTGTGATCACCCGCCGTCAAACCCATATATGTACCATCCAGATGCCAATACAGAACGGCGGTCTGATAGCGATGTGTGGCCTCGAACACCACATTCCCCGGGCTTCCGTCCAGTTCCAACGGAATGAGCAATCGCGAACCGGCGCTGGGGTAGATCAACGCGAACGAGGCGTCGCCATAGGCTCCATCGGTCCTATCGTTCCACGGGGGGAGCGGCAAGTAGAGCGGATCCAGGGGGGCGGTGTAATGCTCCATGGCCGGGGGAAGCACGAACCATGAAACCTGCTGGGTACCGCTCTTTGGAGTTGTCCGGAACCGGCCCGTGGGGTCAAGCGTCAGCCATTGGTGGTATGGACACAAGGAGGTGCGCATACCAACTGCTGGTATCCAAGTCGAATCCACCGGTTCACAAGCCGACCCTGCGCGATGACCGCTTCTTGTACATGTCGGAACGCGCACCATGTCATCGAACGGGGGTTCGAGGGCAGCGCTCGCAGGCAACAGGCCGAACATCTCGAACATGAGCGGTGCCGCGGCAAGGGTTCCTGTATTTCCGGGCCGGCCTTCGCCGCTCGCATTACCCGTCCAAACCGCAACGCACCAACGATCGGTCACACCAATGGCCCAAGCATCCCGATGGCCGAAGCTCGTGCCGGTTTTCCATGATATGGGCTGGCCTCCGTTGAAATACTGCCAGCCGGTTTGGGCATCGGGCCTGTTAACCGTGCGCAATGCTTCCAATGTGAAATGAATGGAGGACGCGCTGAGGGGAAGCTGGTCCTCCTTTGAATGATCTGCGTCGCGCGCATTGGTGGGATCAACCACAATAGGAGGGTGAACGGTTCCGAGCGTTCGCCCAGTGGAAGTCCGTCCGTATGACGACAGGATCCTGACCATGCTGGAATAAGCGCCAGCCAGTTCCCACATGGAGCATTCGCCACCGCCCACCATCAGCGAAAGGCCGTAATGGTCCGCGCCCTTGTTCAGCGATCCGAGCCCCATGGCCTGTAATGTCCGCAACGTGCGCGCAACCCCATGTGCCCTTAATGCTCGCACGGCGGGGACATTCAGTGATCGGGCCAAAGCTCTTGACGCCGGTACCGCTCCGTTGAACTGGCCGTCGGAATTGCGTGGTACGAAACCGGAATAGTGCGTCGGTATATCGGCAACCAGAGTGTGCGGGAGCAATTCCCCGGACTGCAGCATATCGGCGTACAGGAAGGGCTTTAGCAAGCTTCCCGTGCTGCGTGGCTTTTGGATGATGTCGACCGAACCCGCGTGCGACCGACCGGCGCTGGGGTTGTTGCCCACGTAGGCTAAGACATTGCCGGTGCGCACGTCCATAATGAGCAATGCCGCATTGTGAAGTTCGTTCGCCTCAAGCGCGCTGGCGTAATGCCCGACCGCATTCGTGGCCTTTTGCTGCAGATGCGCATCGATCGTGGTGTGGACGATCGTACCGGCCAAGCCATTGGTCGCCAGGGTACTCAGGAGATGTGGTGCCGTTTGCGGCAACGGCTGGGCTTTGTCCGGCAGCGGTTCCTCCTTTGCCAACGCACAACCAAGACTATCGAGGATACCGATCTCCCATAGGCGGTCCAAGAGCCTGTCCCTCTTCCGTTTCAAGGCTGCGTGGCCCTTTCCGGGGTAGATGGTGGACGGCGCATTGGGGAGCACTGCCAAGGTTGCGCATTCCGCCCAACCGAGTTGGTGTGCAGGCCGCGCAAACCACCGCCACGCCGCCGCATCCAGACCGACCACGTTGCCGCCGAACGGTGCATTGGCCGCGAAGAAGTTCAGTATCTCATCCTTGTCGTACTGCATTTCCATGCGAAGGGCCAGTACGACCTCCTGCGCCTTGTGTTTAACGGACCGGTCCTTCTTTCCAAGGCTCAACCTCGCCACCTGCATGCTGATCGTGCTGCCGCCACTTACAACATGGCCAGCGCGGGTGTTCTGGCGCAACGCCCTTGCCATGGATGGAAGATGTACACCGCAGTGGTCGCGGAAGTGCCGGTCCTCGAACTGGATAAGGCACGAGACGAATCGATAGGGGAGGCTATCGGGAGGAGGAAAACGCCACTGGCCGTCGATGGCAACGGTGGCACAAAGCAAGCGGCCATCCTTATCAAGCAGAACGGTGCTGCTGGGCGCAGCGAATAGCGGGTCGAGCGGCCACCAGCGCGCCCATGCGAGCATAGCCGTGACCAGTACAACACCGCTCACCAACCATTTGCGTCTTCCGGACAACCAAGCTGGAAATGTCACCGTCATGCCCGCGAACATCACTTCTTGGAAGGCGAAGATGGACAGGCAGATCTTCAACGCGCAGACCAGCAAGTGTGTTGTCCGGCAGAAAACTAACTTCGACCGCCATTTGAAAAACCTATGATGAAGCGTACCCTGACGACCTTGTTCGCGGCCGGACTGCTCGGCGCACAGCATGTTTCCGCCTCCCATATCGTTGGCGGCGAGATCCTGTGGGAATGCCTTGGTAACAACCAGTACCAGATCACGATGAATCTCTTCCGGGATTGCTTCGGCATCACCCCGGGCACCCAGGAGACCATTACGTTCGATTCACCCTGTGGAACGGCCTCCCTGCAGGTCACCAATCAAAGTATCACCGAGGTGTCACAATTGTGCCCTGAGGAGATCGCCAACAGTACCTGCAATGGTGGGACGCTCCCTGGTATAGAGCAGTGGACCTATACGGGCATCGTTACGCTGCCCCCATGCGATTCTTGGACTGCTAGTTGGACGAGTTGCTGCCGGAACGTTGCGGTGCTGAACATTGACAATCCCGGGAATGCCGACACGTATCTGGAAGGCACGCTGAACAACGCGGATTTCCCTTGCGACAATTCACCCGTTTTCAACAACCAGCCCATTCCATACGTGTGCTTGGGTCAGCAAGTGTTGTACAGTTTCGGGGTAAGCGATGTGGACGGAGATTCATTGGGCTACGAGTTCATTTCTGCCATGATCGCCGGTGGCGCACCCGTGATCTATTCCCCTGGTTTCTCCTTCCAGCAGCCTATCCCCGGCATCACATTGGATCCGTTTACAGGGCTAATGGTCTTTACGCCGAACCAACAGGGCAACTTTATTGTAACGGTGATGGTAACCGAGTACGATGATCAAGGAAACGTGATCGGCACCGTGATGCGGGATATCCAATTCGTTGTGATCCCATGTACGAACCAAGCACCTGTGCCTACGGATGGATTCATCACGAACTTCTCGGGCACGGCTGTACAAACCGGACCGTACGCTGTTGAACTGTGCGAGACCGACCAGTTCTGCTTCGACTTCGTCATCAACGATCCTGACGTGATCGATACGCTAGGGTTGATCTCGAACGTGAGCATCGCTTTGCCGGGCTCAACGTTCAGTTGGACCGGAGTGAACCCTGTTAGCGGTACGATCTGCTGGACAGCACCTGCTGGTACCGGTGGTTTCCACACGTTCATCATCAATGCCTCCGATGATGCTTGCCCGGTCAATGCTTTCCAGACGTATGTGTATGCGGTTAACGTGCTGACCCGAACGAGCGCAGGACCGGATCAAACGATCTGCGGTCCGCAGACGGCACAGCTCGAAGCTAACGGTGGATCGATCTTCACTTGGAGCGTTCTCGGTGCTGGCGACCCGATCGTGGTGGGTGTAAACTTCAGTTGCAATCCTTGCGAGAGCCCAATTGCTGACCCGAGCATTACGACCACCTATGTCGTTCAGAGCGATCTTCTAGGGTCTTGCATTACAAGCGACACCGTTACAGTGTTCGTAGTACCCGACTTCACCTTCGTTGTCACCCAGAGCGATTCGCTGATGTGTTTGGGTGAGCAAGTGCAATTGAATATTGCCACGAACCCGAACGTTCCTGGCTATGTATACGAATGGACACCGGGCACGGGCCTGAGCAACACGGGCATTGCAAACCCTGTTGGTACGTATGGGAACCCTGGCACGTATGAGTACTTGGTGGAAGTCACCAGCCCGGATGGATGTGTGAAATTGGATACGACCATCCAAGTGATTGTCACCCCCGGATATGTTCCTCAATTCTCCGTTACGCAAGCGGATTCCTTGATATGCCAAGGCGAGAGCACAACCTTCACTGTTGACTTGGATTGCTCGTTCCCAAGCTTCTGCGGTCTTTATGATGGACCATGTTGCGGTCCGCTGAGCACCACGGTCATCGGACCCGATTCACTGTTCGGCACAGGCTTCACTTACCCGGCACCGTTCGGCCACTTCTACGAAGGCGCCAGGCACCAGATCCTGTATCGCGCCTCCGAACTGCAGGCCATGGGCTTCAGTGGTGGCAAGATCAGCGAGTTGGCTTGGAACATTCAAAGTATCCAAGGGACTGCAGTTTACCATGAGTGGAACTTGAGGTTGGGCTGCACCACGCAGGATGAACTCGACAATACGAACTGGATCGACGGTCTAACGGATGTGTTCTATGACGACACCTTGGATATCGTAACGGGTTGGAACGTATTCGCCTTCCCGAGTTCGTTCAATTGGGACGGTGTGAGCAACTTGGTGCTTGAAGTATGCTTCAACAACGACCCGCACCTTCCGTTCTACACGAACAACTCGCCGACGTACTATTCCACTACGGCGTACAACTCTGTGCATTGGATCCAGCAGGATGCGAACCCTTTGATCTGCGTGAACGATCCGATCTTCATCAACGTGAGCGGCGACCGCCCCAATACCCGTTTCACCTTCTGTGGGGGTGTGGATGCCGGCGACATCACCTATTCATGGACACCGACAGATGGTATCAGCGATCCGAGCAGTGGTAACCCCACGGTTACCCCGACCTCGGCACCTACAACATACACTGTAACCGTAGGTGAGGCCGGCAGCGGATGCACTGCCGAAGCACAAGTAACAGTAGGCTGGTACCCGCCTGCCCAAGTGAGCTTCGTGCCGAACCCTGATGAAGGCGTGCAGCCGCTCTCGGTGTTCTTCGACAATACCTCGGCTTCGGGAAGCACCAACTTCAACTGGGATCTGGGTAACGGCAGCACATCCACCGATGTGAACCCATCCATGCTCTATACCGAACCAGGTTGGTATTACGTGCTGTTGACCGGTTATAGTGAGAACGGTTGCTACGGCAGCTACTTGGACAGCATCCTTGTCCTGGACCAGCCCATCGTCATCATTCCGAACGTTTTCAGCCCTGATGGTGACGGAAACAACGATGCCTTTGCGTTCATTGACTTCCGTGGGTTTGCGAGTTTCCGTATGTCCATCTTCAATCGTTGGGGACAGGAGATCCACAGTGCAACGAGCACCCAGAACAATTACACTGTGTGGCGCCCCGGCAAGGAGGTGAGCGACGGTACGTATTACTACGAGTTCGTAGGGAACGGTTCCAATGGGGACAATGTCGTTCGTACGGGTCACTTGACGCTGTTGCGAAAGCGTTGATCGCATTTTATAGATCAGCATGAGAGGGGGCTTCGGCCCCCTCTTTCATTTCCGGAAGTGGTTGCCGTTCCGCCGCCGGGATCGGCGTCCGTTACTTTCGTGATCAACCTTGGTCCTATGAAACGAACCATTTTGATCGCGTTACTGGCTGCTGCTTTGAAGCTTTCG